>ERZ1106963.1598-NODE-1598-length-26700-cov-3.114430_pt1 | contig 26700 bp, 19 predicted proteins | sample MGYA00403681_ERZ1106963 | MGnify/ENA primary metagenome ERZ1106963 (study PRJEB35170, sample SAMEA104062407) | human gut metagenome | biome: human gut; feature: human-associated habitat; material: faeces | place: Denmark | collected 2012-05-03 ...
GGACCCCAACATTAAAAGTGTTGTGCTCTACCTGCTGAGCTAGCGAATCAATCCTACAGTGCTTTCTTTCGAATGCGGGTGCAAAGGTAGAACATTTTTTTATAACTCCAAAAGAATTCAAACATTTTTCTTATCTTTGTGCCATTATCAACAATATATAATCATACATTATGGCTGCTGACGATAAAAAAATTATCTTCTCAATGGTAGGAGTGAGCAAAGCATTCACTCCTAATAAGAATGTGCTGAAAGACATTTACCTGTCGTTTTTCTATGGAGCGAAAATCGGTATTATCGGTTTGAACGGTTCTGGTAAATCAACGTTATTGAAGATCATCGCCGGTTTGGAGAAATCCTTTCAGGGAGAAGTCGTGTTTTCTCCGGGATATTCCGTGGGGTATTTGGCACAGGAACCTTATTTAGACAACACAAAGACAGTAAAAGAAGTAGTGATGGAAGGTGTGCAACCCATTGTTGACGCACTGACAGAATACGAAGAAATCAATCAGAAATTTGGTTTGCCGGAATATTATGAGGATCAGGATAAGATGGATGCTCTTTTTGCTCGCCAGGGTGAATTGCAAGATATCATTGATGCAACTGATGCATGGAATCTGGATAGCAAGTTGGAGCGTGCGATGGATGCTCTCCGTTGTCCGCCTGAAGATCAGCCGGTAGAAAATCTCTCCGGAGGTGAACGTCGCCGGGTAGCTCTTTGCCGTTTGTTGCTGCAGAAACCGGATGTGCTTTTGCTGGACGAACCTACCAACCACTTGGATGCAGAGTCTATCGACTGGTTGGAACAACATCTACAACAATATGAAGGTACGGTTATTGCTGTGACGCACGACCGTTACTTCCTCGATCACGTTGCCGGATGGATTCTTGAACTGGATCGTGGTGAAGGTATCCCCTGGAAAGGTAACTACTCTTCCTGGTTGGAACAAAAGACCAAACGTATGGAAATGGAAGAAAAGACCGCCAGCAAACGTCGTAAAACACTGGAACGTGAGTTGGAATGGGTACGCATGGCTCCGAAAGCCCGTCAGGCGAAAGGTAAGGCACGTCTTAACTCTTATGACAAATTGCTGAATGAGGACGTGAAGGAGAAAGAAGAGAAACTTGAAATCTTTATTCCGAATGGTCCCCGTCTGGGTAATAAGGTCATTGAAGCCAAACATGTGGCTAAAGCATACGGTGATAAATTGTTGTTTGACGATTTGAACTTTATGCTTCCTCCTAATGGTATTGTCGGTGTGATTGGCCCTAATGGTGCGGGAAAGACGACATTGTTCCGCCTGATTATGGGATTGGAAACAGTGGATAAAGGAGAATTTGAAGTAGGAGAGACTGTAAAGGTGGCGTATGTAGACCAGCAACACAGAGATATTGATCCGAATAAGAGCGTATATCAGGTAATTTCCGGTGGTAATGAGTTGATCCGCATGGGTGGACGTGACGTGAATGCGCGTGCATACCTTTCCCGTTTCAATTTCTCCGGAGGCGATCAGGAAAAACTCTGCGGTGTATTGTCTGGTGGTGAAAGAAACCGTTTACACTTGGCGATGGCTTTGAAAGAAGAAGGTAATGTACTGTTGCTCGATGAGCCTACCAATGATATCGACGTAAACACTCTGCGTGCTTTGGAAGAAGGTTTGGAAGATTTCGCCGGCTGTGCAGTAGTTATCTCGCACGACCGTTGGTTCCTCGACCGTATCTGTACACATATCCTTGCTTTTGAAGGAGACTCCAATGTATTCTACTTCGAAGGTTCATATTCAGAATATGAAGAAAACAAAATGAAACGTTTGGGAAATGAAGAACCAAAACGTGTTCGTTATAGAAAGTTAATGACTGACTAGTATAAAGTAATAGATTGAAGCATTTATAATGCTTTCTGTTTCAAAATAAAAGGCTCTGCAAATATTGTGGAGCCTTTATCGTTTTATAACAGGGGAAAACGTTTATCTCTCTTAAAAAATTGTAGTATAATCGTAATGTAGTTCTAAATATTATTAATTATATTTGTGCACAGTTTTTAAAAGCAAACAATTTATATTAACTAATCAACTACATTTATGTTAAAGAGAATGCGATCTTTTTTAGTAGCGGCGATGCTCATGGTCATTGCTACCGTTAGTGCGCAGGTTACCACTTCTAGTATGAGTGGTAAGGTTACAGCACAAGATGAACCTATCATTGGAGCGACTGTGGTTGCAATCCACGAGCCGTCAGGTACACGTTATGGTACAGTGACTAATATCAGTGGTCAATTTAATTTGCAAGGTATGCGTACCGGTGGTCCTTACAAAGTTGAAGTTTCTTATGTTGGTTATCAGACTGCTATTTATAAAGGTGTAAATTTATCGTTAGGAGAAGTATACACTTTAAATGTAGTTTTAAAGGAAAGTTCTGAATTATTGGATGAAGTTATAGTAACAGCACAGAAAACAGTAGAGAAGATGGGGACTGTAACGAATGTGAGTGAGCGTCAGTTAACGACATTGCCTACTATTAATCGTAGTATTACTGACTTTACTAAACTTTCTCCTTATGCGGGTGGCAGTAATTCTTTTGCCGGACGTGATGGACGTTATAATACAATAACTGTGGATGGTGCAGCTTTGAACAATAATTTTGGTTTGAGTACTAATAATTTGCCGGGTGGAGATGCGCAGCCTATTTCACTTGATGCAATTGATGAAATTAGCGTTAATGTTTCTCCTTATAGTGTTACGTATTCCAATTTTACGGGAGCTTCTATTAATGCTGTAACCAAGAGTGGTACAAACGAATTAAAGGGAACAGTTTATACATATCAGAAACCAAAGAATTTTATAGGAAAATCTATTAACGATGTTGACGTTCCTAATGTGGAAAGTTATAAATCCAGTTTGTATGGCTTTACATTAGGAGCTCCGATAATAAAAAATAAACTATTCTTTTTTGTAAATGGAGAATTAGAAAATAGTACTAGCCCTGGTATTTTGTGGACTCCTAGTCAAGAAGAAGGTGGAAGTGGGGATAATCAAAATCATATTTCTAGAACTTGGATAAAGGATTTGAAGACAATAAGTGATTTTGTAAAGGATAAATATGGATATGATCCGGGAAGTTATGATAAATTTGATGATTTCGAGAGTAAAAATTGGAAGCTTATGGCTCGTTTGGATTGGAATATTAATAAAAGTCATAAACTGTCATTACGTTTTAACACAGTGAAATCAGAAAATGATGCTAGTATTAGTTCAACTTCTTCGGTAATCACTAAAGCTAATTCAAACCGTTATGGGGTTGATGCATTTGCATTTGGAAATTCCAACTATGGTTTTAGAAATATTGTAACGTCTCTTTCCGGTGAGTTGAATAGCAATTTTTCTTCTTCAGTACAAAACAAATTATTAGTGACTTATACCCATATCCGAGATTCTCGTACAACTAAGGGAGATGCGTTTCCAATGGTTGATATTTACAAGGACGGTAAGCAGTATATGACATTGGGTACAGAATTGTTTACTCCTTTTAATGATGTCGAGAATAATGTATTTAGTGTTACTGACAATGTAACTATTAATAAAGGAAACCATTTGATAACTGCCGGTGCAACATTTGAAAGACAGTATTTCATGAATTCATATTTACGTGCTCCTTATGGATATTATCGTTATGCTTCAATGGACGATTTTATGACGGGAGAAAAACCGATGCTGTATGGCATTACTTATGGATATAATGGAAAAGACGCTCCGGGAGCTGAACTGACATTTGGTATGTTGGGAGCTTATGCACAAGATGAATATTCTATTACACCTAATTTAAAATTGACATATGGATTACGCTTTGATTTACCGTTATATTTTGATGATTTGTTAGGGAATGCGGCTATCAAAGAACAGTCATTTAATGGAACGAATGTTGACGTATCCGAATGGCCGAAAAGTAAATTGTTAATATCTCCTCGTTTAGGATTTAATTGGGATATAAAAGGTGACCGTTCTATTGTTTTGACTGGAGGTACAGGCTTGTTTACAGGGTTATTACCATTTGTATGGTTCACTAACCAACCGACAAATGCAGGTCAGATGCAAAATATGGTCGAATTTGAGACTTCGGAATTACCGGCAAACTTTGCTTTTAATCCAAATTATAAAGAAACTCTTACCCAAAATCCGGATATGTTTCCATCAACTCCGGGAAATGAGGTCCCCGGTGCTATAGCTTATGTGGATCCGAATTTTAAAATGCCTCAAGTTTGGCGTAGTAATGTAAATGCAGAGTTTCAGTTACCTTATGGATTTATGCTTTCTGTTGGTGCTATGTATACACGTGATATATATAATGTTGTTCAGAAGAATATGAACGAAAAGGCCCCTTCTGGAACCTATAATGAACAACCGGGACGTGTATATTGGACTAAGAATAATTACTATGACAATCCTAAGACGAAAACCGTTATACAGTTGACTAATGGGGATGAAAAAGGTTATCAATATTCTTTTAATGCAGTATTAACGAAGAAATTTGATTTTGGCTTTACAGGTTCATTTGGGTACACTTATACAATGGCTAAAGATATGACGGCAAATCCAGGTTCATCGGCGGCTTCAGTATGGCAGAATAATGTTGCAGTTAATTCATTGAATGATCCGGGTGTCTCTTATTCTTTATTTTCTACCCCGCATCGTTTGATAGCTAATGCTTCTTATGAAGTTGCTTATGCGAATATGAAAACGACTGTTTCTTTGTTCTATACAGGTTACCAACAAGGACGTTTTTCTTATACCTATTCTAATGATATGAACGGTGACGGAAACTATTCCGATTTGATGTATGTGCCTGCTTCTAAAGAAGAAATGACATTTGTGGATATTAAAGATAAACAAAATAATGTGACTTATTCGGCGGTAGACCAACAAGAAGATTTTTGGAACTATGTAAATAATGACTCTTATTTGAATGATCACAAGGGGCAGTATGTAGAACGTGCTTCTTCTTTAGAACCGTGGATTCACCGTTTTGACATGAAGATAGCACAGGATTTTTATGCTAAGATTGGTAGCCGTAAGTACGGTATTCAAGTAAGTCTTGATATGTTGAATATTGGTAACTTATTAAATTCGAAGTGGGGGGCTTATCGCTCTTGCGGTTTGCAGAGTTATGATAATGTAAGGTTGTTAAAAACAGCAAGTAAGGTAGGAGAACCTCTTACTTATCAGATGAATGCATCTTCTCGCGAGGTGTTCCAGAAAAATTCTAAATGGGATTATACTGCTTCTACAGGTAGTGCATGGCAGATGCAGTTAGGCGTTAAGTTTACATTCTAGAATATTTATATAAAAAGATGCTTCGTTCAATAAACGGAGCATCTTTTTTATTTCATCCTCATCACCACCGGATTATGGTCGCTATAATTAAGATCCGGCGAGAAGTAATCCGTGCTATTCAGTTCCGGTGAATGGAGAATATAGTCGATTCTTAACAGATGCTTGAAGAACTTGAAAGTATACATATACCCATGTCCGCTCGTTTGAAAGCCATCCTGCAACTTATCACCTTTTATAGTGTGATAAACATACGAAGACGGCAGAGAGTTAAAGTCACCGCAGACTAGAGTTGGATAGGGGGAGGCGGCTATCAGTTGCTTGAGAAGATCAGCTTGTACGGCCCGTTTCCGGAAATTCTCATGTAAGCCGTCGATAAGTCCCAGGGTAGCATGTTCCACTCTTTGGGAATCATCCGTACGAAGTCCCTTTTCCAGTTTGCGCTTGTTCTGGCTCACTTCCGTTGTTTGGAGATGATTGTTGAACAGGCGGATGGTGCGACCATTGATTTCAATATCACATGCAAGACTGCAATTTTTCGAATCAGGATAGATGATAAGATGCTCCTCCTTGATAGGATAACGGCTGAAAACAGCCAGTTGCAACAGATTTTTCCCTTCGGGCGAAGAAGGAATATAATGATACGGCCAATTAGAAAGAGCTGCGGATATACTATCGATGCCAAACTCATCGTTTATGCCAAATTCTTGAAAACAGAGAATATCTGCTTGCAGGTTTCTCATGTAAGAAGCAATCTCCTTGCATGAGTAGCCGGTATGCTCGTGGTTAAAGGCATCGACGTTGTAAGTAGCAACCGTCAACACCCCCGGAGTATATACATTCATTTTAACCATCGGTGACGAAGCCGGACTGAAAAAAGGCGATTGTAATACACAGCTCATATACCCCCAATTGCTGAATATAGCAATCAGAGGGATGAAAACCCAACACCGCCAACGAATCGTCCAGTAGATAGCAGAAGCAAGATTAGCCAATAAAAGTATCGGTAGTACCAAACCGATGAAAGGCATAAATTTGAAACTATCCGGTGCGGCATTGCCTACGAAAGCACCCGCAATGGTAACTCCTGCCAAAATACTGGTCAGCACGATGGATATGTAATAAAACAGTCTGTAAAAGGCTTTCATTTAATCTAAATTATTTGCTGGTTATATCATGAGGGATTAAGCTCTCTACGAAGGAAGCAACCATTTATGAATCATTGCTTTCAACTTATCATCCGCTATTGGTTTAGCTATAAAATCATTGCACCCCGCTTCTTCAGCCGCTTTCCGGTCCTGTTCGTATGCAAAGGCACTTTGAGCAATAATAGGAACAGTGGCAGACAGTTCACGGATGATTTTTGTAGCTTCCAGTCCGTCCAGATTCGGCATCTTGATATCCATCAAGATAAGATCCGGTTTCACTTCATCGAACATCGTGACAGCTTCCATTCCGTCATGCGCACGTATAAGCTGATGGTCTTTACCTAGAATAGCCTTCAATAAGTCGAAATTGCTGTCCGTATCTTCGGCAACCAAAATACAGGCATGCCGTGTATTTGCAGAATTGTCAACACTCGAATCAGCAGTTTTTCCGGCAGATGCTATTCCAGCGATGTTTCCTTCACCATTCTCTTTCTTTGAAGAATCCACATTTGCAGGATTTGCAATCGTGTATGGCAAAGTAAATGTAAACGTCGTTCCCTTACCAAATTCGGAGCTGACGGAAATCTTGCCCCCGAGACGTTCAACGATAGACTTACAGATAGATAATCCCAACCCAGTGCCCTGTGCATGATTGTTCAGCTTTGCGAAACGCTCGAACACACGCCCCACTTTCTCCGGTTCAATTCCTGTTCCGGTATCCGTTACGTGGAATACAATCTGATTGTCCGCCAGTTTGTAACCATAACTGATGCTTCCTTCCTTCGTAAACTTGACAGCATTTCCAATCAGATTTGAAATCACCTGGAATACTCGATTCTTGTCCGTTTCAATCATCAGACTTTCGTCCGAGGATTCATAGACAAGGCTTACTCCCTGCGGAGTACGGAATATATGAGCATCGTGCACTTCCCGGCAGAGATTATGGAGACTAGCCGGTCCGAAGGAAAACTCGATGGTTCCCGATTCAATCTTCGAGAGATCGAGAATCTCGTTGATAAGTTGCAAAAGACGCTCGTTGTTCGCGTTTACGATGTTATAATACGTCTTCCGTTCTTCCGCATCGTCGCTTTCGGCAATGAGATGCGAGAAACCTACGATAGCATTCAGCGGCGTACGTATTTCATGACTCATATTGGCGAGGAAGGCCGACTTCAGGCTATCAGACATTTCCGCTTTCTCTTTCGACGATTGAAGTTCCCGTTTTATCATTTCCAGCTCCGTGATGTCCCATTCGATGCTGACGATGATAGGCGAAGACAATTCGTCACCGTCCACCCGGATTTTCCGTTTGTCGAGGATAATCATGTTTCCGTTTCTGTCCTTTCCTTCAGCAGTCCAGTGCAGACCTTTTCCGGTGGTGGCCACCTGGATATCTTCTTGTCTCTTCTTTTCGGCTACGATAGGCGGGTAGAAATCGAAGTCATTCTTGCCGACAGGGTCGTTCTTATAAAGATCGCGGTTGTAGGCCTCCCGATTCCGGTAAATGTATCGGAAGTCGTTGTTGATTTCCTTCACTACAATCCCGGCAGGGAGATTGTTGATGGTTGTATCCATGATTTGGTTGAGCCGTTTGATTTGGGCTTCGTACCGAATCCTCTCGGAAATATCATGGGCAAACGACCAGTAACTTTCTTCTCCGGAATCATTGGTCACGTTGTACATCGTGCCTTCATAAGCCAATATACCTTTATTGATTTTAGATGGGTGATGAGCCACAAAGTTACTGCTGCCACCGTGTATGACATCTTTGCAACGTTCGTTCCAAGCCTCTTGTGTAGGCATATCTGCGGCGACATTGTAAATCTTTAATTGACTGATGTCTTCGTTTTCTGAAATACCATGATTGTACAGGAAACGACGGTTGGCAAAGATAATCGTGCCATCGGGCTTGGCGGCAAAGATACTTTCTTTGGCGTTGTTGATGGCATGAGTCAGTGTATTGATGTCATTTCTACGATGCTGTATGTCCGTGATGTTCTGGATATAGCCTTCGATATTGAAACTACCGTCGGAGCGTTGTTCACGCAGATAAGTCTGGATACGCATATAGAAGATTTCTCCGTTCAGGCGGACACGGTAGCTGATGCTTTCCATGTTGAGTTCTTTTTCGTTCACCCGACACCATTCCATAAAACTCTGACGGTCTTCTTCTACAATCAGTTCCACATATTTCTCAATGGCAAGGTTTTGCACATTTTCCTCGCACAAAACACCGGTATATCCAAGATAATGAAAAATATTCTGTTTCGTATTGTACGTCCATTGTCCTATCTGGGCTACCTTTTGGATAGCCCGCAGGGTGAGATTTGCCTGTTCCAACTGTCTTTTTACGTTGCTTCTTTGCGTGATGTCGCGATATTGGCAAAGCACCATACCGTCATAAGGGAACATGAGGCATTTGAAGTAAAAAGTTTCGCCTTTCAGCACCAACTTGAAGTTCTTGCTGATGCTTCTTTGTTCTTCGAGTACAATCTGGAAGATGGGCATCACCCTCTCTCTCGTATATTCTGGTAAAAGCTCAAATATATTTTTTCCTAAAAGTATATCCTCTTGCAGAAACCATAGATCACAATGAGGCTCAATGTCTACGCAGACTCCGTGCCTGTCAACCAATAGCATTGTATCTGCCGTCAGTTTCAATATTCTTTGTGCGTTATTCGCATCATGTAATATTCTGTTCATGTCTGTTTTTTATTAGATGATAGAGACTAATGTCTTATAGTAAGGATAACAAAAGATAATAGCATTTGTTTTACTTTTCAGCGCGTTTCGCTTTTTCCCAGGCTCCGCTTCCTTTTTTCTTTTTCAGATAACGGATGCCTTTCAGCACATTGACATTCATAAATAAGAAATAGTAGGGGATAAAAAGCAACTTGTTTTTTATCTGTTTGGTGGATAGATAATATCCCCAATATCCCAATCCGTAAAAAAGAACCTGCATGGCAAGCAGCACTCCGTAAAATATCGTGGAACCACCCAACAGCAGAATCGCAATATTCAGCGGGAAGAGCGCAAACAACAGGAACGGAGTAATAGACCATCGCAATACCCGGTGAGACGTATATTGAAAGCTAAGTATCCCGTAGCGGAAAGGATTCAGCAACGGACGAAGTCGCCAGATAGACTGCAATCCTCCCGCAGCGATGCGCACTTTCCGCTTTTCTTCTTCGCGCATATCTGCCGAACCGCTTTCGATGGCGTAAGCATTGGTGCAATAAGCAATGGTATAACCTTTCATGGTGATCCGGAGCGAAAGAATAAAATCATCGAGCAACGTATCCGGTTCCATTGCTTCGAATAGTTCACGACGCACGGCAAATAGTTCGCCTGCTGCTCCTACAGCAGAGTAGAGGCGGGCGTCAAGTGCTTTCAGTGTTGATTCGTATTTCCAGTAAATACCTTCCCCACCGGCAGCGGCTCCGTCTTTGGTCTGTACGGCAATCCGTTTTTCACCAGCCACGCAGCCCACTTTCGGATCCTGGAAAGCAAGCACGATTTCCCGTATGGCTTCCCGGTTTACCATGGTGTTGGCATCCGTAAAAACAACGAGTGGAGTGTCCACCAACGTCATTCCACGTGTCATTGCAGCCGTCTTACCTTGCCGGAGCGGTTGGAAATATACGGTCGCTTTCCCCTGCCAACGGGTTTGCAGTCGTTCGTTCGTACCGTCGTCGCTTCCGTCTGTCACCCATACGATATGCAGCTTGTCCGCAGGATAATCCAGCTCAAGACTGTTTTCCATCTTCTCGTCCACTACATCTTCTTCGTTGAATGCCGTAATGAAGAGGGTAACTTCCGGCAGGTCTGCGTCCGATGCCGGCAACGAACGCTTCACAGGCTTCACGAAAAGCTCTTTCAACTTGACAAGAACGTAAAGCACAATTCCGTAGCCCAAATAGGTGTAGAACACAATGAACAGGGCAAGCCAGAAAATAATTTCAAGACAAAGGGTAATGGTTTCGTTCATAGCTATATTTGTTTATTTTTCTTGTATCGTTTACATTCAGCTCTTATTAGCCTCTTATTTCATTTTATTCAGCTCGTTTCTTCAACTCCGTCTTTTTATCCGAATCTTTCAGCATATTCACAAAGTAGTTGGCGTCCGCTTTGGCAGAAACATCTGTCGGATTCGCTTCATATCGTTTCACGAAATTCTCGGCGTGTTCCGCCAGGTATTTCCGGCAGTCGATATTTAGCATGAAGAAATCTTTATGGTCACCATAAGAGAGTCCTGTAACATCTTCATTTGATTTTATGCTTTCAATGTCCTCCATTTTAAGCCCGAAAATATTTACAGTCACGGAAGGGTAATAGAAAGGAGCGGAGTCCTCTCCATTCAGATTTAGTGTCAGTTTCCACGTGTGCGTATTTACCTGTTTGATTTCCGGTTTGCTGTGCAAACGATAATAATAATATTCATAATATTCTTCCTGGTTGGTAAACCACATAGAGTCGTCACCATCTCGTCCGTATGTGTCGTTGAGCCATTCCAAGAAGTTCACCCAACCGGTATCTGTATTATGGGCACCTATAGAAATAGCCGCCCGCTCTTCTTTTGGATTTTCCATTTCCTTGAGAATAGCCGCCTTAATCATATCCGGATTTGTCAGCCCGCTACCTTCGGGTGGGTCATAGAAAGCTCTTTCGATCACTACTTGTTCAATATCTCCGTTTTCTTGAAATGGATAGAGTTTTGTAGCTCCGCTTTGTGCACACAGGGTTCTGATTTTATCATATCTCAAAGCCGCTTTGATATAATTTTTATCTCCATTAGGCTCTGCCAGCATTTTACAAGTTCGATTATTCAGTTTCTCACGTATCATGCTTTGAGCAACAGGAAATTGTGCCAGCAACTTATCTTCTGTTTTATCTTCGTCAGGTAGATTCAAGTCATGGAAAGCGATGCTTACTCCGTAATTCATCATTTCCTGCAAGTTGCCCCATACTAACATTGTTTTTTTATAAAAGCGGAAATAATCTCTTGTATATCCATTTTGTACCCATGTTTGTGTGTTCATTAAATCATCGTCGGCAGCCACGGTAGTTCCGAAAGAGAAACGTACTTCCTGTCCGGTACCATTGGTGGTAGCTAATGTTTTTCCCAATGAATAATAATCAGGAGGCAAATCACCGTTTTGCAGATGAGCCAGATCGCAGTAGTAAATATAAGATAAAGGTTTGCCATGAATGGCAGCCCATGTATATGAAAAGGCTGAATGCATACAGTCGTCCTGTGTCATCAGAAACAGCCAATCTTTGTTATATTTCAATGTTGGTATTTCCGTATACAGATATCCTGCCTGTCTGTCTGCTTTCAGGTGAATGGTTATTTCTATTTCTTTATCGGCTGTTTCATTGCCGAACGGGTATATGAATTCCGTTTCGCAGATGACATCCCGCCTCTTTCCATTATCCTTGTTTTCATCCTCGTCTTTATCTCCTTGATATAGATTCAGTTTGCGGATACATCCCGACATAACTAAGCCAATAATTAAAAATAAAACGATACCGATATTGAGATTCTTGCACATAGGCTTTCCTTTCTTACTTCTTTTTTACTAGATTACTCTCCTCATCCTTATATTCCTTCTTTTGGGTGAACAGTCCTCCGATACCTTTTAATCTGCTGACGACACGCACCTTGAAACTATTGAACAAAGTTCCGTCGGCTCCCACCGTCCCATACCCCGTCACGGCACGCGCACGTCTTTTCCGTACAAATGCAATCTTTCCAAATTGCTTGAGCTGCAAAGCCAGATACCCGTCTTCGCCGCGGATAATATCCGTGCGGATTCCCGTTTTCCTCGCACATTCCGTCCGGTAAGCAAATACCAGTCCGCGCACACTAAGCTCCGGACGCTTGAAAGACTGCAACCATAAATGCAAGTCGCGTGCAGCCTCATAGATTTTCAGCCCCATCCAAGAGTGATCCTTGTCGGGAATATAACTCCAAAGCGAGCTGACAGCCACTACACCCGGTTTTTCGAGCGCATCCACCATTGTTTCCACATACTTTGCCGGATACATCGTGTCAGAATCAATGTTGATATGATATTTTCCACGGGCATGATTCAGTCCGCAAAGACGGGCAAAACCACAACTATGTTGCGTTTCCGTGAAATAAGGCACACCGCAAGCCTCGTAAATCTCCGCAGTGCGATCTTTCGATTCGTTGTCCACACCAATGATTTCTACAGGATATTTACATTTCATCTCGCTCAACGACCAGAGGCAGGCGAGCAGATGTTTTTCCTCATTGTATCCGATGAGTGATACAGTGACAAGCGGTTCGTTACTCTGCAATCCGGCCAGATTGCGGCGTACTTCCTCGATAACGGCTTGCGGAGCTTCCGCAAAAGGTTTCTCATAAACCTGTAAATACTTAGAATACCATTCCATAGATATTGAATGCTTTATTTGTTTTCATTAACCGGGATAATCAGGCTTTCAAATAGTTGTTTCCATTGTTCGGCAATATTTTCTATTCGGAAGCGCTGGACGTCCATACGCGCCTGCTGTCCCATTTTCTTACGTATATCTTCATTCTCTATTAAGTAAGAGATTTTCTCCGCCAGTTGTTCGATATTCCCGTCTTCTACCAGCAAACCGTCTTTTCCGTCGCTGATAATATCCCGCGGGCCGCAGGGGCAGGTGAATGATACGGGCGGCACGCCACATGCCATTGCTTCTATAATAACCATTCCAAAACCTTCGAAACGTGATGAAAGGGCAAAAATTGAACTTTCACAGTACTTGTCGACAATATTGGAAACAGTAGGTTCCAATATACAACTGGCAGTAATTCCTAAAGAGTCAATCTGCTGTTGCAGTTGCTCACGCATACCGTCTCCGTAGATACGCAGTATCCAGTCGGGATGCTTTCCGGCAACGAGTTGCCAAGCCGGGATCAGGCGGTCGAATCCTTTCTGCGGAACATATCTCCCTACCGCTATTACCTGTTTATGGCTATTGTCAGATATTTGGTCGGGAAAAAAAGGAAGAGGGTTATGGATCACTTCAACATTATCCAGTTCCGTCCATTCCTGTGCATCCTCGTGGCTCAATACGATGAAACGTTTCAACTGGCGAAGTTGCCGGTATAATTGCTCTCTCCAATAATTGCTTACGATTGTCCGTAAGAATGCGGGCAGACGGCTGTTGCTGAAATCCCGGTAATTAGATTTGTTAAAGTGTATTTCACCCAACTTCGTGCTGCCGTCCGTCATCCGATTGATGAAATTGATATCACGACGGAGCAGGGAGATAGTAATGTCCGGACGAATTTGGTGCAGACATTCGTTGAGTTTCTTTTTAAAACGTCCTTGTTTCGCAATATATTTAGGTAGTTTTTTATAGAATGACATTCCGTTCAATTCATCATAATCAATGTCAAGTTGATGAAGAGTGATGGACGGATGCAGTTCGTAGTACGGTTTCTTGCCCTTCCCGTCTGTGAGGATGATATGTATTTCATAACCAAACACTTCGGCGAAGTAATTTGCTTTTAGTGTCAATACCCGTTCCATGCCGCTAGGATAGTAGAGGGCGGGGATGCAGTAGGCTATTTTCATGTTTATCAGAATATTGTTTGTTATTAATTGTGTTTTTGTTTATTTATCTTTGATCTTTATGGCGTCGATCACTTTCTGCATTTGCGCCTTCCACGATAGCGGGCAGACCGATTCGCGTATCTCGGCAGGCGTCATTTTCAGCGTTTTCCGGAAGTCGATCAGTCCCTGAATATCCACCGGAGATTCGTCGGGTGCCACCTTCCATACATACGGCATGTGGTCGAAGTCGTCGTCGGTTTCCGAGTAAGTGAACGCGAAGCCACGTGCGGCATACTCGCGGTTTTTCAACGTTTTGATATACGTAATTCCGCTGCGGTGGCGTCCCAGGCTGCCAATGGCAAAATCAGCTTTTTCGAACATCGCATCCAGTTCGTCGCCATGCAAAGGACCATGCAGAAGAACATACGGTTCGAGATGGTTGTCACGGACAACAGGCAAGATCCCCGCCCGTTCCCGTTCGCCGGACAGCGGGCCTACAATATGGAAATATACTTTATATTCCGGATTGTTGCGGTAATAATCTGCCAATCCGCGCACAAGGCGGTCGAAGCCGTGCCAGTAGTGCACTTCCGCCACTCCGATCAAGTGCAACTCTTTTGAAGTGTCATTCTGCTGCTTCTTCATCGGAATCGCCTCAAAATCAATTCCGTTGGAGATGCGTATGGTGTTTCCGCCAAATATTTCTTCCGCATTGGAGAAAGTGACGATACCGTCCAGAGCCTTTGCGAGCTTGTGACGGAAACAGCGGTCGATGGCTAGATGAAATTTCATGGAACGGGTGACGTACTCCTGATCGTAAGGATAAGTAGGAATTTCCATCACCACTTTTGCGCCTGTACGTTTCAACGACTTCACCAGCCGGAGGGTGAACGGACTGGCATTGTGAAAAGAGCGCATATATACAAAGTCGATTCCTTCGTGGCGTGCATAGTCAAGAATAGGAGAGTAGTAGACACGTTTCCAAATCTTTGCGGCAAAGCCCGTGCCGAAATCGGCGATCACTTCGTCATCCACCATCCAACGCCGTTCGCCATAAGAGGTCACATCATAATGACACAAGCGAACATCCACTCCACAATCTTTGAGGGCTTTCACCTGATAACGTATCTTCTTACTAATTCCGTTGGCCTCATTGAAGCCGTGAAATATAAGGAAAAGAGCTTTCATTCTTATTTTCAGTATTCAATAATTGTTTATTCTGTTTTTTCTTTCTCAAACTGTTTTTTCTTCCTCAAACGATTTGGGCGATGATTTGTTTCCGGTATTCTTCTCCGGCATCCGCCACTTCGCTGCCAATGGCAGTTTCGTTGACATATTTTCGTTCCAGTTTCACTTTTTTATGGGCTCCCATCCGCCACCATTCATACTCTACGTCCACATGACCAACGTCGATGGCCTGATAGCCGGCTTTAAACAAATCGTAGGCCAACACAGTGGCTGCGGGGCCGAGGGCAATCAGAAACAAGGCTTCTTTTTCCACTTTGCAGGCCTCCCGCTTGATGTCTTCCAGGCGTTCGAATGCATCTCTGGGCGGACAAAGAATACGCCGGATGCTCCGGGCATTATCGAAAAGATCGTTGCCCACTCCGAGCCGGCTTTTCTCCCCTTCGATGAAGACGATGTCCCGGTTGTCCCAAATGCCCTTCATGTCGTGAAACCATCGGGCGGAATCTTCTTTGCGGGCAAAGTCCATATAAGGACGGGTGACGAATGTATTGTAATATTTTCGTCCCGCTACCAGCAAACGGTCCCACCACGAACCGTACAGATAAAAATGAGTCCTCCAGAACCGGCGGCTTTTGCGATTGTAGCGATACAAATCGCGGAATGCGTCGGAGATGCAGACAATATGTCCTTCTTCGTGACTTTGCAGCACTTCGGTCAGTCTTTTAGCCAATAACGGATCACCTTTCTGGAAACGGATTTCCTTGTCCGGACTGGTGAGCAACACTTCACCGTCGCCAAAACGGCTGACAGAGCAACGGTCGTCGATGATTTTACGTATCGTTTCGTCGATGGAAGCTACTTGCGGTATGATTTTTCTCTTTTTCCGCAAGACGATGTACCAGAAATTGTACCATTCCACAGTGCTACCATAACTTATTTTATAACGTAGCGTTATAAAAATGTCGCGTATATTCATAGCTATAGACTTTTTTTTCTTAACGACCGCACTTTACTGATCATGTCATACTCATGCGTCATCTGTATATAAATGCCAAAGATAATAAAACTAACGATACCTTTAGCAATAATTGTCACAAAAATGTTCATCCCTTCCAGCGCATACTGCATTGGAATGAGGGCTAATGCTATCAAAATGCTAATCACCAACGGAGAAATAAGCTGACGGATGAACGGCCAGGCACTTTGCCGGAAGGTCACCCGGTACATCTGCCAATAACACTGTATAAAGTTGATGGTGAATGTCACCACAATGCAACTGGCCACTGCTGTCAGGGTTCCGAAATGGAAGATGCCGAGCAAAATTCCCGCCACGTTGAACGCGGACGAAAACACTCCGCACACAAACAAACTTCGTGTATCGCCTGCCGCCTGAAAGATGGAGCCGGACGAAGAGAGTATAATCTGAATCCCTACGGAGAGCGACAGTATCCGGAACACGGGTACGGACGGCATCCATTGATCGCCGAAAATAATAAGCGTCACTTCCTCTGCCGTGAAGAAAAGCAGCACGCTAAGTGGCAGACCGATAAAGGCGAGGAAACGGACGATACGTTCGTAGGAACTCAACAGTTTTCCCTTATCATTCTGGAAATCGCTGAAGATAGGGTGCATCACCGGAGTGATTACCTGCGTGATATTCTGCAAGGGCAGCATCATCAAGCGATACGATTTTTCGTAATATCCCAGATCGGACATACTCATATATTTACCAATCAGCAGTTTGTCCAGATTGCGGCTGAAATAGTTGATGACATTGAACAGGAATTGATAGGCGGAATAGGAAAATATTTTCCGGAGTACCCTCAATCCGAGTGTGAAACGCAACCGTTGCGGGTAACGCTGAAAGGAAATCACGAAGATCAGTACGCTGGATACGATTGGATTGATAATCAATGCGTACAATCCCGCTCCGCAGAGGGCGGCGGTTACCGCGGCTGCACCTGCCGAAATCTGAATGACGAAGCTACGTATAGCAATGAATTTAAATTCTTTATTCCGGTAGAACATGGCTCCCGGCACGATGGTGGCGGAGGCGAAGAACAGGTTGACGGACAGCAGTTGGCACAGGATGCGCAGGGTGTCACTTTGGTAGTAATCGGCGATGATCCACGAAGAAGCGAAAAACAGGATGCTGATTCCGATGCCCGTCCATACGGTAAATGAGAAGATATCCGACAAATCATCTTTAGTCAGCGATTTGTGCTGCACGATGGCGGGAGACACTCCCATGTCGGTGAGAAGATTGAAGAAAGCGATAATGACGGTGGCAACAGCTACGATGCCGAAGTCGTCCGGTGATAGCAGACGGGCCAGAATTCCCGCCACAACAAGGGATATGAGGACGCCACTGTATTTGGCCAGCGCTGTGTAAAATACCCCCGAAAATAATTGACTCTTAATGTTATTAGCCATTGATTGCCTGTTTATATGTTTGCGCGTATGCTTGTCCCACTTTGCGGATGCTCATGTTTTCCATACCGTATGCGTAATTCACTTCCCCTTGTCCCCATGCGGCAAGCCGGCGGGCTTCTTCGAGTGCTCGCAGGATGTCTTTCTTGTCGTCGGGATCGAAAGTCGGGTTACCGGTTTCGGAAAGCAGTTCGCCGATGTTTCCCACCTTGGGACCCACCACGACTTTGTGGTAGAGGAAGGCGAGGGGGACATTGCCCGAATTCAGTATATCTTTCCGCTGGATGAATATCACGTCTGAAGCAGCCATATAGTAGGGCAGATCGCAGTTGTCTATCAGTTCGTCGTTAGCTCCCGCCTGTAGTTTATACATACGGTTGAGCAGCGGCATGAGCAGATAGTATCCGGCTTTTGAAATCCATCGTTTGATGAAATTCCTGCCATAGCTGTTGCGTCTCGAGAAAGGGTAGAGGCGCGGAGCCAGCAGCATCTTGTGCTCCTCGTCCCAGGCGCGGAAAGCTCCGAGCACCATGCGTATTTCTTCACGGTTGCGGAATTTTCCGAAAGCTGTGACGATGAATGCATCTTGCGAGAGGTTGAGATACTGACGTGCACGCTCTACGCTGATATCTTCTTTATAGGTATACTGGTAAATGTGATGAGGAATGACAACATTCTGACTGTCAGGATACTTTGTGAGAAATTCGTCACGGCTAAACCGTCCCATGTGTGCAACGATATCACTCTGCGATTCGATAATGTCATAGGCCCGGCTGATGATTCCGTTTGCGTAATGCGGACGGACATTGTGGCGTGTGTAGACAAAACGTGTTCCCCTCGAACGAAAAAAACTGATTCGCTCTTCCAGACACCTGATGATATCAGGATCGTTGCATGTCCATCCCACCACTTCTTCCGGCCACTGGAAATGTATGATATCATAATGCTTATCCGAGTCCCAAAACTCTTTTGTGGAACATCGCACGTCGATTCCAGCCATTCTGATAGCATCGCATAAGATAGGAACAAATAGATTGTCGGTTTCTCCGTTTTCTCTGAAAACGATCAGTGCTTTTATTGATGGGCTGTCTGTTTCGCTATCATTCATTTTTTAAGTTTTAAAGACTTTTATTACATTGCAAATGTAATAAAACTTATGATAAGTTTCTTCTTTTCTGTGTTTTAATTGCAGTTTAAGTTGCTATTTGAGGAAATCTGAAACAGGTCTAATGTTTTTATAAGCCGTTTTTCTTCTTGGGTATAAGGAATGTGGTGACTTTCAATATATTGCTTGAGGAAGAGACAAGCATGTATGAAAATGTCTGCTTTCATATAGCTGGTGAAATTTATGTAACGGTAGTAGGAGGCTTCACTGATGTCGATATGCACGCAGAGGTCTACTGTGGCTAGCCGTGACGTTTTCAGGAGCTTTTTTATCAGCATTATTCTGTTCTGGTAATGCTCGTTCACTATTTTATTTTCTTCTATTTCTTCCAACGTTTGGTTGCGTTTTGTGTCCATATTGTTTGGGATTATTAATAATTTTTGGCAAAGGTCGGATAAAAAATATATAATCCCCCTCTCATTTTTGCGATAGCTGGAATAAAATACATTTCGCACCTTTGCGCCCCGGAAGTATTAAATGTGGAATAATAAATGATAAATGAAAATGAAGAAAGATCAGTATTTCAATTTGGAGGTAAATTTGTTGAATGACGACAATATTGCCTGTATGATGACGGAAATGAATGCCGCGGAAGCACTCGGAATTTACGTGATGTTGCTGTTGCATCTGCGCACTAAAGATACTTATGAGGCGTCGTGCAAACCGGTTTTACTGAAGGCCATGGCCCGGCGGTATGATGTGGATGAAGTAGCGGTGGAGCGGGTGCTTCGCGAATTCGATCTCTTCGAACTGGATGAGGAACGACAGATGTTTCGTTCTTCCTACTTGGATAGGGTGATGAAAAGCTTGGAAGAGAAGCGGAAAATGGACATCGAAAACGGTAAAAAAGGAGGGCGTCCGAAAAAGGTGGCAAAAAGTGCTGAAACGCCCGTCAGTAAAGGGAGAAAACCCACTGAAAACCAGAAGAGGAGAGAAGAGGAGAGTAAAGAAGAGGAGAGTAAAGGAAGTGTTTCTGTTGTAAACAATAATAGGAGTAATATAGAAACACCGTCTCTTGTGAGCCGTTTGGCGGATGAAGGCAATCATTGTCCGTTACAACCCGTGTTGCCTTGGGAAAAGTTGGTGGACCAACTTTCTACTTTCCAGTCATATATGGAATTGGCCGGGCAGCATTCCGGTTTGGGAAAGCTTTTTGTAGACCATCAAAAACTTATTCTGGAAATCTTCAAAAAACATATCCGCCTTTATGACAAAGGAGCCGGACTGCTTTTCCCGGAGGACGTGAAACGGTATTTTTCAAATTATATCGCGGCCGGTTCCGTTACTTGCCGCACGTTGAGGGAAACCTTGCTGAAAGAGCTTGAGAATACGGTCGACAAGGATGTAAACCGCTTTGAAAGCGTCGTCGACGGGCGGCGAACGTATCTGGGACATCTTATTCCGGTTGATGCGCCGCCACGTCCCGATGCATCGGCTGTGTGGGATGATGTGAAGAAAAGATGGGCGCATTAATCCGGCAGATGACTGGCTTCGTCCGGCAGGTTGCCGATGTTCGTCCGGTAGGTAACGGAAGTTCGTCCGGCAGGTGGCAGACACTCGTCCGGCAGGTAAGTCCTCTGCGTGTGAATGATTATTTTAAACTATTTTTTAATTAGAAAAAAGGAAAAAAATATGAGAAATTTTGCCAACTATGATGTCGACATCCACGGTAAATCGAGTGGAGTCCTCAAGACGATTTGTAAAAAATGTCTTCCTACCCGCAAGAATAAGCGCGACCGTTCGCTACGTGTCAACGTCGACACGGGCCACTGTCACTGTTATCATTGTGGCGCTGATTTTTATGTTCCCGATGATGTGGAAGAGCGCAAGAATGCCGAACGTGTGGCAGCCCGCAAGCGTCGTGCGGCAGCCATTCCGCAGCATTTTCAGCGTCCTGTGTTTGATGCCTCGAAAACCACACTTTCCGAAGACACGGAGCGTTGGCTGGTGGAGACGCGTTGTATCCCGCAGTCTGTCATAGCCGCCCTGCGTATCACCGAACAGGAAGAATTTATGCCGCAATCCGGCAAAAAGGAACGTTGCATCTGTTTCAACTATTTTGAAGGGGAACAACTGATAAACACCAAATTTCGCGCTCTCCCGAAACTTTTCAAAATGGTGCAGGGTGCCGAACTGATTCCCTACAACATCGACTCCATCTTGGGGCAAACCTCCTGCATCATCCACGAGGGGGAACTGGATGCTGCTTCTTCCATCGCCGCCGGATTCAAAAGCGCCATCTCCGTGCCGGCCGGAGCCAATTCGAACCTCTCCTGGCTCGACCGTTTTATGGAGACGCACTTCGAGGACCTGGAAGAAATCATCATTGCCGTTGATGCTGATTCTGCCGGAATCCGGTTGCGCAATGAACTCATCAACCGGCTGGGAGCTGAACGCTGCCGGGTGGTGACTTACGGTCCGGAGTGTAAAGATGCCAACGAGCATCTCTGCAAATATGGTATCGCCAGTCTCCGTATCGCCATCGAACAGGCAGCAGAAGTTCCGCTCGAAGGTATCTTCACCGCTGCCGACTTGCATGACGATCTGCGGGCTCTTTTCGACAACGGCTTCGGTCCCGGAGCGGAAACGGGATGGGAGGACATGGATAAGATCTGCACGTATGAACGTGGGCGAAGTGTCTACGTCACCGGAGTTCCCGGTGCAGGAAAATCCGAGTGGGTGGACGAATTGGTGTTGCGTCTCTGCCTGCGGCATCAATGGAAAATCGGGTTCTTTAGCCCGGAAAATACCCCTATCGTCTATCATCTCCGCAAACTGATTGAGAAACTCACCGGACACCGTTTTCAAAACGGCTGTGGCATGACGGAGGGACTCCTTGCGAACTCGGAAGATTTTCTGACTGAAAACGTCTCTCATATCTCTCTGAAAGGTAATGTTTCTCCGGATCGTGTACTGGCCAAGGCTCATGAACTCGTTGTCCGCCGTGGCTGCCGCATCATTGTCTTCGACCCGCTCAACCGTTTCGACCATAACCCGCAGCCTGGACAGACGGAAACGCAATATATTTCGAACCTGTTGAATAAATTTACAGAATTTGCCGTGCAACATAATTGCCTGCTCGTGGTCGTAGTCCATCCTCGTAAAATGAACCGTAATCCTGTCACGGGTATTACCCCTCGTGTGGAAATGTACGACATCAACGGCTCTGCCGATTTCTATAACAAAGCGGATTACGGTATCATTGTGGAACGTGACAAGGAGGTTGGTGTCACACGCGTATACGTGGACAAGGTGAAATTCAAGCATCTTGGTGTCGGTGGAATGGCATCCTTTGTCTACGATCCCGTAAGCGGACGATACCTGCCCTGTGAAGAATCTCATGACCCTTCTCTCTCCGCTGACCAGCGTGTCCGAAATACAATGTTCGACAATTCCTGCTGGCTACCTGAAAAAGAGCTGTTTTAAAGTATTAGGTATTAAGTATCAAGTATTAAGTATTATGATGTTATCCATTGTTGCGATGCGTTTACCATACTTAATACCTAATACTTAATACTTCAATTAGGGTTCTTGGAGTACTTCGACGATGAGCCTTACTTGTGCGGGAGTGTAGTATCTGGCGCGTGGATTCATGCCGGTGGCCAGGAGCCGTTCTTTTAGTCCGGGTGCAGCTTCAATCCATTCGTTGAATCGGTCTACTGCGCTTTGTTGCAGGATATTGGGGAGGTACAACAAGGCAAGTTCGCCTTTCCCATAGGTGCGGTATTGGAATGTTTTTTCCTCTTCTTTTTCGGGGAGAATCTTGTTTTTTGTTTTCATTTATAGTTGTGCTTTTAGGTTGCTGTATTTGAAGTAAAGTTACTCATTTTTAGTGGAATAGGCAAGTTTTGAGAACGGATGTTCGGGTGTATTCATAAAAGAATTGATACTAATAGAATACCGATTCTTGAAATTTATCGTATCTTTGTTTACGTTTCACGTTAAAAGCATAGAAAAAGGATGGAAGGAATATTCAGGCGTTATCCGATAGGGATACAGAGTTTCGAAGATTTACGCAATAATAATTGTGTGTATATTGATAAGACAGAGTTGATTTATCGTTTGACTAATTCGGCTAAGACTTGTTTTCTTAGTCGCCCTCGACGCTTTGGAAAGAGTCTGTTAGTTTCCACTCTTGAAGCCTATTTCTCTGGTAAAAAAGACCTGTTCAAGGGGCTGATGATGGAACAGTTGGAGAAAGACTGGACGGTTTATCCCGTGTTGCATATTGATTTCAGCATCAGTAAGTATATGGATGCGGGAATGTTGCGCTCTGCTATCAACAATCGCTTGGTGGAATGGGAACGAATTTACGGATGTGATACGAGCGAAGACACTTTCAGTCTCCGTCTGAAAGGTATTATCAAACGTGCTTACGAGCAGAGCGGGCGTCAGGTTGTGTTACTTGTAGACGAATATGATTCTCCTATGTTGGATAGCAACAACAATGAGGAGTTGCAAGCTGAAATACGTGGCATCATGCGCGATTTTTTCAGTCCGTTGAAAGCGCAGGGAGAATATCTTCGTTTTCTTTTTCTGACCGGTATCAGTAAATTTAGTCAGATGAGCATCTTTAGTGAATTGAACAATCTTCAGAACATAAGTATGCAAGATGCTTATAGTGCCATTTGCGGTATAACGGAAAATGAATTGCGTACACAGTTGGAAGAAGATATAAGAAGGATGGCCGAGGCGAATGGTGAAACGTATGATGAAGCGTGTATGCATCTGAAGCAACAGTATGATGGGTATCATTTCAGTGAAAATAGTGAAGACATTTACAATCCGTTTAGTTTGTTTAATGCATTTGCTCAAAAGAAATATGCCAATTTCTGGTTCTCTACCGGCACTCCCACTTTCCTGATAGACATCTTGCAGCAAAGCGATTTCGATATTCGTCAACTGGATGGCGTTTCGGCTACTGCCGAGCAGTTTGATGCACCTACCAATGTCATTACAGACCCGCTTCCGGTACTTTACCAAAGCGGTTATCTCACTATCAAAGAGTATGACCGGGATTTTCAGATCTATACGTTGGCTTATCCTAACAAAGAAGTTCGGAAAGGCTTTATCGAATCATTAATGCCGGCTTATGTGCATTTGCCTGCTCGCGAGAATACATTTTATGTAGTATCGTTTATCAAAGACTTACGGGTCGGCAATCTGGATCAATGTATGGAGCGGATCAAATCATTTTTCGCCTCTATCCCCAATGATATGAATAATAAGGAGGAGAAACACTATCAGACCATCTTCTACCTCCTGTTCCGGTTGATGGGGCAATATGTGGATGCAGAAGTAAAGAGCGCTGTTGGCAGGGCTGATGTTGTGATAAAGATGCAGGAGGCTATCTATGTATTCGAATTCAAAGTAGACGGTACTCCTGAAGAAGCGTTGGCACAGATCAATAGTAAGCAGTATGCGATTCCTTATCAGGCAGATCATCGGAAAGTTATCAAAGTGGGAGTTAATTTCGACAGTAGTACGCGAACTATTGGAGAATGGATCATTGAAAACTAGGGAATAATCTTACATATTCCTACATATTTCCACATATTTCGGTATAATTCGGTGTAATCCGTTTTAATCCGGCATAATCCGGTGTAGTCCGGTGTAGTCCGGTGCAATCCGGTAAGTCGTCAATGTGTTGTCGTATCTTTGTTTCATCAACAGAAAGGGAGAATGTACTTCTTTTCGTAGAAACAATTTTTAAATATGGCAACAGTTACAGTTGTGCGCTACAAGCGCAGAAAACGGCTCGGTGATGATAAATCACCGATGATGTATCTTCTCAAGCCCAAGGCTGGGGAGTCGAAAATCTATTCAATCGATTCACTGGCACAGGAAATCGAGTCTATCGGGTCGCTTTCGGTGGAAGACGTGTCGCATGTGATGAAATCCTTTGTCCGTGCGATGAAAAAAGTGCTTGTGGCAGGGAATAAGGTGAAAGTGGATGGACTGGGTATTTTTTATACCACGCTGACCTGTCCGGGTGTGGAACAGGAAAAGGATTGTACGGTGAAAAATATCACTCGCATCAATCTCCGTTTCAAAGTCGACAACTCATTGCGTCTTGCCAATGACAGCACGGCAACTACTCGTGGCGGGGATAATAACATGATGTTCGAATTGTATACGGAGAAGAAGTCCGCTGCCGGAGGAAACGGCGGTGACGGCTCCGATGATGATGGTAAAGGCGATGGGGGAGAACCCGGTGGTGGTAGCGGTGGAGGAGAAGCTCCGGATCCGGCAGCATAAACCGCTTTGATTGACTCTGTTCTCAATTTATTAATTTATCATCTCAATCTATTAAAATGTTAGATAAAATTATCGAAATCATCATGACGATTCTGCCTTTTCTTGGCAATAGTCGTAAGAAGCGCCAGATGATGGCGCAAGAAGTGAAAGAGTTCAGCGAACTAGTGAAAGACCAGTATACTTTTCTGATGCAGCAGTTGGAGAAAGTGTTGAAGGATTATTTCGACCTTAGCTCGAAAGTGAAAGAGATGCACGCGGAGATTTTCTCGTTGAGAGGACAGTTGACGCAGGCTGCGGCTCTGCAGTGTAGCAGCAAGGAATGTGTGCAACGAGTACAGATGGTCGCTGAAACGGAGGGATGAATTTATGCGAACCATCAATTTGATTGTGATCCACTGTTCCGCCTCAAGGGTAGATAGGAATTTTACGGAAGATGATTTGGAAGTGTGCCACCGTCGGCGTGGTTTCAACGGGACGGGGTATCATTTTTATATCCGCAAAAATGGAGATATAAAGACCACCCGTGAGATTGAACGAATCGGTGCGCACGCAAAAGGACACAACCAGAACAGTATTGGCATCTGTTATGAGGGCGGACTTGATTGCCACGGTCATCCTGCCGATACCCGTACCGAATGGCAGGTTCATTCAATGCACGTACTGATTCTTACGCTCTTGCGTGATTATCCCGGCTGCCGGGTGTGCGGACATCGGGATTTGAGCCCCGATCTGAATGGAAACGGAGAGATTGAACCCGAAGAATGGATTAAGGCATGTCCGTGTTTCGAGGTGAAAGCCGAGTGGAATGGTTAGATAAAATCACCTTCGCTACAACTATCTGTGGCGAAGGTGATTTCGTTAAAAAGGGAAGTTTTGACACATTCTCTTTTTGATTTAGTTATTGCTTTTTGGTATTTTACTTGGCAAATTCTTTATATATTTTCAGCAGCGATTCTGCCGTATTCCGCCATGAAAACAACTGGCTACGTTGTATGCCATATTCCACTTGTTGCTGATAGAGTGTCTGGTCATTTTCCAGTTGCAGTATTTTTTCAGTAATATCATTGGAGTTGAACGGATCTGCCAGTAAAGCTCCCTCGCCTGCAATTTCGGGCATGGCTGATGTGTTTCCCGCAATGATGGGCGTTCCGCAAGCCATTGCCTCCAGCATCGGGATGCCGAAACTCTCGCGAAGCGATGGATAAAGGAATGCGAATGCACCGCAATAGAGTGCTACAAGGTCGGTATTCGCAATGTATCCCGGAGCGTGGATATAACTCTTGATTTCTGTAATATTTTCTTCTTCCAATATCCGGTCGATAACATCTTCCTTGAGGTCGGCAATGAGCAATGGCAGCTTTTGGGTGGATTGTTTCAGATAGTCGCTATATGCTTTCAGCACTCTGGGAGTGTTCTTCTTTGGGTCGGTGTTTCCCAGAAAAAATAGATAATTGTTTGCATCAATATATTTTCGGGTAATTTCCGGAGCTTTGGGTTGTACATGGAAATGACTGTTGAAACCGTTGTACACGGCTACTAATTGTTCTTCCGGCAGATGCAACACGTCAAGGATTCGTTCACGCTCAAACTGCGAGACGGTGATAATTTTCTCACAGTTG
>ERZ1106963.1600-NODE-1600-length-26694-cov-7.917001_pt1 | contig 26694 bp, 23 predicted proteins | sample MGYA00403681_ERZ1106963 | MGnify/ENA primary metagenome ERZ1106963 (study PRJEB35170, sample SAMEA104062407) | human gut metagenome | biome: human gut; feature: human-associated habitat; material: faeces | place: Denmark | collected 2012-05-03 ...
GGCCAGGGACGCTGTCCCTGGACCCTGCCACCTTTGAAAAGGTGGACGAAACTTTTATTCGTTTAGTGCGGAGAGCATGTCGGACGTGGTGCGGTGCAGCAGGGGGTGGCGGAGATTCGGGGCGATCTGGTTCAGGGGGCGGAGCACGAAGTCCCGCTCCGGGATGCCGGGGTGGGGGATGGTCAGCTCGGGCGTGTCTATGACCTCGTCGTCATAGTACAGGATATCCAAATCCAGCGTCCGCGGGCCCCAATGGACCAGCCGCTCGCGGTGAGCCGAGCGCTCTATCTCATGCAGCGCGTCCAGCAGCTCCTCCGGCATCAGCAGCGTCTCCAGCTCCAGACAGCCGTTCAAAAAGTCGTCCTGCTCCACGCCGCCGAAGGGCGCCGTCACGATGAAATCCGACACCGCGCCCACGCGGCAGTCGGTGAGAGCACGCAGCGCCTCCACAGCGCCGTCCAGATACGCCCGCTTGTCGCCCATATTGGAGCCCAGCGCGATGTACGCCCGGTGCCAGCGGCGCTCTATCCGCACGGACACGCTCTCCAGCGGCAGGCCCACCGGCGCCCAGGGCTTCTTGAGCTCAAAGCTCAGGCCCCGGATGAGCGGCCAGCGCAGCAGCACCGAGCGCGCGGTCTGCTCCGCCGCTGCTTCGATGAGCTTATACGTGTGCTCTTTCAGATACGCCGTCACGAACTCGCAGACCTCGCCGTAGTGCACCGAGGCCGTCAGCTCGTCCGTCAGCCCGGCTCTGCGGGTGTCCACATGAAGGTGCATCGACACCAGAAACTTCTGTCCCAGCCGCGTCTCCTCCGGGAACACCCCGTGGTTTGCGAAAACCTCGAGGTTTTCTATGATTATCTCGTCACAGCCGCGCATCAAAGCCAGCCTCCCTGCGTATCGCGAGCGCCATCCGCGCCGCGCGGAGATTTTCCTTCACGTCGTGCACGCGCACAAAGGCTGCGCCGCGCAGCACGCCCGCCACGGTCGTGGCTATCGTGCCCTCCAGCCGCTGATCGGCAGGGAGGTCCAGCGTCAGGCCGATGACCGACTTCCGCGAGGCCGCGAGCAGCACGGGACAGCCGAAGGCCAGCAGCTCGTCGAGCCGGTTCATCGCTATGAGGTTCTGCTCATAGGTCTTGCCGAAGCCTATGCCCGGGTCGAGCACGATACTCGAGCGCGCTATGCCCGCGCGGTCCGCTATGGCGAGCGTCTCCCGCAGATCGGAGAGCATGTCGGCCATGAAGTCCGCGTACTCGGCACGTTCCCGGTTGTGCATCAGGCAGCAGGCGGCACCGGTCCCGGCAATGAGCGCGGCCATCTCGCCGCCGTCGCGGCGGAGGCCCCAGATGTCGTTTACCATGTCCGCCCCGGCTTCGAGCGCGGCGCGGGCCACCTCGGCCTTGTACGTGTCTATGGACACGGGCAGGCCCGTCTCGCGCTTCACCGCCTCGACTATGGGCAGCACGCGCGCGGCCTCGTCCTCGGCGCTCACGGGCGTGTGGCCCGGGCGGGTGGACTCGCCGCCTATGTCGATTATGGCCGCGCCCTCTTCGGCCATGCGCCCGGCCTGCCTGAGCGCTGCGTCGCGCTCCGTCCAGAGCCCGCCGTCAGAAAAGGAATCCGGCGTGACGTTCAGGATGCCCATGACGTACACGCCGTTTTCCGTATCGAATTTGCGATCTCCTATTAACATATCTCACCTGCCGAGCATGTGCCAGAAGCTCTCCTGCAGCGCCGCATCCGTCTCGAACACGCCGCGCGCGGCATATGTCACGGTCTTGGAGCCGGGCTTTTTGATGCCGCGCATGGTCATGCACATGTGCTCGGCCTCGACATAGACCATGACGCCCTTCGGATTGAGGTTTTCCATGAAGGCGTCGGCGATCTGAGCCGTCATGCGCTCCTGGAGCTGGAGGCGCCTGGCGTAGACCTCGACCGTGCGGGCGATCTTGCTCAGGCCCACGACCTCGCCGTCCGGGATGTACGCCACCGCCGCCGTGCCGTAGAAGGGGAGGAGGTGGTGTTCGCACATCGAATAAAAGCGGATGTCTTTCTCGAGGACGATGCCGCCCTCCTCAACGTGGAAGCGCACTGCGAGGTGCTCCGCGGCGTCCTCCGTGTAGCCCGCGGCGAGCTCCGCGTACATACGCGCAATCCTGTCCGGGGTCTCTATGAGGCCCTCACGCTGCGGGTCCTCGCCCATGCCCTCGAGCAGCAGGCGGACGCCGCTTTTTATCTTTTCTGCATCCATTTTGGGATCTCCTTCCGGGCACGCGCCCGGGTATCAGTATTCGTTGAAGCCGTATTCGTAGGGGATGGTGAGGTTCGCGCCGGTGAAGCTGCCCTCGAGCTTGGAGATGGTGCGCTCATATTCCTCGCTGCCCTCCTCATAGGGCACGGGCTGGTAGTTGTTGCCGTCCACCACGCCGGAGGAGGCGCAGGGGATGAGCGTGAGGTTCGTCACGGAGACGGAGCCGTCCGTGTCGCGCGTGACCTCGAGCTTGGCAATGACCGTGTCCTTGTCGCGCGGGTTGGTGTTGCCGCCGAAGGACCAGTTGCCCATGGAGTAGAATATGTAGTGGCCGTTGTAGACCTCGATGGGCTGCAGCGTGTGCGGGTGCGAGCCGTAGACCACGTCCGCGCCCGCGTCTATGGCGGCGTGGCCCTGCTCGAGCTGGAGGCTGTTCACGTCGTAGGAGCCCTCGTCGCCCCAGTGCAGGGCGGCGATGATGAACTCCGCCCCGGCCTCCTTCAGCGCCTCGATGCCCGCCTGTATCTGCGAGACCTTGCCGAAGGACACGGCGTATACGCCGATCTTGAGGCCCGATTCCGTCTCATAGATGGTGTACTCGTCGCGGCCCGCGTAGCCTATCCCGGCATCGTCCAGCGTGGCCTTGGTGTCGGCATAGCCCTGCTCGCCGTAGTCCTCTACGTGGTTGTTGCCGAGCGTCACGAACTCCACGCTGCCGGAAGTGAGGATGCCCACATACTCCGGCGGGGCGCGGAAGGTGAAGTTCTTGTCCGCGGGCACGTCGTAGTTCGAGAGCACGCACTCGAAGTTCGCCATCGTGAAGTCGTCGTCCTCGAAATACTGCACGGTCTTTTCAAAGACGTAGCCGAGGTTGTCGGCGGTGACGACGTTCTGGTACGCGACGGAGGAGCCGCGGTAATATGGCACGGCGTCCGGCGTGATGTCGCCGATGAAGCTGAGGTTGAACACCTCGGGCTCGGCGGCGGGACTGGGGGAGGCGTCGGGCTCTTCGCTCACGGCGGGGGCGTCGGCGCCCTCGTCCTCGGCGGACATGGAGGGCGGGCGCGTGGGCCCGTCCGTCGGCTGCACCGCTGCGGCCTCCCCGAAGTGCAGGCTGCCGCCCATCAGCACGAAGAACGCGCAGAGCACGACCGCCAGCAGGGTTTTAAGCAGTTTGTTGATGTCACTCGCCCGCTTTCATAGCAAGGTAGGCGTTGATGAAGCCGTCGATATCTCCGTCCATGACGGCATTGATGTTGCCGTTCTCGTAGCCCGTCCTCGCGTCCTTGGCGAGGGTGTAGGGCATGAAGACGTAGGAGCGGATGGCGCTGCCGAAGTCTATCTTCATCTGGACGCCCTTGATGTCGCTTATCTTCTCGAGGTGCTCGCGCTCCTTTATCTCGGCCAGCTTGGCGCGGAGCATCTCGCGGCAGTTCTCGAGGTTCTGGAAGTGGCTGCGCTCGACCTGACTGGAGACGACGATGCCGGTGGGGATGTGCGTGAGACGGACGGCGGAGGAGGTCTTGTTGACCTTCTGCCCGCCCGCGCCGGAGGAGCGGAACACGTCCATCTTGATGTCCTCGTCGCGTAGCTCTATCTCGCCGGTGTCGGTTATCTCGGGCATGACCTCGACGGCGGCAAAGCTGGTCTGGCGGCGGCCCGAGGCGTCAAAGGGGGAGATGCGCACGAGGCGGTGCACACCGTGCTCGCTCTTGAGATAGCCGTAGGCGTTCTCGCCCTCTATCTTGATGGTGGCGGACTTGATGCCCGCCTCCTCGCCGTCCTGCCAGTCCATGAGCGTGTAGGTGTAGCCGTGGCGCTCGGCCCAGCGGGTGTACATGCGGTAGAGCATCTGGGCCCAGTCCTGGGCCTCGGTGCCGCCCGCGCCGGGGTGGATGGAGAGTATGGCGTTGTTCGCGTCGTACTCGCCGGAGAGCAGCGTGGAGAGGCGCATGGCCTCCAGCTCGCTCTCTAGCTTGGCGTAGTCCGCCTCCAGCTCGCCGAGCATGGAGTCGTCGTTCTCCTCCAGCGCCATCTCGCAGATGACCATGAGGTCGTCCCAGGTGGAGCGGAGCTTTTCGTATTTCTCGCACTTCTGCTGGAGCTGCTTGAGGCGCTTTTGCACCTTCTGGCTCCGGTCGATGTCGTTCCAGAAGCCGTCCTTGGCGCTCTCGGCCTCGAGCTCGGCTATCTCGGCCTTCGCGTCGTCGAGCTTGAGCGCCGTGCCCAGACCGTCCAGCGTGGGCTTGATGTTGTTCAGTTTGACCTTATATTCCTCAAATTCAAGCATATCTTCAACCGCTTTCCAGAAAATTAGCCCTATTATTATATCCATAACTCCACTGCTTGTAAATAGGTATCGTGTTGCAGAAAGGGCGTGAAGCATGATATATTGGAAAAAATAGCGAGGCAACCAATAATTGCACCTGCGCAACCAAAGCGCGGTTTACATCGATAAAGAGATTCTCTATGATGGGGGCACAGATTGTGGGAAAGTGGAACAACCTTACGGAAGCCAGAAGACAGAGCGGCCTGTCCCAGAAGGAGGTGGCGGAGGTGCTGGACGTCTCGCGCCAGGCCGTTTCGCGCTGGGAGACGGGCGCGGCCGCGCCGAGCACCGAAAATCTCGTCGAGCTTGCTAGGTTGTACGGCGTGTCGCTCGATGAGCTGGTGAACGGCCCCGCGCCCGCGTCGGACGCCGCCGCAGGCGAAGCGCCGCGCAGGAAGCTCCAGTGGGGCTGGATAACCGCCGCAGCGCTCGCGCTCATCCTCGCGGCTGTCATCGCCGCCTGGGCCTTACACGACGGAGGTGAGAGGGACAGTGAGATAATCAAGGAAGAGGATATGCAGGAAGAAGTAATAGACATCGGAAGCATGGACGCATTGCCGTGGGAGGAAGAATGAAAAAATTATTCGCATTACTGTTTTCCGTTTTCATCGCGTTAAGTGTATCTGTGTCAGCCTTTGCAGTTACACAGAGAGCCACAAACAGAGTCAATATCACAGCAATGCCGAACAAAACCGCAACCATCGGAACGTCCCTTTCAATGGAGGCTGACGAGACGGTCACTATCAATTGTACATATTCGCCCAGAACGGCGGATGTGGACTTCGGCCTTATTACCCCTCGCGGCACATTCGTTTTTGTAGAGGGCGAAGACGGCAACTGCAACCAAACCATACAGGTGAGCCAAACAGGCGATTATTATTTCGCAGTCCGCAACAACAGCAGCAATGATGTGGAAGTATTGGGATATGTGTATTATTAGAGAGGAGAATACCAATGAAAAAACTTACAAGCATATTGCTGGCAATTGTACTGGCAGTAAATCTTCTTTCAGTTATGAGCTTCGCTGAAAATGGATGTGTAAACCGGGACCGCACTCTTACAGCGGAAACGATGTCGGCGGAAATGGCTCAAGTGGCCGAGGAAGAGATGACGGTTATAAGAGAAGTATTCGCCAGTGATTCTGTTGAGCCTCTGACTATGGATGAGCATGGGAATATTACATATCTTGTACAGTCTGAAATTATTCCAGACGCAGAAATAACAATTAGTGAGACTGAAGATGGTGGTACACGCTTCTTTGTGGTAGAAGGAGAACTGGAAAACGAGCTGGTTTTTTTCTTCGGATGGTAAAATATATTTGGATGGAAAGGAAGTTATCTTTTCATCAGAAGCAGATGATTCCGCTGGTCAGATTACACCAAGGGCGCGCTGGTCAACGTACTCGGAAGACCCTATCAAAGGGACGGCTGCTGACTACAACATATACGGTGGTACCGAGACCGGCAATATAGAATTTCAGGAAAAAATCATTGACACAGCCGTGAACATAATTAAGTTTGCCCTAAAAATGAGCGTTCCTGCAATGTCGGAGCTTACTGATGACATGTTAGATGTAGCAGCCTTGGTAATTAAAAAAGAAGGGGCTCTGGTCAAGGGGCCGGATTCAAGCTTCATTACGTATGAAATTGACTCATATGCGTACAAGGAGCATATTCCGCTTGAAAATCACATCAAGTATGTCGGTAAGTATTTCTATACTGACGATTATTCGGGGCCTTACTCCGATTACACATATTATTACGCCAACTATTTCAGCTGATTTTTGGAGGGTCGGGAATGAGATTAAAGCTGCTGCCCTGTGCGCCCTGCGACCTTGAAAGGGTCGAGGAGTGGATAAACGATGAGCAGAAGGACGGCTGGAGGCTGAAGCGCTTCGGTATACTGCTGCCCTTCCTGGCCTTCTTTGTGCGCGACAGTGCGGGCGGGGAATACACCATATCGCTCGAGCCCCCGGACGATGACGGGCCTGAGCGCGTCTGCGTCTTGCGGAACGTGGGCTATGTAATCAAGGGTAAGCCGCGCGGCGCGTTTGACGGGGAAAGCCGCAGGAAGGCATCGAGAAGAGTGGGTAGGAACTTTATAGCGATGGTCTTTCCTTACGTGCTGTTGATGTCCTTTCCTGATATGCAGCGAGGCGGAACCGCCGGTACGGTTCTGCTGGCCGGGCTTGCAGCCTGCTTTCTGGCCATGATCGGCGCCGGGCTGTACTTCCTGCTGATACACGACCCGGCAAAGTCCCCGCGCTCACGCGGCCTCGTACTGTACATTCTGGGAGCGATCGCCCTGTGGATATGGGTGGTATTGCTCATTATCAGACTGATACCCGGAATGCCCTGAGCCTGGAGCAGACGGCGTGCTTTTTGACCCGGACGCGGAGGAAGCGACGGCAGAAGTAACTGTTGAAGTTGGGTGATTTAAATGCAAAACCGAGCTGTGAAGCGTGTACTGGCTGCTTTGGCTGTGCTCATCGTCCTGACTGCGGCGGCATTTGGCGCGCATCAGCTCCGGCGGGAGCTGACGGCGTGCTTTGAATGGCCGGATGTCGAGCTGCTGGTAGAGGACGAGCCGCAGCCGGACTATGCGTATTCTGAATTCTACGGCGGGGACAGGCCCTTTGTGAACATCTGCACCGGCGCCGACCTGCTTTTCCGCGACAAGCGCGGGACAGACTACTACTACGTCCCCTCGCTGGAATATATCGGCATGCTCTTTATGCCGGAATACGCACATTGCGTCATCCGCGCCCCGTCGGACACGGAGTATCTCTCCATATCCTGCTCTCAGGGCGGGCTGGACAAGGGCCCCCGAAGCGTCTCTGTCTACCGCCTTTCGATCGAAACCGCGGAGAAGCTGCCGCAGCATCCCTGGGACGACGGCACGACGCTGCTGCCTCCGGCAACGTACGGGACGGAGGTCCCGCTCGAGAAGCACGGCGGGAGTTACCGCATTTATGAGCCGGAGCTGGACTGCGTATATGTCTGCCGAAGCGTCTGGGACAACGGCGTGGCAGAGCACGCCTGGCTGGTGACAGAGGAATAGCGCGCATCGCGTCATCGCCGCCCGATGGAGGCCGGCGGGATGGCCGTGAGCATACAACAACAAAACAAAAAGGCAGACCGGGCGGCCGTTTGAGGACTGCCCGGCCTGCTTTTTCACGGGCCCGTTTCAGGGAAATACTGGCTGAGCGCGAAAAAACTTCTTTTACCATCTATGAATTTGGCGGAGCATTTGGTATAATGTCAGCGGAAAGGGCCGAGGGCCCATCACGAGAGAGAGGACGATGAAATTGATCTCACACGGCAAAGAGGTAAAGGTATTCGCGGGCAACTCCAACCTTCCGCTCGCCCAGGCGATATGCGACAGGCTGAGCAAGAAGCTCGGCGACTGCAAGGTCTCCGCCTTCGCGGACGGGGAGGTCTCGCTCGAGCTCAGGGAGCCCGTGCGCGGCGCGGACGCCTTTATAGTCCAGTCCACCTGCAAGCCCGTAAACGACAGCCTCATGGAGCTGCTCGTCATGATAGACGCCATGCGCCGCGCCAGCGCGGGCCGCATAACCGCCGTCATCCCGTACTTCGGCTACGCGAGGCAGGACCGCAAGGCCAAGAGCCGCGACCCCATCTCCGCAAAGCTGGTCGCCAACCTCATAACCGAGGCCGGCGCGGACCGCGTCCTCACCATGGACCTCCACGCCGCCCAGATACAGGGCTTCTTCGACATCCCCGTGGACAACCTCTTCGGCGCGCCCATCCTCGGCAACCACTATCTCAAGCAGTTCGGCCGCGGCAATGAGGACTTCATGGTCGTCTCTCCCGACGTCGGCAGCGTGGCCCGCGCCCGCGCCTTTGCGCAGAAGCTGGACATGCCCCTCGCCATCGTGGACAAGCGCCGCCAGAAGGCAAATTCCTCCGAGGTCATGAATATAATAGGCGACGTGCGCGGCAAGAACGTCATATTGCTCGACGACATGGTCGACACCGCCGGCAGCCTCTGCCACGCGGCGGACGCCCTCGTCGAGATCGGCGGCGCGAAGGAGATATACGCCTGCGCTTCCCACGGCGTGCTCTCCGGCCCCGCGCTCGAGAGGATAGAGAAGAGCCCGCTCAAGGAGCTCATACTGCTCGACACCATCCCGTACCCCGCGGACAAGCCGCGCTGCGACAAGATCCGTTATCTCTCCGTCGCGCCCATCTTCGCCGAGGCGATAGAGCGCATATACGAGGAAGTCTCCATCTCCTCGCTCTTCGACTGATATGCTGTTCGGAGCGAAGGGCGGCGCGGAGTGGCTCTTCGTGTTCCTGGGCAATCCCGGGCCGAGGTACGCCGGGACGCGGCACAACGCCGGCTTCATGGTCGGCGAGGCGCTCTCGAAGAGCCTGGGCGTGAAGATAAACCGCGCAAGGTGGCGGGCGCTGACCGCCACGGCGGACGTGAGCGGGCACAAGGTCCTGCTCATGCTCCCGCAGACGCTGATGAACCTCTCGGGCGAGGCCGTGGGCCCCGCGGCGAAGTTTTACAAGCTCCCGCCGGAGCGGGTGCTGGTGTTCTCGGACGAGATGGCCCTGCCCCCGGGCTCGGTGCGCATCCGGACGGGCGGCAGCGCCGGGGGCCACAACGGCCTCAAGAGCATAATCGCCGCGCTGGGCACGGACCAGTTCCCGCGCATCCGCCTGGGCGTGGGCGAGCCGCCCCACCCGGATTACGACACGGCGGACTGGGTGCTCGGCACGCCGAGGGGCAAGGACGCGGAGCTGATGGCCGACGCCGTTGAGCGCGCCGCGCAGGCCGCCGTCTGCTATGTGACAGAAGGCCCGGAACGGGCCATGAGCAAATACAACCGCAAAGCCTAGCAATTCCAGGCATCGTCCGGGGGCTGCGCCTCCGGGCGGAGCCAAAACGTCAGGGGGGAAATGTGTGAACAGAAAATGCATTGCGATGCTCCTCGCGGGCGGGCAGGGCTCGAGGCTCTACGCGCTCACGAAGGACGTGGCAAAACCCAGCGTTCCCTTTGGCGGGAAGTACCGCATTATCGACTTCCCGCTCTCCAACTGCGCGAATTCCGGCATAGACGTGGTCGGCGTGCTCACACAGTACAGGCCGCTTCAGCTCAACAGCTACATAGGCAGCGGCCAGGCCTACGACCTCGACAGCTCCGACGGCGGCGTTTTCATCCTGCCGCCCTACCAGAGCGCGGGCGAGAAAGGCTCCTGGTTCTCCGGCACGGCCAACGCCATCTATCAGAACATCGGCTTCATCGAGAACTATGACCCGGAAAACGTGCTCATACTCTCCGGTGACCACATCTATAAGATGGACTATTCCGACATGCTGCGCGAGCACACGGAGCACGGCGCGGACTGCACCATTGCGGTCATCCAGGTCTCTATGGAGGAGGCCTCCCGCTTCGGCATCCTCTCCACGGGTGAGGACGGCTTCATCAACGAGTTTGAGGAGAAGCCCAAGCAGCCGAAGAGCGACCTCGCCTCCATGGGCATCTACATCTTCAACTGGAAAAAGCTGCGCGAGTACCTCATAAGGGACGAGGCTGACCCGAACTCCTCCAAGGACTTCGGCAAGAACATCATCCCCACCATGCTCGCCGACGGGCAGAAGCTCTGGCCCTACCGCTTCCAGGGCTACTGGCGCGACGTCGGCACCATCGTGAGCCTCTGGGACGCGAACATGGACATGCTCTCGCCCACGCTCATCAACCTCTACGACCCCGACTGGCCCATCCGCTCCAAGAGTCCGACCAAGCCGCCGCACTACGCGGGGCCGGACAGCAAGATATCCCACTCCATCGTCACCGAGGGCTGCGAGATCGAGGGCCGGGTCGAAAACAGCGTCCTCTCCAGCTCCGTGCGCGTGGGCAAGGGCGCCACGGTCACGTACAGCATCCTCATGCCCGGCGCCGTCGTTGAGGACGGGGCCGAGATAAAATACGCCATCATCGGCGAGAACACAAAGGTCCGCGCGGGCGCCAAGGTCGGCACCGACCCGGACGGCTCCGAGAGCTGGAACGTCGCCACCTGCGGCCCCGGCATCGAGATCGGCGCCGGCGCGGTCATAAAGGCGGGGGCCATGATCTATGACAGCGTGCCCGCCGGGGAAGGAGGCGGAGACTGATGGTCGATCTTCACGGACTGATCCTTGCGGACCGCACTGAGACCGGACTCAACGAGCTGGTCGCGTGCCGCACCTCGGCGTCCCTGCCCTATGCGGGGCGCTACCGGCTGATAGACTTCGCGCTCTCCTCGCTGCAGAACGCCGGCGTGCACGACGTGGGCGTCATCATGCAGCAGGATTACCAGTCGCTGCTGGACCACATCGGCAGCGGCAAGGAGTGGGACATGAGCCGCAAGCGCGGCGGACTGCGCCTGCTCCCGCCCTTCGGCCGCCAGAGCGCCGGCCGCGGCGACTATGTCAGCGTAATCGACGCGCTGCTCGCCGTCGAGGGCTACATAAGGGACATCAAGCAGGACTACATCTACCTCGTCCGCGGCAGCCTCGCCGTGAACCTGGACCTCACGGCGGTCATGGCCGCCCACCTCAAGTCCGGAGCGGACGTGACGGCGGTCTGCACGCCGAAAACGCCCGAAGGGACTCACCACCGCTTCGTTACGGACGAAAACGGCCGCGCCACGCAGCTTCTTTTCCGCCGCAGCGGCCCGGGACCGGGTTACGCGGCGCTCGAGGCGTATATAATGTCAAGGGAAGCGCTGCTCGACCTGCTCGAGCGCTGCGACAGCGCGATGAACCGCCGATTCCACCGCGACGGCCTCGGCGGACTGATGGAGGCCGGCGGCACCATCAACGTCTACATGCACGAGGGCTACGCCGTCAACATAGCGGACGTCACCGGCTATTACGAGGCCAGCATGGATATGCTCGACGCGAAGAACCGGCGCGAGCTCTTCCCCGAGGACCGGCCGGTCCACACCAAGGGCCGCGCGGACGTCTCCACCTATTACGGCGACGGCGCCGTGGTGAAAAACTGCCTGGTGGCGGACGGCTGCTTCATCGAGGGCGAGCTTGAAAACTGCGTGATCTTCCGCGGCGTGCGCATAGAGCAGGGCGCGGTGCTGAAAAACTGCATCATCATGCAGGACACCATCATCGGCCCGGGCGCGACGCTCAACTACATCATCTCCGACAAGGACGTGACGGTGGACGGCGGCGTGACGCTGGCGGGCAGCCCCAAGCTGCCCCTGGTTGTTCCCAAGGGGAGCAAAATCTAAGTAAACGGACAGGAGAACCTATGACGACAGGACAGATTTCAAGGGACGAGATGCGCGGTGCGCTTGAAGATAAGCTCTGCGCACACTTTGCGGTCACCGGAGACGAGGCCACCGACGAACAGGTGTTCCAGGCCTCGGCCATGGTCATACGCGAGATAATGAGCCGGCTGCTGGCCTTCGAAAAGACCGAGAAGCCGGAAAAGGAGGTCCACTACCTCTCCATGGAGTTCCTGATGGGCAGGAGCCTCATGAAGAACGCCTATAACCTCGGCGTGGCCGAGGCGCTGACGGGCGCTCTGGAGGACATGGGCCGCAACGCCTCCGACATATTCGAGACGGAGCCCGACGCGGGCCTCGGCAACGGCGGCCTGGGTCGCCTCGCCGCCTGCTATATGGACTCAATGGCCACCGAGGGCATCGCCGCGACGGGCTATTCCATCTGCTACGAGCTCGGCATCTTCAAGCAGAAGATAGAGGACGGCCGCCAGACCGAGACCGCCGACAACTGGAAGAGCTCCGCCGAGAGCTGGCTCATCCCGCGGTATGAGGACACGGTGGAGATCCGCTTCGGCGGCCGCGTGGAGGAAAACTGGGACTACTTCGGCAACTGCCATGCCGAGCTCAAGGACTACACCACCGTCCTCGCCGTCCCGCGCGACATGCTCATCGCTGGCTACGGCGGCGGCAAGGTGAACACCCTCCGCCTCTGGGAGGCGCACAGCCCCAACTCCCTCGACATGTACCAGTTCTCCGAGGGCGAGTATGTCAAGAGCATGGAGCAGCGCACCCTGGCCGAGGTCATCACCAAGGTACTCTACCCCGCGGACGACCACATGGAGGGCAAGACCCTCCGCCTCAAGCAGCAGTACTTCTTCGTCTCCGCCACGGCGCAGACCATAGTGAAGCAGCACCGCAAGCAGTGGGGCGACGTGCGCTCCTTTGCCGAGCACCACGTCGTGCACATAAACGACACGCACCCCACGCTGATGATCCCCGAGCTCATGCGCATCTTCATGGACGAGGACGGCCTGGGCTGGGACGAGGCCTGGAACATCGTGTCGAACTGCGTGGCCTACACCAACCACACCATCATGTCCGAGGCGCTGGAGACCTGGCCTCAGGGCCTGGTGCAGAGCCTGCTGCCGCGCGTCTTTGAGATCATCAGCGAGATAAACCGCCGCTGGCGCGCCGTCTTGAGCGAGAAGTTCGGCGGCGACGGCGCCAAGATCGCGCGCAACGCCGTCATAGAGGGCGGCAAGGTCCACATGGCCAACATGTGCCTCGCCGGCTGCTACATGATAAACGGCGTCTCCGCCCTGCACGGGGACATCCTCAAGAACAGCCTCTTCGCGGATGTGTACTCCTTCGAGCCGGAGAAGTTCACCTACGTGACCAACGGCATCGACCACCGCCGCTGGCTCTCCCAGATCAACCCCAAGCTCGACAGCCTCGTGCGCGAGCTCATCGGCCCGGGCTACCTCAGAAAGCCCGAGGAGCTCATCGGCCTGCGCCGGTTTGAAAACGACGCCGAGGTGCTCATGCGCCTGCAGGAGATCAAGGGCTTCAACAAGGCCGCGCTGGCCGAGTACATGAAGAAGACCCAGGGCTTCGAGCTCAACACAGACGCCGTGCTGGACGTCCAGGTCAAGCGCCTGCACGAATACAAGCGCCAGCTGCTGTGCGCCATGCTCATAGCGCACCTGCAGGATAGGCTGCACGACGACCCGGATATGGACTTCGTGCCGCGCACCTTCGTGTTCGGCGCCAAGGCCGCCGCGAGCTACAAGACCGCAAAGCGCATAATCGAGCTCATCTGCTCCCTCTCCGCCGACGTGAACGCCGACCCGGTCTGCAAGGGCAGGCTGCAGGTGTTCTTCCTGGAGAACTACCGCGTCTCCGTGGCCGAGAAGCTGATGCCCGCCGCGCAGGTGTCCGAGCAGATCTCCACCGCCGGCAAGGAGGCCTCCGGCACCGGCAACATGAAGCTCATGATGAACGGCGCCGTCACCATCGGCACGCTCGACGGCGCCAACGTCGAGATGTACGAGCGCCTGGGCGACGAGAACATGTTCCTCTTCGGCCTGAGGGCCAACGAGGTGGAGGAGCGCAAGCGCAACGGCTACGACCCGAACGCCGTCGCCGAGAGCGATCCGAGGCTCCGCCGCGTGCTGCAGCGCTTCAACTCCGGCCTGGCCGACGGCAAGAGCTACGCCGACCTCGTGAGCAGCCTGCTCTACGGCGGCGACCAGTACATGCTGCTGGCCGACTTCGCCTCCTACGTCGCCTGCCACGACCGGCTCTATGAGGCCGTGCGCGACCGCAGCGGCTTCGCCCGCATGGGCCTCGTGAACATCGCCGAGAGCGGCATCTTCGCCGCCGACCGCGCCGTCCGCGAGTACGCCGAGAACATCTGGAAGCTGTAAGGGACAAAAAGTGAGCCGCCCCGGCCTGAACATGGTCGGGGCGGCTTTTATTTTTCGCTGGGTCCGGCGTCGGAGTCAGCGAAGATGAGGTCGTCTATGTCCGTCTGCACTTTCCTTCACCTCCACAAGCGGCATATATACAGCATATGCGCGCCGGGAGGGAAGTATGACTCTTTTTCAGCGTTCCTCCTCGTCGGCCCAGGCCTCGAGGGAGTCGTATTCCCCGTCGGGGGTGAAGGGACCTGTGTTTCTGCCTGGGTCACGCTCCTGCTCCGGTCCGCGCTCCTCTTTGCCGCGCTTTTCTTCCCACGCCATGGCTTACCCTTCCTTTCAGTACATAATTTTCCTGCTGCGGCCTCAGACTTTTCGCCCCTCCGCAGCGTCAATATTATGTGCTCCTTTTCGACGTATAGATTATACCATATCCGGCGCGTTTATTCCAGCCGAAAGGGCGGTTTTTCAGGAACCTTTCAGCTCCTGCAGCGTCTTAAAGTGAGATTGACAGTGTGCGGCGGGAATGTTATCCTGTCTGTATTAAAGCCAATGACACGGAGACGCCGCAGGGAGGGACGAACATGCCGAAAAACCGCCGCGCCGCCGCCCTGATCCTGGCGCTATGCCTCCTCACCGCCTGCTCCGCCCCCGCCCCGGAGCCGGAGGAGCCGGAGAGCGGGGCACTGGTGGAGTACATCGAGCTCGGCGAGCTTGTTGACGCGCACTATTTTGCCTCGGACGGGGAGAGCTGCTGGTACATTTCCGACGCGCGGAACACCGGCTGCACCCTCTGGACCTTCGACCTTGACACGCGGGAGGCGGACAGCGTCCGCTTCGTATTCACCGACCCGGAGACGGGCCTCGTGCCGGACACCGGCGACATCTGCGGGCTGTGCGCCACGGAAAACGGCCTTGTCGTCTGCGTGAGCTGGGCGGATTCGCCGCATGAGGAGCGCGAGTTTGCGTTCTGCCTCGTCGGCGAGGACGGGAGCGTCGAAAAACTCCGCCGCGCCTCGGAGCTCTGCCCCGGCGCGACGGAGTTCAACCACCTCGGCCTGAACGGGCGGCTCTATCTCTACTCGGACGGCGCCGGAATCACGGAGCTCTCCGCCGACCTGGAGCCGGTCAGGAGCGTGGACCCCGGCGTCCAGGGCTGGTGCCGGCTAGACGCGGACGGGGGCAGGCTGCTGTTGCTGCAGCTCGGCCTCGACAGCTGGAATTACCCGGTCATAGAGAACTACTACGCCATAGACCCCGACACCCTCAAGGCCTCCCCGATAGAGAGCGCGGCCTTCCGCCGCAGCGAGTACACCCTCGTCGAATACGGCGTGGACTACGGGAACATCGCGGGCGAGGCTACGCTCCCGGACGGGCGCATCGCGGCGCTCGACAGCGGCTGTTATGAGGAGCCGGAGTGTTATCTCGTCCTCGTTTATCCCGAGCGGCTCGCGCAGGACACGCGCACGCGTCTTACGCTGGGCGGCTATGACCTCGCGCGCTTTTCGGAACCGCTCGACTCCATCGCGCGCTTCAACCGCGAGAACGACAGCGTCCGCATCGCCGTGCGCGACTACCTCTACGGCATGGAGGTGGACGGGAGCCATTCTCCGGGCCGGGCGCGGCTGCTCCGGGACCTCGCCGAGGGTGAGGCGCCGGACATCTTCATGGCGGACGGCCTTTCGGTGCGCGAGCTCGCCGCGCGCGGGTCGTTCGCGGACCTCTCGAGCTTCATCGAGGCCGACCCGGAGCTGGGGGATGCCGAGTACGCCGGATACATGGAGCTTTTGCGCATCGGCGGCGGGATGTATTGCCTCCCGGATTACACGGTGTTCCGAGCCGTCGCCCTCGACCGACGCACGGCGGGGGAGAGTCTCGACTTTGACGAGCTGCTCGCCGCGGCGAGGGCGGGGACACTGCCCGCAGGGCTGGACCGCAGCCGGGTCTTCGACGACCTCGGAGGCGGGGTCGACAGCTTCATCGACTGGGAGAGCGGCACGTGCAGCTTTGAGAGCGAGCGCTTCATCGGACTGCTCAAACTCGCGCTGCTGCTGCCCGAGGAATACGACTGGGAGACCTCGCCTGAGGGTGAGCCGCTCTTCCAACTGGCCGAGTCCCCGGAATTCGACATCTACCGCGAGGAACTGGGCGAAAATCTGGTCCTCACCGGGCTGCCGGGCACCGACGGCGGGATCTGGTGCGAGCCGGGGCGCTGCTGGGCGGTCAACGCGGACTGCGCCGACGCCGCCGGGGCCTGGAGCTGCATCCGGAGCTGCTTTAAAATGTTCATGCCGGAGGACACCTGCGGCGCGGAGCGCACCTATTATCACCTTGACCCGGCCTGTCCGGCCGCGGAGCTCATCACAGGGACGCTCGAGGGCTTTTACAGCGGCGAGCTCACCGCGGAGGAGACCGCGCGGCTGGTGCAGCAGAGGGTGGAGGAGTATCTTAACGAACAAAGCTGAGAGCCCGCACGGGGGGTGCTGGGGTATATGAAGAGAAAGACACGCATAATCTCGCTCATCCTGGCGCTCTGCCTTCTCTCGGCCTGCGGCAAGACGGAGCAACGGCGCCCGGGTCGGTATGTCCTGGTGCCGGAGCGCACCGAGTTCGGGGACGTGGAGCTCACGGGCAACGCCGTCATGCTGGGCGGGGAGATATACTTCCTCGGCTCGGAGGGCGGGAGCGGCGTGGGCATCTACGCCGTGCCCGCCTCGGGCGGCTCGCCCCGGAGGCTCGAGGGCTACGCGCCCGCCGCCCTGCCTACGGGCAGCGTCGGCGAGACGAAGCCGCTCTGCCTCGCCGTCACGGCGGGAGGCAGGCTGGCCGTGGCGGAGGAACGGCTCTGCTCCGAGCGCTACGGCGCAGAGGGCGCGCTGTACGCCAGCAGCTCCGACTTAACGCTCTACCCCTACGCAGTCTACCGGCAGGACGAATTCGTCCGCGTGCTAAACGCCGACGGCAGCGAGGCCTCGCGCACGCTCATCAACGGCGACTCCCGCGGCGGCTGGAGCTATTTCACCGTTGAACACTTCGCCATAGACGCCCGGGGGCGGATATACGCCGCCGCGTCCAACAATATACTGTTCATGCGCGACACCGCGGGCCGCATAAACTGGCTGCGCTATGACCGCGAGCTCGCGCGCGTGGAGGACCTCTACCTCGCCGGGGACGGGAACGTCTACGTCTTCGGCAGGGGCTTTGACGGCCAGGCGCGCTTCTACTACCTCGACCCGGAGGGCAAGCACGGACCGGAGCTCCGGCTGCTCGGCACGGGCGAGGCGGGCGTCTCCTGCGGGGCCGTGGGCGGCTTTGCCGCGGCCTATATAGACGGCTGCATGCTCTACGGCTGGGAGCCCGCGGGCGGCATAACCGCCGAAATGCTGGACCTTGCGGCGATGGGCATCCTGCCCGGCTCCGTCCGCGCCGCCTTCGAGACCGAGAGCGGCTATGTCTGCGTCGGCTCCGAAAACACCACGGCCTATATGACCGTCGTCAGGCGCACGCCGGAGAGCGAGGCCCCGCGCAGGACCGCGCTGACCTACGCCTGCCTCGGCCTGGACGACACCTCGCTCCGCTGCATAGTTGCGTTCAACCGCGCGGAGACTGAGTATTGCGTCACGGTCCGGGACTACTCGCGCTATTCCAGCGACGCCGAGCCCGGGGAGGGACGCCGCCGCTTCGAGGCCGACCTCCTCTCCGGGAGGGCGGGTGATATACTAAACTGCTCCGGTGTCTCCACCGCCGCCGCGGCGGCACGGGGGCGGCTCGCGGAGCTCGGCGCCCTGCTAGAGGACGACGCGGAGCTCAAAAACGCCCTGGTCAAGCCCGTGCTCGCGGCATTTGAGACGGACGGCGGGCTTTACACGCTCCCAACGCGCTTTTCGGTGCTGACCGCCTTCGGCCCGGCGGGCCTGAACGCGGCGCTGAGCTACGACGCCGCGCTCGCCGCGCGGGGCACGGGGCGCGAGCTCTTCGAGTACGGCACGACGGGGCCGGGCCTGCTGCTCTCGCTGGTCGGGGCGGAGCCGGACCGGTACATAGACTGGGCCGAGGGCAAGGGCCGCTTTGACGGCGGTGACTTTGCCGCGCTGCTGGACTTCTGCGCCGCCTTCCCGGCGGAGAGCGCAGCAGACCCGGAGGACTATCTGCCCGAGGGGGAGCAGAGCAGCGAGCGCATACATGCCGGGCGGCAGCTTTTGCTGCGCACCGAGCTGAGGAGCCCATCTGCGGCCTGGGGGCTCACGGAGCTCTTTTCCGGCGCGGCGCTCACGGGCCTGCCCGGGGCTGAGGGCGGCTTCACGGCAGCAAAGGCCGTGGGAGCGGAGCTCGCGATAAGCTCCGGCTGCGCGCACACGGACGCCGCCTGGCGGCTGGTGCGCGAGCTGGTCAAGGCAAACGCGGCCTCCGGCGATACCGGGCTGCCCATCGTGATGGAGCGGCTCGACGCGCTCATCACGCACGCGATGCGAGACGGCATGAGCGAGGCCGATGCCACGCTGCTCTACCGCGCGATAGACGCCGCCGGCACCTGCGCGCGGACATTGCCCGCCGGGCTCGCGGAGCTCATAGACGCGGCCGCCGCGCCGTATTTTGCCGGGGAGGCCTCCGCCGAGGAGACCGCTGCGGCGCTAAACAGGCAAGTTTCGGCCTTTTTCAGTGAATTGGGCTGACAATATGTTATGGAGGACAAGAAGATGAAAATGAAGAAAACGCTCTGCCTTATCATGGCTCTGGCCATGGTGTTCGGCCTGCTCTCCGCCTGCGGAGGCGGAGACGGCAAAACCGACACCGAGACGCCGGAATACACCTACGTCCCGACCTACACGGAGCTGGGAAGCGACATAGGCTATGTCTACAACACCGTGGTCTCCGGCGGCCTCATCTACGTCGCCGGCGAGGTAGAGGGCGAGGAGATCGTGGAGGAGTACCCGAGCTATGACGAGAACGGCAACCCCATCCTCGACGAGGAGGGCAACCCCGTCATGGAGGAGTACACCTACACCCGCACCGAGCCCGCCATGTTCACCGTCAACATTGACGGCACGGACTTCAAGCGCATGGAGAGCTACACCGCGCCCGAATTCCCCGAGGAGGCCGAGGGCGGCAGCTTCTGGATAAACAACCTGTGTTCCGTGCCCAACGGCGGCGTGGCCGTTGTTGAGAACGTCTATTACTCCATCCCCGTCTACGGCGAGGACGGCGGCGACACCGCGGCGGAGGACACCCCTGTCGCCACCGGAGCGCCTCTGGCCGCGACATCCAGCGACATCTCCGTGGACGCGCCTGCGCCGGACACGTCCGGCCAGCCCATGGACTATCAGTATGTAGAAAAATACAACCTCCGCGTCTTTGACGCCTCCGGCGCTCAGACGTTCTGCGCGGAGCTCTCCAGCCTCATCGAGAGCGAGGACTACTTCTATGTCTCCGCCTTTGCCGTCGCCGGCACGGGCGAGGCCGTGCTCATGGCCAACGGCAACGCCATCTACGTCCTCAACGCCGACGGCAGCCTGAAGGGCAGCATAGACACCTCCGACCTGTCCAACGGCATCTCGAACTTCGTCACCCTCGGCAACGGCAGCGTCGCGGCCCTGGTCTACGGCGAGGACTATGCCGCCTTCGACCTGCGCCCCGTGGACACCGCGGCGATGCAGCTCGGCGAGGCCACGGCCAGCCTGCCCACCGACGCCTACAGCGCCCGTCCCTCCGGCGGCGGCTATGACTTCTGCTACAACAAGGGCGAGAGCTTCTACGGCTACAAGCTGGCCGACGGCAGCGAGGAGAAGCTGGTCACCTGGATAAACTGCGACGTGAACTCCAACAACGTGACCTCCCCCTACATAACCGAGGAGGGCAACATCGTCTGCCTCTCCAGCGAGTATTCCAACACCGGCGACGGCGCGACGACCTATTTCATCACCCTGACCAAGACCCCGTACGACCAGGTGCCGCAGAAGACCACCCTGACCCTCGCCTGCGTCTACCTGGGCTATGACATCAAGAACCAGATCCTCGACTTCAACCGCAAGAGCAGCGACTACCGCATCGAGGTGCGCGACTACTCCGAGTTCAACACCGAGGACGACTATTCCGCCGGCTACACCAAGCTCATCACCGAGATAGGCTCCGGCGCGGTGCCCGACATCATGCTGACCGACGGCCTGCCCATCGAGACCTTCGGCGCCAAGGGCCTGCTCGCGGACCTCTGGCCCTTCATCGACGCGGACGAGGAGCTGGGCGGCCGCGCGGGCGTGGTGGAGCCCGTGTTCAACGCGCTCAGCCAGGACGGCAAGCTCTATGAGATCTCCAGCAACTTCTATATCACCACCATCGCCGGCCCGGCCTCCATCGTCGGGACCGAACCCGGCTGGACCTATGAAGAGATGTACGCCGCTCTCGACCAGATGCCGGAGGGCTGCGAGCTCTTCAGCCTGGGCACCACCAGGAGCGACGTGTTCTCCAGCATCTGCATGCTGAACCTCTCCCGCTTCGTGGACTGGACCACCGGCGAGTGCAGCTTCGACTCCGACGATTTCATCTCCCTCATGGAGTTCGCCAACCGCTTCCCTGAGACCTTCGACTGGGAGCACCACGAGTGGACCAACGAGGACAGCGACGCCTACCGCATCAAGGAGGGCCGCCAGCTGCTGGTGACGCTCTCGCTCTCCGACCCGTATTCCTACAACTACTACTCCGAGATGTTCAACGGCGACATGGCCCTCAAGGGCTTCCCCGACGTGCCGGGATCCGGCGCGGTGTTCAACATGAACGGCACCGGCCTCGCCATCGCCTCTACCTGCAAGAATCAGGACGCGGCCTGGAGCTTTGTGCGCACCCTGCTCACCCGCGAGTACCAGGAGAACTACACCTACGGCTTCTGCACCAACCGCGAGCTCTGTGAGGAGAACATCCAGAGCATGGTCGGCGAGAGCTACTACAGCTACGACCAGGTCACCGGCGAGGAGAAGGAGATAATCTTCACCCAGGAGAACGCCGACCTCATCACCGACCTCATCAACAACACCAGCATGGTCGCCGACTACAACACCAGCCAGATCAACGACATAATCAACGAGGAAGTGGCCTACTACTTCTCCGGCGAAAAGACCGCCCAGGATGTCGCCGCCACTATCCAGAACCGCGTGTCCATCTACGTCAACGAGCAAAGGTGACACTAAAGAAACAAAATAGATACAAGATAGTGTATATTTTGTCGAAATAAACCGCACAAATTGTGATATTTAAGGTTGAGCTTTGCTGTCCTAAGTAGTATAATACAGAAAGACAGCATAACCAGAAGATCCGGGAGGGATGAAGGAGAATGAGATCCTTGGCACGCAGGCACGAGCGCCTGACAGCGGAGCGCAGGAGCAGAAAGCTCAAAGATCTGGCGTTGAGCCTCTGTTTCATCGGCCCCAGCGTGCTAGGGGTCCTCATCTTCTTCGTCCTGCCCTTCTGCGTCGTGGTGTACTACTCCGTGATACGCAACTCCATAAATCCGGAGTTCGTGTTCCTGGACAACTTCATCGCGCTCTTTCAGAACTCGGCCTTCCGGGACGCGGCCAAGAACACGGCCACGTTCTCGGCCCTCGCGGTGCCGCTGGCGGTCATCCTCTCGCTGGGGCTCGCCATGCTGCTGGAGGCGAGGATACCGCTCAAGAGCCAGTTCCGCACCTTCTTCCTGAGCCCCATGATGGTCCCCGTGGCCTCCGTAGTGCTCATCTGGCAGGTGCTCTTCAGCAACAACGGCGTCATAAACGAGTTCACGGCCCTCTTCGGCATCGCCAAGATAGACTGGATAAAGTCCGAATACGGCCAGATCGTCATACTCACGCTCTTCCTCTGGAAGAACCTCGGTTACAACATGATCCTCTTCATGTCCTCGCTGGCGAACATCCCGCGGGAGCTGCTCGAGGTCGCGGATGTCGAGGGCGCGAGCGAGACGTACAAGTTCTTCGCGATCAAGCTGCGCTACCTCTCGCCGACGGTGCTCTTCGTCACGATACTCTCGCTCATCAGCTCCTTCAAGGTCTTCCGCGAGGTGTATCTCATGACGGGCGGCTACCCGGTGAGCAGCTTGTACATGCTTCAGCACTTCATGAACAACACCTTCAACTCCCTGGACTTTCAGAAGATGTCCTCCGCCGCGGTGGTCATGGCCATTGCCATGGTCGTCATCATCGCCGTCCTGTTCAAGGTTGAGGACTGGTTCGGAAAGGACGTGGAGGGATGAGGAAAAAGAAATACTTCTCCCGCGGCGTCATCTTCGTCGTCTGCGCCGTGATGGCGGTCATCTTCCTGCTGCCCACGCTGCTGACCATCTCGAACTCCTTCATGACGCAGTCGGAGATAAGCGCAAACTACGGCGTCATCTTCCAGAACGCCGCCTCCACCGGCGGCAAGACCTACATCTCCGAGAAGGTCAACCTCAAGTTCATCCCGGACAAGGTCTCGCTTGACCAGTACATAACCGTGCTTTTGAAGAGCCCGGACTACCTGCTCAAGTTCTGGAACTCGGTCATCCTGGTCGTGCCCATCGTGGTGTTCCAGGTGGCCATAGCCTCCATAGCGGCCTACGGCTTCACGCGATGGCGCGGCAAGGTGAGGGCGGCGATATTCTTCTTCTACGTCATCCTCATGCTGATGCCCTATCAGGTAACGCTGGTGCCGAACTACCTCGTCTCCCAGTGGCTGCACATCCTCAATACCCGCTGGGCCATAGTCCTGCCGGGCGCCTTCGCGCCCTTCTCGGTGTTCCTGCTCACCAAGTTCATGCGCAGGATACCGTACTCGCTCATAGAGGCCGCGAAGATCGACGGCGCGGGCGAGTGGCAGGTGTTCTCCCGGGTCTGCATGCCCCAGTGCCGCGCGGCGCTGTATTCCATCGCGATACTCGTGTTTATCGACTATTGGAACATGGTCGAGCAGCCGATAGTCCTGCTGCCCGACGCCGAGAAGCAGCCGCTCTCCGTGTACCTCTCCACGATAAACACCGGCGAGGTCGGCCTGGCCTTCGCCATAGCCACGATATACATGGTGCCCACGCTGCTGCTGTTCCTCCACGGCGAGGAATACCTGGTCGAAGGCATCGCCACCCAGGGCTCGGTAAAGGGTTGAGCCCATGAAGCTATACGAAAGACGGAGGAAATTGCAAGATGACTGAGCAGAAAGTCAAAAACAGGGGCTGGGTCAAGAACGTCGCCATCATATTTTTGGCGGTCATGCTCGTTCTGACTTTTTTCTCCAACACGATAATGAACGCCTCCCTGCCCGAGGCGGCGGTGCAGTATGTCCAGTCCGGCGCCATCACGACCCAGATCCGCGGCACCGGCACAATTTCGGCCAAGGAGACCTATGAGGTCAAGACCAGCACCTCGCGCAAGGTGCAGTCCGTGCTCGTTTCGCGCGGGCAGCAGGTCAAGGTGGGCGACGTGCTGATACTCCTCGCCGCGGGCGAGGGCAGCGAGCTCAAGGACCTCCAGACCCAGCTGGACGACGCACAGTACTCCTACCAGCAGAAGCTCATCAACATGGGCGGCGGCAGCAGCGAGGTCACCCGCGCGCAGGAGAAGCTGCAGGAGGCCATAGCCAAGCGCGACGCCAACGTCTGCACGGCGGAGGAGGTCGAGCTCGCCAAGCTGCGCTACGAGGCCGCCCAGGACGAGCACCAGCGCCTCTCCGACCAGCTCGAGGCCGCCGGCGGCTACGTCGAAGGCACCGGCGCCGACTCCCTCGATTCCCTCAAGACCGCCGCAAACGAGGCCAAGCTGGCCTATAATTCCAGCCAGGTGCGCTATGACAAGGAGAGCGCGTTCATAGAGCAGCTTGCCAAGGACGCGTACAGGAGCGGCAGCCACTACGCTGATGTGAACGCCTATGCCGAGGCCATTGCAGGCGCCTTCTCCGCTGCGGGCGATTCCACAGTCACTGGCTACTTCGTCGATTATGCGGAGAACACCGCCGCAGAGCGCAGGAACCTGGGCATATACGGCGTGGATATAAACGATTCCACCTATTCCAGTCTCGTTGGGAATCTGCCCAGCCAGAACCTCGCGGACATAGCCAAGGGTTACAGCGCCATCGTTGAGGCGAAGAATGCCTATGACAAGGCCGTGGAGGCCTATGACAAGGCCCTCAAGCAGGCGCAGCCGCAGAACGCGGAGCTCAACCAGAGGGTCAAAGAGGCCCAGCGCTATATGGAGGACATGAAGGCCGAGTACGACGAGATTAGCGCCAAAAAGACCACCTACGACGCGGCGAAGGACGAGGTCGTGAGCGCCGAGACCGCTCTCGAGACCCTGGTCAAGACCTCCAAGCTGGACAACCTGGAGCTCTCCCGCATGGCCAAGCAGATACAGAACCTCAAGGACCAGATCGCCCAGCTCAGCGGCGGCCAGAAGGACGAAAACGGCAACGTCACCGGCGGCCAGATCGTTTCCGAGGTCAACGGCGTGGTCAAGGACATCAACGTCTCCGCCGGAAACAACACCGACCCGGCCAACGCCGTAATGACCATCGAGGTCCCGGACCGCGGCTACACCGTGTCCATGAGCGTCACCAATGAGCAGGCCCAGAAGGTCACGATAGGCGACGCGGCGGAGATCACCACGGGCTACTGGGGCGGATCCGACATGCAGGGCAAGCTGGTGGGCATCCGCTCGGACACCCAGAGCCAGCAGGCCAGCGCTCCCGGCAAGCAGCTGGTGTTCGACGTCACCGGCAGCGAGATTGAGAGCGGCACGCAGGTGTCCATCTCGATCGGCCAGCGCAGCCAGAATTACGACACCATCGTGCCGAACAGCGCCATCCGCTCTGACTCCAACGGCAGCTTCGTGCTGGTCATCGTGGCGAAGAGCAGCCCGCTCGGCAACCGCTTTGTCGCGACCCGCGTGGACGTGACCGAGCTTGCAAAGGACGACGTGAACACGGCCGTCTCCGGCGGCCTCTCGGCCTACGACATGGTCCTCACCACGGCGACTAAGCCGGTCGAGGACGGCATGCTCGTGCGCCTTCCGGACTGATAAGGGATGAAGATAAGCGGACTTAAGCAGAAAAAGAGCATAACAAAGCCGAAAATAAACCTCCCCGCCGTGCGCCTGCGGCGGCCGCAGCTCAGCCGCGGCAAGATCGCGCTGCTGATCGTCTGCCTCGCGCTGACCGCGGCCTGCTGCGTGCTGTGCTTTGTCTACTCGGCGCGCTCTGGCCAGCTGCTGACCCAGCAGGCGGCGGAGCGCTACGAGGGCGAGGGCGAGCAGCGCTATGCCCAGGTCTCCGTGTTTTTCCCGGTAGGGAAGGAGAAGAGCATCGCGGACATATACACCTTCCGCTCCACGATAAACGGCAAACTGCTGGACGTGTCGCTGGAGGCCAAGGACGGCGCGCCGCCGCTGTGGCAGGACGCTTACAGCGGCTCCGGCGAGCTGACGGTGGAGGGCAACAAGGGCAAGGCCACCGTCGCGGCCACGGGCGTGGGCGGGGACTGGTTCAGTTTCCACCAGCTGACGCTGCGCTCCGGCGGCTACTTTGACGAGAACGACCTGATGCACGACCGCGTGGTGCTCGACGAGAAGCTGGCCTGGCAGATCTTCGGCAGCTACGACCTCGCGGGCATGACGGTGGTCATCAACAACAAGCCCTTCGTGGTCGCAGGCGTGGTCGCCATCGAGAGCGACAAGTCCACCGAGAAGAGCTACACGGCGACGACGGGTCAGGTTTTCCTGCACCTGGACGCCCTCCAGAGCCTGCTGGGAACGGGGAGCGGCGGCGTGAGCTGCTACGAGCTTGTGTGCGCAGAGCCCATCTCGGGCTTCACTCTGGGCCTCGCGACCGAGGGCTTCCAGGGCGCGCAGGTGGTGCAGAACACGGGCCGGTTCAGCCCGCTGAGCATATTGAAGGTCGTGCGCGCCTACGGCACGCGGTCGATGCAGACGGCGGGCGTGGCGTTCCCGTACTGGGAGAACGCGGCGCGCCTGACGGAGGACACACTTGCGGCGCTGCTGATAGCCATCGTGCTGACGGCGCTGCTGCCGGTCATCTGCGCTGTGTGGCTGATAGTGCGCCAGCTGCGGCGCGGCTGGCTGTGGCTGCGCTGGGACGCTGGCCCGGAGGCCTGGGAGCGCATCTCGGACCGCGTCCGCGAGAGACAGCACCTGGCCCTCAAACGCCGCCAGAAGCGCATCGAGGAGCAGTGGGTCAAGGACGACGACTCCGACGACCCGCCCCAAGCTTAGCAGTCTCGCCGTATTTTCAAAGACTTCATGGGGAACCCGTAAAAAGGGTTCCCCTTTTTCTTTACGCTTGTGCGTGCGCACCAAAAAATCCCATCAGCCCCCAGCCCCAAGTCGGGCGAGGAACGTTCCTACTACCTACAGGTAGCGCTCACGCGGATGGTGGAGCCGCCGGGGTAAAAAAGCGCTTTTCTTTGGCGGCTCGACACCGTTT
>ERZ1106963.1601-NODE-1601-length-26691-cov-19.332332_pt1 | contig 26691 bp, 24 predicted proteins | sample MGYA00403681_ERZ1106963 | MGnify/ENA primary metagenome ERZ1106963 (study PRJEB35170, sample SAMEA104062407) | human gut metagenome | biome: human gut; feature: human-associated habitat; material: faeces | place: Denmark | collected 2012-05-03 ...
TGGTGACCATGCTGCGGCCGTCCATGCCGATGCCGCCCACTTCCAGCGTTGCCCACACGGGGTCACCGGAGAACAGCTGGTTGTAGCTGGGGATGCGGGCAAACTTGACCATACGGAACTTCATGACCATGTGGTCGATGAGCTCCTGTGCCTGGCACTCGGTCAGGGTGCCCTTGTCCAGGTCTCGCTGGATATAGATATCCAGGAAGGTGGAGATGCGGCCAACGCTCATGGCAGCACCGTTCTGGGTCTTGATGGCAGCCAGGTAGCCAAAGTACAGCCACTGGCAGGCTTCCTTGGCGTTCTTTGCGGGCTGGGAGATGTCGCAGCCGTAGGCCTCGGCCATCTTCTTCATGCCCTTCAGGGCGTTGATCTGCCGGGCGATCTCCTCCCGCAGGCGGATGACGTCATCGGTCATGGTGCCGTCGCCGCAGTTAGCCAGATCCTCCTGCTTGAACTGGATCAGGGCGTCGACGCCGTACAGAGCCACGCGGCGGTAGTCGCCTACGATGCGGCCGCGGCCGTAGGTGTCGGGCAGGCCGGTGATGATGTGGGTGTGGCGGGCGGCCTTCATCTCGGGTGTGTAGGCGTCGAACACAGCCTGGTTGTGGGTGCGGGTGTAGTCGGTAAAGATCTTGTGCAACTCCTCGCTGGGCTGGTAGCCGTAGGTGGTGCAGGCCTGCTCGGCCATCTTGATGCCGCCGTAGGGCATGAAAGCACGCTTGAGGGGCTTGTCGGTCTGCAGGCCCACGATTTGCTCCAGATCCTTCAGGTTTTCGTCAATGTAGCCGGGGCCGTAAGCGGTCAGGCCGCTGACGACCTTCGTCTCCATGTCCAGCACGCCGCCCTTGGCGCGCTCGGCCTTCTGCAGCTTCTGCAGGGCACCCCACAGCTTGTCGGTCGCCTCGGTGGGGCCGGCCAGAAAGCTCTCGTCGCCGTCGTAGGGAGTGTAATTCTTCTGGATGAAGTCGCGCACATTGACTTCCTCTTTCCAGATGCGGCCCTCAAAGCCTTCCCACTGTTCAAAATTGATCATTGGAACCTCCTTGCTCCATTCCATGCGTTGGTTAGCATAGCCTAACTATTGAGCCTTTGAAAAGCCGCTCCTTGTTGGCGGCTTTCTGGGGGCGGACTGATCGGAGCAGCTCTGAACAAAAATTTGTCAAAGCGCCTCCTTGGACACACTGCACCCTTGAGAACCGCCCTGCTGCCAAAAAGCAGCGGCGAGATGTGGAGTTGCAGTGCTGCATGAACTATAATAACAAAGATATCGGTCAAAAGCAAGAGGAAACTGATGGATTTTGCACAGCCTTAGCCAGCTGTGTCTGTACAGGGTGCACGAATCGGGCAGAAAAAACTTTACTGCAAAAAAGTTCCGGAAAATTTTCAAATAAGGGTTGACAAGACTAACTGCGTATGGTATTCTGTTCTCGCAACGAGGTTAGATAAACCTAACCGCTTGAAACGCGTTGCACCAGAACAGCAGAGGTACCTGCAATGCTTCTGCGCAAAACGCAAGTCTGCTATAGCGGTTAAGCTATATCGGACGTCAGGTTTGTCGTGGCGAGGCCACTCCATCTTGCTTGCGCAAGACCACCTTGTGGCTTAAAAGCCTCACTGGGGCTTTCATTGCTGCGCAAACGCCAATTCCTCCATTCCATTCTCTTTTTCAAAAGGAAGCTGCAGCATGGTTTGCTCTGCGGCCTCCGGCGCGGCATTCGGTGTGATTGGTACCGCATCGCGTGCAAAGAAAACAAAAACGGGACGTGCAGCTTGACCACCTGCACGCCCCGATTTTTGTTTTCTATAGAAAAGGAACGATTTATTCCACGATCTCCGCAAGCGCCTGATACAGCTCTGCGGCCCCGCCGCCGGAATATTTGACATTGACAAAGGCGCTGTTCACGATGCACACCCCGTCGGAATAAACCGTGAACAGCAGCTGATGCTGCTCGGCATCATCGTAATAGCTCACGGTGATGGAATCCACCGGAAATTCGTGGGAGTAGGAGGAATAGTTCTGGCTGAGCCGTCTGACACAGCGCACTCCGGAAAGCACTTCCGAAATGTTCTGATAGATCTCGTCCGAACTGGAATAAACCTCGAACTCCATTTCGTTGGAGCTGGCAAAGTTCTGAATGTGCTCCACCCGGACACTGGCCTGTGTGCTGGCGCTGATCTTTGATGCAAGGTCGATCTTGCTGGAAGGCAGGATGAGCACCAGAAGCAGCACCACCAGCACCACAAGGCCGAACCGGTACAGGATGCTCTTATCTTTCATGGCAGGTCAATCCTCCTTTGGCGGTGTCCGGGTCAGACGCCGCTGGGCGAGGAAGAAGCCCACGGCGCTGGCGGCAAACACGAAATAATAGCTGGCGATGCGGTAGAGCATGAGCACGCTCATCACCTCACCGGAAGGCAAAAAGCTGCTGTACAGCAGCAGAAAGGCGGTCTCGATGGAGCCCATGCCTGCCACGTTGGGCAGGGCGTTGGAGACGAACAACATCAGGCTGGTGAGCAGCTGCACCCGCGCAAAACTCAGCGGGGACAGCTGCATGAACCGGATGCACAGCCACGGCAGGCAGAACAGCAAAAACAGCTTGAGCGCCTGCAGGGCAAAGATCTGCACACAGCGGGCCTTGTCGGCCAGCAGCAGGCGGCTCTCGGTGCCCAGGACATCCAGCTGCTCCAGCCAGTCGGCCCGGCGCTGCTGCCATTTTTCGGTCTTGGGCAAAAAGCCCAGTGCCCAGCGGGCCAGATTCTGCACCAGCGGCGACACGCACACCAGCACCAGCGCCACGATCACCAGCGCTACCACAGCATATGCCATGGGCAGATATTTCAGCACGCCGGTGGTGTTGGCGGCCAGCCATTTGTGCTGGAGCAGCAGCATCACGGTGGCGTACAGCAGCACCGTGGTCTTGTGGAATACATATTGCAGGGTCATCAGGCCCACGCCGGGGCCGATGGGCAGCCCGGCCTGATGCAGATACCAGGTCTGCACCGGCACGGCACCCGCGCCCAGGGTGACCACGTTGCCAAAGGTGCCGCACCAGGCGTTGTCGATGCCCTGCCGCAGGGTGAAGCCGGGCAGCCGCCCCCGCACGATGACATAGGAGACACAGCCCTCCAGCAGCGGGTAGCTGATGCCCAGCGCCAGTACCACCAGCACCTGCCACAGGTTCAGCTGGGCAAGGGCGGCGGTGATCTCGGCCCAGTGATCCCGGAAGATGAGCACGATCACGCAGGTGAGCGCCAGCAGGATCAGCAGAGATAATACGGCCTTTTTGCGGGAAGGCTGAGAGGCGGCAGATTGGTTCATGAGGGCAGGGACTCCTTTCAGACAGGATGAAACTTTTTTAAAAGTATAGCACAGCCGCAGGCCGTCTTTGTGAACGGAAGCCGAATTTTCTTGTGCAATCCGGTCCGGATGATAAAAAAGATGTCCGGAACGGAAAGAAACGGACAAATATTGCAGCTTGTTTTGATGCACTGCGTGCAAAAACGCCCCGGAAGATCACACAGATTTTCCGGGGCGTTGAATTTAACAAGAATAAAACAAAAGGCTTAGCGGGACTCGGTCAGCTCCCGGATCAGACGGACCAGGGTGGAGACATAGGCTTCGTTGGTGTAGTAGCGCTCGTAGAGCTTGCGGCAGTCGGCCTTCATAGCGGCCAGCTGGTCGGGGTGCTCGATGGCATGGGCCAGCACTTTGGAAAGCTGGACGGGGTCGTCGTTGCGGTACACAAAGCCGTCCACCCCTTCCGTGATGAGCCCGGCGGTGCCGGTGTGCTCCGACACGATGGAAGGCTTGCCGAAGATCAGGCCCTCGGTCACAAAGGTGGGCATAGGGTCATCGCGGGAAGCACACACGATGCAGGTGCACTGCTCCATCAGCGACTTGATCTCTGGGCGTTCCAGCCGCTTGCGGTAGAACACATTATGAGGGAACTGCTCGGTCAGGGCGTGCACATGGGCGGAGACGTCCCGGTCGGAAGCCTTGCCCACAAAGAGGAAGGAGGCCTTTTCCCGCACCTCCGGCGGCAGCAGGCGGATGGCTTCGCAGTAGATGTCCTGCCCCTTGCGCATCTCCATGGAGCCCACCGTGACAAACAGGGGCCGCCCGCCGACATAGCTCAGGTCGTAGCGAGGGAAGCTCTCGCGGGCGTAGTCGGGCAGGCCGTAGATCAGCTGCTCCACCTTGAATTTGGGCCGCACCGAGTGCATGGCGGCGGTGGCGTGGGAGCCCACAGCGGCAATGTGCACGTTGTCGGCCAGCTCCTTGGGGATCTTGTGGGTGATGAAGGGATAGCCTGCAAAGGCGTCGTGCAGCCACCACAGCACCGGTACGAAGCCGCCGTTCAGGGTGCTCACGGCAGGGGCTTCCACCACCGTGTTGGCCAGCACAAAGTCTGCGCTGGAAGCCAGCTCCCACAGGGTGGAAGAGGTCACGCAGTCGCGGCGGGTGACCACGGCAGCTCCGGCCTCCAGAAAGAGCGGCAGAGAGCCCTCGTCCGAGGGGCCCAGCACCACCACTTCATAGCCAAGACTGCGCAGCACCGGGATGGCGCTCACCAGCACGATGGGCGCACCGGTCATGGTGAGTTCATGGCTCAGCACCACGGCGCGTTTGCCGGTGGCCGAGAATACGTCCTCGGCGCACAGCTCCCGGCGGAAGTGCAGCAGTGCCTGCGGGACGCAGCGGCAGTTCTGCGCCAGCTGGTTTGCCAGCCGCAGCAGTTCCAGCACATCGTCTTTGCCGCGGGCCGCCGCGCGGCAGCGGTCCAGCAGGGCGCGGGAGAGCAGGGCACAGCGCTGGCCGGGCAGGTGCTGGTCGGTCTGGTACAGGGCACTGCCGCCGTCGTAGCCGAACACGGCATCGCACACCACAAGGTCGGCCCCCTGCTGCAAGGCGGCTGCAAAATAGGTGAGGGCGGTGGAGGTGCACTCCACATCCTCGCTCACCAGCAGCACGCCGTTCACGGAGGGGGTCAGCTCACCTTCCAGCCGGTCCACCAGCCGGAACTTGCGGTGCAGCTGCTCGGCCAGAGAAAGGGTCAGGGCATTGCGGCGGCCCGGCGCATACACCAGCAGATAGGTGCTCTGGGTGTCGGTATAGGTCTGTTCCCGCAGCTGGCGGCGCTGCAGGGGGCTGTAACTGCTGTACATGTACGAACCCCCTTCAATGCCGGTGGAACAGGCCCAGCAGCTTGCGCAGCGGTGCCGTGAGCTTCCAGCTGCTGCTGCCCAGCACGTTTTCCAGCGAGGCTTCGTAGGCGGCCCGGCTGTTCTGCAGGTCGGTCAGATGCTGCTGCTGTTCTGCCAGCAGCTTGCGCAGCTGCTGGATCTCAGCGTTTGCCTCCAGCAGCTGTTCGGTGCCCTGACGGGACACGGCCTCGGTCTCTTCCTTGAGCACGGTCAGCGCCCGCAGCAGGGCCTTGCCGGGCTGCTCATGCAGGTAGCGGCCCAGGGGATAGTAGCGATATTTCACCGCAAACCGCAGCCCGGCGGGGAAGCCTACGGCACTTTCCACTGTCAGGTTGGGGTCGATGTTCATAAACAGCATGGTGCCCTCCTGCAGGGCGTTGCCGTTGATGATGTGGTAGCTGAGCCGCTCGTCTGAGAGGGAAAAATCAGTGATGCAGCAGGCAAATTCACCGGGGTCCAGCCGCAGGGCCCTGGCCTCCACGGGCAACTCGAACACAGCCGACACTTCGTGGGTCAGCTCGTCGTAGGAGTCAGGGGCAACGGTCAGGCACTCATGGGGCGAAAAACCGGAGCCGGAGTCGTAGAACAGCTGGGGCAGAAGCAGAGCACCCTGCTCGGTGTCGGCACCCTGCGAGGCCAGCACGGCCTCATATTTCAGCACCTGCTGCTCCAGCTCCAGGCACCGCTGTGCCAGGCGGGAAACGCCTTCGTCCGACAGCCGGAGCTGCTGTTCCAGTTCGGCCACGCGGCTGCCTGCCGCGTCCAGGGTCTGGGGGGCATCGTTGTTCATAACCGGATTCTCCTCTTGTTTTATAGGATACGGCTGCACCGCAGCAGCCGGGGAAATCAATGCTGCGAAAGCGCGGGGGTACGCCGCTGGGCCTGCCGCCGTGCGGCTGAGGCTTTGACGATCCAGCTGCGCCGCAGGTTCAGCAGGGCGCACACCAGCCCGATGGAGGTAAACGCGATCACGTTCTGCAGCAGCATACCCCGCAGCGGGTGGTCTGTAAAGTGAGCCGCGAACAGATACCACGGAATGGCGATAAGCTCCACCGTGTGGATGCAGAAGATGTTCAGCGAGTTGCGGCCGATGGCCTGCAGGCCCTGTGCGATGGGGCCGGTAAAACGGTTGAGCCGCATGAACAGGCGGATGAACAAAAAGCCGGTGGCGGCATCCAGCAGGATGCTCAGCGGGCCCAGGGTCCACTCGCCCATGGAAATGCAGTCGGTGCTCTGGGCAAGCAGGGCTCCCACAGCGGTCAGAGCTGTGCCGCCCAGCAGGATGTACAGGGTGCGGCGGGGCAGGGGCTTGTCCAGCCAGCGGTTCTTCTTGGCCAGATAGCCGATGTAAAGGTAGGGCACGATCACGGCCCCCTGCGAAAGGCTGAAGGGCAGCTCCCACACCAGTGTGGTGCCCCAGCCCAGCAGCATGATGCCGAGCACAGCCCAGTGTGTGTATTTCTCCGGGAAGATATTCAGGATGGCGTCCAGCAGCACCCAGCCGATCAGCAGCGAGAGCAGATACCACATGGGGCCGGTGGAAAAGAACTGCTGCCCGGCATAAGTAGTGGTGTGGGGCAGCCCCAGCAGAAAGCCGCCGGCCACCTTGAGGGTCTCGGTGACGCTGCTGGGGAAGTAATGGAACGCCATGTAGTGGCACAGCAGATGCAAGAGCGAAGTGCACGCCGCCGTGATGCAGTAGGGCTTGAGCAGCGCTCTGAGCTGCTGCTGGATGCACTTGCCGATGGAGCGCTTGCGGAAACCGTAGCCGCTGGCAATGAAAAAGGCCGCCATCAGGGCCTCACGATAGATGAACGGGAAAAACGCCGTGAGCGACAGCCCGCCGGAGATCTGCATGGGGTAGAGTTCGGCGGTGTGGGCCAGCACGATGGTGATCATGCCCACGCCCTTGAGCATGTCGAACATGCCGATGGAGTTGACGGTGCTGGGTCTGGTGCCTTCCATGAAAAGGGTCCTTCCTTGCGCCGTCCGGAAACATGTGACCAACAGGCGCATACAGTAAAAAATGATCCATTTATAAGGATATAAGGCTAGTATAATGCTTTTTGTGCACACTGTCAATTTTGAATTGCCCACCGCCGGGTGGCAATTGTTGTCTTTACCGATAAAAAAGCCCGGCAGAAGGGCCGAATTTCTGGGCAGACGGCACAGGCTGCCGGATGGAAAAAACAAGATGTGCAAGATTTAATTGCCAAAAATGGAAATTAAATCTTGCAAAAGTATTGCATTGCCAATGGCGGTATTGTATACTGAACACAATCGAAAAAGCGGCCCGGCCCCGGGTGGGCCCGGCTGCAGGAATGTAAAAAACAGTGACGTGGAGGCTAACATGGTTCATTCGCTGTATCAGTCTCTGAACAATCTGGAAACGATCTACGCAGACCGGATTGGTATCCGCTATTATGATGAGGCCAAGGGCGGCGTGGTGGAGGTGCCCTTCCGGCAGTACGCTGCAGACCTGCGGCGGTTCGTGGCATTTTTACGCAGCCGCACCCCGAACCCCCTGGGGCAGCGAGTGGCCATCCTGGCCCGCAACAGCTACCACTATGTGATGTGCCTATACGGCGCAGTGCTGGCCGGAGCTGTGGCAGTGCCCCTGAACACCGGCAAGAACTGGGACGAGATCCGCTACGAGCTGGATCTGGTGGAGCCGGTGTGCGTGCTCCATGACGGCGAATACCTGAGCCGGGAGCCGGCCCTGGGCCAGGCGTACGGGGACCGTCTGGTGCCTATGGACGCCTTTACTGCCTTTGAGCCTGCCATGGACATCACCGAGGTGCCGGACCTCAGCGCAATGGCTTTTATCATGTTCACCTCCGGCACCACTGGCCGCAGCAAGGGCGTTATGCTGTCTCAGAAGAACCTGTTCACCGCCATGCCTGCCTTCCTGACCCCCTTTGAGGATGTGCGGAGCCAGACCGGCTGGAACACCGACGCGTTCAGCTCTCTGTCCTGCCTGCCCATGTTCCACATTTCGGCCATGACCAGCCTGGTGTCCTGGAGCATCACCGGCCACTGCGTGAACCTGTGCAACGACCTGAAATATTTCTACCGGGACCTGGGGGCCATGCGGAGCGACGTGATGGCGGTGGTGCCGGTGCTGCTGAAGAGCATTTATCATGATGTGATGAAGGGCAAACGGGAGCGTCTGAACGGCCTGCGTATGCTGACCTGCGGCGCAGCGATGTTCGACCCTGCCATGCTCCAGGACCTGATGGACCGGGGCTTCTTCATCGCCCAGATGTACGGCCTTACCGAGACCTGCGGGGATGGTGCCTGGAACTCCTCCCAGGAGGAAAAGTACCTGACCAGCGTGGGCCATGTGGACGACAGCTGCCAGTACAAGCTGGAGGACGGGGAGCTGTGCATGCGTGGTGACCCGGTGATGCTGGGCTACTACAAGGACCCGGAGGCCACCGCCGAGGTGCTGGACGCCGAGGGCTGGTTCCACACCGGAGACATTGCCCGGGTGGAGCCGGACGGCTATATGTACCTGACCGGCCGCAAAAAGAACGTGATCATCCTGGGCAGCGGCAAGAACGTGAGCCCCGAGGAGCTGGAAAAGCTGCTGGCTCCCTGCGCTGCCATCCGGGAGTGCAGGGTCTGCGAGCGGAACCAGCGCATCTGCGCCGTGGTCTGCTGCGACCCGGACCAGCAGGACGCTGTGCGGGACTTTGTTACCAAGGTGAACCGCACCCTGCCCCTGTACAAGCACATGGTGGTGGAGTTCTCGGCCCAGCCCCTGCCTCGTAACGCTGCTGGCAAGCTGCTGCGGTCCTAAATCTTAGCGGAAAAAGCCGGTCTCATGGTGGGAAAGTTCCCACAAGGCGTTATGGCCGTGAGACTGGCATTTTTGAAGAAGAGAGAGGGAAACGATAATGGAACTACATAAACCGAAAAATCTGTATGAGCTGCTGACGCTGAACATGGAGCAGCGATTTGCGGACCGGGTGGCCTTCCGCTGGTACGACGCCGACCAGGATGTGGTGGTGGAAAAGCACTTCGGGGAGTATGCGCAGGACATCCGCCGCGCGGTGAACTACTACCTGAGCACCATCCCGGACATTCAGGGCAAGCGGGTGTGCGTGTGGAGCAACAACAGCTACCACTACGCCGTGAACTGCTACGGTGTCATGATGGCGGGCGGCGTCATCGTGCCCATGAACCAGCGCAAGAGCTGGGATGAGCTGCACCGGGAGCTGGAGCTGGTGGAGCCTTCCGCCATCCTGACCGACGGCGATGACTACGGCTGCAACGAGGAGATGCAGGCGGCTTACGGCAGCCTGCTGCGCCCCATGGATGCCTACAAGGCTTACGAGCCTGCAGAGCTTGTGAACCGCATCCAGCCCGAGGAGCTGATGGTGCTGATGTTCACCTCCGGCACCACTGGCCGCAGCAAGGGCGTCATGCTCTGCGAGCGGAACTTCTTTGCGGTGATGCCCCACCATGTACGGGTGGGGCAGCGATTCTGCCAGCTGAAAAATGACCCGGACCTGCTGGTCAGCCACATGACCCTGCTGCCCATGTTCCACCTGGGGGCCTTTGGCTGCCTGTTCACCTGGGCCTGGATGGGCTGGGCCCAGAACCTGGGCAGCCTGCGGTCCTTCTATAAGGACCTGAAGCGGATGCCCAGCCAGGCCATGGCCGCCGTGCCGGTGCTGGTGCAGTCCATCCACCACGACCTGATGACCGGCAAGCAGGGCAAGCTGGGGGATCTGTGGGCTCTGAACTGTATGTCTGCGATGTTTGACCCCCAGACCCTGATGGACCTCCACGACCACGGCATGGTGATCTCCCAGCTCTACGGCAGCACCGAGACCACCGGCGGCGGCCTCATCAACTTTGCGGAGGATGCTAAGCACATCGGCTCCATCGGCAAGGACGACGGTCACTGCGAGATCAAGCTGGACAACGGCGAGCTGTGTATGCGGGGCGGCAATGTGATGCTGGGCTACTATAAGGATCCGGAGGGCACCGCTGAGGTGGTGGACGCCGAGGGCTGGTTCCACACCGGAGACCTGGCCCGGGTGGACGAGGACGGCTATTACTTCCTCACCGGCCGCAAGAAGAACGTGATCATTCTGGACAGCGGCGAGAACGTCAGCCCCGAAGAGCTGGAGGGCCTGCTGGCAAAGTGCCCGGCAGTAAAGGAGTGCCTGGTGAAGGAAAAAGGCAAAAAGATCTGCGCTGTGGTCTGCTGCCAGGACCAGGACCAGCAGACGGTGCGGGACTTTATCACCGAAACCAACCGCACCCTGCCGCTGTACAAGCGCATGAGCGCAGTGGAATTCTCCGCCCAGCCCTTGCCCCGCAACGCCATGGGCAAGCTGATGCGCTGAGGCCTGCAGCCCTGATTTTGCGGTTTGTGCCGCATACTCTGCAAAAAAACTGGGCAAACCCATAGGGGTTGTGCTATACTGAGGGCAGAACCGTGCTGATCCTGATCGGCACACCCAAAATCCGTCACGGAAAGGAAGAACATTTCTATGGAACGAGCAGAAATCATGTCCCAGATCCTGGCCATCCTGGAGGATGTGGCAGAGATCGCGCCGGAGGATGTCAACGAGAACAGCGTCCTGATGGACGACCTGGATCTGTCCTCGATGGAGATCCTGACCATCGTGGCCGACCTGGAAGAGACCTTTGGCCTGCGCATCCCGGAAAAGGAACTGCGCAACTTTGTCACCATCAGTGACCTGGCCGATTATCTGGTAGCCAATGCCGGGTGAGCCGATGGAAGCAGCACAGCGTTCGGCGGAGTATGTCTTTCAGGGCATCATGTACTATTTCCGCCGGGAAAAAGTGTGCCCCCGGTATCAGTTCACCCTGAAGGACCCGGTGGATCCGGCCCTGCTGCAACAAGCGCTGGATGCCGCGCTGGAAGCTGCACCCTATTACCGGGTGCGGCTGGTGTGGGAAAAGCGCAAAGCCTTTCTGGAACCGAACTCGGAGCCCTGCCTTGTCTACCCGGACAGCGTGATGCGGGAGATGCCGGAGCAGACGAACGGCTACTTCTTTGCCCTGCACTGCGCACAGAATACCGTGTACTTCGACTGGTTCCACTTCATCGCGGACGGCCACGGGGTATCGCCCTTCCTCACCCGCATCCTGGAGCTGTACTGTAACCTGCGCTACGGTACCGCCTTTGCCAACCCGCCCATCCCCTGCAGCCCGGCCTACGATATCGCAAAGCTGGTGGAGCAGTACCCGCTGCAGGTCATGGACGAGACTACGATGCAGCGGGAGGTGGTGGAGACCTGCGAGGAGCCCATGCACCGCATCCGAATCCGGTTCGCCAAAAAGGATCTGGTGGCCAAAGGTGTGCAGAACGGCGTCAAGCCCTTCTGCGCCCTCATGGGCCTGCTGTGCATCGCGCTGGGAGAGTATCTGGGCAAGGACACCATCCAGTATTCCTATTCCGCCGACACGCGGGACGCCATGGGTGCCCCCAACGCACGGTACAACTGCGTGTGTTCCTTCCAGGACGGAGTGACCCTGCACGAGGGCGTCCGGCTGGAAGAGCTCGTGCAGCAGATGGACAGTGCCGTGAAGGACAGCCTGACGGCGGAGCGCAAGCGCCGCAAGATGGCCGACCAAATGGGCTGGGTCTACAAGGTAGACCAGCAAAAGGCCCCTCTGCGGATCAAGCAGCGTGTGTTCCAGATGGGCGAGTACATCAGCGGCATCCCGGCAGATTTCTGGTTCAGCTATCTGGGCAATCCCCTGATGCCGGCCACCCCGGAATTGGAGGCCTACACCACCGATTTTGGGGTGTGGGTGCCGCCGGACGGAGGCTCCCTGTGCGTGGAGGCCTCCACCCTCAACGGGGTGATCACCCTTTGCATCGAGAACAAGGTGCCGAAGGCCGGCCTGCCCGGCATCCTGCGCCGGGTGCTGGAAGCCGAGGGAATCCCAGTGCTGGAAGCCCAGGCACTGGACGAAGTATAAACAAAAGGCAAAAGCAGCCTTTCCGGAGAAGATCCGGGAAGGCTGCTTTTCTGCATCTTATTCGGTCCGGGCCGGGCGGGTGCTCACCTCGCCGCAGCGTAATGCCTGCGGGCGGCCGTTCTCCCGCTGGACCACCAGCCGCCCTTCCTCGTCGATGGCAAGGGCCTTTGCGGCGTAGGTCTCGGTGCCGGTGCACACGGTGACCCAGTGTCCAGGCACAAAGCAGCGGGCGCGGTACTCGTCCAGACAGTCAAAGGCGGGGCAGAGGGCCAGCAGCTGCCGGGCGATGGCCCCGGCCAGCGCCGCCCGGCTCACAGGGGCAGGGCCGCCCGGGTACAGGCTGCCGGCCTTTTCGGCCAGTTCCGGGGGCCAGTCGGCGGCGGTGGCGGTCAGGTTCAGGCCGATGCCCACCACCAGCCACTCCAGACGGCCGCTTTCCAGGTCGGTGCCGGCCTCGGTGAGGATGCCGCACACCTTTTTACCCTGATAATACAGGTCGTTGACCCACTTGATGCCCAGTTCCAGCCCGCACAGCTCCTGCACCGCCCGGCACACCGCCACGGCGGCCCCGATGGTGGCCGTCTGGGCGCTGGCCGCCGGGACCGCCGGGCGCAGCAGTACCGAGAGGTACACGCCCTTCCCGGCCGGGCTTTCAAATACACGGCCCAACCGTCCCCGGCCGGCGCTCTGGTGGGCTGTGAGCACCAGCGTGCCGTGGGGCGCACCGTCCAGCGCCAGCAGCTTGGCCGTCCGGTTGGAGCTTTCCAGCGTGTCGTACACCTGCACCGGGGCGGGGTAGGGGCCCACGGCCTCGGCACAGAAGGGGTCGCCGCCCAGCAGCCGATACCCCCGGCGGGAGACGGCTTCCAGTGCGTAACCCTGTGCGATGAGGGCGGCAGCCGCCTTGTGGACGGCGGCGCGGCTCACGCCCAGCTGTCCGGCCAGCTGCTGGCCGGAGATATAGGCACCCCCGGCGGCACTCAGTGCCTGCAGAAGGGCCTGACGGGTGGTAGAAGGCATGGCGGTAAGGCTCCTTTCGTGCTATACTATAACCACATTGTAGCATGGAACGGGCAAAACACAATGTTTTTGAAAAAAATCTGCGGTTTGTGCAGGGAATGCGGCGGCTGTCTCGTTTGAATCAACAGAAGGGTCGTGCAGAGCACCGCCCTCCACAGCCGGAAAGGAGGATGAGCAGGTCGTTGACAACACTGGAATTCAGCGCGATGGTGCAACAATATCAATCCCTGGTCTACACGGTCTGTCATCAGCTGGTGCCGGACGTGGGGGATGCGCAGGATCTGACCCAGGAGACCTTTCTGGCGGCATGGCGGGCCATCGACCGCTGTCCGTCCGGCTTTGAAAAGCAATGGCTGGCCCGCATTGCGGCCAACAAAGCCAAGGATTACTTACGCAGCGCATGGGTGCGCCGGGTGAACACGCCGGGCGACGAGGTGCTGGCGCTGGAGGGGGCACCGCCCGGCCTGGAGCCGGAACAGCAGGTGCTGGACACGCTGGGAGCGGAAGAGCTCACCCGCATGATCCTGGACCTGCGGGAGCCCTACAAGACACCCTGCCGTCTGGTGCTGCTGGAACAGCACACCATGGCCGAGGCGGCACGTCTGTGCGGCCGCCCGGAAAAAACCGTGAACGCGCAGATCTACCGGGCCAAAAAGATGCTGGTACAGCAGATCCGGGAACAACAGGAAGGGAGGAGCGTACATGGAACTGTTTGATCAGAACGGATGCCTGACCGAGGAAGGGCTGCACGCCGTCATCGGCGGGCAGCTGGACGAGCTGGGCAGGCTGGAAGCCGCCGAACACCTGTCCTACTGCGACGAGTGCATGGACCGGTACACAGCCCTGCTCACCGCCGATGTATTGGAAGAGCCGCCGCGCTCCGCCCGCGGGGCGGTGATGGGCACCATCTGGGTGCGTCTGATGCAGAACACCTGGGGCCGGGCCGCCGTAGCCGCTGTGGCGGCGGTGCTGGCGCTGACCATGTGGCGCACCGGCACCCTGGAACAGATCCTGTCCACCGGCGAAACGGTGCGCAGCTGGCTGCCCGAAACCACCCAGACCACGGAGCCGGAACAGCTGGGCAGGCCCGTGCAGGACGACGAACGCACCCCCACCCAGCCGGAACAGCTGGGCAAGCCGGTGCAGGATAAAGAGCCTGTGCCCACCTTGTCCCAGAAGCTGACCGGCACGCTGGACAGCCTGCTGTTCGGCAAAAATGAATCTGCGGCAGAGCCTGAAGCTGCCGTTTCCAACCAGAAGAAATGAGGGAATATTTATGAAGAAAAATGGCATTCTGACCTTCCTCTTTGCCTTTGTCCCGGGTGCGGGCCAGATGTATCAGGGGTACATGAAACGAGGACTCTCGCTCATCACGCTGTTCTTCCTGTGCATAATGGCTGGTATGCTGCTGCTGGAACCGCTGGTTCTGACGGCGCTCATCGTGTGGATGTACAGCTTTTTTGACACCTTCAACCTGCGGGCACAGTTCATTGCCGGGACGGCCCCTGCGGACGACTATCTGGTGCACTTCAACACGAAGGACGCGCGCCTGACCCTGTTCTTCCGCGACAGCCACAAGCTGGTGGGCTGGGCCCTCATTGCACTGGGCGCAATGGTGGCTTACCAGAACATCATCATGCGGGTGCTGGGGGATGTGATGTGGCGCTGGGGCCAGAACAGCCCCTTCTTCCGCGCGGTCTATCTGATGCTGGATGAACTGCCGGAAGTGGTGGTGTGCGTGGCACTCATCGTGTGCGGCGTGTGGCTGGTGCGCGGCCCCAAGGGCAAAAAGGTGCACCGCAAAAAGGCAGAAGAACCGGAGGACGAGGACTTCCGCGAGTACACCGCAGCCGAAGCCGATGCACCGGAAGCCCCGGAGGAAACCGCAGACTTTGCCATGCCGAAGCTCAGCGCTCTGCTGGGCGACCCGGTGACCCCGGAGGACCCCGAAGAGCCGGAACAGCCGGAGAATGCGGAGGGCGACGATGGACGAACTGAATAAGACAGCAGCGACGGAGCCGGAAACCCGGCCGGAAGCTGCAAAGCTGCAGGACGCCCCCCGCCGCCGGGTGGGCAGCCTGACGCTGGGCGCCTGCCTGATCGCAGCGGGCATCTTCTTCCTGTGTTATTACTTTGTGCCGGGCTTTGACTGGCAGCTGGTGGTGCGCATTGCCCCGGCGGCAGCCCTGGTGCTGCTGGGATGTGAGGTGCTGTTCTTCGCGGCCCGGCCGGGCCGCTGGAAGTATGATTTTGTTTCGGTGCTGGTCTGTCTGGGGCTCATCACAGTTTGTATGTGCCTGAGCTTTCTGCCCATGGTGTGGAGCGAGATCGACCCTGCCCGCGGACAGAACGAGATGAAGCTGAGCAAGGCGTACACCACACAGGTGTATGAGGCCCTCCGGAAGGAAAACCCGGACCTCCGCCTGCGGGATGTGTACACCGACCTGTATCTTTACGCCAACAGCGTGGATGACCTGCAGGAGCTGCAGCCAAGTGACGGGCACCTGAGCCTGACCGTGATGCTGTATGGCCCCTACGACAGCACCGGAGCCTTTGCGCAGGACTGCCGCAGCGTGGCCGGTACGGTGCGGGCTGGCACCCTGCAGCCGGATGAACTGCGCATCGTGTGGTCGCCGGACAACGACCCGGGCCAGAGTCTGGATTCCGGTACCCTGCAGCGTGTGGAACAGTACACGCTGGAACTGGACGGCACGGTGCAGCTGGACTGGACCGCGGATGAGATGGAACGGCAGGTCGAAGTGCAGTATCTGCTGGACGAAGAAAATGAGCCGGAAGAGGACACTGCGCTCGGCGAAGAGGCCGAGCCAGAGGCGGCTGTATAAAAACTGAAAAAGCGCCCGCTGTGGAGTTTTCCACAGCGGGCGCTTTGCTTGTTGAAAAAGAGCTTACAGCTTCTTGCCGGTGAGCAGCTCATAGGCCTCCAGATACTTGGCGATGGTCTTGTCGATCACGTCCTGGGGCAGGTCGTAGTTGCTGTCCGGATGGGCCTTCAGCCAGTCACGGACGAACTGCTTGTCGAAAGAGGGCTGGCCGTGGCCCGGCTCATAGCCCTCCAGCGGCCAGAAGCGGGAGGAATCCGGGGTGAGCATCTCATCGCCCAGCACCACGTTGCCGTCCTCATCCAGACCAAACTCGAACTTGGTGTCGGCGATGATGATTCCGCGGGTCAGGGCGTACTCGGCGCACTTCTTGTACAGGGCGATGGTGTAGTCCCGCAGCTTGGTGGCGTACTCCAGGCCGTGGCCGGGGAACTGCTTTTCCAGCACCTCAATGCTGCGCTCGTAGGAGATGTTCTCGTCGTGGTCGCCGATCTCGGCCTTGGTGGAGGGGGTGTAGATGGGCTCCGGCAGCTTCTGGGACTCCTGCAGGCCCTCGGGCAGCTGGATGCCGCACACCTTGCCGGTCTTTTGGTAGCTGGCCCAGCCGCTGCCGGTGATGTAGCCGCGCACGATGCACTCGATGGGCAGCATGGTCAGCTTGCGGCACAGCATGCTGTTGCCGTCGAACTGGGGCTGCCGGAAGAACTCCGGCATATCCTTCACGTCCACGCTCAGCATATGGTTGGGCAGCAGATCCTTGGTATAGTCGAACCAGAACTTGCTCATCTGGGTGAGCACGGTGCCCTTTTTGGTCACCTTGTTTTTCAGGATGACATCAAACGCAGAAATGCGGTCGGTGGCAACCATGATCAGGCTGTTGCCATTGTCGTAAATTTCACGGACTTTGCCTTCTTTGATGGGCTTGAATGCAGTCATAGTCAAACACTCCATTTCCCTTTTTCCGGCCGCCGGGCGCGGCACATCCTTACAGCACTATTGTACCATGCCGGGTGCCGGTTTGAAAGAAACAGATGGGAGAGATTTGCCCCGCGTTTTGCAAATTTCTCGTGAAAAATGTGCAAAAATCATCGGATGAATTCGTCGTTTTGACGATAAAAGTCGTACTTTCAGCGCGAATGAGACAAAAAACGACCCGCTTTTTTGTGGAATGCGCAGATGGACACAGCCCGGCGGATAGGGTATGCTGAAAGGCGGCAGCTTTGCTGTACAGAAAGGAAAATTCTGCTTATGATACCTCAGATCATTGCGCACCGTGGCGCATCCTATCTGGCACCGGAAAACACGCTGGCGGCCTTCCGCAAGGCCATGGAGATCGGCGCGGACGGTGTGGAAATGGACGTACAAAAGACGCTGGACGGCGGCCTTGTGATCCACCACGACTATATCATCGACCTGCACACCGATATTTCCGGCCGTATCTACGACATGACCGAGGGCGAACTGAAAGACCTGGACTTCGGCAGCTGGAAGGACGTTGCCTATAAAGATGAGAAGATCGCCACCCTGGCCGAGGCACTGGCCCTGTGCAGGAGCATGGAGGGCTGCGCGGTCCAGCTGGAAATGAAATCCACCATGGACAACGACCCGGCTTTTGTGTCCGGTGTGGTGGATGCCATCCGCGCGGCAGACATCGCCGACCGACTGGTACTTATTTCGTTCAACCACGACCTGCTGCGGCAGGCCAAGGCGCTGATGCCGGAACTGCGGGTGGGCGTGCTGCTGTACGGCGCATTCGAGAGCATGGTGCTGCCGCCGCCGGTCATCTGGAAGGACCTGGGCCTGGTGAACGGCATGGAGGATGAGGAAGCGGCGCTGGACGAAGAGCTGGCCGCCCTGCCGGTGGATGCGGGCATGGACCCGGATGAGGAAAACGGCTGGATGACCCGCTGGGTGAACGACAAGGTGAGCATGCTGCGGGCAAACTTCCCCGGGGAGAGCCTGCAGGCGGTGGCAAAGCATCTGGCCGACCAGCACAACCCGGTGGCCTATGTCAAAAGCCTGGACTTTGCGCCGGAGTATGTCAGCTGCGAGTACCACACCGCCTACAGCAACCCGGGCTTCATCGCCAAGCTGCAGGCCATGGGGGTCAAGGTAGCCCTGTGGACCGTGGACACCGAGGATGCCGTGCGCAGCCTGCTGCCCCTGGGGCCGGACTGCCTGGTGACCAACCGCCCTGACCGCGTGCGGGAATGGGTGGAAGAAAATCAGTGACACAGAGATCGGAAAGGCTTCTCCTTTGGGAGAAGTCTTTTTTGCTGCCCTTGACAAACAGGGACAGTGGGATTACAATAGTCTCATATCGAACAGTTTTATAGAAAACAGTTTGAGCAAAAAACAATTCAGAAGGAACCGATCGTATGTGTGACGAAAAACAGAACGAATGCAGAGACCACGCCGATCCCCCTTGGGAGGGGCCGCAGGTCATCCCGGCCCAGATCCGCCGGGTGGACAACCTGATCTTCCGCAAGATTAACCAGTTTGCCCGCGCCAACGGTGTGGAGCAGGCCACCCCGATGCACGGTTGGATCATCGAGTATCTTTACCGGCACCGGGAGGAGCAGGTGTTCCAGCGGGACATTGAGCGGGAGTTTTCCATTACCCGCTCCACCGTGACCAACATCCTGCAGCTGATGGAGCGCAAGGGCTACATCCAGCGCCAGAGCGTGCCGCAGGACGCCCGGCTGAAACAGCTGGTGCTGACGGAAGAGGGCGTCCGCTTCCATGAAAACACCATCCTCTCCTTCCACCAGACGGACGACTATGTGGCCAATCTGCTGACGGAAGAGGAAAACGCCGAGCTGCTCCGGCTGCTGAACAAGCTGAGGGACGCGCTGAAGTAAACCATTTGAAATGGCCGCCGCATGCGCTCTGGCCATATTCAACGGAAGAATTATTTTGCTTTGCATTTGCGTGGAAAGCTCCCGGTTGGCCCGCCCAAGTATAACGCAAGAGTGTTCGACTCTTGTCAAAACGCCGAAAAGATGTTTGTGAAAATGTTAATTATGAACAATTTCCGAAAGTTTTGCAAACATCTTGACATTAAATCTGTTTTGTATAGAATTGTTTTGTACCAAACAAATAAAATTAACAGGAGGTAACTCAGATGATCAAAAAGCTCGTGTCACATCTGGGCGAGTACAAACGCGCCGCAGTCCTGACACCGCTCTTTGCAGCCCTGGAAGCCGTGATGGATGTGCTGCTGCCCACCATCATGGCCTTTATCATTGACCTGGGCATTGAAAAGGGCGATATGCACGCCATCGTCAAGTATGGTCTGCTCACCTTTCTTGTGGCAGCCATTGCGCTGCTGCTGGGCGTTCTGGCCGGTAAATATGCCGCCGAGGCATCCACCGGCTTTGCCGGCAATCTGCGCGATGCCATGTATGAGAACATCCAGCACTATTCCTTCTCCAACATCGACAAGTTCTCCACGGCGGGCCTTGTCACCCGTATGACCACCGATGTGACCAACGTGCAGAATGCGTTCCAGATGATCGAGCGCATGTGCGTGCGTGCCCCGGTGCATCTGGTGTTCGCACTGTTCATGGCTGTGGTCATCGGCGGCCCGTTGTCGCTGGTGTTCGTGGTGGCGGTAGTCTTTCTGGTGGTGGTGCTGGCCAGCATCATGATCCCCACCTTCCACATCTTTGACCGCGTGTTCAAGAACTACGACAACCTGAACGCCTCGGTGCAGGAGAATGTGTCCGCCATCCGCGTGGTCAAGAGCTTTGTGCGCGAGGGCTTTGAGAACGAGAAGTACACCAAGGCCTGCGAGAGCCTGTACAACCAGTTCGTCAAGGCCGAGAGCCGCCTGAGCTTCAACAACCCTGCCATGCTCACCGCCGTTTACGGCTGCAACATCGCCCTGAGCTGGCTGGGTGCCAAATATGTGCTGCATGGTGCCATCACCACTGGTCAGCTCAACGCCCTGTTCGGATACATCATGAACATCCTCATGGCCCTGATGATGCTGAGCACGGCCTTTGTCATGATCTCCATGTCGGCCGCTTCCGCCAAGCGTATCGTGGAAGTGCTGGATGAGCACACGGACCTGCCCCCGGCCAAGCAGCCGGTGCAGCAGGTGAAGGACGGCAGCATCGAGTTCGACCATGTTTCCTTTCAATATAAGCATGGTTCGGGCCGTCCGGTGCTGAACGATATCACCTTTTCCATCAAGCCCGGCGAGACGCTGGGCATCATCGGCGGAACCGGCAGTGCAAAGTCCAGCCTGGTGCAGCTGATCCCCCGCCTGTACGATGCCGAAAGCGGTACCGTGCGGGTAGGCGGCGTGGATGTGCGGGATTACAACCTGGACGTCCTGCGCCACGAAGTGTCCATGGTGCTGCAGAAGAACGTGCTGTTCAGCGGCACCATCCTCGACAACCTGCGCTGGGGCGATGCGAACGCCAGCGAGGAAGAGTGCATCCGCATGGCAAAGCTGGCCTGTGCGGATGAGTTCATCGAGCGCTTCCCGGATAAGTACAATACCTGGATCGAGCAGGGCGGCACCAATGTGTCCGGCGGCCAGAAGCAGCGTCTGACCATTGCCCGGGCCCTGCTGCGAAAGCCCAAGGTGCTGATCCTGGACGACTCCACCAGCGCGGTGGACACCGCCACCGACGCCAAGATCCGCAAGGCCTTCCGGGAAGAGATCCCCGGCACCACCAAGATCATCATTGCACAGCGCATCTCCTCGGTGCAGGATGCAGACCGCATCCTGGTGCTGGACAACGGCCAGATCAACGGCCTGGGCACCCACGAGGAGCTGCTCAAGACAAACAAGATCTATCAGGAAGTTTACAACAGCCAGACCCAGGGCGGCGGCGACTTCGACAAGCAGGGAGGTGAGCAGTAATGGCACAGGTAAAAGAGGTACATGGCCCCGGCCCGCGGGGCGCACGGGGCCCGAAACCCAAGGTGGAAAACCCGGGCAAGCTGCTCCGGCGCATCATGGATGAAGTGTTCCGCAACTACCTGCCCCACTGCATCCTTGTGCTTATCTGCATCGTGGTCAGCGCGCTGGCCAATGTGCAGGCCAGCCTGTTTTTGCAGACTTTGATGGACGATTATATCGTGCCCATGACCCACCAGCAGAACCCCAGCTTTGCACCGCTGGCCGGGGCACTGCTGCGGGTGGGCTGCATCTACCTTGTGGGTATTCTGGCAGCATGGATCAACGCCCGCGTTATGGTCAACGTAACGCAGGGTACGCTGCGCAACCTGCGCACCGAGCTGTTCACCCACATGGAAAGCCTGCCCATCTCCTATTTTGACACCCATCCCCACGGCGATATCATGTCCGTGTACACCAACGATGTAGATACCCTGCGCCAGATGATCAGCCAGAGCATCCCGCAGCTGGTGTCCAGCGTCATCACCATCGTGTCGGTGTTCTTCAGCATGTGTATGCTCAGCTGGCAGCTGACCATCGTTACCATGCTCATGGTGGCGCTGATGCTGTTCTGCTCCAAGCAGATCGCAAAAAGCTCCTCCAAGTACTTCATCCAGCAGCAGCGGGATCTGGGCAAGGTGAACGGCTACATCGAGGAGATGATGGAGGGCCAGAAGGTGGTCAAGGTGTTCACCCACGAGCAGCAGACCCTTGACGGCTTCCGCCAGCTGAACGATCAGCTGAAGGAGAGCTCCAAGCAGGCCAACGCCTTCTCCAACATCATGATGCCTGTCAACGCCCAGCTGGGCAACATCAGCTACGCCGTGTGCGCGCTGGTGGGTGCCGCCATGGCTGTGGGCGGTGTCAGCGGCATGACCCTTGGCACGGTGGTGGCCTTCCTCAGTCTGAACAAGGGCTTCAATATGCCCATCAGTCAGGTGTCCATGCAGGCCAACAGCGTCATCATGGCGCTGGCCGGTGCAGAGCGCATCTTTAAGATGATGGACGAGCCCAGCGAGACCGATGAGGGCTATGTGACCCTGGTGAACGCCAAGTACGACCGCGAGGACAACCTCGTGGAGACCGAGGAGCGCACCGGCATCTGGGCCTGGAAGCACCCCCACCACGACGGCACCACCACCTACCACAAACTGGAAGGCGACATCACCTTCACGGATGTGGATTTCGGATATGTGCCGGAAAAGACGGTGCTGCACAACATCAACCTGTATGGCCGTCCGGGCCAGAAGATCGCCTTTGTCGGCTCCACCGGTGCCGGCAAGACCACCATCACCAACCTGATCAACCGCTTCTACGATATTCAGGATGGCAAGATCCGCTACGACGGCATCAACATCCACAAGATCAAAAAGTCCGATCTGCGCCGTTCGCTGGGCATCGTGCTGCAGGACACGCACCTGTTTACCGGTACGGTCATGGAGAACATCCGCTATGGCCGTCTGGATGCCAGCGATGAAGAGTGCATGGCCGCCGCCAAGCTGGCCAACGCGGACGGCTTCATCCAGCGTCTGCCGGATGGCTACAACACCATGCTGACCGGCGACGGTGCGAACCTGTCGCAGGGCCAGCGCCAGCTGCTGGCCATCGCCCGCGCCGCCGTGGCCGACCCGCCGGTGCTGATCCTCGATGAGGCAACTTCCTCCATCGACACCCGTACCGAGGCACTGGTGCAGCGCGGCATGGACGGCCTGATGTACGGCCGCACCAGCTTCGTCATCGCCCACCGCCTGTCCACCGTCCGCAATGCAGACTGCATCGTGGTGCTGGAGCAGGGCCGCATCATCGAGCGCGGCAGTCACGACGAGCTGATCGCCAAGAAGGGCAAGTATTACCAGCTCTACACCGGCAACCTCGCCGAAAACTGATCAAGACGTCTCTCCTCAATAACACAGCGCCCCCGCCGGGATCTCTCCCGGCGGGGGCGCTGTGCTTTATATCATAAATGTTTTTTAGTGGATCAGGCTCACGAATACGGGGCAGAGCACTGCGGTGAGCACACCGGCCACTGCAATGGACAGGCCGCTCATGGCACCCTCTACCTCACCCATCTGCAGGGCCTTGCTGGTACCCACGGCATGGGCCGAGGTGCCGATGCCCACACCCTTGGCGATGGGGTCGGTGATGTGGAACACCTTGCACACCGTTTCGGCCAGCAGGCTGCCCGCAATGCCGGTGAGGATGACGATGGCACCGGTCAGGGCGGCAATGCCGCCCAGCTCAGCGGCCACGTCCATGCTGATGGCGGTGGTCACCGACTTGGGCAGCAGGGTGGCGTACTGCTCTTGGGTCAGGTCCAGCGCCAGGGCAAGAGCAAGGGCACTGCCCAGACTGACCAGTGTGCCAACCGAGATGCCGGCGATGATGGCGGCAGCGTTCTCTCGGAGCAGGTCCCACTTTTCATGCAGCGGGATGGCCAGAGCCACGGTGGCCGGCAGCAGCAGGTAGTTCACCGGGGCGGCGCTGGCCTTGTAGTCGGCGTAGGGAATCTTGCACACCGACAGGAAGATGATGACAAAGATGCTGCCCAGCAGCAGGGGATTGAAGATGGCTTTGCCGGTGATCCGGTTGATCAGGGCACCCAGTGCAAAGGCTGCCAGCGTGAGCAGCACGCCCCACGCCGCCGACCCGGACAGGAAATCATTCAGCATGGTCTGCCTCCTTCTTTTTGCGGCCGGTCATGGCCTGGGTGGTGCGGCCTGCGGAGACCATGACCAGCACGGTCACCGGGATGATGGCAATGATGATGGGCAGCAGCATGTTGCCCATCTCGGCCCACAGCTCCATCACGCCGGCTGCGGCAGGCACGAACAGCAGCGGGAAGATGCCGGTGAGGTAGATGCCCACCTCTTTCACGTCATCCAGCTTCACAAAGCCGAAGTTCAGGGCAGCCAGCAGCAGCACCAGCCCGTAGACACTGGCAGGCACCGGCAGCGGCAGCACGGCGTGCAGCACCTCGCCCAGAAAACAGAAGGCCAGAATGCGCGCAAACTGAAAAATATATTTCGTAACGGATCGCTCCTTTCACGGTCACCAAAAAATGTGGGATACAGGTGGTAGTATACCGCATCGTCGGACGTCCATCAACCGTGATACTTGCCAAGAATTCCCACACATTTCGCGAGGAACTGTGCAAAAAAGGCGCACCGCAATGTGCGGTGCGCCGAATCAATTATTCCTGATAAGTAAAATGACAGCGTGGATAATTTGAGCAACCCCAGAAGGTTTGCCCTGCCCAGCTTCCCCGTTGAGCTACCCGTCTGACGAGCTGTCCACCACAATGTGGACAAGCCCAGGTTCCATCCGCTCGAACGACTGGATACTGTTTTGCCTGAACTTCTCTTATGTGGGCTTCCCTTTGCCAGTCGCTTGCCTCTGTAAAATTCACAAGTATTGCATAAAGAGCATCTATCTTTTCATCAGATAGCTGGATGCCTGTACGTCGAGCATTATACTCAATATCCTTTCGGAGATATAGAGCATAAGTCACATGATGTTTTCCGCTTGTGAGCTGAACGTTCTTTAACTCACAATTATTTCCGAATACCACATAGGAATAGTACGGAACGGTATCATCCTTCAGTAGTTCCATCAATGCGCAAATATGCGTCTCATTCTGTCGGAGAGGGTTATAAAAGGAATGCTTTTGCGTTGTATGAAATTTTCCTCTCAGACATTGTGTCCAATGATCTTGCTCTTCATTGCCGAAAATCCAACCACTGTAATTTTTGGATTCAATTACATAAAGGCCGGACTCATGCAGAAAGATCATATCAATCTCAGTTGTTCCTTTTTGGCCTACCGGGATGTAACAATTCGGCAAAAGAGCTTTACGACCGCGGACTTTGTTCAGGGCGCTATAAATAATGTTTTCTCCGATGTCTCCCCGTTCCTCTGGACTATGAAAATTCCATCGAAATTGCTCGAACATGACAATGTCCTCAGATCACATAATCGTTGCCAGCCTGATCGGGCAGGGCAAGATCGGCAAGGGTGATGTGGCTGAAATAGTTGGAGATGAGGTCGTTCAGGCCCTTCCACATCTCATAGGTGCGGCAGTTGGCCAGGCGGGCGCAGGGGGATGCACCCGGCGTCAGGCAGGTGACGGGGGCCAGGCTGCCCTCGGTGAGCATGAGGATCTCCTCCACGGTGTACTGGTCGGGGCTGCGGGTCAGGCGGTAACCGCCGCCCTTGCCGCGCAGACCCTCCAGAAAGCCGTTCTGCACCAGCACCTTGAGGATGTTCTCCAAATATTTTTCCGAGATCTCCTGCCGTGCGGCGACTTCCTTGAGGGGAACGTATTTTTCCGCCTGATGTTCGGCGAGGTCGATCATCACGCGCAGCGCATAGCGCCCTTTGGTGGAAACGATCATATTCGTGTACTTCCTTTGATGTCCATAGAATGTTAAACCTATTATACAACAGGGTAAATAATATTTCAATCCCACTTTTTTGCAAAAAAGCATTGACAAGCAGGGCAAAGGGGACTATAATACCATCAAACCCACAAACAATGTTGGTTTAAAGGTTTGTGGTTCCGGGCCGCACCTCGGGTGCCGGGGCCCGTTCGAGAAGTTGTATCTGTATCAGGAGGGAATTTATTATGAGCAAGATCTATACTGCCGCTGACCAGCTGATCGGTCACACCCCGCTGCTGGAGCTCACCCACATTGAAAAGGAGCAGCAGCTGTCTGCTCACATTCTGGCCAAGCTGGAGTACTTCAACCCGGCCGGTTCCGTCAAGGATCGTATTGCCAAGAAGATGATCGACGATGCCGAGGCCAAGGGCCTGCTGAAGGAAGGCTCCGTCATCATCGAGCCCACCTCTGGCAATACCGGCATCGGCTTGGCTGCCGTGGCAGCTGCCAAGGGCTACCGCATCATCATCGTCATGCCCGAGACCATGAGCGTGGAGCGCCGCCAGCTGATGAAGGCTTACGGTGCCGAGCTGGTGCTCAGCGAGGGTGCCAAGGGCATGAAGGGCGCCATTGCCAAGGCCGATGAGCTGGCAAAGGAGATCCCCAATTCCTTCATCCCCGGCCAGTTTGTGAACCCGGCCAACCCCCAGGCACACATCGAGACCACCGGCCCCGAGATCTGGGACGATACCGACGGTAAGGTGGACATCTTTGTGGCAGGCGTTGGCACCGGCGGCACCGTGACCGGCGTGGGCAAGTACCTGAAGAGCAAGAACCCTGACGTGAAGGTCGTGGCCGTGGAGCCTGCCTCCTCCCCGGTGCTGAGCAAGGGCACTGCCGGTGCGCACAAGATCCAGGGCATCGGCGCAGGCTTTGTGCCGGACGTGCTGGACACCAAGGTTTATGATGAGATCATTGCCGTGGAGAACGACGACGCCTTTGCCACCGGTCGGCTGATCGGTCACAAGGAAGGTGTGCTGGTGGGCATTTCTTCCGGTGCTGCCGTCTGGGCTGCCCTGCAGCTGGCAAAGCGCCCGGAGAACGCTGGCAAGAACATCGTGGTGCTGCTGCCCGATACCGGCGACCGCTACCTGTCCACTCCGCTGTTCGCAGACTGATCACTCTATTTGTAGAACTGTTGCATCCCGCCCGGATTTCCGGGCGGGATTTTTTTGCACTCCGGCCGCCGGATGAATCTATTGACGAACACCCTAAAAAAAGGTATACTGTACAGGTACAATTGAATATTGTCGGGGTGTTGCGCAGTTGGTAGCGCGCCTGCTTTGGGAGCAGGAGGCCGCGAGTT
>ERZ1106963.1607-NODE-1607-length-26561-cov-5.262733_pt1 | contig 26561 bp, 20 predicted proteins | sample MGYA00403681_ERZ1106963 | MGnify/ENA primary metagenome ERZ1106963 (study PRJEB35170, sample SAMEA104062407) | human gut metagenome | biome: human gut; feature: human-associated habitat; material: faeces | place: Denmark | collected 2012-05-03 ...
GCATCAGCAAGCCCGAGCTTCCATAGGATGGTTGCTCGGGCTTGGGTGTTGAGTTATTTTACAGCGCCTATTTTTTATTCAGTTGTGACAGCCTTTGCAAGGTTTCTGGGCTTGTCGGGGTCAATGCCGCGAAGCACCGAAGTATAATATGCAATGAGCTGCAATGCGCACACCGTCGGCAGCGGTACAAGCATATCGTCCAGGTCTGCGTCTATTTCAAGGGTAAGGTCAACGCTGTTCTCCGCGAATACCGTGCCCTTCCGGCAGACTGCTATTATCATTCCGCCGCGCGCCTTGACTTCCTCCATGTTGCTGATGGTCTTTGCAAGGACGTTCGCCTGGGTCGCTACCGTGATAACGGGAATTCCAGGCTCAATGAGGGATATCGTTCCGTGCTTCAGTTCACCGGCAGCATATGCCTCGGAATGAATATAGCTTATCTCCTTGAGCTTCAGCGAGCCCTCCAGAGACAGCGCATAGTCGAAGCTTCTGCCGATGAAGAACAGATTATCAGCATTCACAAGCTTGCTTGCGATAAACTGGCACTCGTTCTTGCGGTCGATAACGCGCTGAATCGCCGCAGGAGCGGACAGAGCCTGCGCGGTCAGCTCCTTCATGCGCTGGAGACCGATCATGCCCCTTGCAAACGCAAACCGGAACGCAAGCAGGTACATTACGGATATCTGCGCGGTATACGCCTTCGTGGAAGCGACTGCAATCTCCGGACCTGCAAGCGTATGGATATACATATCCGCCTGGCGCGCTATCGCGGAGTACTTTACATTTACTACCGCAAGGGTCTTTGCACCGCGCTCCTTCGCGAGTTCAAGCCCCGCCTTCGTGTCAGCGGTTTCGCCGCTCTGGGACACGACTAATACAAGATCTCCCTCTCCGACTATAGGATCCATGTAGCGGAACTCCGACGCGACCTCCACGGTAACGGGAACCCGCGCCAGCTGCTCAATTGCGTACCGCGCAATGATTCCGGCGTGCATTGCCGTTCCGCACGCAACTATGAAAACGCGCTTGACATCGCGCAGCATATCATCAGTCAGACCGATATTCTCAAAATATGGTACTCCATCGCGGCAGCAGGACTCCATCGTTTTCGCAACGATCCCCGGCTGCTCGTGTATCTCCTTTAGCATGAAATGCGGGTATCCGCACTTCTGAGCCTGCTCAACGTCCCACTCAGCAATGCTGATCTCCTTCTGCTCGGGAATTCCGTGTACGTCGTAATACTCGATCCCGTCGGTTTTCATGCATACGATGTCGTTATCGTCCAGCAGAACGTATTTTTTCGTGTATTTCAGGAACGCCGGAATGTCGCTTCCGATGAAATACTCGTTCTCGCCGATACCTACTATCAGCGGGGACTCCTTACGGGTCGCATAAACCCTGTCAGGGAAATCACGGAAAATGATCCCCAGCGCATAGCTTCCCTTGAGTTCCTTCAGCGTTTCAGTGATGGCGCGGAGCGGGTTCCTCTCGGAATAGTAATAGTCCAGCAGGCATGCGACTACCTCGGTATCCGTCTGGGAAGTGAAGGTGTATCCCTTTTCGGTCAGAAACTCCTTGAGTTCTATGTAGTTCTCGATTATTCCGTTGTGTACGATCGTGACCCTTCCGTTTGTGTGCGGGTGTGAGTTGATGTCGCTCGGCTCGCCGTGGGTCGCCCACCTGGTGTGGCCTATTCCGCAATGTCCCACCGGACTGCCCTCTATATCAAGCTTGTGCCGCATGTCCGCAAGCTTTCCCTTTGTCTTGACCGTCTTTATTCCGGTCTTTTCAAAGACTGCTATACCTGCGCTGTCGTATCCGCGGTATTCCAGCTTTTCCAGGCCCTGCATCAGCACGTCAGTACAGTCGCGCTGACCTATATAACCTACTATTCCGCACATAAAATAGTTCCTCCGTATGATGTTCTTTATGTAGTCATATTCGGATTTTCCCCTGATTATGACTTCCCCATAGATGATTATAACACAAGCAGCGGAAAAATTCAATACTGATTTTCCGCTGCTGAAATATTTATCGCGTTACTCTACCCTTATTCCACCCGGGTCGGGCTGAGAGGTCTCAGGCTCCGACGTTTCGGAGGTGCTCGATTCGGTTGTCGCCGCGTCTGGCTGCTCCGGCTCTGATGTATCCGGAGCGGACGTGTCCGGTTCGGAAGTATCAGAGCTGCCAGAATCGTCGGTTCCGCTGGTGTTGTCGTCCGGGACGGGAGTTACCGGCGTTTCCGGCTCGGTGGTATCTCCGGTAACGGGATTTTCAGGCTCCGACGGAGTTTCTCCGGTGTTCGCACCGCTGTTGTCGGGAGCCTCGCTGCTTCCGCTGCCGGAGTAGCTCAGTCCGCTGCGCGCAAAGTACGCCTTTACGCCGTCAGCTATAGACTGCGCAATGCCTGACTGATACGTGGGATCAGCCATCACCATGCATTCGCGCTCGTTTGAAATAAAGCCCATCTCGACCAGCACCGACGGGAAATCCTGCTGGAGAGTTACCCAGTAGTAGCTGTACTTTTCGCCGCGGCTGCTCCGTGTTCCGTCGCCGTAAACGGAGTTGTCATAATAGTTCGACAGCTTGTCGTTTATGCTCTTGGCGAGCGGCTGCGAAAACGGTGTGAAATAGTACACCTCAACGCCGTGCGCCGATTCGCTCAGCGCCGAGTTACAATGCAGAGACAGAAACATGTCCGCACCGTATGCCCGCGCAACCGTCGGTCGTGTGGCGGTCAGGATAAACTCGCTCTCGGTCTTGAGCCTTACAACTGTCGCGCCCATAGCGGTCAGTTTGGATTCGAGCTGCTTTGCCACTGCAAGGTTCACGGACTGCTCTGTTGCGTTGCCGATGGCTCCGGGGTCAAGCTTGCTTGCAGTCTTGCCGTAGCCGTGGCCGGGGTCTATCACGATGACCTTTCCGGAAAGCGGCGATGTCGGAACATTGAAAGTCAGCATTAGGTCGCCGTTATCGTCGTAGTACGCTCCGCAGCCGCTGTAAATTCCCGCCTGCCGCAGCGTAAGGGTCAGACGGAATTTCGGCACGCCGTTCTTCTCAACGGTATCCCATATTCCGGAGCTGAACAGCGAGCAGCTGTCAAATGCCGGCAGCTTGGTAACGCTGGTGACATTATCGAAAACTATCTCGACTTTACCCGGACTGTAGTCGCTGACGCCGTAGGGTCCGTCGTCCTCGTCGATAAAGCTCATCGGAGTTGTTACGTTGAACGTGGACTTGTAATCAAGCTGTATCTTTATGTAGCTTCTGCCGCCGGAATTACCCACCGCCTTAACGTACAGCTTGTTTTCTCCAAGCCCGGTGTCGTAGAATGTCGTGACGTCCGTAGCCTTGTAACGCCTGCCGGACGTGCTGATAACGTAATCGCCGGACGCGCTCTTATAGTAATCGAGGCTTCCCGCCGGGAGCTGAGAGAGCGTCGGGCAGGGCGCGGAGCCGGTGGTCTGGCTGTCGAACACCGTGGTGTAATTATTGAGCGTCTTAATGTAAGTCGTGTAATCCGATGTGGTCAGCACCGGCGCCATCGTGCCGACTATCTCGCCGGTTCCCGCGCTTGACTGGTCGACGAAATCTTCAACTATGACCTCCTTCGGAGGTTCCGGCTCAGCGTCGATGGTGACGCTTCCTCCGGTCATGTACTCCTCAATTCCACGGTACACCGCGTAGTAGCTCGTATTTCCGAGGTACTGCTTCTCGCCGATGATTCCCGACGGCACGCGGTAGTATCCCACGAATCTGGCGTAATCCGAGTTCGCGTCGAGATCTTCGCTCGCGCCGGATTTCTCCTTCAGCGTGACTGTCTTTCCGCCGATAACCGCAGTCACCTTTGCACCGCTGTAGGCTACGGCTTCCAGAGTGACCCGGGAGCCGCCCTCTACAACGATATCCTTCGTCTGCTCGATGGATTTGAGCACGTCCACCTGGCGCTCTATCGAATAGTATATTTTCTTGCCCTTGTGCTCGATAACAAAAGTGTTTTTGCCGACTTTAAGCTCCTTCTGGAAGTAGAAGTTGCCGGCTTCATTGAGCTTGACCTTTTCGCCGTCGAACAGCACATCGAAATTCTCGTCGAAGGTTCCCATGAACTTCACGGTTGAATCGTATGTGACAAAATTCGTGGACGTGGGCGAAGTCATCTGCAAGGTGTCAAACAGCGTATCGGTATTTATCTGCTCGTCGAAATATTTTAGAAGCGTGGTTGTGGAGCCGAGGAGGTCGCTGCGCAGCCCTGACAGAGAGTTGAAGCAGCTTCCGCCGATGTCCGGCATATCCTCCATTATGGAGAGCTGCCGCAGGAGCTGGTCCTCATACCAGCCAGTGTACTGACCTATACGCTCGTTGAGATGCAGCACATAGAGTTTAGTGTCAGTTTTTTCAGCGAGGTCGTACCACCAGGAAACCACTTTTCCGAAGTTCAGCGAGGTATCCGAATCGGTGCCGTACGCCTTCACCATGATGAAATCCGCGTAGCCGCTCATAAGGTACGCGCGGGTATCGCAAAAGCCATCGTAAAGCGCCTGAACCGTATCCAATGTAGCCGAACCCTCCTCGTTTGAGGAACTGTTCGCCCACATATCGGTTATCTGGAGTCCCACCGCCGTGGTGTTGCTGGTACGGCGGATAACCTCGGACAGAGTGCGTATAACGAACTCGTTGGTTTCGTACAGCCAGTTTTCGTAGCCTATTCCGGCGCCGCTTGCCATGTACTCCGCGTACATTTCGGGGGTATCCTTAGTGTAGTAATTCACCAGCAGGATTCCCTCGCAGGCATATTTCATCGCGAACTTGTGAGCCGCCGCAGCGAATCCGGATTTCAGCCCGCCGCCCTGTGCGGTCACATCGTCGATAAGGGAGTCGACGTCAAGCTGAACATACGCGTTGAACCCGTTCTCATGCGCTGAATCTATAGCCGCGCCGAGCGCTCCCCTGCCGGAATCCATCTCGAGGTCGTAGCACTTCACGCCGTCGTGGTCGGTGTTGAAAATCACCGTGTTCATGTCAAACCCGGAAAGCTCCTCGAACAGCGCCGGAAGCTCCTCCGCAAGGGACGCGTCGGTCTGTTCCCCGGTGTAGAAATCCACCGTAGGAGTCAGCATTACCGCGCGCATTCCGCTTGGAAGGTACACCATGCTCTCGCCGGAAACCAGATCAGCCGCGCTCTCTGCAAAGGCGCTGTCGTCGGTCTGTTCCTCAGATACTGCGGCTTCCTCCGTCTGCGGAACTGCGGACGCCGCTCCGGACAGCACTCCCAGCGCAAGCACCGCGCTCATCATGCATTTAAAGAAACGTTTCATTTTAATTCCTCGTTATAAAATATCTCTTAGTGCCGTAATTTCCTTTTTCACCTGTTTGCTGACCGAGCTTTCCGGCTGGAATACGCTCCGATAGCTGTACAGCGCGATTCCGCCGTAGCTCGAGCACTTCTTTGCCGCCGCCGCCTGCCTGGAAATTATGTCGCTGTTATTTACCCACTCGTACTTTCCGCTGCCTGCCCAGGTATCCTCGCAGCCTACCTTCGATACTGAAAGCCCGGCTATCAGCGGGATCCCGCCCTGCTTCGCAAGCGCGTCCCACTCGTCAAGCGTGGACTGATACGGCGCTGCGGAATTTTCAAACCCGTAGTAGATCTGCGGTATCATGATATCCGCATAGCCCGGCGTGGTGCACCATTTGCGCACGTCCGCATAGAGCTGATTGTAGTTGTTCTCAATACGCCCCTGCGTGCTTACGCTGAATTTCGCCGTGGAATTCGCCGAATGGACCGCGCTGTAAAGCTCCTTCACCATGCGGTCGCAGTTCGCAAAGCGGAAATCCGAAAGGCTGGAATACCCGCTTGCCGAATACGCCGCAGAGTCAAACGAAGCGTCGGTCGTGGGATAGAAATAATCGTCGATGTGCAGCCCGTCAACGTCGTAATTCGAGACTATTTCGGCGGCTCCTGCCGCGATAAGCTCCGTTACCTCGTCGTATGCCGGGTTCAGGTAGTAGGTACCGTTGACGTTCACTGCGTACTTCCCCGCCATTCCGTCGCCCTTTGCAAATGTGTAGACCGGAAAGCTTCCGTAGCTGGAAATATCAGAGCAGCCGCACGCACGCAGCGGATTTATCCATGCGTGAAACGATATCCCGCGCTTGTGAGCCTCGGAGATCATGACCTCCAGCGGATCGTAGCCGGGATCCTTGCCAAGCGTTCCGGTGACGTACTTCGACCACGGAAACAGCTCAGACCTGTAATAAGCGTCGCTGTGCGAGCGCACATGAACGTACACCGTGTTTATCCCAAGATCGGCGCAGTTCTCATAGACCGCCGCGATATTACTGCGAAAGCCCTCTTTTGACTGTCCCTGAAGCAGCGCGGCAAGCTCAATGTAGCTTATCCAGATTCCCTTGACCTCGCTGTAATTCACAGCGGAATAGCTTCTGCTTCCGAATTCGGACGGAGTATGCTCAACGGCAGCCTGTGTGGTCGTTACTGTCGTTTTCGGCGTGGTCGTTACAGTGGTGTGCGGTGTGGTGTGTTCCTTTACTGCTGACGTACTGGATTTCGTAGCTGCCTGCACAGCGGAAGCGGTCGTCTGCGGCTTTGCCGGTGTGCTGGAGGTCTGCTGTGTGGTTTCCTCCGGCATTTCCGCTGTATCCGGCTGATTTTCGGCTGCGCTGGAATCAGGTTCTGCAGGCTCCGCTGTTATCTCCGCCGACGATACGTCCGACTGCGGCGCAGACTCCTGCTGAACCGGCTCAGATGTCACCTCCGGAACCGCCGCAGTGCTCACCGAGTGCTCGGCGAAGTCCGCAATACTGACCCCCTGTGTCCCCTGCGAGGCGCAGCCGGAAAGAGTGACCACCGACATCAGAATGCACAGCGCTCTTGTTATTTTGTTCATATTTTCCCTCAATACCGCCCGGTTCCCCATTCCGAACCCGGACAGCTTTATATATACTTATAGATATTATCATTATAACACCACTCTGCATAATTGTCAATAGCCGGAAATAACAGCGGCGGCTGTTTCCGGGAATTTTGCCCGAAAAGTGTTATAATATGTAAAGCTCCGGAGAAAAAGCGCACTTTTCAAAGAAATCCGCTTGCAATTCTGCGCAGGAAATGCTAGAATAAAAGCAATAAGCAAAAGCTACATGGGAAAGGATACAACAAAATGAACAGAATACTAGCATCGATACTTGCTGCGGCTCTGACGCTCAGCACGGGCTGCACGAAAGCTCCCGTGACCTCCAGCGAAATTATCTCCACGGCGGAGCAGATAGTCAGCACAGATGGCCGTGGAACTCACGAAACCGATGAAATTCCCGACGAGCAGACTCAGCAGACCGGATTCAAGGTCAGCGGGACAAAGCTCCTTGACGCAAACGGAAACGAATTCATCATGCGCGGGATAAATCACCCGCACTCCTGGTTCACAGCTCAGGACGACACCGCCCTTGAAGCCATCGCAGCGACAGGAGCAAACACGGTGCGCATCGTCTGCGGAAGCGGTCAGCAGTACAATAAGGACAGCGTTGAAAGCCTCAACAAGCTTACCGACAAGTGCAAGGAGCTTGAAATGATCGCAATACTCGAGGTTCACGACGTCACCGGAAAGGACGATACCTCGCTTCTGGAAACCGCCGCGGATTACTGGATAGAAGTTAAGGAAGCGCTCATCGGAAAAGAAAACTACGTTATACTCAACATCGCCAACGAGTGGGTCGGAAACTGGGACGGTCAGAAATGGTGCGACGGGTACACCTCGGTAATTCCAAGGCTCCGGGAAGCCGGAATAAAGAACACCATCATTGTGGACGCCGCAGGCTGGGGTCAGTACGGGCAGAGCGTTACCGACTACGGCGAGCAGGTATTCGCCGCTGACCCGGACGCCAACACGATGTTCTCCGTTCATATGTACGGCACAGCCGGAAAGAACAAGGCAACTATCGCGCGGAATCTCAAGCTGTCCACCGACAAGGGGCTGTGCATGATAGTCGGCGAGTTCGGCTGGAATCACTCCGACGGCGACGTTGACGAGGAGTACATTCTCGAGTACTGCAACGAAAACAGCGTCGGCTGGCTCGCCTGGAGCTGGAAGGGCAACGGCGGTGGCGTTGAGTACCTCGACCTCGCAGACGAATGGGACGGCTCGTCGCTTTCCGACTGGGGCGAGACTGTAGTCAACAGCGACCTCGGGCTGAAAAAGACCTCCGTTAAGTGCAGCATTTTTGATTGAATAAACGAACCATAATAATAAATACCGGGGCTGTTTCGTACAGCCCCGGTGTTTTTTATTCGCCTATCATGCCGCGGAATTCCTGCTCGGAGATTATCGTAACTCCAAGCTCCTGCGCCTTTGTCAGCTTGCTTCCTGCTTCCTCGCCCGCCAGAACGTAGGCAGTTTTTTTGCTGACTGACCCGGAGCATTTCCCGCCGCGCTCCTCAATAAGCTTCTTCGCCTGGTCGCGGGTCAGCGTGGGGAGGGTTCCTGTCAGCACAAACGTCTTGCCTGCCAGCTCGTCGGAAACCTTGCCGCTGTCGTATGTCATGTTTACGCCGTGGTTTTTCAGCCGCTCAATGAGCTTTATCCGGTGCGGCTCCTGCATTGCGTTGTAGACCGAATCTGCCATGATGTCGCCGAAGCCGTCTATGCTGCAAATCTCAAGCGGAAGCGCTTCCATTATCGCTTCCATGCTGCCGAACTTCTCGCACAGCAGCTTCGCCGCGCGCTGACCTATCCCGCGGATTCCCAGTGCGAACACCAGTCTGTCAAGGCTCGCTTTTTTGGAGTTCTCAATAGAATTTATCAGGTTCTCCGCCGACTTCATTCCGCCCGTGACCTGCATTACGGTCTGCACATCGAGTTCATAGAGATCGGCGACGTTTGAAACAAACTTGTTGTCAAGAAGCTGCTGAACTATCGCCTCGCCTAGACCTTCAATGTTCATCGCATTGCGGCTCGCGAAATGCTCGATCGACCTTGCAAGCTGCGCCGGACAATCGATATTCTGGCAGCGGATAACAGCTTCGTCCTCGTCGCGGAGGGCTTCCGCACCGCATATCGGGCAGACGTTCGGAATGAAGTACGGCTCCGAACCTTCGCGGTGCGAAACGCTGCGGACTACCTCCGGAATGATGTCCCCCGCCTTGCGGACTACGATGCGGTCGCCGACCCGGATATCCTTGTCAGAGATGATGTCCTGATTGTGCAGGATCGCGCGGGAAACCGTAGTCCCGGCAAGCTGAACCGGGTCGAACACCGCAACCGGAGTCAGTGCGCCGGTTCTGCCGACATTTATCTCGATTTCGTTGAGGGTGGTCTCTTTCTCCTCGGGGGGATACTTGAACGCCACCGCCCACTTCGGCACCTTCGTCGTAAATCCGATCTCGTTTCTCATGGCGAAATCGTTGACCTTTACGACCGCGCCGTCGATGTCAAACGGGAGGCTCCGGCGCATTTCGCCTATCTCCCGGATACGCTCGATAACCTCGTCTGCCGTGTGGACTACCCTGTAATCGGGAATGACCGTGAAGCCCAGGCTCTGCATGTATTCGAGCGATTCGGAGTGGCTGGAAAGCTCCTTCCCGCGAAGCTGCTGAAGATTGAACACGAAAATATCAAGCTTCCGCTTTGCAGTGACCGAGCTGTCCTTCTGGCGTAGCGACCCTGCCGCAGCGTTTCTCGGATTCTTCGGCATTGGCTCGCCGAGGCGCTCCTGCTCCTCGCAGAGCTTGGCGAAGCTCCTGCGCGGCATGTAGACCTCGCCGCGCACCTCGATGAATTCGGGAGCTTCATTGAGCTTCAGCGGAATGGAGCGGATAGTTTTAAGGTTGGCGGTTATGTCCTCGCCCTCGAAGCCGTCGCCACGGGTGGAGCCTCTTGTGAACACGCCGTTCTCGTACTCCAGCGACACGGACAGACCGTCTATTTTCGGCTCCACCGTGAACTCACGCGCGCCCTGCTCCATCACGCCGGAAAGGAACCCGCGCACCTCGTCCTCGCTGAAAACGTCCTGGAGGGAGCCCATCTGCACCGTGTGAGCTACCTTCTCAAAACTGCTGCTGACCGTTCCGCCGACCCGGTGCGTCGGGGAATCCGGCACGGCAAGCTCCGGGAACTGCTGCTCAATGCCGCGCAGCTCCCGCATGAGCGCGTCGTACTCGTCGTCCTCGATGGTCGGGGAGTCCAGGTCGTAGTAATTGTGATTGTGCTTCTCGATGACTGCGCGAAGCTCCGCAGCGTGCTTTTCCGCTTCCCTTATCTCCATTTGAACCTCCGTTTGCGGCTGCACCGCGCTGGTTTTGCGCGTTCCGCCTTAATCTAAAACAGCCCCGTAATCCTGAAGCAGACCCACAAGATCAGTATCTCCCGCGACAACGTGGGTGTAGGCGTCGGGTATCTTGCCTACGATTATGGTCTCAGCCGCGACTATCGACGCGGACACCGGTACCCTTGACGTGAAGCCGGGTATCACCGCGTCCGCCGTGACCTCGATATGTATTACTATCCGGTGGCGGGTCTGGTTCAGCCCCGCTTCGGTGAACTCGCTGACTATCGCGGTCTGCGCATAGCCCACAGGGCTTACCGTCATGCCGACGTCAAAGCCTCGGCCGTGCAGAAGCTGCAATCCTGTGAGTGTTCCCACCGGTATCATGATATCTATGCCGCTCATGCGGTCAAGTTCGCGCTCAAGCCGGGCAGCTATGTTGTTTTTCAGTCGGTTGATGTTCATTGCGTTGCTCTCGATGGAGCACACCGAACCGCTTTCGTCCCGCTCAATCGTCACCAGCGAGGAATAGTCCGCGTCCTCGCGCTCAAGCTCCGCCGCTATCGAGCGGGTTATCATCGCCGACACTGCCGCGTGGCACTCGTTGTAATTCACAGTCTCCACGATCGGGCGGAAGCTCAAATCAACTATAAACGCCAGACCTATCAGTATCAGCGCTGCCGCTATCAGCTTCACGCCGAGCTTCCGCAGCCCGGAGCGCGTTTTTTCTCCCATCATCAGTATCACCCCTGCATATTCTATGTCTATGCAGAGGTGACGGTGAATTTGTACAAGTTTTCCAGTTTAAACAGGTCGGTGACAGGTGTGACGGCTTACTATAACTTCTTTTATATATTTTACATTTTCAAATTTTATATAAAAGGGTTAGGTAAACCCGTCACACCCGTCACCCCATCATTTTCCAATTAGAATCAGTTATTCACAAAAGCCTCGAAAGCCCTGTAAGCCGCCCAGATATCGGTCTTTGCAGTTATCTCGAACGGAGCGTGCATGGACAGCACCGGAACTCCCACGTCGATAGTGTTGACGTCGAGATTTGCGATATACGCCGCCACCGTTCCGCCACCGCCGATATCTACCTTGCCAAGCTCGCCGGTCTGCCAGATAACGCCGTTGGCGTCGAGCAGTCTGCGGATCTCGCCTGCGAACTCTGCGGAAGCGTCAGAAGTGCCGCTCTTGCCGCGGGAGCCTGTGTACTTTGTAACGCACACGCCGCCGTTCAGCAGTGCGCTGTTGCGCTTCTCGAACACATCGGGGAACGTGGGGTCGAACGCCGCGTTAACGTCCGCGGACAGGCAGCGGGAATTCTGGAGCACGGTCCTGCCCTTTACGCCGAAGGTTGAAGCCAGGTCGGCGATGAAATAACGCAGGTAAGAGGAACGCAGTCCGGTGTTGCCGTCGGAGCCGGTCTCCTCCTTATCGGTGAGGATAGCTACTGCGGTCTTCTCGGGGTTGTTCAGCTCCAGGACCGCCATCAGCTCGGTGTACGCGCACACTCTGTCGTCCTGACCGTAGGCGCCTACCAGGCTTCTGTCGAAGCCTACGTCCTTAGCCTTGAACGCAGGAACTGCTTCCAGCTCGGCGGATATGAAGTCAGACTCGACAATGCCGTACTTCTCGTTGAGTATCAGCATGATGTTGAGCTTTACAAGCTCGCTGCCCTCGTCGTCCCTGAAGGGACGGCTGCCGATGATGATGTTAAGCTCCTCGCCCTTGATGAGCTTGGGAGCCGGGCGCTTGTACTGCTCGTCTGCAAGGTGCGGGAGCAGGTCGGAAACGCAGAATACCGGGTCGTTTTCGTCCTCGCCTATGTTTACTGTTACTTTAGTGCCGTCAGCCTTGATGATAACGCCATGCAGCGAGAGCGGAACGGTCGGCCACTGGTACTTCTTGATGCCGCCGTAGTAGTGGGTCTTGAAGTAAGCTACCTCGTCCTTTTCGTAGAGCGGGTTCTGCTTCATGTCGAGGCGCGGGGAGTCGATATGAGCCGCAACCAGGTTCACGCCGTTCTCAATGGACTCCTTGCCGATAACAGCCAGGATAACGGACTTCTCGCGGTTGAGGTAGAAAACCTTGTCGCCGGGCTTGTACTTGTTCTTCGCACAGAACTCAACGAATCCGCGCGCCTTCGCCATCTTCACGATCTCGGCGGAAGCCTCGCGCTCAGTCTTTGCGATGTCCAGGAACGCCTTGTAGCCCTCGCAGAACTTATCGCACTTCTTCAGTTCCTCCTCGGACATGCGGAGAACTGCGTTCTTTTTGTCCGCAAGCAGCTTTTCCTTTAATTCCTTAACGGTTAATTTTTCTGACTTTGCCATAGTGATTATCCTTTCTCATCATAGAGTTTTTTGTATGTGTCCATCGCCCGGTCTATCTTATTGACGTAATGCGCCGTGTCAGATATCGGGATAACGTCCAGATGTACGCCGTCGGAGGAATACTCCTTATCGGCGAGCCATTCGTTCACCTGTCCCCGCCCCGCGTGGTACGCCGCCATAGCGGTGTCCACATTGCCGAACTCGCTGCAAAGATACCCAACCAGCCAGCAGCCGTATCGGATATTCGTCTCGGGGTCGTACATGTCGAGGTAGCGCGCGTCCTCGTCGCCCAGCCGGAACTTCACCCAGTCGAAGGTGTCCTCCATTATCTGCATGAGTCCCCTCGCTCCGACGTTCGAGACCGCTCCGGGGTCGAAGCCGCTCTCGGTCTTTATCACCGCGTAAACAAGATACTTGTCAAGCCCGTTCTCCCGGGAGTACTTCTCAACGTAGCTTTCGTAGCGCAGCGGGTGGGTGTAACGCTGATAATATCCCAAGCCGAACCACCCCGCAGTTCCCAGCAGCGCCGCGATGATAACGGTGATCAACACTGCCGGGAGTAAGCGCCGTTTTCTGCGATATTTTGTCATTTGCCGCCTTTCAGTTGCGAGATAACGCCCTGCGCAGCTTCCGCTAGCTGGCGCTGAGTTCCGTTGTTTTCTATGCAGAAGCCGCTCCGCTGCCGGTAGAACTCCTCGCCGTGCTGGCTTTTCAGCCTTGCCCGGGCAAGCTCCTCGGGGATGCCGTCGCGCTTCATTATGCGATGTACGCAGTTCTCGGGGTCTGCGGTCACACTGACTATGCTCCCGCACAGGAATTCAAGCCTCGCCTCGAACAGCGTCGGCGCGTCCAGAAGAACGTAATCTCCGGCGCTTTTCAGCTTTTCCGCGATATTATATGTAATATAAGGGTAAATTATTTTGTTGAACAGCGCGCGCTTCTCCTCGCTGTGGAAGATAAGCTCCGCCGTTTTCCTGCGGTCGAGCGTCCCGTCCTGGAGAATAAGCTCCGGCGACAGCCTGTCGTGAAGCTCGGTCAGCGCGGGGCGTCCCGGCTGAACAACCTCCCTTGCGGACAGGTCGCAGTCTATGACATCAAAGCCTCTCTCCGCGAACGCCCGGCAAACGGTTGATTTTCCCGCCCCGGACATTCCGGTAAGTCCCACGATAAGTCTGCTCATACCTCTATCACCCTGAATGCCGCGGCACGGAGAAGCCGGTTGTACACCGCAAGCCCTATGCCCTCCTTTGACGGCATTTCTACGTAGATAGTTTTCGCGCCCTCGTCGTCCGCCTCGCGGAGAAGCGCGAACAAACGATGCGCCTGCTCTGCGGCGTCCCTGCCGAAGCAGCGGAACATTCCGTGCTCCACCGGGTCGGCGGAAAGCGCCAGGGTACCATCTGCGGCATGTGACATGCACCAGTCCCCGAACTGCTTTCCATGGGCGTTCACGATGAACACCTCCGCCTTCGGGGAGTAATGCTTGTACTTCATGCCCGGCGACATCACCTTAGCGCCCTTCGGCGGCTCGGAGGTGACAGCCGGGTCGATATCGGCCTGGCACAGCTCCGACAGCATTTCCGCAGTAACTCCGCCGGGTCTCAGGATTCTCACACGGTCAGCCGCCGGGAAGCACAGCACGGTGCTCTCCACGCCGCAGCGGCACTCGCCGCCGTCGATTATCAGCGGTATCCTGCCGTTCATGTCGTTCATGACATGCTGGGCAGTGGTGGGGCTGGGGCTTCCCGACAGGTTCGCGGACGGCGCCGCGAGCGGGAATCCGCAGGCGTCGATTATCGCCCTTGCCGCAGGGCTTTCCGGCATTCTGACTGCAACGGTGTCCAGTCCGCCGCTGGTAGCCGCAGGTATCATGTCCGACTTCGGGAAAATCATCGTCAGCGGCCCCGGCCAGTACTTCTCAGCTATTTTCAGCGCCAGCTCCGGTATCTCGCGAACCAGCGGCGGGAGCTGCTCCAGCGCGCTGATATGCACTATCAGCGGGTTGTCCTGGGGGCGTCCCTTGGCCTCGAATATGCTGCGGACTGCGGCTTCGTTGCGCGCGTCTGCGGCTAATCCGTAAACCGTCTCGGTGGGTATGCCGACTACGCCGCCCGCCGCCATTATTTCAGCCGCTTTCTTCGCCGACTGCTCGGAAAACGGCAGAAGCTCTGTGTTCAATCTGGTCATTTCCTTTCTTACTGCTGCTTGAGGAGCTTCGCGGTCTGGTCTGCAAGGCGCAGCGCCTCGAACACCTCGTCGCAGCCGCCGTTCATCATCTCGTCCAGCTTATAGAGCGTCAGCCCTATGCGGTGGTCGGTCACGCGGGACTGCGGGAAATTGTAGGTGCGTATCCTCTCGGAGCGGTCTCCGGTGCCGACCTGTATGCGGCGTTCCTCGGCTATGGCGCTGTCGCGGGCTTCCAGCTTCGCTTCGTAGAGCTTGCTGTACAGCTTCTTCATCGCCTTTTCCTTGTTCTTGAACTGGGAACGCTCCTCCTGGCACTCTACAACTGTCCCGGTCGGCTTGTGGATTATTCTTATCGCGGATTCCGTCTTGTTGATATGCTGACCTCCCGCGCCGCTTGAGCGGAACGTTTCGATGAGCAGGTCGGCGGGGTTTATCTCCACGTCGACATCCTCGGCCTCCGGAAGCACCGCCACCGTCACGGTGGAGGTCTGTATGCGCCCCTGGGACTCCGTTTCGGGAACGCGCTGGACGCGGTGAACTCCGCTTTCGTACTTCATTTTGGCGAACACGCCTTCGCCCTCCACAAGGAAGCTCACCTCGCGGTAGCCGCCAAGCTCGGTCGGGTTGGAGTCAAGCTCCTCGACTTTCCAACCCTGCCGCGCTGCATACATGCTGTACATTCTGAGCAGCGAATTTGCGAACAGTGCGGCTTCCTCGCCGCCTGCGCCTGCGCGTATCTCGATTATGCAGCTCCGGTCGTCGTCCGGATCCTTCGGGAGCAGGAGTATTTTCAGCTCCTCGGAGAGCTTTTCCATAGCCGCTTTGTTCTCGTCGTACTCGCTCTGGGCAAGCTCGCGAAGCTCTGCGTCGCCGCCGGCTTCGTTCAGTGCTTCAACCGCGTCGTCAAAGCCGCGCTGAGCCTTCTTGTATTTCTGCCAGACCTCCATAAGCGGGGTCAGGTTCTTGTGTTCTCTCATCAGGTCGCGGTACAGCTTGTTATCGGCTATCACCGCCGGGTCGGACAGCTTTGCGCTTATCTCGTCATAGCGCGCCTCCGCCATTACTAATTTTTCGTTCATTGTTTACCTCCATGCGTTGACTATGTGTACGTCCGCACTGCTAACGCTCGGAGGATTCCGTCTCGCGGAGGACTGACCTGATCTTCTTCTCGCATTTGGAGCGGGGTATCATGAATACATGCCCGCAGCCCTGGCAGCAAAGCCTGAAGTCAGCTCCGCAGCGCTGGACAAGCATTTTGTCGCTGCCGCAGCCTGGGTGCACCTTCTTCATGACAAGTATATCACCGACTCTGACGTCCATCTGCGTTCACGCCCCTTTCTTTCTGCATACATATGTTATTATATCACGTTTTCGTTATAATTGCAATAAAAAATGAGATTTTTTGTGCATAATTCCGGAAGGAGCTCCGCAAACCTCCGCAGCACTTGACAATCCGGCGAAAACATAATACAATATAACTATAACACGTGAAAGGAACAGCCATGGAAAACGAAGAAGTAAAGCACAAGCGCAGAGTGCGCTATTCGGGAACTCACCCGAGAAGATTCGAAGAAAAATACAAGGAGCTGAACCCCGAGAAATACTCCAGGGATATCGAGCACATAATCTCCCGCGGAGCCACTCCGGCGGGAATGCACATTTCAATAATGGTCAGCGAGATACTGGAATTTCTCGACATAAAGCCGGGACAGACCGGTCTTGACGCCACCCTGGGCTACGGCGGTCACACCCGCGCAATGCTTGAAAAGCTCCGGGGAAGCGGACACATCTACGCGCTGGACGTCGACCCCATCGAATCTGAAAAGACGAAAAAGCGCCTTGCAGACCTCGGATTCGGCGAGGATATCCTCACTGTAAAGCTGCAAAATTTCAGGGACATCGACAAGGTCGCCGCCGACGCCGGAAAGAAGTTTGACTTCGTGCTCGCCGACCTCGGCGTAAGCTCCATGCAGATAGACAATCCGGAGCGCGGATTCTCCTATAAAATCGACGGTCCGCTCGACCTCCGAATGAACCCGCAGAAGGGCAAAAGCGGCGCGGAGCGTCTCCAGGAGCTGACCTACGCGGAGATAGTCGGAATGCTGACGGAAAACTCCGACGAGCCATACGCGGAGCAGATAGCGCGTACCATCATGAGATACCGCAACAAGGGCGTGTACATCTCGACCACCACACAGCTCCGCGAGTGCATAACCGAAGCGCTGTCCTTCCTGCCGAAAAACGAGCAGAAGGAAACGATTAAAAAGTCCTGTCAGCGCGTATTCCAGGCTATCCGCATCGACGTCAACAGCGAATTTGAGGTGCTGTATGAGTTCCTTGAGAAACTGCCGAACGTGCTCGCTCCCGGCGGACGGGCGGCTATACTGACGTTCCACTCCGGCGAGGACAGGCTCGTTAAGCGCTCATTCAAGGAGCTGCACCGCGCGGGCGTTTACAGCGACGTCGCAAGGGACGTAATACGCCCCACCCCGGAGGAATGCGTGAAGAACCGCCGCGCGCGGTCAACAAAGATGAGATGGGCTGTGCGGGCGGAGTAACCGCTCACATCAGCTTCATCAGCTTGCAGTTGACTATACCGGCGCTCCAGAAATCCGCGATCGGAATATTCCGCACCTGGCAGACTATGCTCGAATCCATCGCGCCATGACCTACGATAAGCACGTCCTTGCCGGCATTCACGAGCGGGTAAGCCACTTCCCGCAGGAACTCACCGGTCCTGGCAAAGAGCTGCTCAAAGCTCTCGCCGCCGTCCACCGGCTCGGTGTATTTCTCGGGGTGCAGAAAAAGGTCCGCGATGGGACTTCCCGGCTTGTCGAAGCTGTATTCCATGCCCTCGCAGGCTCCGAAGCTCATTTCTACCAGCCGCTCGTCCGGAATTATCGGAATGTTCCGTCCGCGCAGGACTATCTCAGCCGTTTCCCGGGCGCGTATCAGCGGCGAGCAGTAGCACACGTCAAAATGTACGTCTGCGTACTCCTCTCGCGCTTTTTCCGCCATCTGCCTTCCGTTGGCGTTCAGCGGAATATCCGTTCTTCCCTGCAGCTTGTGCCTTTCGTTCCAGTCTGTTCTTCCGTGCCGCATTATGTATAACATTGCTGTTCTCCTGTCTGTTTATCTTCTGGCAGGTCTCGGCCTGCAAACTGATTATAGCATACTGCCCGGAAATTGTCAATCTGCCGGGAAACTCGGGTTCAGATTTAGCGTACTGCCTTAATTTCACTACATTATTGATTGCTGGTGATATTCATGAAAATTGTGTTATTAGTGGTTCTGATCCTTCTGGGATCGATCCTGCTGCCGTTTTTGTTCCTGTTTATCTGCGGGCTTTTCGTGGATACCAGGAAGCAGTACGAACGCGACAGCAAGTTCTACCGCGCCCTGCTGGACGGCTCCACAACTGTTATCCTGTGGTGCCTCGGAGTGCGGTACCAAATCAGCGGCGAGGAGAAATTCCCTGAAACCGGGAACTTCCTCTTTATAAGCAACCACCGCTCAAACTATGACCCCATCATACAATGGACGGTGTTCAAGCGTTACAAGCTCTCGTTCATCTCAAAGAAGGAAAACTTCAAAATTCCGTTCTACGGCAGGATAATACACCGCTGCTGCTTCATGCCGATAGACCGCAAAAGTCCACGCAAAGCCATGGAAACGGTAAACCGCGCCGCAAAGCTGCTCACCGAGACCGGGAATTCCGTCGGAGTTTACCCCGAGGGAAAGCGCAGCAAGGAAGGCAGGCTGCTGCCGTTCCACGCGGGAGTTCTGAAAGTGGCTCAGAAAGCCGGAAAACCTGTTGTAGTATCCACTATCGAGGGCACGGAGAACATCTTCCGGAACATCAAACGGTTCAGAAAAACCGCAGTGACGATAAAAATACTGGAAACCATAGACGCGGAAAAAGTCCGGGAATTAAAGACCTCGGAACTCAGCGAATACTGCGAAGCGCTTATGAAAAAAGAACTGGAGGAGCATATATAATGATATACGTTTTATACAATCCGTTCGCGGGCAACAAGACCTGCGAGGAGCAGTCCAGAAAGCTGACCGGCCTTTACAAGGACGAGCAGCTCACTTTCCGCAGCATGGCGGATATCAGCTATCCGGAATTCTTTGCAGGTCTCAAGGGTGAGGATCGAGTGATAATCTGCGGCGGCGACGGTACCCTGAACCGCTTCGTGAACGACGCCAGAGGAATCGACATTCACAACGATATCCTATATTACGCTGCGGGCAGCGGAAACGACTTCCTGCGCGATATCGGCAAGGAAAAGGGCTGTGATCCGTTCGTGATAAATCAATACATAAAGGAGCTTCCCTCCGTCACCGTAAACGGGAAGGAAACACTATTCTTAAACGCGATCGGTTTCGGGATCGACGGCTACTGCTGCGAGGTCGGCGATGAACTGCGAAAAAAGTCGAACGGAAAGCCGGTAAACTACACCAGCATCGCTATAAAGGGACTGCTCTACGCATTTAAGCCCACCGACGCCACCGTGATCGTCGACGGAGTGGAAAAGCGCTACAAAAAGGTGTGGATCGCCCCCACGATGAACGGTAGGTTCTACGGCGGCGGAATGATCGCGGCTCCGGATCAGCGCCGGGACGCTCCCGACGGCAAGTTTTCCGTAGTCGTCTGGCACGGTTCAAACAAGCTGAAAACGCTGGTCGTGTTCCCATCTATTTTCAAAGGCGAGCATGTGAAGCACAGCGAGTGTATCGACATCATCAAAGCCGACGAGGTAACTGTCAGATTTGACAAGCCCTGCGCGCTCCAGATAGACGGAGAAACCATACTGAACGTTACTGAATACAGCGCAAAGAGCAGCGCCAGAGTCAAGGCAGAAAAGCAGCAGGTTTCATCAACATAAAACGAGCCGGGAGTTTTCAGTAACTCCCGGTTTTTGCGCTTCATAATCAATTTGGGTGAACAGCGTATTGCATTTACCGTTATTTTCCAGCATAATCATATTATCATTTTTTTGGCAGGAAGCCATGCCAACAGCACAAATCGTTACAGATGAACTTATACGCTCAGCCGCGCCAAAAATCCGGCGGCGGTATCGAATGCGAAAAAAATATGCTCCCTGGGCGAATTCTCCAACCTGCGCAAAACAGCGGACGAAACGCTGATTTTCGGGGAATGCCGCGGCAGCGGGAAAAATCCATACAACACATCGGCGGATTTTTCGGGAGAAACTCAGGTATTCAGATGCTCCTGCCCGAGCCGCCAGTTTCCGTGCAAACACAGCCTTGCGCTTATGATGGAGTGGCTCTCGGGGAAAAACTTTGAAACCTCGGATATCCCCGAGGACATCGCACAGAAAAGGAAAAAAGCCGCAAAGCGCGCCGAACGCTCCACGGCTCAGCCGGCATCCCCGAAGCAGAATAAATCGGCTGCTGAAAAGAAGCTCAGAAAGCAGCTTGAGGGGCTTGACCTCGCGGAGAGCTTTGTAAAGGATATGCTCGACCGCGGAGTCTACTCGGTCAGCAGCGCTGCCGCCGACCAGAACGCCTGCAAGCTTATCATCGAAAGGGCGGGAACGAGTATCTCCGAAGCCGTAAAAGCCGCCAAGAACGAGCTTAAAAACACCCTGTCCGAACCGTATGCCGGTGTCCTTCTGCGATTCGATGAAATAGAGCTGGCAGAGGACCGCCGCGCCGTATTAAAGCTCGGTAACGAATCCATAACGCTGCGCGCATACTACCGGAGATTCCCGAACACATGCGATGTCCCTGCCGTGACAGACAGCCGCCATCTGCGCGGCGGAGCGATTTTCGGGCTGCTCCACTATATCCCGCAGGAGCACCATATTCTGCTCTGCCCGATGTCGCTTGTCCACCCGAACGGAATCACCAAACTATGCTGAAGGAGGCGCGGAACTATGAATACAACGCCATTTTACGAACTCCACGACAGGCTATACGACCGCGCCTCGGCAGGCTGCGCGTCGATTGCTGAGGATTTCCGGCTGAAACGCGCCGTGGAAACATGGCTCCCCTCGCGGAAGCCAACAAGACGTTCGCGCGGCTCAGGGACATGTGCGCGAAGCTCTTCACGGAGCCTGAGTCTGCGCTGCTCCTCGCCGACTGCATTGCGCTTGCCGGCGCGCTCGCCGTCGTCCAGGGCAGCTTCCAGGACGTCCGGAATCGCGCCCCAGCACGCTTGAATATGATGTAAGGGAACCTCTAAAAACCGGTTTGAAAAGGGAAAATGGGTAGAGTGCGCCGAATGCGATGAAAGCCGACGAAGTAAGGCTGTATGCCTTACGAGGAGGTGCAACACGATGTTGCAGAGCGAAATAACCGGGCGACGGCATGGACGCCGTCGCATCAGAAATTTCGCTCGTTGAAAGAAGCAGGCGGTGTGCTATACACATACTCATTCAAACAAGGTTTTTAGAGGTGACCTTAATTAACTGCAATTATGACTTTTTATCGTGCGGTTATAATCACGACCGAGCAAATGTCCTGATAATTCCTATTACGAAAAGAACTATCACCATTACGGGAAGAACGCAGGTCACATAACCTCTCATAAAGTTCTTCATTTTCAGACCCTTGCCTGTGTTGGCTTCCCTGATGTAATTATCCCAGCCCCAGCCCTTTTTCAGCACGCAGAACAGTATAATTACCAGAGAACCAAGCGGAAGTATCAGGTTGCTGACGATAAAATCCTCAAGATCCATGATATTTGTTCCTTCGCCAAGCGGCTGAATGAAGCTCAGCAGATTGAATCCAAGGCTGCACGGCAGGGAGAGCACAAACAGGAGAATTCCGTTTACAATGCAGGACTTCTTTCGTCCCCAGCCGAACAGATCCTGCGTGCATGCTGTGATCTCCTCAAAAACAGCCAATACGGTAGACAACGCCGCAAATGACATAAACACGAAGAAAAGGCTTCCCCACAGTCTGCCAAGCGGGAGATTGTTGAATATATTCGGCAGCGTAATGAAAATAAGGCTCGGACCGCTGTCCACGTCTACGCCGTACGCAAAGCACGCCGGGAATATAATAAGTCCGGAGGAAAGCGCTACCAGAGTATCCAGAATCGCAACATTGACCGATTCACCGAGGAGTGATCTTTCCTTGCCGATGTAGCTTCCGAATATCGCCATCGCGCCTACTCCAAGGCTCAGGGTAAAGAACGCCTGGTTCATGGCGTTCACGATTATGGTTCCAATGCCTATTTTCTGAACCTCTTCAAAATCCGGCATGAGGTAGAATGCAATTCCTTGTTCTCCGCCGGGCATGAAGAAACTGTTTATCGCGAGGATAACCATTATTCCGAGGAGTGCCAGCATCATTATCTTGGTAACACGCTCAAGCCCGTTTTTTAGTCCAATGGAGCACACCAACACCGCCGCCGCAATTACTATACCCATATAAAGTATCATCATAGGAGCGTCGGAAAGCATCTGATTGAACTTCTGGGATATCCCCGAAGCGTCCAGGCCTGACAAATCACCGGCTGCAGTTGAAACAAAGTACCTTACCATCCAGCCGGCAACTGTTGTATAGAACATCATCAGGAGATACCCGCCTATCATTGCTGCCTTGCCGTGTATATGCCAGACGGTTCCTTTCGGCTCCAGCTCCTGGTACATCTTGACCGGACTTTTCTGCGCCGCCCTGCCAATCGCGAACTCCATGGATAACACCGGGATTCCCAGTATAGCAAGAAATATCAGATAGATCAACACAAAAACTCCGCCGCCGTTTTGCCCGACGACATATGGAAACTTCCACACATTTCCGATTCCAATTGCACAGCCGGCGCTTAACAAAATAAATCCCAGTCTGCTTCCCAATTTTTCTCTGCCCATTTTATACCTCCGCCTTTTTTCGTGTATCATTTTCATGGCGTTCCTGAACATGCAACTATACTATGATACTATTTATTTTGTCTGTTGTCAAGTAATTCAGCTAAAATAGTCTGAACCGCAGTCGCTTAATAAATGCTCACCTCTAATGAGCGGAAATGTGCAGTGCGCGCCATCTTCGTCGGCTTTCCTAGGATCTGGCACACCCTGCCCATTTTTGCTTTTCGCACCGGTTTTTAGAGGTTACCAAATATAAATACACCCCTGAGATCATGTTCCCAGGGGTGATTGATTATGTAAAGTGAATCAGTCTATATCCGATGAAATATCAATATTTTCACCTGTAAGACCTATATATGCGCCGTCGCCTGCTTCACTGGCGTCTTTATGAGCAAGAAGCCACTTGTTGCATGCTCTGAGCCATCTGTCCTCTTCGTTCTTTGGAGTTATATTGGGCATGGAGCCATTTGTTCCTTTAGGAAGAGCAATAACCACCTTAAAGCCGTCCGACTTTTTCGCACTGCACGGAGCATAGTGCAGAGTTGTTTCGTAAACCTCAACGACCTGACCAGCCGCCGCCCTGAACGCCTTGACCTTTGAGGTATCTAATTTTCCATCAACAATATCATCAGCCTTTGCAACGAGAAGAATAAAATCATAAAGACCGATATTAAGCTCGCTATCTCGATGGTACTCAAGGCAGTTAAGCTTGGTATTATGTCCATTGCACCAACCAAGCTGGATAGGCATTCCGCCGTAAGCGTTATTTTGCAGTTCACCAAAAATCGCAACAGTTTCTAATGCGGTATCGCTCATGACGTATTCAACGCCTTCAGGCAAAGGAGTCTTTTCGTCAAGCGCTTTCATAAGTCCAGCGGTATCGTAACCCTGGAGTACCTTTCCATAGGGCGCGAATTCTTTGTCCAGCACAGAATAAATCTTCATTTCTATTATCGTCCTTTCATAGCTGATATTTAGATAATAGCACATATTATGCTTTTTGTCAATCGCTTTCATTAAATTATTTAAGGTCACCTCTAAAAAACCTATAGCAGCGCTGCACAAAGTCCACAAAGTGGAAATCGTGCAAGATAAGCATACAAACCAGTTGCATAGTAAAATAAAAAATGGTATAAAAAGAATGAACAAGCAAAAAAGTTTATCAAGCCCGGAGGATGAACTGTCACAGGTACGGACGAAGAAAAAAGAATTTCTGGAGTAGATAGAACGAATGGGCAGCAATGATAAAGCCGTGCTATTACAAAGGAGAGCGCGGGAATATGCCATACGACCTGAAATTAATCGCACTGCATATTTTCGCTCGCATGAGGTTTTTAGAGGCGACCTTTAGGCAAGCAAATTTCCTCTGGAAAAATTCTCTGAGATGTGGTATAATTCATTTATAACCACAGCAAGGGGGATAAAATCCATGATAGATAAAATGCTGATACGCGGGGCGAAAGTCCACAACCTGAAAAACATCGATGTGGACATACCACTAAACAAAATAGTCGGAATTGCCGGAGTATCCGGCTCGGGAAAGTCGTCGCTGGCGCTCGGAGTTCTGTATGCGGAAGGTTCCCGGCGGTACCTTGACGCGCTCTCGACCTACACCCGCCGCCGAATGACCCAGGCTTCAAAGGCAGCCGTGGACGAAATACAGTACGTTCCCGCCGCGCTCGCGCTTCACCAGCGCCCGGGCGTTCCGGGAATACGCAGCACTTTCGGCACAGGCACCGAACTGCTCAACAATCTGCGGCTCATGTACTCCAGGCTTGCTGACCATCGCTGTCCCAACGGGCACTACCTCAAGCCGACCCTGGCTGTCGCAGCCGGGAAGGAACTGGTCTGCCCTGAATGCGGCGCGCATTTCTATGCGCCGTCCGCCGAGGAATTAGCGTTCAACTCCCAGGGAGCCTGCCAGAAATGCGGCGGCACCGGCAGCGTCCGCACGGTCGACCCGGCGACCCTGGTTCCGGACGATTCACTAAGTATCGACGAGGGCGCGGTTGCTCCGTGGAACAGCCTGATGTGGTCGCTGATGACCGACGTCTGCCGTGAGATGGGAGTACGTACCGACGTGCCGTTCCGGGAACTTACCGAGCGCGAAAAGGAAATAGTGTACCACGGTCCGGCGGAAAAGAAGCATATCTTCTACAAACCGAAGAACTCCAACCAGGCGGGCGAGCTGGATTTCACCTACTACAACGCGGTCTATACCGTGGAAAACGCGCTTTCAAAGGTCAAGGACGAGAAGGGCATGAAGCGCGTCGAAAAGTTCCTGAAAGAGGACGTTTGCCCGGACTGCCGCGGAACGCGTCTTTCCCAGACTGCACGTTACCCGAAGCTGCGCAGAATTTCCCTCGACCAGGCCTGCACGATGTCTCTTTCTGAACTGGTAGACTGGGTGCGCGGCGTTCCTGACAGCCTTCCCGAGGAAATGCGCCCAATGGCGGTCAGCATATGCGACTCCTTTGAGGAAACCGCCAAACGTCTAATCGACCTGGGACTTGGATATCTTTCGCTCGACCGCTCAGCTGTTACGCTTTCCACCGGCGAACGCCAGAGAATGCAGCTTGCCCGCGCTGTCCGCAACAGGACTACCGGCGTTCTGTACGTCCTGGACGAGCCGTCTATCGGACTGCACCCGTCAAACATCGTGGGACTTACCGGGGTAATGCACGACCTGGTAGCCGACGGAAATTCCGTGATACTGGTCGACCACGACACTCAGATTTTGAAGGAATCCGACTGGATAGTAGAAATGGGACCACAGGCAGGCGCAAAGGGCGGACATGTGATCGCCGAGGGAACCGTCCGGGATATATGCGAAAATACGGCGTCACAGATAGGCGCTTTCCTTTCCGGAAAAGCGGAAACTAAGCTGCGCGAGGTCTGCGAACCCGGAGGGCTGTTCTCAGCCGGGACAATTCACCTTTCCACATCGCAGATTCACACGGTAAAGCCGCTGGAAGCCGATATTCCGAAGGGGCGGCTGACGGTTGTGACAGGCGTTTCCGGCTCCGGAAAAACCACGATGGTTCTTGAAAGCCTTGTTCCGGCCCTTGAAGCCAGGATAGCCGGAAGCACTCTGCCGGAGCATATCCTTGAGATAAATGCCGATGGCATCGAACATGTCAAGCTGATCGACGCGACTCCGATCGGGATAAACGTGCGCTCCACCGTTGCGACCTACGCCGGAGTACACGACGAGCTGCGAAAGCTCTACGCCAGGTCAGACGGCGCGAAGGAAAAGGGCTATAAGGCAAGCGACTTTTCCTACAACACAGGTTCGCTGCGCTGCCCGGGCTGCGACGGAACCGGAGTTGTCAGCCTTGACGTTCAGTTCCTTCCGGACGTGGATATCCCCTGCCCGGACTGCCGCGGCTCACGGTACGCAAAGTCGGCATACGCTGTGAAACTTACGGACAAATCCGGCGAACAGGCTTCCCTGCCGGAGCTTATGGATATGGACGTAAACTCCGCGATTGAATTCTGCAGCGAGATGAAATCAGTCAGCCAGAGGCTCCGGGTGCTTCAGCAGCTCGGGCTCGGGTACCTCACTCTCGGCGAGGAAACTCCCAGCCTTTCCGGCGGCGAAGCCCAGCGCCTGAAACTTGCAAGCGAGATCGGCAGAACTCAGACCGACTCGGTATTCGTGTTCGACGAACCGAGTATCGGTCTGCACCCGCTTGACGTGCAGGTACTGCTCGGGGTATTTCAGGCTCTGCTTGATAACGGCGCGACCGTTGTTGTAATCGAGCACGACCTCGACGTGATACGAAACGCGGATTACATTATAGACATGGGACCTGGCGGCGGAGAATCCGGCGGGCGCATAGTCGCGGCAGGTACTCCTCAGCAGATAAAGCAGAACCAAAACAGCATTACGGGAAAATATCTGTAAAATTCAAGCTCC
>ERZ1106963.1608-NODE-1608-length-26498-cov-10.201906_pt1 | contig 26498 bp, 19 predicted proteins | sample MGYA00403681_ERZ1106963 | MGnify/ENA primary metagenome ERZ1106963 (study PRJEB35170, sample SAMEA104062407) | human gut metagenome | biome: human gut; feature: human-associated habitat; material: faeces | place: Denmark | collected 2012-05-03 ...
TCGACCCTCTGGACTCCCCTTTTCGCGATTGAGTTGAGCGCAACTGCATACTGTATGCGCGTGTTAAGTTCTGCGCGGTTTACTTGCGGTTGGCGGTTTCCGCCAGTTCCAGCCCTGCGTTGTTCTCGCAGGCAAGGCGGATGCTCCACTCGTTCTCAAACAGCAGCACATCGCGGTCGCGGCTGTCCTTCGCGCGCCCGGACGTGGATGTCAGCTTCAGCTGGTCGATGGGCTTGGGCGTGCTCACCACCCACCGCACGAAGCGGAAGGGCATGGACTCCATCACAATGTCCACCTGATACTCGGTTTTCAGCCGGTGCTCCAGCACTTCAAACTGCAGCACACCGACCACGCCGACCATGAATTCCTCGCGCCCCGTCTCTGTGCGGATGAAGGTCTGAATGGCGCCCTCTTCCGCCAGCTGGGTGATGCCCTTCTGGAACTGCTTGCGCTTCATGGAATCCGCCGGACGCACGCGGGAGAAGAATTCCGGCGCAAAGACCGGGATGTTCTCGTAGTGCAGCTTCGGGCCGCCGGAGAGCGTATCGCCAAGCTGATAGATGCCGGGGTCGAACAGACCGATGATGTCGCCCGCCCATGCTTCCTCCACGGCTTCGCGTTCGTCCGCCATGAACTGCTGGGGCTGCTTGAGCGCGACGGTCTTGTTCGTCCCGGAGTGCCAGACCTCCATGCCCTTCTCGAACGCGCCGGAGACGATGCGCATGAATGCCAGCCGGTCGCGGTGCGCGGGGTTCATGTTCGCCTGAATCTTGAAGATGAAACCGGAGAAGTACGGCTCTTCGGGCTGAATGTCACCGATGTCACTCTTGCGGGGCAGGGGCGGCGGCGTGTATTGCAGGAAGCGCTCAAGGAACGGCTCAACGCCGAAGTTGGTGACGGCGGAACCGAAGAACATCGGCGTCAGCTCACCGCGGCGCACCTTGTCGAGGTCGAAAGCGTCGCCCGCTTCGTCCAGCAGGTCGATTTCCTCCGCCAACCGCTCGCGGTAGTGCTTCGCCAGCACATGCTCCAGCGCGGGGTCGTCAATGGCGATGTCAGTCTTCTGCACCATCGATTTGCCGTGGTCGCCGCCCGTGTACAGCTCGACCATTTTCGTGTCGCGGTGGTAAACGCCTTGGAAATCGCCGTCCGTGCCGATCGGCCAGTTGATGGGGCAGGAGCGGATGCCAAGCACCTGTTCCAGCTCCTCCATCAGCGCGAAGGGGTCTTTCGCCGCGCGGTCCATTTTGTTCACGAACGTGAAAATCGGGATGTTGCGCATCCGGCAGACCTTGAACAGCTTGATGGTCTGCGCCTCAACGCCCTTTGCCGCGTCAATCAGCATGACGGCTGCGTCCGCCGCAACCAGCACGCGGTAGGTGTCCTCAGAGAAGTCCTGATGGCCCGGTGTGTCCAGAATGTTGATGCGGAAGCCGTCAAACTCAAACTGCATTGCGGAGGATGTGACCGAGATGCCGCGCTGCTTCTCGATGTCCATCCAGTCGGACGTGGCGTGCTTATCGCTTTTGCGCGCCTTGACGCTGCCCGCCGAGCGGATTGCGCCGCCGTACAGCAGCAGCTTTTCGGTCAGCGTGGTTTTGCCCGCGTCCGGGTGCGAGATGATGGCAAAGGTTCGCCGTTTTTCCACCTGCTGGTGGAGCAGCTCCCGGAAAGCCGGCGTGTCGTGGGCTGGCAGCATGAATCGTCCTCCTCGTAAAGTGTCCGTCGTTTCCTGAAAGTGGATATTTCTTCCAACTCAAAACGTGCAAAATGCACGAAAAAGACAAGAATGTCCGAAAAGATATTTTACCGCCAAGAGCATGCCTTGTCAAGCCATTTTCCGCGCTGTCATGGCGTTCATGGTGCTATTTTTTCCGATTTCTCAGCAAACGGCAAAAAAAGTTTCAAGCAGCTTTTTGATTGACCTTTCTGCGCGATGGTGCTGACGATGCTTTCATACTTCTTCTGTGTGTGACGCAGGGGTTTCGCCTCTGCGGAGGCGACCAAAGGGCATGAAAACAGACGAATGTCTGCGGTCGCCCTTTGGAAACCTTCGGTGCCCTCTTGCATAGTAGGTTTTTACCGTTACTTCAATTAGTTAGTGTTCCTTTCGTTCCCCCAAGTAACAAGCGCAGTCAAGTCGCATGGGAGTGTCCGCGCCGAAGGGGTCAAGGGGGCGACCGCAGACTTCGTCTGTTCTCATTGCCCCCTTGTCGCGACCGCAGGCGCGATTCCCCCTGCAACAACCAAAATCAAGCCGCATAGGTGCAGCCTGAAGGGGTTCAAGGGGGACAATCCAATGCCCCATTGAACTTATCCCCAATTTATCCACTTTTCATCCCCAAATCATTCACAGATACACCGCTTTATCCCCAGCCCCGTCCGACGAAAAACGCGGCGAAAAGGCACGTTTTGTCACATTGTCCTCCGCGGGGAGCGCCCATGCCATTTGGGACAAGCACCAAAGAACGTTTATGCATAGAAATGAATAATTATCCGCAAAATGCGAACATCCGACACCATTTTCTGGTTATCCGCAAAAGAATCCACAAGCCGCGCAGGGGGTGGACAACTTCTGTGGATAACCCTGTGGACAATGTGGATAATTTGCGGTCATACGCGGTTTATCAAGGCAAAATCGGCAAAAAACACTGTGGATAATCCTGTGGAAACTGTGGATGCTTTCGCCCAATTTGAAACGATTTGAAGGACGGGATACATATACAGCGGATGGATAGCAGACTTGGATACATCAACAAAAGCATAATCATGCGTCAATTTGGTGTGCTTCGGACATGCCCATACCGTATCCGACATAGACTGGAGAGAGGAGGTGGGTTTCTTGGCAGAAAAATCGCCCTTTTTCCGCAATTTCGCATCGCACATCCTGCCGGTGCTGACTTTTGCAACGCTGCTTGTCGGTACGGCACTGGTGGGTGTTGCGCTGACCCGAATTCCCCAAAGACCGACGGACGCAGCATCCCCGTCTCCCACGCCGGAAACGACATATATCGCCGCGGGCAGTCTGACGGGGCGGACGATCCTCGTTGACCCCGGCCACGGCGGATATGACGGCGGCGCGCGCTGCCGAGATTCCGGCGTGTGGGAGAAAGAGGTCAACCTCGCCGTAGCGCTGGCGGTGGAAAAGAGCCTGACGCAGCGCGGTGCAACGGTGCTGATGACCCGCCGGACAGACACCGATCTCTGTGACGATACAACCCGTCCGGCAAATGTGACGAAGAAACGGCAGGACATGCAATGCCGCGTGGATATGGCGGTTCAAGGGCAGGCGGACATGGTGCTGTCCATCCACATGAACGAATACCGCGTGCGGTCGGAATCCGGGCCGCAAGTGTTCTACCGCGCGGGCAGCGGCGCGGGGCGTCTGCTCGCCGGAACGATGCAGGAAGCGCTCATTACTGCCCTTTCGCCCCAAAAGGAGCGCGCCGCCATGCCGGGCGACTACTTCATTCTTCAGCTGGATACGCCATCGGTGCTGGTGGAATGCGGCTTCATTTCCAATCCGGCGGAGGAAGCGCTGCTGCTCTCGCCTGCTTATCAGGAGAAGCTGGGCGAAGCGATTGCGGATGGCGCGGCGGAGTATTTCCGCTTGGCAGAGGCAGAAAAATGAAGGTTGCATTTTTTCGCCGCGCATGGTAAAATAAGAAGAAAAGGAAACGCATTATATCCGGAAAGGAGTATCGAATGAACATTCACGAATCCGCTGAGGACTATTTGGAAGCAATCCTCCGCCTGAAAGAAGCAAAAGGCTATGCACGCTCTGTGGATATTTCTCTGCTGCTGGGGGTCACGAAGCCATCGGTCAGCGTGGCGATGAAGCGTCTGCGCGAAAACGGTTATCTGACGATGGATGCTGACAACTTGATTACGCTCACACCCGCCGGGATGGAGATTGCGAGAAGCATTTATGACCGCCACAAGACGCTGTCGAGCTTTCTGGAGAGTTTGGGCGTTGATTCCGATGTCGCCCGTGAGGACGCCTGCAAAATTGAGCATGATATTTCCGAGGAATCGTTTACCGCGATTCGGAAGCTGATGCAGGAGCGGGAGCAGGAACAGAAAGGATAAACTGCTGCCTCCAATTTACTGTGCTTAATTTACTTGAAACACGATGTGCTGGAGGAATATTATGGCTGCAAGATACATGTATGCGAAAGAAGTATCGCATCAGGGGCTAAACAAATATCGTGTTGTAAAAGCACCAACACGGCATGAATTGGAACGTAAAGTTTCTGCTTTGCAAGCGCAGTGGGATGAACAATGGCGAAAAATCCAAGAGCGTGAAGCAAAACAGCGAAATCTTGCGCAAGAACGTGCGGATAAACAAAGAGACCTCGCGGAAGCGGAAAGCTATGCACAGTCCATGACAGCTCAGGCAGAGCGACTGCAAGAAATGCTGGATAGTATTTTGAAAAGAAGTCTGTACCCGCAACCGTTGCAAGCTAATATTCTGAAAAATACGTCGCCATTTGAAACACCGCAACCTATATATCCGCAGTTATGGGAAGCAGCACGCGAACCGCTTTTCAGTGATGAAACATATCATGAAAAACCATCTTTTTTCACCAAAATATCGCGGAAAAAGATGGAAAAGTTCATTGCAGCGGCTGAACTGCGCTATGAAGCTGATTACAATGAATGGAAAAAAAGAAAGGAAGAAGTAGACAGAAAAAATGATGCGCTAATTGAAGAATATAATAGAAAATTAGCGGAATGGCAGCAAAAAAAGGAGGAATATGAACGCGAGCAAAGCGTGGATAATCAAAAAATAGAAGAGATGCTTGCAAACTATCGAAATGGCAACAAAGAAGCGATCGAAGAATACTATGCGACACTGCTGGAACAGATTGAGTTGCCGTTTAGTTACAGCAAGGCGGTAGAGACGGAATATCAGCCAGAGGCAAAGCGGCTCATTGTCGAACAGCAGCTTCCGATTGTTGATGATTTGCCAAAATTAAAAGGTGTAAGTTATATTAAGACCAGAAAGGAATTCAAGGAATCTTACTATACAGATGCCTACCTTACCAAGAAATATGATCAGGTGATTTATCAAATAGTGGTGCAAACGCTGAATTATGTTTTTACGGTAGGAAAAGAGTATGACTACATCAATAATGTGGTAGTTAATGGGAAAGTCAGCACAGTAGATAAGGCAACAGGGAAGGACATCGAGCCGTGCGTGCTGTCGATTAGCGTTGACCGCAATGCTTTTGAGGATTTAAATCTTGAAGCAATTGACCCGCGTGCGTGGTTTAAGAGCGCTAAGGGCGTGTCTGCTGCGGCAATTGCGAATACGACACCGGTTGCGCCAATTATTACGGTTTCGCGTGAAGACAGCCGATTTATTGATGCCTATGAAGTGGCAGACCAGCTTGATGATAGCGTCAATTTGGCAGCAATCGACTGGAAAGATTTCGAGAATTTGATTCGCGAAATCTTTGAAAAGGAATTCAGCAGCAATGGCGGTGAAGTCAAAATCACGCAAGCAAGTCGAGATGGCGGCGTTGATGCTGTGGCATTTGACCCTGATCCGATTCGGGGCGGAAAAATCGTCATACAGGCGAAGCGCTATACGAATGTAGTCGGTGTATCAGCAGTTCGTGACCTTTATGGCACTGTCATGAATGAAGGTGCAACAAAGGGGATTCTGGTGACAACATCGAACTACGGAAATGATGCGTATAAGTTTGCGCAAGGTAAGCCATTGACGCTTATGAATGGGGCAAATTTGCTTTATTTGTTAGAACGACATGGATATAAAGCAAAAATAGATTTAAAGGAAGCACGTCAACAGCAAAACAACTGATTTAACAAAACAAAGCCGGGTCGAACCTTCCCTGTTTCGGAGGATTCGCCCCGGCTTTTCTGTATTACTTACTTCTCCGTTTCCAGTGAGCGGTATGTCCGTACCAGCACGACCGCTGAGAGAATTGCCGTCAGCACATCGGCGGCAGGCATGGAGTACATCACCCCGTCCAGTTGGAAAAACTGCGGCAGGAGCAGCACCAGCCCCACGCCGAACACAATCTCCCGTGCCATCGACAAAAGCGTCGAGGCAGCCGCTTTCCCCAGCGATTGCAGGAAGATGAACGTCCCTTTGTTGATGCACGCCAGCACAATCATGCTCAGGTACACCCGGAAGCAGCGTCGGGCAAAGAGCGTGTAGTGGATGGACTCGTTCTGCGCGCCGAAGAGCAGCATCACCTGATCGGGCAGCAGCTCCACCACAAGCAGCGCAATCAGCCCGACAACCGCCTCCGCCGCCAGCAGCCGCGTCAAAAGCCCTTTCACGCGGTCATGCCGTCCTGCGCCCATGTTGTACCCCGCCACGGGAATGCATCCCGCCGCCAGCCCAATCGCACAGCTGATGACGATTTGGAACACTTTCATGACAATGCCGAAAACCGCCATCGGAATCGCGGAAAATTCCTCCTGCGAGAAAACAGCGTCCTGCGCGCTGCAAATGCGCAGCATCGTGTTCGTCGCCGCCATTGCCGCGACCAGGCTGATTTGCGCCAGGAAGGATGTCATGCCGAGCTTGGCGCATTTCCCCAGTAAATGCGCGCGCGGGCGGAAGCTGTCCTTTTGCAGGTGAATCTGCTTCATCCGCGTCAGATACCAGATGGACAGTCCAGCGGTCAGCGCCTGCCCGGCAACCGTTGCAATCGCCGCGCCCGCCATACCAAAGTGGCAGACGAAAATCAGCAGCGGGTCAAGCACGAGGTTTGCCGCCGCCCCCGCCAGCGTGGCAACCATTGCGAATGTCGGGCTGCCGTCGGAACGGATGACCGGGTTCATTGCCTGCCCAAAGACGTACAGCGGTACGCCCAAGGCAATCCAGAAGAAATATTCCTGCGCCTTCTCGAATGTTCCGGCATTGACGCGCCCGCCGAACCACGTCAGCAGCGTGTCCGGCAACAGCAGATACACCGCCATCAGGATAAGTCCCGCGAGGACGCTGACCGTTACTGTTCCGCCAACGGCACGGTGGGCCTCCTCCTGCTTCCCTGCACCAAGCATCAGGCTGACGAACGCGCAGCAGCCGTCGCCGAGCATGACCGCAATCGCCAGCGCCGCGACCGTCAGCGGAAAGACGACCGTCGTTGCTGCGTTCCCGACGCTGCCCAAGTCGGGCGCGTTCGCAATGAACACCTGATCGACCATGTTGTACAGCGCCGCCACGACCAGAGAGGTCATGCACGGCACGGCGTAGCGCCGCATGAGGCGCCCCAGCGGCTGTGTTGCCAGCGGGCGTGCGTTCTGCGCTATGGAGGTTTCGGATTCTGTCTGCATGAAAAAAAGCACTCCTTTTCGTTGATTGGAGCGCAGTGTCAAGGCAAAAAAGACTGCCCCTGCTGCGCGTCCGACAGATGGACTTACGCAGCAAAGGCAGCACTCTGTACCGCTATTTTAGCGCATCGGGGCGGATTTGTCAAAGGGGTGTATCATCATTTTTTCCCGCCCGTCACAAGGCTTCCTGCAAGGCACGCACCGCCTGCAATCCAGTATCCCATTACGAGGCGACTCGTCGTGCCGTAAATCTCCAGCGCTCCTTGAAACAGACAGCCGACTGTCAGCGCAATGATGCCCCAGTGGTACAGCCGCACGCACCAGCGCCCCGGCAGCGCCTTTCCGCGCAGGGCGCGAATCAGCAGCGGACACGCTCCCAGCACCAGCGGCGGCAGGAACGCATACACCATGAAGTCCGAGTAGACCCCGTGGCTGAACTGCTCATACACGAATCCGCCCAGCGCGGTCACGGCGGCAAAAAGCAGATCGTAGAGCGCAAGTTTCACGCATTTGCGGTCAATAGCCGATGTAGACAATGTCGCTCACGCTCCTTTCGCGGATGCTGCGCCCATTTGTGGTTGGGTTGTTGACGACGCGCCCCTGAAACACCATGGTTGAAGAGCCGCCGCCATCGAGGTTGTAGGCGATTTGTGCGCCCAGCGACTGCATCAGCTCTGCCAATTGCCGCAAGGAAAGCCCGGTGCTCTCCTTCGTCCGCCCGTCGGAGACAACCAGCAGGTAATGCCCTTCGCTGATTTGCCCGATGGCGGTGCGCGGGTTGGAGGTCATGGCGCGCCCGACCTCGTCGCTGCTGCTGACGGTCACTTGTCCGCCGTTGATCAGCGCCGGGCCGAACGTCAGCACCTGCCACGCGCCTTCACGCACCAGCGTGTCGGCACTCGTTTCGCCCTCGGTGATGATGCGGAAATTGCCGTCCGCACCGATGACCAGTGCGTCCGTGCCGCTTTGCGCCGATGCGCGGTACAGCACGCCGTTGCGCAGCACATATCCGCGTTCCTGTGCGCCGTAATAGTCGCCGTTGATGGCGAGAATCGCCCCTGCGTTCGCCGCCTGCACGGAGGTCGTCTCGGTCAGGTTGCGGGCGTAGGTGTTCCCCGCCAGCGCCGTTTTGAGCAGGGAAATGTCCGCAATCTGCACATCCGCGACGTACACCGTCGTGTTCTCTACGCGCATCGTTGTCAGCACAATGTCGATTTGGTCGTCGTGGTATTCCGTATCGGTGGAAATGGGCGCGGTGGTCGCCTGTTCCGCCGGAGGTTCCGCCGCAGTCGGCGCGGCGGTCGGAGCTTCCGTCGGCGCGGTGGAGGCTTCAGCGGTTGCCGTCGGCAGCGTGTCCGGCGTCAGCACACGGACAATCACGAACGTGTCCAGCGCCGCATAAACCGTGTATGCCGCCAGAATCAAAGCAAACACCATGTTTGCGAAATGCCGCTTCATGGAGCTTCACTCCTTTCCATGGCTATTATCTCCCCGTCAAGTGACGAACACATGATGAACCCGTGAATGATGCCGGAAGTTTTCCCTTCCCTTGACGCAATCCTGCCAAAGGCGTATACTGGAAGCGGAAATTTCCGCGGATGACCGCGAAAAGGAGAAGAATGATGCAGAAACTACGGGGATACTTGGCACTGGGAATATTCATCATGGGTATTGTATCGCTTTTATGCCTGCTTCTGCCGCTCATCGAGATAACGGATGATGCGCTGCTGCTGATGGTGTTTGCTGTGCCGCCGCTTATCTGCGGATTGATCATAGCATTGGCACTGCATATGCTGCTGTATACGCTGCTTCTGGTGCTGTACGGCTGCAGAATACAGCTGGTGGCTTTGTACTTTCTTCATATCCGCAGGAAAACCGTCGGCTGGCGCGTGCAGTACCTTCCGGCGGCGGAGCGCAAGGTGGGCATACTGCTGGCGGCTGTTCCGTGGGAGCAGGAAACCGGCGACTTGCAGCAGCGGGCGCAGATTGTCCTGTACTATGTGCAGAGCGTACTGGCAATACTGTTCTATGCGCTGGCAGTCAATTTGTATGGGACAGCATCCGCCATTGCCTGCCTTGTGCTGGCGTGGGGTTATGCGTTTCTCAGCATCATCATGCCGCCGAGCGAAATTCGGAAGCGTTTCCAGCCCGAAAAACGGCGCAAAATGTGGCAGATGCGGTGCCTGCTGGCGGAGAACCTGACGGATCGCCTGCTCACGGAAATGCCGGAGGAGTACTTCACGCCGCCGGACAAAATTCAGGATCAGAATGATGCGGCTCTTATGATTAACCGTTCCGCGTGGCTGATGATGCAGAACCGCTATGGTGAGGCGCTGGATATCCTGACCATGCTGGCGCTGGAGCATCGGGAGCAGACGAAGCGCCTTTGGTGGCAGCTGATTCCGCGCGGCGTTCTGTGTGAATTGGCATTGGACAAGCCGGGCTACTTCTTGAAAGAGTATGACACGCTGTACATGCAGAAGGAATTGCGCAAGCATGAAAAGCAGCCGCTTGTCTGGCGGACGGCGTATGCGGTGCATCTGCTGCGCGACGGCGATGAGCAGAAGGCGGAGCAGTGCCGCAAGCAGTTCCTGCGCCGCATCCGCCATACGACCATGCCGCGCTGCTATCAGTGGACGATAGACAGAATGGCGCGGGAAAAGGAAATCTACGAATCAAGAAAGGCAAAGGAAGCGCAAGAATGAAGAATCGGACATTTCAGCGCCTGTTTCCGCTCCTGCGGATGGGCAGCATCCTGCTGGCGGCGGTACTGTTCTGCGCGGCACTAATCGGCGTGAACGCACAGCTGACTGTCGGGACGAATGAAGAGCGGAATCTGGCGACGTATCTGGGGCTGGCACTGACGGCGGTCGTGACGTATCTGCTGCAAGATGTGCCGAAAATGCTGGTCGGCAGGCACTTTGGCTGGAAGCTCGTGCGCTACGAGGCGTTCGGGCGGGTCTATCAGGCGGACGGCACAGGGGCGTTCGTGCGTGTTCCAGTATCGGCGCAAAGTCGTCTGCGCTATCAGCCGTATCTGCTTCCGCCGGAGGATGCCCCTCGGCACGACGTGACGCTGTACACGCTCTGTCCCCTGCTGTATGGCGGGGCGCTGGCAGTGGTGTTTGGCGTGCTGACCCTGCTGACGCTGGGGCAGCCGGTGTCGCTGGTGCTGTGCGAACTGGCGATGGGCGGCGTGGTGCTGGTGATGACGTGCATTCTGCCGATGGAGGAGCGGTTTATCGCATCGCCGATGGCAACCGCACGGATGCTTCGAGATCCGGAACAATTGGCGGAGTGGCTGTATTTCGCGCGTATGAAGGCGAATGGCGGGGTGGAGGTGACAGATGTTTCGATTGAAAACATTCCGCAGCCTGCAACAGTGAAGACATGTCAGGATGCAATCTGCGTCTTTCAGCGAGCGCAGATTGCGCTGATGGTTCAGTGTGATGCACAGAAGGCGTATGGGCTGATGAAACAGGTGCTGGAAAGCGAGGCGCGGCTGTCATATACTGCATGGAAACTTCTGCTGAGCGATGGGGTGGTTGCGGAACTTCTGGCAGGTGAACCGGGTGAATTTACGGCGCTCTATCGTGGAAAAGCCGGCGCAGCCATACGGCAGGTGATGTTTCGCATGGTGGACTATGCGCTTCCTGCCTATGCGGTGGCGATGCTGGTGACACATGAAGCGCGGGAAGCAGAGGTTGTGCGGAACACGCTTGCGCCAGTGCGAGAGAAAATGCCGGAGCTTGATGCTTTGATGAAGGCCATCGAAGAAAAAGCCGCACGAATCGAAAGCTGATTCGTGCGGCAGGGGTTTCACCGCTGCGGCGGCGACCAAAGGGCATGAAAACAGGTGAAACCTGCGATCGCCCTTTGGAAACCTTCGGCGCTGCAACTTTTAGGGTTTCATGTTTGTTGGCTTGAACCGAAGGTTCATCGGATAAACACGCGGGCACTGCATGAAAGTGTCACCAACTGAATCGCGCGAAAGGGTCAAGGGAGGGGACTTCGTCCCGTTTCATTCTCCCTTGTGGAGTCCAGAGGCAAAGCCTCTGGTGGGGTCAAGGGGCAACGCCCCTTGGGTCACTCCCCCTTTTGTGCATCCTCCCACGCGCGGCGGATGGCGGTGAGGATGTCGCCGTGGGCGTCGCGCAGGGACATGGTGGCGCCGGAGACAATGTCGGCGGCGCGGGCGCGGTCGTCGTCGGAGAAGGCTTCCCAGCGGGCGCGATCAGCGTCGGAAGAGGAATTTTCCGTCAACGGGCGGCCGTTCTCGGCGGAAAAGTACCGCCCAAACCACGTCTCTACCTCGTCCACCGTCATGCCGACCATCATGTTCTGATAGGCGTCCATCTGCTCGCGCCATGAACCGCTCGTCAGCTGGTAATCCTCTCCACGGGCGCGCTTGCTCGTCCATGCGGCAATTTCCTGCATGTAGTTGTCCTCGCTGTCCTCGGTGTAGCCGACGACCTTCCCGGCGCTGTCATCCCAGAGCGAATAGCCGCCCTGTCCCGGAAAGCCGCTGAACTGCGGCATGGACGCGCCGCTGTAATTCGGCGTTGCCACTTCGAGCTGGTCAACCGCCATCGACACGATGCGCCCGTCCTCGTCGAACGTCCCGTGCGCAAACACGACGTTGAAGGAGTAAACCTGCCCGTCTTCGTCATCCTTGCCCGGCCCGACGCGCCCGGTCGCCGCCATGCCGATGCCCTCGCGAATCGCCTGACCCGCGCGGTTTGCCGGATTGCCCGTTGCCTCGTCCATTGTGTCCGATGCGTTCAGGGCGACGCGGACGGCTTCACGCAGAGCATTGCTCGTCATCGTTGCGCCCGTCACGACATCCACATCCCATGTGTTCATGCGAATCATCTCGTCCGGCAGAATATCCAGCGCGCGGCTGCCGATGCCGTCCGTCTCATGCTGTTCCAGAATGTTCACGGCGCTGATGGCGCCGTCCTCCATCATCACCTGCACGCGCAGGATGCCGCCGTAGCCATCCGCCTGACCCGTGCGCGTGTCGGCGCTGGCGCGGCAGGACGCAAGCAGAACGGCGCAGGAACACAGTGTCAGCATCGTCAGCAGACGTTTTTTCATTTTTCGGCTGGTTTGCATTAAAAAATCCCCTTTCAATCTTCCAGATTGCAGGGAAATCGCTCCCTGCGACGTTGTTATTGTGTCCCGCGCAAGAAAAGTCATTCAATCAACACGCTTTTTGATGCAGATTTTTTCCGCAAGCAGGAAAATCGCCCTTGCGCGGCGAATAGAGATAGAGAATATGCCTGTGCTGACTGATTTTCTGCCGCGCGGGCATCCTGATGAAAGGGTTTCACCCGAAAAGGCAGGTGTTTTTCGTATATGAAGAAGTCATCCGGGAAGAAGCGCGTCAGTTCGCTGACGTTCCTGATTGCGACGACGGCGGTGCTGGCGGCGGTGGCGGTGCTGTGCCTGTTCGGCAGCAATCTGCTCTACGCCATGCGTGTGCGCAACGTCAATGAGCAGCGCGCCGAGGTGGAGAAGCGCAACACGGAGCGCTACGAAGCGTATCGGCAGGAAGTGCAGGAGCTGCAAGACCGTCTGACGGCGAACAACAACATCAGTGCCGACTGGCCCCAGCCGGACACGCAGGAAGGCATCTCCATTGTCGACCTGACGAATTATCCGCTGGATAACCCCGGCACGGTCACAGTGTCGCGTCAGGACGTGATGCTGGGCGGTCTGCTGCTGGTCAACGAGTGGCATTCCCGCCCGTCGGATTTTGACGAATCATCGCTGGTGTCCATCATGACCTACGCGCGGAGCATGGGCGTGACGAAGAGCATTTGGCGCAATTCCGATCAGAAGCTGTTCCCGGTGGCGGCGAATGCCCTGCTGGATGCGCTCAATGCCGCAAAAGAAGCGGGGCTGGAGGGCTATGTCGTCCGCGAGGCGTACCGCAGCATTTCCGACCAGCAGACGCTCTGGGACGCGGAATACAACCGCTTGAAAGGCCGCCACAGCGCGTGGACGGATGATGAGCTGATTGCCGCCACAAAGAAGAGCATCAACCTGCCCGGCACGAGTGAATATAACTCCGGCTTGGCTTTCACGCTGTACCTCTATGAGAACGGCAATGACGAATTGAACAAGATGGTGTTCTCCGAGAGTGAGCAGGGCAAGTGGATGTACGAAAACAGCTGGAAGTACGGGCTTGTGTTCCGCTTCCCGCTGCAGGACTTCCCGACGAAGGGCACCGTCAGCCGCGCCTACAAGACGGGCGTGAACGTGGAGATGAATCTGTTCCGCTTCGTGGGCATTCCGAACGCAACGGTGATGCACCATCTGGACATGTGCTTGGAAGAGTACATCGAGTACCTGATGGCGCACCCGCACATCGCCGTGTTTGAGGACGGTCAGCTGAAGTACGAAATCGTCCGCCAGCAGGTGGGCGACGACAGCAGCACCTTCTCCGTCAGCATCAGCCGCAAGACCAGCAACTACACCATGTCGCTGGACAACATGGGCGGACTGATTACGATTTACGAGTACTGATAGGAATACGAATCCCCCGCCAGCGGATGATGATGTCCGGCTGACGGGGGATTTTGCTTCGAGACCATCAAGAAATAAAGCGAGGTGCGTCCGATTGAAACATCGTATCATAGCATTGCTAACCGCATTTATCCTCTGTTTCAGCACTGCGTCTGCTTTTGCAGATACATCCGTTGATACAGCCATGAACCTGTCCACTACAGCAGATGCACCATTAGCCGTCATCAAAGCATCGTCCGCGCTTGCGGCGGCGCAGTCGATGATTCTGCTTTTCAATGCGGGTTCCAAACGAGAAGGCGCAGTGATGGAAACGTGCATGGTAATCCCCATTAGCGTCACATCCGACGATGATATCATCACGATGGAGATTGCCGCTCTGCATGGTGTTTTCAGCCCCAATGAAGTCCCGACAGAAAAATATGACCCGCATCACATGATGGCAGGCTGCGAAAGCTGGGTGCGCTTGCAGCTGCTGGACAACCACGACGGCACATATTCGCTGCTGACGTATCAAGAACCCGACGATGGCGAAACGCTGTACAGAGACGTTAAACGCATCTTCTCTGTATTCGCTGCGATAAGGCTGATGATTTCGGCCAGAGACGCATCATTTAAGGACACCTACCATGAAATGGCGGAGGAAAACTGGGCGGCATTCTGCTCCCGCGACACCAGTGACGAAGGAACGCCCGTCTTCCTCGAAATGAATGTGACTTCGGCGGATGTGCGGCTCAGCCTGACGTATCTGCGCGAACCTGAAAACTACCCCGCCAGCAACATTCGCGAATACACGATGGCGGACGGCACGACGTATGTTTGGATTGTGATGGAATAAGTCTGCTTGACAAAAAGCGCCGGAATGCAGCTGTGTATGCTGTGTTCCGCGTTTGGCGTTTTGGGCGGAAGGTCAGTCGCGCCCATCTGGCGCGACAATATGCAAGTGGTGGGTAAAGCAGCTTGGGGGCGCATCTGCGGATGCGCAAAGTTACTGGCAGGGACGCTTCGCTGCCTGCGCCTTTGTTGAGCGCGTTTGGCATACTGGTCGCCCGCGGAACGGTTGGGGCGTTGCCCCAAACCCCACCAGAGGCGCTGCCTCTGGACTCCGCAAGGGGCATTGCCCCTTGACCCCTTTTCGCGATTGAGTTGATTTCTCTTCCTTACTCCTTCCGCGTGTTTATCCTATTTTTCCCCTATCCTTATTTTGCTTCCGCCCAGTTTGTCCCCTGATGCACCTCTGCCAGCAGCGGCACGCGCAGTTCAATCACATGCTCCATCGCATCTTTCAGCAGCTTCCCCGCCTTTTCCACTTCCTCCGGCGGGCATTCCAGCAGCAGTTCGTCATGCACCTGCAAAATCAGCCGACTCTTCAGCCCCTCCCGGCGCAAGGCTTCGTCCACCCGTACCATCGCCAGCTTGATAATATCCGCCGCTGTCCCCTGCACGGGCGTATTCATGGCGGCGCGCTTGCCGAACTCGCGCACAACCGCCTTGTCGCTCTTCAGCTCCGGCAGATACCGCCGACGCCCCATCAGCGTCAGCGCGTAGCCGTTGTGCTGTCCGTCCTCGGCGGCGCTGTCCATGAAGCGCTTCACGCCCGGATATTTCGCGAAATAGCGGTTGATGAACTCCTGCGCCTCCTGACGGCTCACGCCCGTGTTTTTCGCAAGACCAAATCCGCTGATGCCGTAAATCAAGCCGAAATTGACCGCTTTTGCGCGGGAACGGAGCGTAGAATCCACCTCATCCAGCGGCACGTCGAAGATTTCGCTGGCAGTGCGCGCGTGAACGTCCTGCCCCGTGCGGAAGGCTTCCACCAGTGCGTGGTCGCCGGAGAAGTGCGCCATCAGGCGAAGCTCAATCTGGCTGTAATCCGCGTCCAGCAGTACCCAGCCCGCACGCGGCAGGAACGCCTGACGGATTTCCTTGCCCTCCTCCGTGCGGACGGGGATGTTCTGCAAATTCGGCTCGCTGGACGAGATGCGCCCGGTGGCGGTGGCGACTTGGTCGAAGGTGGAGTGTACGCGCCCGGTCGCGTCCGTCAGGCGCAGCAGACCCTCGACGTAAGTCGAATTGAGCTTCGTCAGCTGCCGATAGCGTAATAGCGGCGTAATGACCTCCGGCGCGATGTCCTGCAAGCCCTCCAGCACTTCGGCGGAGGTGGAATAGCCGCGCGCGGTTTTCTTGCCGTGCGGCAGCTGCAATTTATCGAATAGCACGTCGCCGAGCTGCTGGGTGCTGTTGAGGTTGAAGGTTGTTCCGCAGGCGGCGAATACCTGCTGCTTGCTCTGCTCAATTTCCTGCGTGTAGCGCTCGCCCAGCTGCCGCAGGAATGCCGTATCGACGGTGAAGCCGATGTCCTCCATGCGGTACAGCACGCCGGAAAGCGGCATTTCCACGTCGCGCATGAGGTGACTCATGCCCATGTGGTCAATGTTCGCCTGCTGCCACCGGCACAGCGAGAGCATTCCGCGCGCGTCAGTGGGCAAATCACCGCACAGCGCGTCCAGACTGTAACTCTTGCGCTGCGGGTCAAGCAGGTACGCGCCAAGCTGCACGTCCCACGCATAGCCCTCCGGCATGGGGAGCTTCGCGCGGTTCAGCCGGTGCCACAGCGTTTTGCCATCGTGGATGACGGCGGGGTGCGCGGCGAGGTCGGGTGCGAGAGCGCGGAGCAAATCCTCCGGGTCAGCGCCGGGAGTGAGCAGATCGCCGCCGAGTGCCGCCTGACAGCAGGACAAATCCTGCGCCGCGCACGTCAGCACCGTGTCATCCAGCGCGACGGCAATCGGGCGGGCGCTGCCCGGCAGGGCGGTGAGCCACGCGGTCAGATCAGCGCCGGAGGAAATCGGGGCGGCGTCCGCAAACGGCAGGAGCGTCAAGGGTGTTTCGTCTGCCGTCGTGTCGGGCGCGGGCGCATCGTCAGGCGCTTGCAGGCGGCGGATGATGCTGTTCAGCTTCAGCTTTTCCAGCGCGGGAATGCCATGCCGGAAGTCTGGCATGGCGCACGCCTTGAGGGAGAACGAAATGGGTGCGTCGCGGCGAATCGTCGCCAGTTCGCGGCACATTTTCGCCTGATCCGCCCATGTGACGAGCTTTTCGCCGAGTTTGCCCTTCACTTCGCCCGCATGAGCGAGGATGTTGTCCAGCGTCCCGTACTGGTGCAGCAGGCGCACGGCGGTTTTGTCGCCGACGCCGGGGATGCCGGGGATGTTGTCGCTGCTGTCTCCCGCCAGCCCCTTCCAGTCCACCACCTGCTCCGGCGAGAAGCCATACACTTCGTACACCATGGCGGGTGTAAAGTGCGTCGTTTCGCTGATGCCCTTGCGGGTGAACAGCACCTGCGTCGTATCGGACACCAGTTGGAGCGCATCGCGGTCGCCGGTCAGGATGACGGGGCTGACCCCGGCGTCCTCACCTAGTTTGGACAGCGTGCCGAGCAGATCGTCCGCCTCCCAGCCTTGCAGGGAGAAAACCTGAATGCCCATTTCCGGCAGCAGCGTCCGAATGGTGGCGAACTGCTGGCGCAATTCATCCGGCGTTGCGGCGCGTCCCGCTTTGTAGTCAGGATATGCCGTGTGACGGAACGTCGGCGCGTGCTCATCGAAGCAGACCGCGAGATAGCGGGCGTTTTCGTCTGAAATCGCTTTGAGCATCATGGTCAGAAAGCCGTAAATCGCATTGGTGTAAACGCCGCCCGCGTCCATCAGCGGGAGGGCGTGGAAAGCCCGGTGCAGCAGGCTGTTGCCGTCAATCATGAGGAAGGTGTCTTTCATGGGGATTCTCCTCCTATCTCCTTCAATTGTACCTTCCCGAATGAAACTTGTCAACCGCCGCATATCCTTTCCCCAGAAAGGCAGGGACGAAAATGCGGATTTTGCTGGCAGGGATGATGGCGCTGCTGCTCCTGCGCGCGCCGGAGACGATGGCGGCGGCGGAAGCGGCGTGCGCGCTGTTCGTGCGCAGCGTGATGCCGGGGCTGTTCCCGTACTTGACGCTGTCGCAGATGCTGGTGAGCCGATGCGGACGCAACATGCAGCCCGTTATGCTGATGCTGCTGGGCTGGTGCGGCGGGTCGCCGACGGGTGCGCGGCTGCTGGCGATGCAGGGCAGCCGTCCGCACCGGGAACAGAAGGCACTGGCGGTCTCCTGCGCGACGATGAGTCCGATGTTCCTGCTGGGGACAATCGGAAGCTGGCTGAACAGCCGAATCGCGGGGGCAGTTGTGCTGCTGAGCGTGCTGGCGGGCGGCTGCTGCGCGGGGCGATTGGCAAAACGGTGGACGAGGGTTACATCCGCTGAAAAAGTGCCAGAGGCAGCAATGTCCCCTGTCTCCTTCGCCCGCGCGGTGGAGGACAGTGCCCGAACCATGCTCCTTGTCTGCGGCACGATGACGATGCTTCGCGTCTTTGCGACGCTGACGGACTTCCTGCCTGATGCGATGCGTCTCCCGCTGACGACGCTGCTGGAAGTTACGACGGGCGCGGTGACGATCGCAAACCTGCCGGCACCTCTGCCGTTGCGGATTGCTCTCCTGTCCGCAGCGACGGGTTTCGGCGGCTGCGCAGTCATCATGCAGAACCGCGCGCTGTACCCGCAAGGATTGATGCGGCTGGGTGAACAGCTGGCGTGGCAGGCGCTGCACGGCGTGATTTCGGGGGCATTGGCGCTGGGAATCGCGCTGCTGGTGCTGAGCGCGGGCGGAAATTTGTGAAAGAAAATTTGTGATGGATAGCTGAAAGAATCCGGATTACAGCTTGTCAACTGGGGAAAAAGCAAGTATAATATATTCTGCGGAGTTCTGCGAAATTCTCCGCATCAGCAAAAAAAGAAACCCGTCGGCTTCGGCGGAATTGAAGGAGTACCCAGAAAAAATGAAGAAACAAAATGCAGCGATTTGGTGCGCCCTGCTGCTGATTGCCCTGCCCATTGCAGTGCTGCTGCTTGTGCCGTCGCCTTCCGCGCGGATTGTGGACGTGGTGCAGCCGCTGATGGAGTCAGAAGAGATTGATTATTGGAATCCCGACATCTTCTTCCTGACAAAATACGGCTTGACCGCTGCTATCAGCGTTCTGTGCGGTTTGGTGCTGACGCTGCTGTGCTCGCGCAAGCGCCTCTCGCTGGACACCCGCGCAGCGATTTGCACGGTTGGCGGCTTTGGCGCGCTGGTGGGCGCACGCGTGCTGTATATGCTTGCCCGGTATTCGTACATCATGGTTGATTTGGGCGGCAGCTCGTTCTTCTGGCAGTTCTGGCAGGGCGGTTATACGCTCTATGGCGGCATCCTCGGCGGCATGGGCGCGATTACGCTGTATGCGAAACTGACGAAGCAGAAGGCGCTGCCCCTGCTGGACGCGGTGACGCCCGGCGCGCTGCTGGCGCTGTGCGGCCTGCGCTTGGCCGAGGGTTTCACGGGGCAGGGCTTCAGCAAACAGATGGACGATATCTGCTGGTACTTCCTGCCTTTCCAGAATGAGGACGGGCAGATGCTGGTTTGGGCATATGAAGCCATCGTTGCGGCAGTCGCGCTCGTGATTGTGCTGGTGCAAGGGCGCAGGCAGAAAATCGCCGGGCGGACGCTGGAAACCGGGCTGACCATCATCAGCGTGATGCAGGTGCTGCTTGATTCGTGGCGCGCGGATGAGCTTATTCGCTTCGGCTTTGTCCGCCTGAATATGCTCATGGCGGCGCTGACGCTGGCGGTGCTGCTGGCATCACGTCTGACCCGCTGCATCCGCCGGGATGGGCTGAAAAGAATCAGCATTGCGCGCATTGTGATGCTGCTGCTTGGCGCGGGCGTGTGCATCGCCGTGGAATTTGCGCTGGACAAGTCTGCCATCAACAACGGAATACTTTATGGGGTGATGATGCTCGCGCTTGTGCCGATGTTCATCGCCGTGCTGCTGGATGACGGCCGCATTCAGACCGCCGAAGAAAGGAAATAAGCCATGCAGGTGACGCAACCGAACGAATTTTACAAGGGTCTGCCGAAAGAGGACGTATTCTTCGTCAAGGACGACCAGAACAACCCCGTCGGCGAGGGATTCCTGATTTATCAGTATCAGCCGACGATTTTCCCTTCGCGCCCGGTCAACATCTATTTCAGCATGACCAGCAAGCCGGAAGGCGAATACTGGCTGCTGGGGTCGCTTGCGGCGCGCGCGCGGCAGCTGCGCAATCAAGCGCCCGGTGCGGCGGCGCGGCTGTACACAGCCGTGGATGTGCAGGACGAGCGCCAATTGGCGTTTTATGAGCACAACGGCTTCAAGATGGATTACACCGAGGATTTGGTGCGCCTGAACGACCCTGACGAAGTGCCGCAGCTGTTCAACTGCTCGTGCATCACGCTTCCGCTCAACACCGTGCAGGAGCAGATGGATTTGGTGTCGCGGATGCGCGGCGCCGGGTTCAGCTACTTTGACCACGGCTTCCTGCTTCAGCAGATGAATCGGCAGAATTTCGCCGCGCTGGGCATCCTGTATGGGTCGAATCTGGTTGGTGCGTGCGTCGCCGCGGGGCAGTACACGTCGGCGGAGGTTATGGGGCTGTATATCGTGCCGGAGTTCCAGCGCAAGGGCTTGGGCACGCGTTTGCTCCAGCAGACGAAACAGGCGCTGGCGAGCACGGGCGTGACGGATTTGACGATGCGGGTGATGAGCGACAGCGAGCCGCAGGTGCGCTTGGTGCAGCGGTTCCGTGCGGAATTGGTGGAACACACGAGTGTGTTCCCCTCGATGCAGATTTAAGAGGGGCGTGGCGATTGCCCTCTTGGATGGCTTCGCGGTGTACGCTTTTGTGACATTATGGTCATGTTGCAGGGGCGACACCCCTGCATCAACACGCGCATACAGCAGGAAAATGCGCACAACTTAAATCGCGCAAGGAGAAAAGAAATGGGTATCGTGTCGCTGAAAGACTACCGCTGGGATGGCAGCAAGAAGCTCGAATTGAAGGACGCGGAGACGGGCGCGCCGGAGTTCGTGGATAAAAAGACGCTCAAGGCGCAGACACTGGAGAACCTTGCGGAAGCGGCGGCACTGCAGGATAAACTCTATGCGCAGGGGCGCGAGGGCATCCTGATTGCCATTCAGGCGCGTGACGCGGCGGGCAAGGACAGCCTCATCAAGAAGGTGTTTGGGCAGCTGAACCCGGCGGCGCTGGAAGTCGCGGCATTCAAAGCGCCCAGTAAGGAAGAACTCAGCCATGATTATCTCTGGCGCATCATCCGCACCGTTCCGCCGCGCGGGAAAATCGGCGTGATGAACCGCAGCCACTACGAGGATGTGCTTGTGACGCGCGTGCACCACATGGAGAAGGGCTATGCCATGCCGCCGCGCGTGACGGACGACCCGGATTTCTACCCCAAGCGCTATCAGCAGATTCGCAATTGGGAACAGTACCTTTACGAGAACGGATACCGCGTCGTCAAGGTGTACCTGAACGTCAGCCGTGACGAGCAGAAGCGCCGCTTCCTGGACAGGCTGGAACGCGAAGATAAGCACTGGAAGCTCTCGGTGGATGACATGCGCGAACGCCGCCTGTGGAAGCAGTATGACGAAGCGTTCGAGGATGCCATTAATGCGACCGCGACGAAGGAATCCCCATGGTACGTCCTTCCGGCGGATGACAAGTGGTTCACGCGCTACCTGATGAGCGAAATTCTGCTGGATGTGCTGATGGATGTGAACCCGGATTATCCGCCGCTTGACCCCGCGGAAGCCGCGAAAGTTCCGGCAATTCTGGCAGAGCTGGAGAATGGCGAATAAACAGCGCAAAGTGTATTTTTTGTGGATTTCAAGGGAGAAATATGGAAGTACACATTTTGGTGTGTGCAAACCGGGTTGATTTTATGGGAAAGGCGCGGTATGATGAAGGACGTGCAGGGCGCAATGCCTTGCACGCAACGCCCGAAGGCAGATGCCTGAAATACAAAAGCATACAGCAATACGCTTTATGCGGCTCCTGCACAACGCCGTAGATTTCTCTCTTCCATGCTTCCCCGTCTACCCGATTCGTGGGCTGACGGGGATTCTTTTACTATAATGATACTATTTCCGAATTCACCTGCGCCTTTTCCGCACTGGGAATAGTATGAAAATCATGTTTTTAAGCAATCGCAGCCGATTGAACAAAAACCCACGACTTTTCCTGCAAAAGCAAGAGGATTTTTCGCGGTTGATGGCGAATTAAAACGATTCGGACTGCACCTCGCTGCGGGAGAAACGGCAGAGCGCGCAGAACGAAAAACCAATCATTATCCGGGCGTTTTCGCTGGTGGTGGCAGCGGAAAGCCCGACGGACGAGGTACTGGAATGGAAACAAACACCTATTATTATGCGGGCATTGACATCGGTTCTACCACCGTCAAGCTGGTGCTGCTGAACGAAGCGGGAGAAATGGTCTGGGGCGAATATCGCCGCCACTGCGCACACACGCAGGAGACACTGGCGGAGATGATGCGGGAAGCGCGGAAGAAACTCGGCGCGTGCCGCGTGAAGGTGCGCATGACCGGATCGGGCGCAATTTCGCTGGCGGAAGCGCTGCGCGTCGGGTTCGTACAGGAGGTCGTTGCGGTGGCGGAAGCGCTGCAGAAGGCCGCGCCGCAGACCGACGTCGCCATCGAATTGGGCGGCGAGGACGCGAAAATTATCTATTTCACCGGCGGATTGGAAGAGCGCATGAACGGCGTGTGCGCGGGCGGCACGGGGTCTTTTATCGACCAGATGGCGGCGCTGCTGAAAACCGATGCGCCCGGCTTGAACGAACTGGCAAAGCACTATCATGAGCTGTATCCCATTGCGGCGCGCTGCGGCGTGTTTGCCAAGAGCGACATTCAGCCGCTGATTAACGAAGGCGCGGCGCGTGAGGATCTGGCGGCGTCGATTTTTCAGGCGGTTGTGAACCAGACGATTTCCGGGCTGGCGTGCGGCAAGCCGATTCGCGGGCATGTGGCGTTCTTGGGCGGGCCGCTGCACTTCCTGTCCGAACTGCGGCAGGCGTTTGTCCGCACCCTGCACCTGACGGAGGAAACCGCGATTGTGCCGGAAAATTCGCACCTCTTTGCGGCGACGGGCGCGGCGATGGCGGCGCTTTCGGGCGGCGAGGACGAAGCTGTGCCGATGGACAGCCTGCTCGAACGTCTTGAGCACGGCGTCATGTTGACCTTCGGCTTGAAGCATCTGCCGCCGCTGTTCCGCAATCAGGAGGAATACGCGGCGTTCAACCGCCGCCACGCACAAGCAAAGGTGCAGCGCGGCGATTTGGCAACGTATTCCGGCAAGTGCTATCTGGGCATTGACGCGGGTTCGACGACGACAAAGGTCGCGCTGATCGGCGAAAAGGGTGAATTGCTGTACAGCTACTACGCGGGCAATTCCGGCAGCCCGATTGAGACGGCGCGCACGGCGATGCGCGAGCTGATGGAGAAGATGCCCGACACGGCGGTGATTGCGCGCTCCTGCTCTACCGGCTACGGCGAAAGCCTGCTGAAATCAGCGTTCCGGCTTGATGACGGCGAGGTGGAGACGATTGCGCACTGCACCGCGGCGGCGTTCTTTGACCCGAAAGTGGACTGTGTGCTGGATATCGGCGGGCAGGACATGAAGTGCATCAAGCTGAAAAACGGCTCGGTGGACACGATTCTGCTGAATGAAGCGTGTTCGTCCGGCTGCGGCAGCTTCTTGGAAAATTTCGCAAACTCGATGGGCTACACAGCGGAAGGATTCGCGGCGGAAGCCCTCTTTGCGCCCGCCCCGGTTGATTTGGGAACGCGCTGCACTGTGTTCATGAACTCCAACGTCAAGCAGGCGCAGAAGCAGGGCGCGACGATACAGGACATCAGTGCGGGTCTGGCGTGTTCGGTCATCAAGAATGCGCTGTTCAAGGTCATCAAGCTCGCTGATCCGAAGGAACTGGGGCAGCATATCGTCGTGCAGGGCGGCACGTTCCACAACAAGGCGGTGCTGCGCGCGTTCGAGCAGCTTGCGGGCGTGGAGGCCGTCTGCCCGGATATTTCCGGCATGATGGGCGCGTTCGGTGCGGCGGTGATTGCGCGCGACCGGGCGTCGGGCAGCGCTACACCCTCCTCTACCCTGCCGATTCAAGACATTCTGGGCTTGCAGTGGCAGACGCGGACGGCGCGCTGTCAGGGCTGCACGAACCACTGTATGCTGACGGTCAGCCTCTTCCCCGGCGGACGGCGGCACATCACGGGCAACCGCTGCGAAAAGGGGCTGGGCAAGACCGCAGCGGGAGAAAAAGGCCCGAACGTGATGGCGTACAAGCTCAAGCGCATGTTCGACTATCAGCCGCTGACCGCCGAACAAGCCACGCGCGGCGAACTGGGCATTCCCCGCGTGCTGAACATGTATGAGAACTTCCCGTTCTGGATGACGCTGCTGACGAAGCTGGGCTTCCGGGTGGTGCTGTCTCCCGCGTCCAGCCGCGCAATCTACGAGAAGGGCATGGAGTCCATCCCGTCGGAAAGCGAGTGCTATCCGGCGAAGATGGCGCACGGGCATGTGCAGTGGCTGATTGATCAGGGCGTCGGGACAATCTTCTATCCGAGCGTGTTTTACGAGCGGCAGGAGGATATGAAGACCCAGAATCACTTCAACTGCCCGATGGTCGTGGCGAATCCGGAGAATATCGCCAACAACGTCGAGGATGTGACCGAAGGGCGCGTGCGGATGCTTAAACCGTTCCTCGCGCTGACCAGCGAAAAGACGGCGGCGGATGCGCTCGTGCGCTTCTTCCGCAAGACCTTCAATATTCCGGAGCAGGAGGTGCGCGACGCGGTTCACGCGGGCTGGGACGAGCAGCAGTGTGCCAAGACCGACGTGCGCGCCGAGGGTCTGAAGGTGCTGCAATGGATGGAGGAAAACCATCGGAAGGGCATCGTGCTGGCGGGTCGCCCGTACCACGTTGACCCGGAAATTAACCACGGTATGCCGGAGCTGATTGCCTCCTATGGGCTGGCGGTGCTGACTGAGGACAGCATCCCCGCGTCCTTCCATGGCGAGCATCCCCTGCGCGTGAGCGACCAGTGGGTGTACCATTCCCGCCTGTATGTGGCGGCGCAGTTTGTCAGCCAGCGGGATGATTTGGAGCTGATTCAGCTCAACTCCTTCGGCTGCGGGCTGGACGCCGTGACGACCGATCAGGTGGCGGAAATTCTGGAACGCTGCGGCAAGCTCTATACGCTCATCAAGATTGACGAGGTGAACTCGCTGGGCGCGGCGCGCATCCGCGTGCGGTCGCTGCTGGCGGCGATGGCGCAGCGCGAAAAGCGCGGCATCGTGGCGCATCCTGTGCCCGCGACGTATCATCGCGTGGAATATACCCGCGACATGCAGAAGAAGGGCTACACCATTCTTGCGCCGAACATGTCACCGATTCATTTCCGTCTGCTTCAGCCGGTGCTGGAGAAGCACGGGTATCACATCGTCATGCTGGAAAACGATACACGCTCCGCGATTGATACGGGCCTCAAATTCGTCAACAACGACGCTTGCTATCCGTCCATCATCACCGTCGGGCAGATGATGGAGGCAGTGCTGTCCGGCAAGTACGACACCGATCGCCTTGCCCTTGCTATGACGCAGACGGGCGGTTGCTGCCGCGCAAGCAACTACGTCGGTTTCATCCGCCGCGCGCTGGCGAAAGCCGGTTTGGGGCATATCCCGGTTATCTCCATTAACGCCAACGGCATGGAAACGAACGAGGGCTTCCACTTCACCCTGCCGATGCTCATCGGCGCGGCGCAGGCGATTGTTTTCGGCGATTTGCTGATGCGCTGCCTGTATCGGGTGCGCCCCTACGAAATCGAGGCGGGCAGCGCCAACCGGCTGGCGGGGACATGGTCGCAGAAGATCATCGACCATCTGGTGAACGGCACGGGACGCTACGGCGACCTCTGCCAGCAGCTTGTGGACGACTTTGACCATCTGCCGATTCACGAGGACATGAAGAAGCCGCGTGTGGGCATCGTCGGCGAAATTCTGGTGAAGTACATGCCCGTGGCGAACAACCACTTGGTCGATTTGCTGGAAGAAGAGGGCGCGGAAGCCGTTGTGCCCGACCTGATGGACTTCATGAACTACTCCGTCTACAACGGCAAGTTCAAGCACGAGTATCTGGGCAAGGGCTGGACAAGCGAGGCGAGCGCGGTACTGGGCGTGAAGGGCATTCGCGCGCTGCGGCGCCCCGCGTTGAAGGCTTTGGAAAAGTCCAAGCGCTTTGAACCGCCGATGCATATTGAGCAGATTGCTGAGCTGTCCGACCCGTTCCTTTCGCAGGGCAACCAGTACGGCGAAGGGTGGTTCCTGACGGGTGAAATGGCGGAACTGCTGTTGACGGGCGTGCCGAATATCGTGTGCATTCAGCCGTTTGCGTGCCTGCCGAACCATGTGGTGGGCAAGGGGGTTATCAAGCAGCTGCGGAAGAAGTATCCGCAGGCGAATATCTGCGCGGTGGACTTTGACCCCGGCGCGAGTGAGGTAAATCAGCTCAATCGTGTGAAGCTGATGCTTTCCGCCGCACGGAAAAACATGGAGCAGGCAGCAAAAGAAGAATAAACACGCGGAAGTAGTATGGGAAAAGCGACCAACTCAATCGCGCGAAAGGGGTCAAGGGGGAAATTCCCCCTTGCGGAGTCCAGA
>ERZ1106963.1610-NODE-1610-length-26466-cov-11.916588_pt1 | contig 26466 bp, 17 predicted proteins | sample MGYA00403681_ERZ1106963 | MGnify/ENA primary metagenome ERZ1106963 (study PRJEB35170, sample SAMEA104062407) | human gut metagenome | biome: human gut; feature: human-associated habitat; material: faeces | place: Denmark | collected 2012-05-03 ...
TAGTTCAGCTTTGTCGCCGTGCCGATATATTGGTAAGTGCCGCTCTTGCTGCCGCTGCGGTACACATCATACCTGACTGCGCTGCTCACATAGCTCCACTGGACATAGGGCTTGCCGCTGGAGGTCACATAATTAGCCCGGAGATCCCCGGGAGTTTCGGTCTTATAATAGGGATCCTCTCTGCCGCAGCGGGTGCAATAGCCGTATTCATAATCATGGCCCAGGGCGTAAATAGTCTCCTGCTCAACGAACACGGTGTGGCAGCGATCGCAGTGGCTGCCTTCGGTGAGGCCGTCGTTCGTACAGGTGGGTTCTACCCGCGCGTCCGTGACCACGTTATGGCCCAGGGCATCTACATAACCGGCGGTATACGAATATCCGCAGGCACAGTTATACTTCGTATAGCCTTGTTCCGTGCAGGTGGGCTTGTACACGGTACTGGTAAAGCTATGGGTATGCTCAGTGGTAAACGCTGTGATCGGCGACTTATACTCCTTGCTGCCGCTCACCGTATAAAACTGAACCTTGTAGGTCTTCCCGGATACAAGCGTATAGTTCAGCTCGGTATTGATATTGAAATTGAAGGTCACATACGTCGATCTGTAATTCGTGGCATCGGGCTTATAGGAGGCCAGAAGGTTGCCGTCATTATCATACAGGCGCAGGCCGGCGGCAGTGGTCTGCAGGGTCTGGCTGAAGTCGACCTTGCCGGAGACAATGGCATTTGTTTTGGTAATGCCGCTGACGGACGGGCCCTGCCAAGTGGCCTGGACCGGAGCAGCGGTAAAATCAGGACGGATCACACCCCAGCAGGGGTTGGCAAGACCGTTATAGTAGCCGGTATAGCGCTCGACATACGGATGGCCGCCCAGATTCTGATGGTAGGTCACATAATCCGATTCATAGATAGCCACATGGCCATAAGGGTATCGAGTATTACCGCTATATACCAGAATATCGCCCGGCTGGGGCTGCACCCCCTTATAGCGAGACCAACCGCTGGGCAGGGCGTTGGTCGCATAGTCGCAGGCGTTGCCTACTCCATAATTGCCGCAGCCCAAAAAGGCATAGTAAAACTTGATCAGATCCACACACTGATATTTGCTGTCGGGTGGAGGTGGAAAGTTATCGTAATCCAGTTTTTTACCCACCTGCGCCCTGACCCACGCCATGGCTTCCTGCTGCGTGTGTCCGTTTGTGGATGCGTTGGCGGTGACGGGCAGCACCAACATCACGGAGAACACAAGCAGCAGCAGGCACAATGTTTTCTTGATCCTTTTCATTTTTTCTCCTTTCTCTTTTTGACAAATATCCGCAAAGGCAGTCTATATGCCGCACGACCGCCTTCCCCTTTCGCAGAGCCCACTCATTCAGCGAAATGGCGATATTTGTCGAATACACGTTATATATTACACGCTATAGCGGTAAAAATCAACAAAAACATTATAGCCGTATCTGTTTTAACAATGTGCATAGCAAAATTTTACTTGTATTTTCGTTAAGTACATATGTCGGCCCCAGTGGCTTAGCCGCAGACAGAGGGCGTGGTGGATGGGGTATTACGGATTGCCACACCAGTGACAGCGGTCACTGGCTCGCAATGACAGTTTTTGGCAAAGGGGCGGTGCAAGTCCGGGCGGGCCGATGTTGGGAGCGAATCGAGCGCTGCCGGTGGCAGAAGAAGCGAGAGGAGCCAGTGGCTGCGGTCAAAATTGGGGGCGTCCGCCGTAAAGCCGCGCAGAAATTTTGAGCATCGCAAGAGGGTCATCGGACCCTACGGGAGCATGGCAAGGAGATGGTGCGGCGGGGGCGGTCATACGCTGCCGCAGTTGGCTTGCATTGGCGGCATTTCGGTGGACTACGTCCTCTTGTTTTTTGTCGGGAAAAGGGATATACTATGGTAAATTTACAAACTACGCAGGAGGAACCCGTATGTTTCAGGGATACACGCAGGAGACGGTGGACTTTATGTGGGGCATCCGCTTCAACAATGAGCGGGGCTGGTTTTTGGAGCACAAGGAGCAGTATCAGACCCAGCTTCTGGAGCCCACCCGGGCCCTGGGAGAGCAGGTCTACCAGGGCGTGCAGGCGATGCTGCCCCATGAGCCGCTGATGCTGAAAATGAGCCGTATTTACCGGGACGCCCGGCGGCTTTTTGGCCGAGGACCATACAAGGATCACCTGTGGTTCTGCGTGCGCACCGGGGACAAGGACTGGACCGGGCGGCCTACCTTTTACTTCGAGATCGCACCGGACTACTACAGCTACGGCATGGGCTTCTGGCAGGCTCCGGCAGAGTTGATGGAGGCCTTTCGTCGAGATCTGCAGGAGCATCCACAGAAATTCGGCAAGCTGGTTCGGAGCTTTGAAAAGCAGAACGTGTTCACCCTCAACGGCGACAGCTACGCCCGCAGCAAGGGCGAGGTCAGCGATCTCCTGCGGCCCTGGTTTCAGAAAAAATCCATCTCTCTCAGCCACGAGGTGCCCCTGGATGAGAAGATCTTCCAGCCGGAGCTGGCGGAGGAGATTTTGGGGAATTTCAAGCTGCTGGTGCCGTTTTACAAGTATTTTGCCGGGCTGTGCGCGGCGGTGGCGCGGCGACCGGAGGAATAGTGCGGAAAGGTCGTGCCGGAGGGACACATTCAGTACTGCGTCCGCGATGGCATTGAACACGGTGACGCCGACAAGCCCCTGGAGAGCTTCGCCAAGGCCGTGGAGCCTTTTGCCAACATGCAGTGAACAGCAAAAAAAGTCAGTCCAAATGGACTGGCTTTTTCTCTTATCCCTGCTGTATTTTCAGGTGGAGCTCATCGTCCACCGCAAGGGTGATAAACTCAGCCATTGTCATCCCTTCATGCCGTTCGAGATATTCTCTGATTTCGGCATGGAGGGCGGCGTCGATTTTTACGGTGATGCCTTTCTTTTCATCCGCCATTGCGCTCGTTCCTTTCTATATATTTTCTGATGATTTCCGCAAGCAGTTCCTCTGCCGACACTTCACGCCCGGCAGCTTCCCGAAGCAGCATATCTACCTGCGGCTGCGGGATAAGAATATCGTGTTCCAATAGGTTTCCTCCTACATTCCCATAACGGGGCCGTTGTCCTCGTCCATTAAGTTGAATGTTGATCCGCTTCTTTGCGGCTTCATCGGCTCCCATGTCGGGATAAGAGTATTCGTCCACGGAGATACCGAACATGGTTACCATTTGGTAAAAGGCGTTTAGGCTCGGATGTTGTCCATCGTTTTCGTGATACATGATGGTGCGTGGGTCGCGGTCAACGATATAACCGAATTGCTCCTGCGTCATACCCTCGCGCTCACGGGCTTTCTTAATGGCAAGTCCGATTCCGTGAAAGTCAAATTTGCGCTCGTCCCGTTCAATTTTCATAGCATCACCACCTAATGTAATTTTACATTTCGGATGATAGTATTTGAACGGCATTAAATTTCATTAAACCGCATACTTAATTTCATATTCCGCCATTGAAGTTTCAGGAGAAATCAAGTAGTATGTAGGTAATACTTTGAGAGAAATAGCCATAGATGAGAACATTATATATTATTGAGAAAATACAGATAGTGGTTGGTTACTGATAGGCTATTATTACTGAATATCAGAACAACAGCGTCAATCTTGGTAAGTGATATGTTGCCGTTATTACTATTTGAAAAAACTTTTTGAATTTTTGAAACGGTTTGTTGTTATGTTAGTCTTATGCTTGAGGAGGTGAGGTGGTGGCTGATTTTGAAGCAATTTATAAGGAACATTTTCTAAATGTATATAGATATGTGCTTTCTCTTTGCCATAATGAGAGTTTAGCGGAAGAAATAACACAAGAAGCATTTTATAAAGCTCTAAACGGTATTGAGCGATTTGACAGGAGATGCCAACTATATGTTTGGCTGTGTCAAATTGCAAAAAATACATATTTCACATACGCTAAAAAGCAACAGCGACATACCTCGGAAGCAGTTGCAGATATGCCGTTGGATGTTACGTCGGAAATAGAAAGTAGTTTCCTTGACAAAGAAACAGCCCGTAAACTTCATGTGCTACTTCATCAGTTAAAAGATCCCTACAAAGAAGTATTTACATTGAGAGTTTTTTGCGAGTTGCCATTCTTGCAAATTGGTGAGTTGTTCGGGAAAACAGATAGCTGGGCAAGGCTGATATTTTACCGAGCAAAAATTGAATTAAGGAGAGAATTAGATGAGAATAACTTGTGATCTAATTAGGGATTTGCTTCCCCTCTATCGTGACGGCGTATGCAGCGATGAAAGTAAAGAAATCATACGAGAACATCTCAAAAGCTGTGAAAACTGCCAAGAGGAGCTGCGTTTAATGGAAGCGCCTCTTGAAAACAACAATATATCGGTTGAGGATGAAAGAGTGATTAAAGCTTCTTCAGCAGCATGGAAAAAAAGGAAAAATAAGTCATTTATAATCGGGTGTATTGCTGCCCTGTTAGTGATAATGTTAGCCATTGGCAGCTATGTTGCCGCTCATTGGTTTTTTACTGCAAATGAAAACGATGTTGCAGCACTAACGCAACAGGCAGCAGACTATTTTGATGATGTTATATTAGATGTATTGAAAGTTGAGCAAAGAGGAAATTATTTAGCTTTGCTTTATACAAGCGAAAGCGGTAATCTCGGAATGTGTGTATTTGATAGAGATAACCTATTTAGTGATCGTTGGAAAGCGAGTGGAGGAAAGTCGAACTTTCGCGAAGGAGAAATTGTTAGTTGGAACTTTGGCAGTTCCAACCGTGAAGCAGTCCTTATCTTTTGTGGAGCAAACATTCCAGAAAAGGCGAGTTGGTACACATTTCAAAACAGCGACATAACCTATATTTGCCCAATTAAAAATGGCGAGGTTTTAGATGTGTTTGTGATACAAGACAGCAACAACATCAATGGTTATCCCATACTGCTTGACAACGATAAAGAAGAGATTGAATAACTCTGAACGCATAGACGCTGAACTGATCGGTATAAACAGGAAGTGGCTTTATAAAAACAATGCCACTGCGGTTAACTTTTGGTTACCAAAGGCATTCGGGGAATTTCTCGATGATATGGAGGCGGTGTATTGACAAAAGAAAAGTGGGTGCTATGCCCGATTTGCAAGAACAAAACCCGTATCAAAGTACACCTAAGAACAGTGCTTGAATATTTTCCCTTGTTCTGTCCAAAGTGCAAACAAGAGACGATAGTCAATGTCAAGCATTTCAATACATCAGTTATCAAAGAGCCAGACGCATAGACGCAGAGCCGATAACCCGTAGCTAACAGGCACACGGTTTATCGGCTCTTTTCTTTTGATAATAGTTGCGCTGGCATACACAACGATAATGTACAATAACTTGCCAAACGGCCAGGATGAAATTGTAAACACAGAGGGAGCCCCCTATGTGTCCGCCCGGTTCTATGCTTCCCGTTAGAAAGCATAAAAATAGTGCCTGAAAGATGCTCTCTCAGACACTGTGTAACCTGAAAACTATAACTGCAAAAATGCAATCAATGAAACTTACAATGAAATTATAGCAGAAAACGAGACGGATTTCAAGTAGTTTTCCGGATTTCAATCTTATACCACTTCATTTGCTGACCCGGGGGTGAAGTGCAGATAAACACTCAATAAGCGGATTGTTAGTATGCTGTTTCAATTTTTTGAAGTCAATTAGCAGATTATCCGGTTCAATTAAATAACTTTGGTAATAGCAAAGTCCCCTGCAGCTTGACGGATATATTCTTATCTGCGCATAGAGAGCATTTCGTTCTGCAATATGTGGTAACCTGTCCAATTCGGCTTTAAAATCAGAATATACTATACGTCCATGCAGGGTCACAGACCGACAGAGTGTCCATGGCCCGCCGCAACGCCTCGGAATTGCTCCCGTCCCCAGCATCGATGGCCATCTTTCGCTTGTCAGACGGCTGTTTCTGGGCGGTCAGAAGCAGATACAGGGCAATGCAGTTGGGGATCCGTTCGCAGAAATCGACACAGTAAACCGTGTTGTAAATGACTGCATAGTCGCCCATAGCAAACAGCAACCCGCAGATCAGCGAACTGGTGATGCCGGGTTTCGGGTTGTTGAGCAAATCGGCCAGCTGCTCCGGGGTCCACTTAGTGGCCGCTTTAAAGATGGGAAGATCGCGCTGCATCTCCTCTGTTGCCGCATTGACGACCTGGAAATATGCCGTGAACTTCTCGCTCCCGGGGACAGCATAGAAGTCCGTGTTGGGTGCAAAATATGCGGCGAAAATCTGCATCAGCTCTTCTTGAGAGATGGGGGCGTTCCGCTCCTTGTTCTGTGCCCCTTGCTGAAAGGCCGCCTGCTGTGCCTGGAGCAGCTGTAGAAGCTTGGCGGCATCCTCCGGCGAGATACTTGGCTTTTTCTTTTTGAATAGCTTATCAAACAGTCCCATAAGTATCCGTCCTCTCTACCACTAATTGACAGGCGTGTTTGCTTTCGTTGTTTAATAATATTATATCATAAAGCAATAAAATACGCAATACGCGTTGACGAAAATTGACATTTTCCGGATTTCAATCTTGTACCACAATGAATTTGAAAAAAATTCGTGAAGCCGGTTGATTTTTTCGAGAAATCCGGCTATAATAATATCGGATATTAAATCGGTCGAAAGGAGAGGCTTTATGGAATATATTAAACGACATGCAGAAGCAACGGTGAATACGCTTTCCAAAATGTTTGGCGCGATCCTTGTCGCCGGCCCGCGGCAGGTCGGTAAAACCACCATGCTTCAGCGCATTACAGAAGGGATGAACTATGCAACTCTCGACGATCTGATCATCCGTGCGGCTGCGCAGGAGCAAAGCGGCACCTTTTTCAAAGACAATCCGCCTCCGGTATTTGTTGATGAAATCCAGAAGGCGCCGGAATTGTTTTCTCAGATCAAGATGTTTATAGACCGGGAACATAAAAAAGGTCAGTTTTTCATGTGCGGCTCTCAGCAGTTTCAAATGATGAAGGGCGTTAGTGAATCACTGTCCGGCAGAATCGGGCTGGTAACTCTGCTCGGTTTCTCCTTGCGTGAGAGGTATGGCGTTTCCAATGACACACCGTTTCTGCCGACGGATGAGTATTTTGATGAGCGCAAAAAGCAGCTTGCCAACATTCCATATGAGGATGTATGGAAGACGATCCACCGCGGCTCTATGCCGGAGCTCTGTGAGAATCCGGATTTTGATTGGCAGATGTTTTATGGCGCATATGTGCGAACCTATATTGAACGCGATGTCCGTGACCTGTCCGAGATCGGGGACACCGTGAAATTCACTCGCTTTATGACGGCTGCCGCAGCGTCCACCGGGCAGCTCGTCAACCTTGCCTCTATGGCACGGGATGTCGGGATCAGTCAGCCGACGGCGGAACGATGGCTTTCGATTCTCGTAGCCTCCAACATCGTTTATCTGTTGAAGCCATACGCAAACAACATTACCAAGCGTGCAGTAAAGACTCCAAAGCTGTATTTCTTAGATACCGGGCTGGCCGCCTACCTTACACGGTGGAATACGCCGGATGTTCTGAAAAACGGCGCTATGGCCGGTGCTTTCTTTGAGAGCTTCGTGATCTCCGAGATCATTAAGAGTTATTATAACAAGGGAATCGTTGAACCGCCGCTGTATTTCTACCGCGACAAAGATATGAACGAGATCGATCTGGTGATTGAAGAAAACGGAACCCTGTATCCTCTCGAAATGAAAAAGCATGCAGATCCGCAGAAAAAGGATATGGATGCATTTGATTTGCTCGACAAGATCCCCGGCACAAAGCGTGGTCCGGGCGGAGTTATTTGCCTTTATGACAGGCTTATCACACTGAAGGGCAACGACCGCGTTATTCCCATCAACTATCTGTGATAGATTTATGTGATTGAATTAAGGCAACCGAGTTGACCCAAACAGGACTCGGTTGCCTTTGTCTTTTCCGCTTATGATACGGTATTTATTTTGCCCTACAAGGAGTTTCACCAAACTCCTTGGTCCCGTCAAGATTTATGCGCAAATTTATTTGCAGGCTCCGGCTGAGTGAAGTCAGCCGGCAATGAAGGCGTCCTCAATGGCGGCCTCCTTCAGCTTCATGGCGTGCAGCTCGGCGGCCACGGCTTTTGCCTTCTCACGGGACGCCTTTTTGCTCTCCTGGGCGTGGATCGCCTTGAGCATTTTTGCCACAATTTTGACCTTGGATTTGGGCACAACAGAGAAAACGTTGCGATAGAAATGCACCGTGCAGCGCTGGTATTTGGCGTCCGGAAACACCTCGCCCACGGCCTCCAGCATCCCCATGCACTTGTCACCGACGACGAGCTTTACGCCGTCCAAGCCGCGTCCACGAAGCCATTGGAAGAAGCTGACCCAGCTGGCCTTGTCCTCTTTCATGCCCTCGGCAGCGCCCAAAACCTCACGAAAACCGTCCTCATTCACGGCGATTGCCACCAAAACAGCAACATTTTCGTACTCTCCGCCCCAGTTGCGGCGCAGGTAGATGCCGTCCACGTAGACATACGGATACCGCCCGCCCTGCAAGGGACGATTCCGCCAATCCTCGATGTGAACATAGGCTTTCTTGTTCAGCTCACTGATGGTAGCGGGCGAAACCTTGCTGCCCCACAGTGCCTCCGTGATGTCCTCCACCCGGCGCACGGAGACGCCCGCCAGGTACATCTTAATGAGGGCTTCCTCCACGCTGCTCTCCCGGCGGCGATACCGCTCGATGATAGCAGTTTCGAAGGACACGCCCTTGAGCCGGGGGACGTGGAGCGTGACGTCGCCGGAGGTCGTGGTGAGATTGCGGTCGTAGTGGCCGCTGCGGTAGCCCTGACGGGCCTCACTACGCTCATAGCGGGCCGCCTGCGTCAGCGACTCCGCCTCCTTTTCCAGTAACTCGTTCAGGGTTTCCTCTACACTTCCTCGAACTAATTCTTTGAGCTGCCCCTTGATAATTTCCTCATTCAGCTGTACAATTTTCTCGGACATAGTTTGCTGTCTCCTTTCGAATGTTTGTGTGGTAACTTCATTCTACCAGAGCCTGCAAGCTATGTCTTCTTTTATGCGATTTTCAATTTGCGCAAGTTATTGTACATTATCTATCGAGGGAACGCTGACACCGCTGGAGCCAGAGAAGGGTAAGAAGAAAGGCGGGGAGAAAGCGAAAATGGGCAAGTAAAAAAGTATCTTCAGGTGTGCAGATAATTCTGCACACCTGAAGATGCCGTAATTAGAGTTTTCTTTCTGTTGGAGAAAGTCCAAATCAAATCCCGTCTAACGCCTTTTCAAAATACTTAAACGCATAATTTAGTAATGCTTCGTCCTCTTCATCCAGCGCTTTTGCATGGGCATCGGCTCTATGAGAGTTAATAATGTCAAAAAACTGCTCGAACTTGACTTTATCAGAAAACAGCGCTTGATAACTACCCCAGTCCTTGAGCATCAGCACCTTCAACTGCGAAAAGTATAGTTCTTGCATTGCACCCTTAAAATCTTTGCTTCGAAGCTTGGCTTCTTGCGTTGTGTCAGCCGTCGCTTTTTTTGCGATTTCAATCATGTGTTCCTTCGCTTTTTTGCCAAATTTAAGCGTAAGATTTGCCTGAATTAATCCACGAAGTTTTTCCTCGATTTTTCCACGGCGTATAGTAATACGAGCTCTTTTTTCTGATGTATCATCCAGTGATTTCTCATATTTGTGCTTTTCATTCAAATATGCGGCAACTGTTTTTATTCTTACATAATAATCATTGTGATCTCTTGTAATTAGACAGTATCCAAGCAAATGAGCGATAGAACTATCACCGAAAGGTAAATTCTTCTTAAATGCGTCACTGCCATCCAAAGCAAGTATTTTCAATAGATTATACTCTGTCGGATAGTAATCTTCAAGAACTCCTAATATCTGCTCAATTACTGCTTCCAGCTTAACCCGGTAGTCGGGGGCTTGCCTTTCGTAGCTATATTTGGACACGCTAAAAGGACGATTTTCCTTATTTCCCAGCACATCTGCATTGATTTTACTGCAGACCTGGCGAGTCAAAAAAGGATGTCCACCATAATCATCGACAAGTTTCGTAAATATTTCTTCTTCGAAAGATAAACCAAGATGGCGACCAATTGTGGAAACCATAGTCTTTACATCATCATAGTCAAAAAGCGTGATATATTGGGGAGTCAATGCGTTGAAAATAGGATTTGGCTGTCCGTTGATTTTGCTATCTTCGACGCACTTGGGATTAACACCAGCAATAAGAAACGAGAAAATGGTATTGTCAGTTTGAGAAATCGATCGCAGTGCATCCCAAAAGAACAAAGCATCACTTCCCGTACACCAGTGCTGCGAAGGAGATGTGCCGAAACCGATTCGCTCAATTTCGTCAAAGATAAGCAAAATCCTACGATTGTTCAGCCCCTGACAAAGCGATTTCAAATCCGCCTCAAAACTTAACGGAGCTTTAGCTTCCGTATAACGCGCTCCAGCACTATCCAACGAAAAGTCTTCAGGAAGGAAACCAGCAGGAGTTTCAGCACTGCCAACTGAATATTTGGCTTGGATTTCGTTAACGATTTGGTGTAAAAACGAGTTCCACTTCAAATGATAATACTTAGTACAATCAAAATAGATTGCAGCACCACCGTTTTGTTCGACACGATTTCGAAGGAGGTTTAGGATAGATGTTTTTCCAATCCTTCTTAAGCCAAACAGACCGCCGTGCTCTCCTTGAAGGTATTTTCCATACAGTTCCGAAATTATATTAAATCGTTCTTTGCCGAAAAACAAATAGTCGTCTCTCAACGGAGAAGCAACTCCAAACAAGTCGCGTTCATACAGAAATGTGCGCATTCTATTTTGAAACGCTTCAGCAGTAACTCCATTCTCCAGTTCCTTGTACGAAAACGGTACAATCAACCGAGAATCAGGATTTTCGCTACGATCATGTTTAATTACTTCCTCAATATCATCGCAGTCGTCAACAAGAAAACAAGTTACCTTATCAAGTCGATTTCTATATTCCGACTGGGAACCAAGCATGTAATCAATCAAATCCTTTGTGCGGCTTTTGAAATTGGTCAGGCTATCATTGCAACATAGAATCAAGACCTCTTCGCCTAAATTATACAATTGCTTCAGTTTAGCAACTGGTTTAATGAAATGAATCGAATATGCAGAGCTTTTGAAGTATTGATCTCGTGAAAAACTAATTAAACCAAAGCTTGAAAGAGATTGTATAGCTTGCCGGGCTTTGGGACCGCCTTTTATGTTGATAGGCCTACCATTGTCTGAGCCAGAGATACCAATTCTATCTCCTTTTGTCACTAATGTTGATGCTTGTATAGATTTCATTGGGGCACCTCGCTTCTGCGAATATTCTTTAGTTTATAATAACAAATTTCGAGGTTTTCTGCAACCACATATTCATATAATCGAACACATCATCCATTACATGAATAAGGCTTAATTTTCCTCAAATCCTGCACCGCAATAGACAAAGAATAAGAAAAATCCCTCCGAAATCGTTGATCTCAGAGGGATTTTGGTCCGAGTGAGGTGACTTGAACACCCAACCTCGACTTCCCAAACTTATCAGGAATACTTTTTTCACTCGTTTATAGCGGTTTTCAGCGCTTTTTAATTTGTTTCACTTACTCTTTGACGCTCTTATCTCCGCTGTTTCCGGGTGTTCCGGAGCCGTATGTGGTAATCTATGTGGTCAAAAACGCTTCCCGCCCGGTTTCCGGTGAAGATTCACCGATGCCGGACGGGAAGCGTTTCTCGTTGCTGTTGGCTGCATTGTAACTCTGAGCAGGGTGTTATGCAAGTGGTTTCTGCGAGGGTGGCAGCTCGAGAATTGAGCCGCTATAGACAAAGAATAGGCGGGTAGATAGGCAGAGGTACTTTTCTTGCTCCCTGGGTATAAATCCCTTAATACAGGCATAATAGTAAGGGATTTATGGCACAGCCTATTGACCATTCCCTTGTTTCATATTATAATTTAAGGGAAAATGAATGGAGGTGAGGGAATGAGAGCCTTCAATTACTCCACAATCAAGGAGCAGAAGTGGGACTCGGATGTCCTTGGTTTGATTGCGGCCATATACAAGGAAGCCGGAAAGCAGGAATTGTATTTGAAGCAGCGCCCGGAGGAGCTCAAAAAGCTCGTGGAGATTGCCAAGATACAGAGCACTGAGGCATCGAATGCCATCGAGGGCATCGTCACCACGAGTACCCGAATCCGGCAGCTCGTCGAGGAGAAAACCACGCCGAGAAACCGTGACGAGCAGGAAATTGCCGGATACCGCGATGTGCTGAGTATCATTCACGAGAGCTTTGACGCGATTCCAATTACGCAGAACTACATCCTGCAGCTTCACAAAATCCTGTACAGCCACATGAATAACCCGCTTGCTGGTCGCACCAAAGCTACGCAGAACTATATCACTGCCACCTATCCGGACGGTCATGTGGAAACGCTGTTCACGCCGCTTGCCCCTTATGAAACGCCGGAAGCGCTGGACAGAATCTGTGAGGAATACAACCGTGTGATTGGAAATATGGAACTGGAGCCGTTGATCGCAATCCCGATTTTCATCCATGACTTCCTGTGCATCCACCCCTTCAATGACGGCAACGGAAGAATGAGCCGATTGCTCACGACGCTGCTTTTGTACCGAAACGGTTTTTATGTCGGCAAGTATATCTCCTTGGAAGCCAAAATCGCCAAAAACAAGGATCTGTACTACGATGCGCTTGCACAGGCGCAAACCGGCTGGCACGAAGGCACGGAAGATGTAGTGCCTTTCATCAAGTACCTGCTCGGAACGATCCTTGCGGCCTATAAGGACTTTGAGGATCGTGTGGCACTTGTAGAAACCAAGCTGCCCGCACTGGAAATGGTGCGCAGAGCGAGTAAGAATAGAATCGGGCGGTTCAATAAACAGGACATCCGGGAGCTTTGCCCGACGCTCAGTGACAGTTCCATTGAGGGGGCCCTCCGCAAGTTGGTCGCAGCCGGTGAGTTGAAAAAAGAAGGTCGTGGGAAGAATACCTGCTATTTCAGGCTGAATTAGATTCCCTTCAATAAAAGCAATATTTTAGAGGATCGCACCTGTTCATATGAGCAGGTGCGGTCCGTTTAATCGCTTTACGGAAGTTGGCGTACAGTTCAAGGGTTGAGCCGCTATAGACAAGGAATACACCAAAAGGTTTCTGCCGAAACACACTCGCCTTAGCCAAAGAAATACTGCTTCATGTCTGAGGTGTTACCATCCTTATCGCAGAACCACTCGTAATCAGAATGGCAATTCTGGCAATGAGCAATTACATCGAAGCCGCCAGGTGAATGTCCGTTGTCGGTAATACTCATGACCTCCAAGGGCTTTCCACAGGTTGGGCAAGGTCTAATTTTTCTTGCCTGACGATGGGCACGCTCTCTCTGCTCTGTCTCAAGTGCACCTAAAAGGCCATACCAAAGATTCGGATTTGGCTCGTGTTCTGCGTAATCTTCAAGATGCCGTCTAATCTCATCGGTAGCCAGGACGAGAAACTTATCATCCAGAAGCTGAATGTGACGCTTGATATAATCAGCGACTACCATGGGCATACAAGTATTCCTGCCCATCGCATATCGCATTGCCGACAGCAGGATCAAGCGAAAGTCAGAATCGCAGATGGGAGCGAGCAGATCCTGAGGGAACAGCAGAAACTCCTTGCCATTATTCATGCATACGTGCAACGGCCGCTGTTCTTCCGTTACCAGATTCAGTAGACTGTTAGCTTGATCCTTCAGCTCATCAATAGTGATCGATTCGTAGTTCTGAAACGGGCTTGCTTCGTAATTCATCATTTGACCTCCAATCAGTTTGTCCTCGCTATGAGGTATTGGCATTGTAGCTCTGACTGCCCGAAGGTTCAACCGTTTCTTTTGCGGCTCGAAAAGAAATTTAATAGAGTCGGAATTCGTGCGGATTTATCATTTTCTTGCCTTTTCTGACCGAATGTGCTATCATAAAAATGGCGCTGTCAGGCGTTGAAATATGCCCTGGTAGTGCGGCTGTAATAGCTCGAATGCTCTGCCAGGTGGCAGAGCATTTTATATATCGGCACGGAGGAGAGACTTTATGGCGGTTAGTTATAAAAAACTCTGGAAGTTACTCATCGATAAGGACATGAAGAAAAAGGACCTGTGTGAAAAGGCAGGTATCAGCCCAGCCTCCGTCACCAAAATGGGACGGAATGGGCATGTCACCACGGAGATACTCGTGAAGATTTGCGTAGCGCTGGATTGCAGGATTGAGGATATTGTAGAGATTGTGCCAGATGAGAATTTAGGGTAATTGGTTTGATTTTATAAACAGAGAAGACAATTAGGGGCGTTAAGCAAAATGAAGAGTATATATTTATGGAATGTTTATTTTATCGATTCCTCAACATTACTTCAATAAGGAGGTGGTGATAAATGATAAATAGAGAGATCCCCTTTCGCCCAAGATTAGAAGGTGAATTCAGGGTTCGTTTTTATAATGCAGCATCTGAGATTACCGAAAAAACTCCAACACTTACTATTGCAAGAATAGCTGAACGAGAGATCGAGTGGGTTGAAAAGGATTGCCAATATAACATTGAACAGCGCAAAAAGTATCGTGCCGTTTGGTTTCTGTTTCGAGATTTAATCCGTGCTTCTTGGAAGGCGTGCTATAGAAATGGCGTTATATATATGAGTCTGCCGACTCTCAATGGAACTGATATGCATGACACGACCTCTCCGGAGGTTAAAGCATTGCTTCGGAGTTGGATGAGTGAAAGCCGTCACGAGAGACTTGTAGGCTATACCGATTTTATTAACCGAATGGAAAACCCAGGAACAAATAAGCAGAGTATAGCAGCGCTTATCGCTGATGGCGACGAACTGGAGAAAAGAATAAAGCGTGTACATACTGGAGAAATAGCAATTGAGGCGGCTGTCCAACCATATCTACAGTTGGTACGCGAAAATGACAGAGATGTGTTTACAGGACTCAAAACATCGGAGATATGGCGTTACTTTCGGTTGACATGGTCAACCCCTGTTGAAACAACACCGGGAAGAACTATGCAGTATTTGATCAGAGATGCTGCTCATCCGATGCATGCGGTTATGGGAATAGCGTCACTCGAAAATTGCGCAGTACAGATTACCTGCCGAGATGACTATATCGGCTGGAACCAAAAGGCTTTTATTGAGAGAATTGTTACTGTAGATAACGACCGCGCAAAGGAAGAGTTCAAGCAACTTCTGGTTTATTTAGAAGACGGCATTGATGGAATCGACTATTCAGAACTTTGTACTGCAATGGTTGTTAAAAATCCCACTGATACTGATATTCAACTTCTATTAGATGAGGCATCTAATGCAGAGCAAAACCGCCAGCAGCTTTTACGCAATGAAGTGGAAGGCGATGTCGATGATATCGAAAAGAGTGAATTAGGTAGCATTTCTATTGATGCCGAAAGAGCTCTTTATCGCAGGAAACGTGCGGAACAGCTTGCCCGTCTTTTGAGCGCAAAAAAGGCAATCAGAGATCTAATTAATGCAGAAAATTTCAATGAGATTTGGATAGATTTTTGCAAAAGCGAGACTGGAAATTCTGCCATTAGAGGTGCATTGGTTGCACAAAAGACAAAACATATTGGTTCGAGTATGATGGAACTGAATGTATGTGGAGCGATTCCCCCATATAACGAGATTTTGGGCGGCAAACTTGTAGCGCTTTTAGCAACCTCTCCGCAGGTTATTCACGACTATAAGGAACGATATGCTGATAAGGCGAGTGAAATTGCCAGTAGACTGAAAGGAATGCCGGTTTGTAGACCAGCAGATCTTGTGTATGTAGGTACTACATCATTGTATTATGTTGGCTCCAGCCAGTATAATCGCCTTAAGATGCCTGGGAGCATTTTCAATACAGATTTTGATATTGTTTGGAAAAAGCTTGGAATGACAATAGGCTTTGGGACGATGCACATAAGCAAGGCAACGACGATGAGCCTCACTGAAGCGACAAGTGATGGGTTCAACCGCATTAACCATGTCTTTGGCGAAGGAGCAAGCCCTAAAATGAGACTTCTCACAATGTCGATTCGTGAATTGCTCGAATCGACCAATGAGGACTCAAAGGACTTTTCCAAGCACGCTATGTCAAGGATTGTATATGGCGCATGCTTGGCGGAAAACACTTTTGATTACCTTTTAGGAAAAGAGTCGAAGCCGAAATACTACACGGATATGGCTGACTATGTTTCCGGAACCCAAAAGATTATTGATTTTTGGCGAAATCGATGGTTAAAAAGCCGTTTGAATTATGAACCTATTTATCGAAGAATCCGTGACTTTGACAAGCAGGGGTTTCTTGTAAGTAATCAGATAGATGAGGACGAAGAATGGAGTTTCTCTAAACTTGAGGAGGTGCCACACATGCCTACAAATGATGAAACTAAGACCGGGCTTCAGTTTGTAAGAGATTTTTATAGAGGCTCCAGTGCATATGCTGATCATATAGCATCCGAACTGCTGTCAGCAATCCATCTTGAGACAAAACTGGATACAGCCATTATAGAATCTGCGCTTAGTGGTAAGGACATAGTGCTTACCGGCAATCCGGGCGATGGGAAAACCCATGTTATCCGAATGCTAAAAAATAAATTGGAAGGCTCGGGAAAGCCAATTCGCATTGAATTAGACGCAAGTACACTTTCTGATGAGGACATTTATTTGAAATGGAAGTCGGCAAGAGAAAATAATATGCCCTTTGTTATTGCAATTAATGCAGCTGTCTTATATTCGGTTTATCAAAAGTATTCTGAATTTCAGCCCATAAGGGATGCTTATTTTCAGATGAGCCATGCGGTTGTTTTTCATGATGAAGTAACTGAGAATGGTAATGTAGTAGTTTTTGATTTAAGCAAAAGAGAAGTGTTAACCGCAGACATTTTGAAGAAGGCCATAGAAAAGCTGACAGATTCCACGCATTATACAGAATGTGCCGGATGCCCTTTAAATGAGAACTGCGATGTTCATAAAAATTGCACCCTACTTAATAGTGCATTATTTCAAGAACGGCTTTTTGTGATTTTACAACGAGTATCCATGAAGGGATATCATGCAACCGTGCGTGAATTACAAAGCCTTATTGCCTATCTGATTTTCGGCAATAGAAGCTGTAAGGAAATAGGTCGTACAACCGGAAGTAATCAGTATAATCTGGTCAACCTGGTATTCTCTGGGAAGGGGGCTCTGTTTGATGCAATTCGAAGCGCAATTGACCCGGTCACTATTTCTCACCCCATATGGGATGAGAGGATTTTGCTGAATGATATTCCAAACGATAGTTGGGTGGATGGCTATGAGATTCCTGCTGAAGCCATAGCCTATGATAACGATGAGTTATTTAGGCTGAGAAAAAGGCAATTCTATTTCTTCAATAAAAACGGAGAAGCGCTTCTAACAATCATGGATGATGATGCTACTCGATTCCAGGCGTTTTTAGGACAGGACAATGGAAAAATAGTCAAGGAATTGGTTCGAAGGTTAAATGCTTTCTTTGGCGCTGTAAAAGCCTCTAACTCGGAGTTGCAGATTTGGACAGGCCATCGTTATGATAATGAGCCGAGGAAGGTTCTGATTTCCACGGGTTCAATTAAGAAAAGTGGATTGAAGATTGGCAGACCGACTCTTTTGAAAAGCATGAAGAGCGGAATTGACATGACCGCAAGCTATATTCGTCTTGAGAAAAAGGATGCTGCAAACATTTTCCTCAAAATTGATTTTGACATGTATATGCTCTTGTCGGAAGCTGAGCGAGGTGTACCAGTCCTTTTCATGGAATCTAACCTTGTCAAGAAGGTCTGGCGCTTTGTCGAGCAACTTCAATCTTTGGGGGATTTAGATGAGGATGATACTATCACAATCTCCTTACTGGATATCCAAAACAAAAAGAAAATATCAGTAACCATCGACAGAGAGGAAAAAAGATATTCCGCTATCGAAGGCGAGAAAGCAAAGGAGGTATAACATGGCAGAGCAGATAAAGCTCCATTCTTTTAGAAAAGAAGTAGACAGCACATATGTTGGGTTTACGCCAAATGGAGGCTCAATTAAGCCTGTCCATGTTGCCAACGGAGTTCAAAGATGCATTTTTGGTGGCTTTAACACGGCAATGCAGATAAAGAGACTTGCTTTAGTTTCAGATGCAAAGGGCAATGTGCCTACAGGAAGTGAGCTCGAAACGATATATGCTGAGTTAGCAAAAAACGAGGCTATTGAAGATGGAATAGCTGAAGGCTCTGTTGAATCCATGCGTAATGTTATGCAGAGACTGTTATCAGCAGATAAGGGTGTATATGTAGTAAAGGGGCTTAAGGATGATATGATATCCTTTACTGCAGGATCAAAATATTTTCTTACAAGATCCTCAATTTATGAGGATACAGGAGAGTTTATTGGCGGCCTAATCCATTCCTATTGCCCAGAGTTAGCAGAATATATTAAGAGACTACTTGATGAGGCAGAGGATCCGATATCACTCCTTTTTGAACCAGTCTCAGAGAGTTCTCTGCAGATATTTGAGAAAAGTAGACATGAGGATTTACCAGCCTTTAAGTCACAAAATGAAGCTGTGAAGTGGTATTTAAAGGGCCTTAATGAAAGTGGATTATGCTTGATGGATAATCTCAAGAGGCATCCAAATCCGTTAACGCAATTACGACTTTTTAATTTCTTCTGTATATTTCACCTGGTTCGTTACATGGCACTGCTTGAAGCATTTTATTGTGGCGAAAATATTAGACCTGTTCTACTGGATTTCTCCGGAATAGCTCCAAGTCAAAGCAGTGTAGCACGGGCATCAGAAATGGCATATACTCAGATGCACAAGTCTATTAACCGCTTTTACGCATGGGGCTATGCACAAAAGCTGAAAGAAAAGGATTACAGCAAGGAAGATTTGCTTCAATCCGAAACTCCGGTTTATGACGAAAAGAAAAAAGCATCTGTTGAGTTTAGCACTCTGTGGAATTTGGCAAAGGAACGCGCAAGTGCCTGCGCAACAGACGATGCAGCAAGACTGGTATTTGGTGAAACAATGTACGATATGCTGGCATTAGAAGCTTCATCACATCCGGTCAATTGCCTTAAAATTTTAGGGACCTCTGCAGGAATGTTATATCCACCAGATCAAATGCATCCAAACAAGAGATTTGTATTGTCGCAAGATATTTTAGAGATGATACTTCGTAGCACGGTAAGCCCTGACGAAGTGCTTAGTGGTAACGATATGAGAAACCGCTTGTGGGAGCGTTTTGGCATTATTATTGGGGGAAGTACATATGAAATTGAAAAACTCCAGAGTAGTGGCATGCTCTTGCAGATTGACGAAGATTCCCTCGAACGGAATTTCACTTCCTTTGCTGCATTACTTGAATCTATGGATTTTGCCGAGGTAATGGCAGACGGTATTCTCCAGATTCGGTTAGGAGGTTCAGACTAATGATGAATAAACAAAGTCTCGTTGTAGGCTTATTGTTAGAAAGACTGGCAGATTCCAAGGTTGGAATTCTTGTTAAAGGAATTAACGGTATTCAGCCAGATGAAATAGCTGCTGAATTGTCAAGTCAAAGAAAGACTCATATTTATATGGCAGCAGTAGGGTATGGTATTTCTACAGATGTTGAGAAATCAGAGTATACTCTAACTCCGTCAATTGAGAAGGCTGTTCTGTGGAGAAGTGTTCCCGAGTATGCAGGTAATATCGTTGTATTTGTAAAAACAGACACAGACAAACTGCATTCTCTTGCTGAGTTTGATGTTATCTCATTAAGAGATGTCTCAAAATATCTTTTGGAGTTACAGATTTCAAACGAAAGCAATGCACCTACGCAGAATTTCTGGCGTGCACTGCAGCAGACCTCAGATTACTATTCCTTTGAAGCTATTATGGAATTTGTTCAGTCAATTTCCAATGAAGAAACAGTAGCGGAAGCAATCCCTAATAACATGTGGAGACTAAATCTCCTGTGTGATGCTGATATCCTCGGGACAAAATACAAACCAAGTGACCGTTTAACAAGAAATCGTGAATTAATTTTTGCAATTGGGCAATTGAGCGAAGATTCTCGAAAAAAACTGAGCCGTTCTTTAGCCAAAACCGAGGGCGATGATAGAATTCGCCTACAAAATGCATATAACCTCCTTCAAAACCTTTACAAATATGGAAAACGAGATATCCTGAAGCAATTAGACTTTGCGACAGTGCAGGAGTTATTTTCGGCTTCAAAGGCAAATGAATCCAAGAAAAAGAAGAAAAGCTCGGTTAAGAATTCCGATGGGACTGAATCTGATACACCTAATGTTACCTCTGAGGCGGCGCCTATTCGCCCAAAGGAATTGGGACAATTGATTTCTGATGCCATTGTCAACGGTGACGAAAATGATGCTGCCTCTATTAAAGAACTGCTTGAGGAGCTAAAAAAACATTTTGACCCAGAGACGGAAGAAAACAATGATAGTATCCCAACCATCGGTGGAGTGTTTGATGACAGGACGATAGTCATTGAAAACCATCAATCAGATCTGAGAAGACTTGTTGGCACTGTTTGTAATCCAATAGCATGGGGCGGCTTAATGGAAACGGAAGAAAGTGTACTTAAGGACGCTATTTCTGCGGATATTAAAAGCTTCAATTCGTTTAATCCCGTAGATGCAGAATCTATGGTAGCTTTTCACGGTGGAATTGATGGTAGTCAGTCTCTGTTTGATTTCATAAAACAATTTGACGCACAGTTTAAAGCTAAGAATATTGAAACGGCGGAGATGTTCATCCCTATAATCGAGGAACTGCTGACACTTCGCAATAAACTGCTCGGCAATTTGGACATGATAATGTATTATCCGGTTCTTAGCTTTGGGGTTGACGAAGAAGCACGCAACACCTTGATTGGCTACATTGATGCTTGGGCAAAACTGTACCACGCATTTAGCATCAACGAGCCTGCTATGCGTGAAATGAGTCCAAGCAGTACCAGTTTTATTGCAAGAGCGCTATTGCTTCTTGATGTATTGTATGTAAAGACACCCAAAGAGTGGAAGGCGATTCTCCTTCCTTTACATCCAATCTATTTATGGAGATACTATGAGATTTTTAAAATCCTCCCCTCAAAGAAATCACAACTTAGCGAGGATGATGCAGTTGCTCTGACAACTGTATTAACCCAACTTCCTCAGATTCTGAGTTTTGTTATTGCTAATAGCATTGTTACTGAGACTTCAGATGACAAGGTTTTACCGTGCTCTGGAAATATCGAAATGCTACCAACATTTGAAAATAAGACGAATAGGTATTTGGGTGATGATGGAACTCAATCAATCGGGGAAATCCTAACGCGATGGATTGGCTTTGCTCCCTACACCAAAAACGAAATTCGAATTTGCTCCGTCGATGCTCCAGACTTGATTGCTAATATACGTGCAATCAAGACCTTTATGGATAAAAGCGGTTGTGAAAAAGTTGTTTATGATGTCTACCTGACAAGGAAGCAAAATGGAAATACAGAACTTTCGAGGTTGGATTATTCTGGTAAAGATTATGAAATTGGCGAGTTCATTCGCCAGAGTAAGATTGCAATTAGCATCCGCAATGTTGAATCTGCGAGCGATGTAAAGGCCGCTCTTTCTGAAAAGCCAGTTCATATTGCGTTCTATTTTGATCAGTCTACATATGCAATCGAATTTGGCCCCAATAATAAGAACCTATATATTAACCCGCTCGTTGTTACCTATGATTATGATTTTGATGAGATTCAGCACAGAGGAAGCATTTTCCCTTCATCAGAGATGGATTCTGGCTTAATTGGAGACTATCATAAGCTAATGAAGTCTGCCGATGTTATTAGCAACAACATGAATCCTCGCACAACATATAATGGCAGTGCGGATATGACGGCGGTTGTGTCTACTATTCAGGACGGTATGGTGCAGTGGCTCGTTGCGGCCGATAGAGATACCAATAATTATGACCCCAATGGAGCTATTCCAATTGGAGAAATGCAGTATGATCGTCGAATGGTAAATGTGTGGGCATCCAGTGATTCCAGAATTATTACGCAGTACTTAACCATGTTACGCACCTATAACTTGTACCCGAAGCCAGAGACTCTTATTGGTATTCTAAAAAACTTTGGACACATTGCATCTAACGGACTCATCAGCATTCCAAAGTTTGGCGCTGACACACAGGCAATAGATAATAAGAAAAAAGGGCTTATCGGCACGCTTTTTGCAGCATCCTGGTATACGAGAAATAATCAGGACTCATTGGTGGCATCACTTGATGATGACAAGGCTCGACTGTGGCTTCAGGATAGTCGTTTTGGAAATGAACGAGCTGACCTTGTTGGATTGAAATATATTGCTGAGACTAATACTTTGCTAATTCAGCCAATAGAGGTCAAGACAAGAGATGAATCACCAGATGCCACAATTACAAAGAGTGATGATGGGAGACAATTAATTTCTGGCCACGCGGCAGGTCAGATTGCGTCAATCGTAGGAATGCTTAAAGAAATCTTTTCTGTCGATGAGAATTCTTCTGATATGTTTATTTCTGCGAGACGAGAGGTTCTAAAATACCAAATTGTTTCCGAGTGCTTTAGAAATGTACATGATTCCGAATGGCAGAAGCGGTGGTGCGGCATTCTTAAAAAGGCCTTCGGCAATGGAGCGAGTGGAAATATCAATATTCAGGTTTCCGGTTTGCTAATGCATATTAAGTTAAGTGAAGTTTCTGGAGGTAAGGTCATCCAGTGTGCTTATGCAGACGGTGATGAAGGCCCAATTGAGTATCGAGGGTGTCCGATTGAGTATAGACTGTTAACCGCAAAGGAGATACAGCAGGAGGTTCTTGGAGAGGATACTATTCTGAAGGAGCCCCTTACTGCCGACTACGATTCCGATGAAACTCCCGAGTCAAATGAAGAAGGAACTGTCGTCTACGAATTTGGAAATCCATCATACTCGGCCGAGATGAGAGAGCAGACTAAATCTGATGCCGAACAGGGAACTGCTATCGTTGAAAGCGGAACAACTCGAATAGAACCAATCGAGGTGGAGTCTCAAGGAAAGACAGGGGGCAAGACAACAGGTGTTTCCTCCGAAGAGATTGAGCAGTTGGTAAAGGATTTCAAACGCTCCTGTGGAGACTATCATGTTGCTCTTCGTGAATGTGAAGCAAAATCTGCAGTAGTTGGTCCAAGTGTTATTCGCATTAAGTTTAAACTCGGTCGTGGTCAAGCCTTACAGGGATTAGCAAGCCATCTTGAGGATATAGGGCGTGAAATGAAGCGAACAGGTGTCATTATTCAGCAGGTTCCAAATTCAGATGAATTACTGCTGGATGTCCCGAGGCTTCAGAGAGAGAAGGTTCTCTTCAAGGATGTAATCAGTTCAATTCCAAAGGTAACATCGCCAGAGCAATTGCTCTTCCCTCTTGGGAGAACACCAAACGGAAAAGATTTGATTGAGGATCTGAGCCAAATGCCGCATATGCTTGTTGGTGGTAGTACCGGCTCTGGTAAATCAGTGTTTTTATTTTCCATGCTGGCTGCATTGCTGATGACACATCCTGAAAAAGAGGATATGCAGTTAATTCTGTCATCTTCAAAGTTGGAGGACTTTATTCACTTCGAAGGATTGCCACATTTGTATTCAGGTAGGATTATATCCGATGCAACTGAAGCTACGAAAGTAATAAAGGAAGTTATCTTCGAAGAATCCGAACGTAGGGGCAGACTCCTGGCAGAGGCAAGGGTTGCCAATATTGTTGAGTATAACAAAAAGGTAGCTGAAAAGCTTGCGCCGATTGTTGTAGTTATTGATGAGTTTGCGGATTTAGCTGACCAACTGGAAACAACAAAGGAAAAGAACGCATTTTATAAGCCGGTTCAACGAATTGCGCAAGCTGGGAGAAGCAGAGGAATTCATCTTGTAATTTGTACGCAAAGACCAGAAGCAAAACTCGTCCCGTCGACGACGAAGGCTCAGTTAAATGGTCGTGTGGCGTTGCGTGTGAATGATGGTATTTCTTCGAGAATGATAATTGAGGAGCCTGATGCACAGTACCTTCAGAAGCATGGAGATATGATTTATCGTAATGGCGATATCATTGAGCGTGCTCAAGGCTACTTGATTGAAATTGAAGAGTTGGATAAAATCGTAGACGATGTGATTCACGGTAGAATTTAAGAAGGGAGGTAGCAGATGGCAGACCCTAAATCTATAGACTATGTATATGGGACCTTTCAAGCTGAAATAAAAAATCGATTCCTATGCAGTGTAAATATAGGCGGAAAGGATGCGGTCTGCTACATTCCATCATCCTGCAGACTCAGCAATTTCATCGATATGACAGGTAGAACGGTTTTGTTGAGGCCGATAGAAACACCGAACACAAGGACTGCCTATGCCGTTTACGCAGTAAAATACCGTAAGGGTTTTATTTTATTAAACTTGGCGCAGACCAATAGGGTGATTGAAGCTCAAATTCGAAGACGGTATTTTTCATTTTTGGGTGTAAGAAAAAAGATTTCCCATGAATATAAAATCGGGAATTATAAAGCAGACTTATTTATTCACGATACAAACACACTCATTGAGATTAAAAGTACTTTGTCATTTTCCAAGAAATCTACTTTTCCAACGGTATACTCTGAAAGAGCTGTAAAGCAGTTGACTGAAATTTCACGTTTGTTGGATGAGGGATACCGTGCCTGTTATATTTTAGTTTCGCTAAATCCGAGTGTAAAAGAAATTACAATAAATTCGGAGATAGAGGATTACTATAAAGAATTTATGAAATGCATTGAAAAAGGGATGACCTATTGTGCCTTCTCAATCCGATTGCATGAGCAGACTCCAGAATTGTACGCTAAGATCAAAATTACAATATAAACTTTCCCTATGTGTACATCTGCCGTGAACACTACTGACTAAAATATTTTAATGAGAAAACGGGGCTTCCTGCTGGCTAAATGTCTGATGGGAGCCCCGTTACTTTTACCATTTATGCAGTTTATCGCACCTTATCGATGTCAAACACGACAAGTAATGGTGTAGCTAACCCGCGAGCCCGCACCACGGGTACCCCGCATCCCCAATAGGGGCTGAAACTATGCGTTTCAGCCCCTATTTTTCCAAATCTTTCAGTAGCTATTCCTGCTGACTTGTGGTATATGTTTGTGCTGCAAGGAGGCGAGCACATGAACAAACTGCTGAAGGATCTGCACGACTGCTTCTACACCCCGCCGGAGCTGGCGGCGACGAAGCGGGAAATCGAGGAATGCCACCGCGCGCTCATTGAGGCGCTGGGCAAGCCGGAGCGCCGATTGGTGCTGAAGATCATCGATGCCAAGGATCATATTTCGGAGGACACTTCGCTCGACAGCTTCATCTCCGGATTTCGGCTGGCGTGGCGGCTGTCCGCAGAATTGAATCACTATGACGATGAGCGTCCGGCGCGCTGCCAAGCGGCAGAGAAACCGGGCGCTCGTTTTACGCTCAAAAAGGAGGATGATGAACAATGAAGAAGCGCATCGTGACAGCTGTGATCACCGCTTGCTTGGCCCTGTGTGCCGCTGTGTGGCCGCAGCCAGACACAAGGGAGGAACGACCCGCCCCAATACCAACGCACGCCGTAGCTGCCCCGAAAACGGATGTTGTTACAACGGCAGAAAGAAAAAAAACGGAAACGCCACGGGCAGAGCCGGACAAGGAGCTTGGCGCCGTTCCTGTCCCCGCACCGGCAGGGCCGATGCCTGCGGTCGAAACGCCGCAGCTGGGACCTGCGCCTCCCACACCGCAGCCGACCATAGAGCTGCAGCCCGGCGATGAGGTCTATGTTCCGGGCTTTGGTTGGGTACCATACGAGGGGCCGAATCACCGCGAGTATGCCGCGGATATGTACGAAAATGGCAATAAAATCGGGAGCATGGGCTGAAACAGGAGCTGCTGGGAGCGGTTAAGCTGCTTGATTACGAAAGCTGCTGCACCGAAAAGTGGTTGGTATCAAAATGTGATACCAACCACTTTTTTTGTCGGTGTGGAATTGAAAAGCGCCATCCGGCGCACGATGAGAGAACTCATGTGCGCACCTGCTTGCGGGGCGATAGTGTGGGGATTTGTAATAGAAACCGCGGAAATCGGCAGTATCGCTTCTCAATTTGCAGTTGCCTATTGCATTTGATTTCGATTTATGTTACCATGCTAATGCTGAATTGTTGGACTATCCTAAGCTTCAACCATTCGTATCATGAGAGTACGAATCATATTGAACCTATGTAGTGATATGGACAATTTAGCGGACAAATGAGTAAATCCTCGAAACTATTGATTCCAATCAAATTCTCATTATGGAATTGAGAAAG
>ERZ1106963.1615-NODE-1615-length-26395-cov-27.168603_pt1 | contig 26395 bp, 18 predicted proteins | sample MGYA00403681_ERZ1106963 | MGnify/ENA primary metagenome ERZ1106963 (study PRJEB35170, sample SAMEA104062407) | human gut metagenome | biome: human gut; feature: human-associated habitat; material: faeces | place: Denmark | collected 2012-05-03 ...
GCTGGGGCAGCAGCATCGTCTGGGACGGCAAGCTGGCCGCCTATCTGCTGGACGCTTCTGCCTCCAAGTACCAGATCAGCGAGCTGATCCCCGCCTACAAGGCCGCTGCCGCCTTTACCTGCACCGATTACCCGGACGCCGGGCGGCTGGCCGACCTGTTTGCCCGGATGAAGGCCGAGATCACCGCCTGCGGCGAGGATGCGTTGTACAACGAGATCGAGTTCCCGCTGGCACAGGTGCTGGCCGACATGACCCGCACCGGCGTGCTGGTGGACAAAGACGGCATCGAGCAGTTCGGCGTAAAGCTGCGGGAGGAGCTGGAACAGGTGCTGACCCGCATCCACATGGAGACCGGCAGCGCCACCTTCAACCCCAACAGCCCCAAGCAGCTGGGTGAGATGCTGTTCGACACCATGGGTCTGCCCCACGGCAAAAAGACCCAGCGCGGCTGGTCTACCGATGCCGAAACGCTGGAAAGCCTGCGCGAGTACCCGCTGGTGGAGGACGTTTTGCAGTACCGCGCCTACCAGAAGCTGAACTCCACCTATGTGGAGGGTCTGCTCAAGGTCATTGGCGAGGACGGGCGCATCCACTCCACCTTCAACCAGACCGAAGCCCGCACCGGGCGGCTCTCCTCCGATAATCCCAACCTGCAGAATATCCCCATCCGCACCGAACTGGGCAGCCAGCTGCGCGCCTACTTTGTTGCAAAGCCGGGCTGTGTGCTGGTGGATGCGGATTACAGCCAGATCGAGCTGCGCATCTTGGCGCACATCACCGGGGACGAGCACATGCAGCAGGCCTTTTTGAACGGTGAGGACATCCACCGCAGCACCGCCGCCAAGATCTACGGCATCCCGCAGAGCGAGGTGACGCCCCGGCTGCGCTCCTCTGCCAAGGCCATCAACTTTGGCATCATGTACGGCAAGGGCGCATATAGCCTTTCCAAGGATATCGGCGTGACCGTGAAGGAGGCAGACGCCTTCCTCAAGAACTATCTGGCGGCCTTCCCCAACGTGAGCGGCTATATGGACAAGACCATTGCGGACGCAAAAGCAAACGGCTATGTGTCCACCCTGTTCGGCCGCCGCCGCACCCTGCCGGAGCTGGCCAGCACAAACTTCAACGTGCGCGCCAGCGGCGAGCGCATGGCCCGCAACACCCCCATTCAGGGCACCGCTGCGGACGTGATCAAGCTGGCCATGGTGCGGGTGTGGAAGCGCCTGCGGGACGAAAAAATGGCCAGCCGCCTGATCCTGACCGTCCACGATGAACTGATCGTGGAGGCCCCGGAGGCGGAGGCCGAGCAGGCCGCCCGCATCCTGCGGGAAGAAATGGAAGGCTGCGTGCAGTACGCGGTGCCCCTGAGCACCGATGTGCACGCAGGCAAAAACTGGCTGGAGGCACACTGAAATGATCATTCTCGGAATTGAGTCTACCTGTGATGAGACCGCCGCTGCACTGGTGGAGGACGGACGGCACCTGCTGAGCAACGTCATCTCCACCAGCGTCAAGGAGCAGGCACTGTACGGCGGCGTTGTGCCGGAGATCGCCAGCCGCCGCCACTGCGAGTTCATCAGTGCTACGGTCAAAAAAGCCCTGCTGGACGCTGGCAAGACCATAGACGATGTGGACGCCGTGGCTGTCACCTTTGCGCCGGGGCTCATCGGTGCGGTGCTGGTGGGCGTAAACTTTGCCAAAGGTCTGGCATACTCTGCCGGTAAGCCGCTGGTGCCGGTGCACCATCTGCGGGGACACATCGCCGCGCTCTACCTGACCCACCCGGAACTCAAGCCGCCCTTTTTGTGTCTGGTGGCCTCCGGCGGGCACAGCCATATCGTAGAAGTGCAGGACTACACCCACTACCATATTTTAGGCCACACGGTGGACGATGCTGCGGGCGAAGCCTTTGACAAGGTGGCCCGCACACTGGGTCTGCCCTACCCCGGCGGCCCCAGCGTTGCCGCCGCCGCCAAGACCGGTGACCCCAAGGCCTACCGTCTGCCAGTGCCCCATGTGGAGGGCAAATACAACGTGAGCTTTTCCGGCTTAAAGACCGCCGTGCTCAACGAGGTGAACAAGGCGCAGATGAAGGGCGAGGAAGTGAATGTACCCGACCTTGCCGCCAGCTTTCAGGAGCGCATTGCGGGCATTCTGGCCGAAAAGCTGCTGCTAGCTGCTGCCGATACCGGGGCAAAGCAGGTGTGCCTTGCCGGCGGCGTAGCCGCCAACGGCCGTCTGCGCCAGCTGGTAAATGACGGAGCCCAGAAGCTGGGCGCAAAGGTCTACCTGCCGGAACTGAAGTTCTGCGGCGACAACGGCGCGATGATTGCCGCGCAGGGCTACTACCAGTACATTGCCGGGCATACCGCCGGGCTGGAACTGAACGGCCTGCCCACCCTGTCCATCGACTATGAATAAACACAACATCGGAGGTGTTCCCATGACTGAGCGTAATCCTATCCTGCAAAGCCTGTTCGACCGCAAGTCGGTGCGGGTGTATGAAGAAAAGCCCATCCCTGCCGAGATGAAGCAGTCCATTTTAGAAGCTGCCGCACAGGCGCCCTCCGCGGGCTGTCAGCAGCTGTATACCATTTTAGACATCACCGACCCGGCGCTGAAGGAAGCGCTGGCCGAAAGCTGTGACCACCAGCCTTTTATTGCCAAAGCACCGCTGGTGCTGGTGTTCTGCGCCGACTGCAAAAAGTGGTACGATGCCTACTTAGAAGCCGGCTGCACGCCCCGCACCCCGGGTGTGGGCGATTTGATGCTGGCAGTCACCGATGCCGCCATTGCCGCCCAGAACGCCGTGGTCGCCGCCGAAAGCTTTGGCATCGGCTCGTGCTACATCGGGGACATCATGGAGAACTGCGACACCCAGCGCAGTCTGCTGCACCTGCCGGACTATGTGTTCCCGGCGGTGATGCTGGTGTTCGGCTGGCCCACCCAGCAGCAGAAGGAGCGGACAAAGCCCCAGCGCTGCGCCATGGAGCATATCGTGCACGAAAACGGCTACCGCACCATGGACGGTGCAGAGCTGCGGGACACCTTTGGCTACAAGGCAGGCAACGCGCCCTTTGACCAGTGGTGCACCGCCTTTTGCAACCGCAAGTATAACTCCGATTTCTCGAAAGAGATGACCCGCTCGGTGGAGGAATATCTCAGCCAGTTCCGGTAATCTGAACCGCAAATTACAGCAACAAAAAGCGGCAGCTGCACGGTGTTTTGTGCAGCTGCCGCTTTTTGTTTATCGCTGGTTTTCCGCAAACAGTGCGCCCAGCTCCGGCAGGATATCATGAGGCAGCATCCCGTACTCACCGCGCTTTGCGGCGGCGCGGTCGGCGGCGGCACCGTGCAGGTATACCGCACAGGCAGCGGCTTCGTAAGCGGGCAGACCGCAGGCCAGCAGCGCTGCCAGCATGCCCGCCAACACATCCCCGCTGCCGCCCCGGGCAAGTCCCGGGTTGCCGGTGGGGTTCACGCACACCCGCCCGTCCGGGCTTGCCACCACGGTGCGTGCGCCCTTCAGCACCACCACGGCATTCCACGCCTTGGCATACCGCAGGGCGGCCCCCTCCCGGTCAGCTGCAAGCGCTGCGGCCGAAAGTCCGGTCAGGCGCGCCATCTCGCCTGGGTGCGGGGTGACTACCAGCTCCCCCGCCGGGTGGGGGAAGGGCTCGCCCTCGGCCAGCAGCTGGGTGGCGGCGTTCAGACCGTCTGCGTCCAACACCGCAGCCCCCGCAAAGCCGGGCAGCAGCTGCTGCACCAGCGTGCGGGTCTCGGTAGCCCGGGCGGCGCTTTGCGCCGTACTGCCAAGGCCGGGGCCCAGCAGCAATACGGTAGCCTTCTGTCGCCGGAGCAGCGGCACATTTTCCGGTGCAATGCCGCCCTGTGCGCCCTCCTTACAGGGGCACAGGCAGCACTCCGGCAGGCGGGTGACGGCGGCGCTGACCACCGGCTCTACACTGGCAAGGGTAACGATGCCCGCCCCGGTGCGCAGTGCGCCTTCCACCGCCAGCAGTGCCGCGCCCCGGTAAAAGGCGCTGCCCGCCACCGCCAGCACGCTGCCAAAGCTGCCCTTGTGGCTTTCCCGGGCACGGGGCGGAATGCTTTGCCAGACAAATTCTTCGGTAATTTCCACAGCCATGGGCATACCTCCAGAGAACGGTTTTAAATGCCCTCCGCGTTGCTGTGGGCATTTCTAGCGGAATCATTATTTTAAGATTGTCGGTTTGGAAAATCTGCGGATTTTCCAAACCGACTTTTTCACAAGAGAGGATTTTTTCGGGATAGCATTACGCCTGTCCCTGCACAAGGGCGCGGATCTGCTTTTCCACATTCTGCACTTCTTCGTGGAACATCCGGGCGGAAACGCGCAGTGCGCCGTGTCCAAGGATGATGACCTGCTCCATACCGTCCGAGGTCGCCACACGAACGCGGCGGCTCTTGCCAATCTCATGGGTGACCCGCTCGATGAACATATCGGCGGTCTCGGCCTCCTTGGTATAGACCACATGGATGTTGTGGTACTGCTCGATGGCACCGGGGCTTCCGGGCACGCGGTAAGCATCAAATACCAAGATGAGCACGCATTTCTGGTAGCCCTGATAGTTGCACAGAATGTCCATCAGCCGATGGCGGGCGGCGTCCAAGCTTTCCTTTGACAGCGCGTTCAGCTCGTCCCACGCAAAGATGATGTTGTAGCCGTCCACCAGCAGATACTCCGGGGCAATTTCCCACTGCTCTGCGGCAAAATCCGGGCGTTCGGTCTTTTGCACCGGACGGAAAGCCGCCAGCGGATCACGCTTGATGGGGCCATAGGTGCGCTCAAAAATTTTGAGCAGCTCGGCATCCTCTTCCAGCGTAGCGCAGTAGGCCATGGCGCGGCGCTGGGGCACAGCCTGCGCCTCCGGGCGGGCGGGCTTTGCCTTGCCCCAGCCGCTTTCAACGTGCATGTGGCTGCGCACCTCGCTCCATGGCACCACAAAGCCCGCACCATGGGCACAGAATACGGAATCTGCGGGGTTGTCCAGATCATGCTCCGGCTGGTAGCCGATCTCTGCAATGACCTGCTGCGCGTTGTGGCAGGGGCGGTAACCGTCCAGCGTCAGGCTCAGACGTCCCCTGCCCCGGGTGTAGCTGACCACCTCCATGGGGTAGCTGCGCATGGTGGATACCGGCGCAAAGCCGGTCAGGGTGGCGGTCTCCGCACCGCTTTCCGGCGGGTCAAAGCTGCCCTCCATGCGCTGGATATCGCTCATGGCGCGGCCAATGTTCTCCACCGGCACTTCCAGCCGGAAGGCATACCACGGCTCTAACAGCTGGCTTTTTGCCAGCATCAGCCCCTGCCGCACGGCACGGTAGGTAGCCTGCCGGAAATCGCCGCCCTCGGTGTGCTTGAGGTGTGCTTTGCCGGTAAGCAGGGTGATTTTCACATCGGTCAGCGGTGCGCCGGTCAAAACGCCAAGGTGCTGCTTTTCTTCCAGATGGGTCAGCACCAGCCGCTGCCAGTTTTTGTCCAGAACCTCTTCCCGGCAGTCGGCGGCAAACTGCATCCCGCTGCCCCGGGGCAGCGGTTCCAGCAGCAGATGCACCTCGGCATAGTGGCGCAGCGGCTCGTAGTGGCCTACGCCCTCCATGGGCTCGGTGATGGTCTCCTTATACAAAATGCCGCCCGGGCCAAAGGATACTTCCAGCCCGAACCGCTCAGCCAGCAGGCTGCGCAGCACTTCCAGCTGTACCTCGCCCATCAGCTGCACATGAATTTCGCCCAATGTCTCGTTCCACACCACATGGAGCTGGGGTTCTTCCTCTTCCAGCCGGTGCAGCTTGCCCAGCGCGGCGTGTACGTCTGCGCCCTCCGGCAGCAGCACCTGATAGCTGAGCACCGGTTCCAGCACCGGCACATCGCTGTCCCGCTCTGCCCCAAGTCCTGTGCCGGGCTTTGCATGGGTCAGGCCGGTCACGGCGCACACCTGTCCCGGGCCGATGGCCTCGGTCAGGGTATATTTTGCGCCGGAGTACAGCCGTAGCTGGTTCGCTTTTTCTGCCCACGGCTCGCCGTCCGCTTCGCCGGTAAGAAGCGCCTTTACCTTCAGTTCCCCGCCGGTGACCCGCAGCCATGTCAGGCGGGTGCCCTGCTCATCCTGTGATACCTTGAACACCCTTGCACCAAAGGCGTGCAGCGCCGGGGCGGGGCGGGTGTAGCGGTCCAGCCCGTCCAGAAGTGCATCCACCCCATCCAGCCGCAGCGCCGCCCCGAACCAGCACGGAAAGACGTGCCGCCTGGCAACTGCGGGGATAATGTCTGCATCGGTCAAGGTTCCCGCGTCCAGCATTTTTTCCATCAGCTGCTCATCGCACAGCGCCAGTGCTTCGTTGCGGGCGGCAGGCTCTGTGCCAAAATCCACAAAACCCTCGCCAAGGCGGTGGTTCAGCTGGGTGAGCAGCTGCTCCCGGGTCATGCCGGGCAGGTCCATTTTGTTCACGAATACAAAGGTGGGCACATGGTAGCGCCGCAACAGCCGCCACAGCGTTTCGGTATGGCTTTGCACGCCGTCCGTTCCGCTGACCACCAGCACGGCATAGTCCAGCACCTGCAAGGTGCGCTCGGTCTCGGTGGAAAAATCCACATGGCCGGGGGTATCCAGCAGGGTAATAGAGGTATTGCCCGCCGTAAGCAGCGCCTGCTTGGAAAAGATGGTGATGCCGCGTGCTTTTTCTAAGCTATCGGTATCCAGAAAGGCGTCCCCGTGATCCACCCGCCCCAGCTTACGGATAGCACCGGCGCGGTAGAGCATGGCCTCGGAGAGGGTGGTCTTGCCGGAGTCCACATGGGCCAGAATGCCCAGTACGATCTGTTTTTGCGTTATTTCCATGCACTGCTCCTATAACTATTATTTCCTGTTTATTGTAACACGCTTTGGCGGGAAAAGAAAGTTTTCGGGCGCAAATCCCGCAGGCAAAAAACAGCACCGGACAGAAAATGGTCTGCCCGGTGCGATTTTCTTAAAAAAGGTCCAGCATATTGTCCAGATAGATTGCCTCCCGCACCTGCAGCTGGTATTCCGGCTTTGTCATGTAGTAAAGCAGAAATTCCAGCACCAATGCGCTGCCAAGCCCCCTGCCCTCTATCTTGAACTGGGAAAAGCCTGCGGGCAGATACCGCTGCCGGATGTCATCTGCTCCGATAAACCCGGGGCTGCGCATCGCCTTAGAAAAGCGGTAGCCCTCGGCGGCATCCGGGGCGGTGCAGCGGTGGTCCGGGCAGTCCTCGCCCAGATTTTGACGGCTGACCGTCTCGTAGCAGCGCTTGCGCTCTGTGCAGCCGAACCAACAGCACTCATTGCACAAAAACTCTACCTTGGCTTTTTGCTCCGGCGGCAGAGTGCTCAGCTGTTTCAGCGCCGGATTCAGCCGGAAATCCGGCACCACATACCGGAACTGCGGCTTTGCCAATTCCTGCCGCAACTGCGCGAAATCGGTGAGCACTTTTGTGGTGGAGGACACCAGATACAGCTCCGGCCAGCGCTGTTGCAGATAGTCCGCCAGCAGGTCGGAGTGGACGATCACGCCGTTTGGCACACTGCCGCTTTTTGCAAACTGCTCACACAGGGCGTTGCACTGCGGGTCGGCAAGGTGCTGGGCCCGCAGCAGGGAGTTACTGAAGGTCAGCCGCCCGGAGATGCCGTATTCCCGCAGCAGCGCCAGCACCTCGCGCGCAGCTGCCCCGCCGCTGGAAATGCGTCCCCCGCCCCAGATGCAGCCCGCCGGGGCACCGTAGATAGAGCCGATGGTGCACCAATCGTAAAAATATTCCCGGTGCTCCCGATACAGCGGCAAAAAGCGGCGGTACAGCTCGTAAAACTCGAACAGGCCGGGCAGATGATAACAGGCAGCTGCGGGCTTTTCCATAGGGGTTCCTTTCCTGCAAAAAGGGAGCTGCTGCGTAAAAATGCCGTGCAGCGGCTCCCCTGTTTTTATCCTATTTGCTTTTGTTACACGGTAGCGCCGACCTGAGGGGCGCCGCCTGCGAGCTGCTCTGCCGTAAGCGGCTGGGCTTCTGCGGGGGCGTTCAAGCGTTCCTTTGCCACCGCCAGCATCAGCTTGATGCGGTTTTCCTGATTGACCCGGGTAGCACTGGGGTCGTAGTCGATGGGGGTGATGTTGGCGCTGGGGTACAGCGCACGGATCTTGTTCACCATGCCCTTGCCCACGATATGGTTGGGCAGGCAGCCAAAAGGCTGTGCACACACGATGTTGCCGTAGCCGCCCTGCACCAGCTCGATCATCTCGGCGGTCAGCAGCCAGCCCTCGCCCATTTTTGCGCCCAGCGAGATGACCCCCTTGGGCTTTTTCACCAGCTCCTTGAAGGGGCCCGGCGCATAGAACCCGGCGTCCGTCTCTGCCTTGAGCATGACACGCTCCACGCTGTCCAGCCAGTTGAGGAACTGGTCAGTGCCCACCTTCACAGCCAGCTTGCCGCCGTAAAGCACATGATCCTCGCCCATGTTGAAAGCGCAATACTGCACAAAGCCCATCAGACCGGGGAAGTTCACCTCGCAGTCCTGACTTTCCAGGAATTTTTGCAGGTCATTGTTGCCCAGCGGGCTGTACTTGACGTAGATCTCGCCCACAACACCCACCTTGACCTTGGGCACCCGGGTGACCGGGATGGTGGCAAATTCCTTTGCGATGAGCGGGAAGGTGTGCTTCATTTCCCGGGAAGTAAAGCCCTTGCCTGCCAGCAGTGCACGGCCCAGACGGGCGATCCAGCGATCCACCATGCGGTCAGCAGCGCCCTTTTCGTTCTCGTAGGGAGCCACCTGATTGCGCAGCGCACACAGCATATCGCCGTAGAAGATGCAGGCGATGCACTTGCGCGCCAGCGGGAGGGTCATCTGGAAGCCGCTGTCCTTTTCCAGACCGGAAAAGTTCAGGCTTGCCACCGGGATCTGCGGGTAACCGGCCTTGACCAGCGCCTTACGCAGCAGATGGATGTAATTGGAGGCGCGACAGCCGCCGCCGGTCTGGGTGATCAGCAAGGCAGTGTGCTCCAGATCATACTTGCCGCTGTTCAGCGCGTCCAGAAACTGGCCGATGACCAGCAGCGCCGGGTAGCAGGTATCGTTATGGACATACTTCAGCCCCAGCTGCGCCACGGCACTGCCGCAGTTGCCCAGCAGCTCACACTTATAGCCCTCGCAGCGCAGTGCGTACTCCATGAGCCGGAACTGGGTCACGGCCATGTTGGGGATAAGGATGGTGTGGGTCTTTTTCATCTCCGGGGTAAATTTAGGATAATGATATTCCATAGGTTCCTCCTATGTTGCTCTAAACAAGATAGTCCCCGCAAAGACTTCCCCCGGCGGGGGAAGTCTTTCAGCCTATCTCAAGGTTTCTTTTATTCTGCCTTTTCTGCGGCGGCCTCGTCCCGCTCGTCCAGAGCGGCAAACAGGCTGCGCAGGCGGATGTTCACGGCACCAAGGTTCGTGATCTCGTCGATCTTCAACTGGGTATACAGCTTATTGCCCCGCTGCAAAATCTCGCGGGTCTCGTCGGTGGTAATGGCATCCACGCCGCAGCCGAAGGACACCAGCTGCACCAGATCCATATCCTTCTGGGTGGTGCAGTACTTGGCGGCGGCATACAGGCGGCTGTGGTAGGTCCACTGGTTCAGCACGCTGGTGGGGAACTTCTGCACCCGGTTGGAGATGCTGTCCTCGGTGACCACCGCAGCCCCGTGGCGGGTGATCAGGTGGTCGATGCCGTGGTTGACCTCCGGGTCTACATGATAGGGACGGCCTGCCAGCACAATGATGCGCTTGCCCTGACGGCGCGCCTCGTCGATGATCTCGCTGCCCTTTACCCGGATCTTTGCCATGTGTGCCTCGTACTCCGCGTAGGCAGCGTCGGCTGCGGCCTGCACCTCTTTTTCAGAGATGCCGCCAAAGTACTTGGGCAGCACCTGTTTTGCCATCTTGTGCACAAAGTCCTTGGGGCGGTGGATGCCCACATAATCATAGATGAACTTTTTGCCCTCCAGCTCCGGGCAGTTGCCTGCCAGAACCTCCGGGTAGTAGGCCACCACCGGGCAGTTATAATGGTTGTCGCCCAGTCCCTCGTCCACATTGTAGGTCAGGCAGGGGTAGAAGATGGCGTCCAGCTGCATCTGGCTCAGTGCCTTGATGTGGCCGTGGCTCAGCTTTGCCGGGAAGCAGGCTGTATCGCTGGGGATGGTGGCCTGTCCGGCCAGATACAGCCCGCGGGTGGACACCGGGCTGGTGTGCACCGCAAAGCCAAGGCTCGTCCAGAAGGCATACCAGAAGGGCAGCAGCTCGTAGAAGCCCAGACACAGCGGGATGCCGATGGAACCGCGTTTGCCGGGCACAGGCTTGTAGCTTGCCAGCAGCTGCTGCTTGTAGGCGTACAGGTTCAGACTGTTGTCCTCGCTTTTGCCGGTAACGGGCTTATCGCAGCGGTTGCCGGAGATGAACTTGCGGCCATCGGCAAAGGTGTTGACGGTCAGCTGGCAATGGTTGCCGCAGCCGCCGCACTTGACGCTGACCACCTGCTGTGCAAACTTTTCCAGTTCCTGCTCGTCCATCATGGCAGAGGTGGTCTGATTGTTTTTATGGCTCTGGCGCAGGCCGTACAAAGCAGCGCCGTAAGCACCCATCAGACCGGCAATGTCCGGCCGGATGACCTCCACGCCCATCTCTTTTTCAAAGGCGCGAAGCACAGCTTCATTATAGAAGGTACCGCCCTGTACCACGATCTTGCGGCCCAGCTCTTCCGGGCTGGAGGCGCGGATCACCTTGTACAGCGCGTTCTTGACCACGCTGATGGACAGACCTGCCGAGATATTCTCGATGCTGGCACCGTCCTTCTGTGCCTGCTTGACCGAGCTGTTCATGAACACGGTGCAGCGGCTGCCCAAGTCCACCGGGCGGTCTGCGAACAGACCCAGTGCGGCAAACTCCTTGACGTCGTAGCCCAGTGCCTGTGCAAAGGTCTGCAAAAAGCTGCCGCAGCCGGAGGAGCAGGCCTCGTTCAGGAAGATGTTGCTGATGGCGCCATCCTCGATCTTGAAGCACTTCATGTCCTGCCCGCCGATATCAATGATGAAATCCACGTCCGGCATAAAGTATTTGGCAGCGGTGAAATGTGCCACCGTTTCCACCAGACCGTAATCGCAGCGGAAAGCGTTTTTCACTAATTCCTCTCCGTAGCCGGTGGTGGTGACGCTTGCCACCTGCAGCCCCGGGTGCTCTTTGTAAATCTTGAGCAGCTGCTCCCGGATGAGGGGCAGCGGGTTGCCAAGGTTGGGCTGATAGTTGGTGTACAAGATCTGGCTCTTTTCGTCCACCACCACCAGCTTGACGGTGGTAGAGCCGGAGTCGATGCCGATATGCACCGGCCCGCAGTGGGCACCAAAGGCCACGCGGGGCACGCTGTGGGACATGTGCCGTGCGTGGAAAGCCTCGTACTCTTCTTTGCTGGCGAACAGCGGCGGCTCGCTGGCATAGGTTGCGGTGGCGGCGTACTTGTCCAGCGCAGCGGCCACCTCGGTGAGCACAAATTCCTTGTCGGCATACAGGGCAGCGCCCAGCGCTACATACAGCAGGCTGTTCTCCGGGCAGATGCCGGTCACGTTCAGCGCTTCGTCAAAGCTCTTGCGCAGCACGGTGCTGAAGGTGAGCGGCCCGCCCAGATAAAGGATATTGCCCTTGATGGGGCGGCCCTGTGCCAGACCGGCGATGGTCTGGTTGACCACAGCCTTATAGATGCTGGCGGCGATATCCTCGGTGCGGGCACCCTGATTGATCAAAGGCTGCACATCACTTTTGGCAAACACGCCGCAGCGGGAGGCGATGGTATAGGTACGCTGCGCCTGCTCGGCGGCCTTGTTCATCTCATCGGCGCTCATCTTCAGCAGGGTAGCCATCTGGTCGATGAAGGCACCGGTGCCGCCGGCACAGCTGCCGTTCATGCGCACCTCGGTGCCGTTGGTCAGAAACAGGATCTTGGCGTCCTCGCCGCCCAGCTCAATGACGCAGTCCGTCTTTGGCATAAAGCGCTTGACCGCCACGCGGGTGGAGAACACCTCCTGCACAAAGGGCACACCACAGCTGTCCGCTAAGCCCATACCGGCAGAGCCGGAGATGCTGAGCAGTGCCTTGCTGCCATGCAGCTGCTCGGCATCAATGCGCCGCAGCAGCTCCTGCGCCTTTTCCAGAATATGACTATAATGTCGTTCGTATGTAGAATACAGCAGTTCATCATGCTCGCCCAGCACCACACACTTGATGGTGGTACTGCCGATGTCAAGACCTACTCTCACCTTGTTTTTCCTCCTAAGGACAAATAACCGGAGCATAACGCCCCGGCTGCCATGGCAAACAGCCGCTTGCGGCAAAGACCCGCAACGGCAGCTTTCTCTTTCCAGCACCGCGCATTGCGCAGCTACGCTGTTTTCAAGCAGCATTCGCTATAAAAAATGCAGCAAATGCGTTTTTGCATACACTATTATTATAATCCAATCGCGGGCGGCATTCAATCCATGTTGTTTATTTTACACGAAAAAAATAGTATTTTTTGCTCAAAAGGCTGAACTTTTTGTGAACAAGTGTCGGTTTTTGCTGCAAAAAAGCCGCCGCACAGAGTTTGTGCAGCGGCCTTGTACCGGCGGGATATTGAAATAGTTTCCGCATGCGCTTTGGCTATTTCGGGCGGGAATCCCCCTCTACGCCCCACGCGTGAAAATGCCTTTGGAGCGCTCCGTTTTCCTTACCGGTTCACGAAATTCAGCACCAGAAACAGCAGCAGCATGTGCACGGGGTAAAAGGCGTAGCAGGCATACTGGAAAGGCTTGCTGTGATAGCCCTGCCGACCACGGTACAGCCAGATGGGCACCAGTGCCAGCAGCGCCAGCCCCTGCTGGCAAAGCTCAAAGTCCATGCCGAAGAGCTGAATGGGGTACATAAGCCCGCCCAACAGCTCCACGTTGACCCAGTACAGCGCAGCCAGCTGCCCCAGCAGACACCACCACTTGCGTCCATGGAAGAAGTAGAAGATGAACACAGTCAGCACCCCTGCGCCGTAGTAGTCCACCATGCCCAGCGTGCCCAGCACCGCGCCCGCCACCACCACAAGGGCGGATACCAGCAGGTACAGTCCTGTTTTTTGCTTTTTGCGCACCGTTTCCATCAAGTGGATGCCCAGAATGCCCAAAAGCAACGTCCAGATGACGTTCTGGTGCACCGGGTAGAACCATGTACCGCCGTACATCAAATCGAAGGGCACTTCCGAAAGCAGGGCAAACAGCAGCAGACGCAGGGTGTATTTTTTCAGGTCGTGGGTGTGAAAATAGCCCTCCACCGCCATAAAGGCAAAGATGGGAAAGGCCACACGTCCCGCACAGGTCAGCCATTCCTGCGCGGGCAGCAGCGTCGCCCACAGGTGGTCCATCAGCATCAGCGCCATGGCAAGGATATGAAGAGCCGCTGCGCTCAGGTCAAAGCGGGTCGCGGCAGTAGAATCGATCGGTTTGGTTGACATACACATACCTCGTCTTTGTCGAAATTTCGTTGTTCTGTCTGGAATACGAACGAGCCCCGCAAAGAATTGCAGCCCCGGCCAGATTTTTCCACCACCGGGGCTGCAGGAATGCTTTATTTTTTCTGATGTGAAGCACCCAGACATAGAAAGGTCGAGCCAAGGCAGAGCCACACCACCGCCGTGGAGCGATTTTTCGCAGTGATAAAATTCAACATCGCAGTAAGAAAAGACAGCAGTCCGCTGAGATAAAATAGATTCCATTTTTTCATGGCTTATCCCTCCGGTTTTGTTTTTTTCACCGGCTATTTTGGATACGGCAAGCGCAGGGGCGGCTGCCATTTTACTCCGCGTGCAAAGGGGCGCAGAGCGCCCACCCGGCACGCAGAAAGTGTGTGCCCGCAGCAGTCTGCGGGGCAAATTCATGAAGGGTGGCTTGCCTGCCTGCCCATGGAGACGTAAGCGCAAAAGCAGGAATGCGGGAAGGAGCAAGGGACGGTTTCGGCGAAAAAGCGTCTGGCGGTGGCGGAAAAGCCGAACGCAAGATTTTTTCATAATAGCTGGCTCGTAAGGTGAGCCGTACCAAAACTTCCTTGCGGAAATATGCAGCGTTATAGTTCATCTGCACCTGAACCGGCAGCCGCGCGCCCGGCGCTTGCCGCACCCAAAATAGCCGGTGGAACGTTTATTTAGTTTTTGGCGTTTTCCAGATAGGTCTCAAAGGCTTCGGCAAAGCTGGCATTTACATCAAAGGGGACAGTGTAGTCCACCTTGGAGGTCACAAGGCAGAGGTCCAGCCGGTTGGAGGTTTCGTCTGCCTGCCGGTTCAGCTTGCTCAGCGCCGCATGGATGACCTTGCGGTCGTAGTTGATGGTGGTCACCCGCTTTACATCGCAGCAGTAGGAGATCTGGTTGCCCTCGGCGTTGAAGCGGTAGCCGGTGCCCCCGCCGGAGAGCAGCTGCTCAGAACTGCGCAGGTCGTTCATCCGTTTGAAGGTGCGGGCAATGCTCTGCCGCGCGGCATTCAGGCTGACCTCGCTGTCCATATCCATGTCCAGCGCATCCTTTGCCTTGCGGATGGCGGCAAACAGGCGGCTCTTCTCCTCCAGCAGATAGAGCATGAACCGGGCAATGTCGGTGATCTGCTCCGCATATTCGGTCTGTGCCACGTCCATAACGGTCTCATCCTCGGCCTCGGGCATCACCTTATGGCGCAGATAGGTGTTGGCCACCTTGGTCACGTTGGCATCGCAATCCAGAATGCCCTGCGCCTCATCCAGCAGAGACTGGAGCTTGTTCTGGTAGCGGAATGCTTCCTTCAGGTTCATAGTCGTTCCCTCCATCTTGTTTTTTCTGCTTTCAGCTTACCACAGACTGCCCGCCTGTGCAAGCCTTCCGGTAAAATGAGCAAAACGCCCGCCCCGGCATGACCGGAGCGGGCGTTTTGCATTGCTGTGACACTTATGGGAATAAGAGATTGGCATTACTCAGCCGGCCACGCGCTCGGTGCGGCCTGCCTCCAGCATATAGCGCAGGAAGCCGGTCACGTCGGCGGGGTCGGTCACGGTGAGGTCAAAGCCCTTCTTGGGGGCAGTGTCCATCATCTGCAGCATGGAGCATGCGGTAGCGTCCTTTTTCAGGTCGCAGGTCTTGCCGTTGTCCAGATGCAGCAGCACGCTGCCGTGGCTGGCAGAAAGCTGGCGCATGAAACGTTCCTTATCAAAATACTCGATCCGAAGCATAGGAATACCTCCTTGATGAAATGGTTTATGTTACACTTGCCGTCCAGTCCTCTTTGGACAGGCGGCGGGAGAATAGCGGTTTTGCCCGGCAGTGGAAACGCTTGCACAGCTTGCGTCCCGGCTGCCTTGGTGCTATACTGAGCTTGGAAGCTCTGATAGGATAATACCACAAAACAATCGCAAATAATAGAACAGAACCGCATAGTATATGCAACAAAACCGGCATTGATAAAAAACATTCAAAGTATTGCGGAAAGGAATTGGTGAATATGGCATATCAGACAAGCTGTGCATCCTATACCAGTGGCCGGGTGGGGCTGTCCAGCGCTACTGCCGTGGTGGCCGATGCCGCCGGGCGGGAGCAGACCCAGCACGGCAGCCCGCTGTTCCCCATCGCCTGCTATGCCGAGGATCTTTCCTGTTTTTCGGTGGCGTGGCACTGGCACGAGGAATTTGAGTTCATTCTGGCGGCGTTGGGGCCCATTCATGTGGATGTGAACAAGACCCGGCTGACCCTGCAGACCGGGCAGGGGGTGTTCATCAACTCCGGGGCGCTGCACGCGGTAGAGCCTGCCGAGGACAGGGCGCTGCTGCACTCCGGCGTGTTCCAACCACGGCTGGTCGGCGGCATGGACACCGTATTCTGGCAAAAGCTCATCCGCCCGCTTTTGCAGCCAGGCACACCGCCCTTCTTTTTGCTGGATGAGGCCGTGCCATGGCAGCGGCAGGTGCTGCTCTGCCTGCGGGAGGCGTGGAAGGGCGTGGCGGACGAGCCCTTTGACTACGAGAACCGGGTGCGCTACCACCTTACCGCCGCGCTGCGGCTACTCATTACCCAATGCGTCAGTGGCAAGGTGAAGGTATCGGAGCAGGAACAGATCGCCTCGGAACGGATGAAGCAGATGCTCCGCTATGTAGAGGAGCACTACACCGAGGAGCTGACCGTGGAAAAACTGGCCGGGTGCGTTGCCCTGAGCGAAAGCGCCTGTCTGCGCAGCTTCCGGCAGTTTCTGGGCATCACGCCCATCCAGTACGTCAAACAGTTCCGGGTGGAAAAAGCCGCCGAGCTGCTACGCTCCACCCGACTCAAGACCGGTGAGGTGGGGTTGGAATGCGGTTTTTCCGACGCCAGCTACTTTATCAAGACCTTCCGGGAGATCAAGCACTGCACCCCCCGGGAGTACCGTATCCGCTTCTGCTAAGCGAAAAGTAAAAAATGCCGAGCAGAACCGCAGAACTCCCCCAGTCACGGCTGCGCCGTGCCAGCCCCCTCTAAGATGGGGCCTTTGGCATAGCGATAAAGTTTCCTACTAAAGCGCAAAGTTTCCAAATGCGCCAGAGGCTCCCTCTCCGAGGGAGCTGGCAAAGCCGTTAGGCTTTGGCTGAGGGAGTTCATTTCACTACTCCCCATGAAAAATCAATGCCGGGCAGCCTGCAAGCTGCCCGGCATTGATTTATAAAAATTTTCCCTGCCAGCGCTCCGGCGGGATGACCGGCTCGGTGACAAAGGCTTCGGGGTTCGGGGCAAGAACGTGGCGGGTGACCCGGAAAAGCCCCTCGGCGTCGCACAAAATGCAGCTTGCATCACCAAATTTTGTGTTCCGGGCTGCGCCGCAGTCCAGATACGCCTGCTCCAGCTTGACGAAATCCTCCGAGATATGCGGCTGCTGCGCGTTGTAGTGGCGGCGCATATAGACCGTGTGCTGCACCCCGGCTTCGTCCACCACGGTCATCTGCATGGGCTTGTCGGTCAGGCGGTTCGGCACGTTCAGCACCTCCTCCACGCTGTGGATAAAGGTATTGCGGGCGTGGGTGACCCCCAGCAGCAGCACTTTGCCGTGGGCTGCCCGCAGCCGGTCGTAGCAGCCGCCGGGGGTGCAGGGGGTGTTTGCGTCCAACTCCCCTTCCAGATACGCAGCCGCTCCCTTGCCATAGGCCGCCATGCTGTGGGTGGGGTGCAGCGAGCGCAGCACGCCGGGGCGCTGCCGGAACAGCTCCGGCAGAATGCCCACGCAGCACGGGCTGCGGCGCACATCGAACACTCGGTTCTCCTCGTTGATGAACCGCCATGTGTGGGTGGGCAGCAGCAGCAAGCCCTCCGCAAAAAACTCCATCCATGCGTCCAGAACCGTGTCTGCGCCGCCCTCCACCGGGCCGATGGACTTCATGGAGGAATGGATCAGGATGGTCTCCGTTCCTGTCAGCCCCATCGCGGCAAGGTCGTGCTTGAGGTCAGCCTTTGTATATGCCATGTCATTTCTCCTTTTCGGGCGTTTTTGTTTACTTCCAGTTTACCGCCTTTCGGGCAGCAAAGCAAGCATGCACGCAAAAAGGCACCTGCCCTGCCGCATCTGCCGGAGACGATCCGGTATCTGTGGGGTATTTGTCCTTTCAGCTTTTTCAGCAAAATCCTGTATACAATATTTCAACCCACAGTGTTGCCGCAACAGTCAGCGCCGTGCTTTTCTATTGTAATATTTGACAGTTATTCTCTGTTTTCTTTATGCATTTGATACAACAGCCGCTTGATTGCGGCATTTTATCAACACTTTTCCCGCATTGCAAAGTGGTATATCCGTTTTTTCGCTTCAGGAGCAACTCTGTGTGTGCACGCAAATGCTTGTATACAAGTGCTCAAATAAAGTTCCGTTCCAGCATTGACATTCCGCTGTCGGAACGGTACAATGATAGTAAGATCATATTTACCGGATAAATGGAGAACAACTATGGCTACATTACAGCACACGGATGAGCTCTATCATATTCTCGAGGACGAGATCTGCACATTGAAGATTCTGCCCGGGGAAGCGCTGAGCGAGAACCAACTGTGCAAGCGGTTCGGTGTTTCGCGCACCCCCATCCGCAGCGTTTTGCAGCGGCTGGAGCAGAACCGCTTTGTGCAGATCATCCCCTGCAAGGGCACCATCGTCACTGCCATCGACATCGGCGTGGTGGATCAGCTCATCTTCCAGCGTGTTGCGGTGGAGGGCATGGTGTTCCGGGATTTTGTGCAGAGCTGCTCGCCCATGGAGATCCTTGCGGTAGAACACCTTTATAATGTGCTGCTGGAGGCCGCCGCGGGGCGCAGCGACCCGGAAAACTTTGATTTCAACCACTTCCTCAGCTGCGACCTTGCCATGCACGAGTACTGGTTCCGCAAGACCAGCAAGGAGTACCTTTGGGAGCAGATGACCCGCCCGCAGGCAGACTATTCCCGCTTTATCCGTCTGGACATCGTAGGCGCGCGCAACGTGTCCAGCGTTGTCAGCGAGCACGCCGAGATGCTGCGTATTCTGCGGGAGAAGGATCTGGACGCCATTGAGCCGCTGATGCGTACCCACCTGTACGGCGGCGTGAGCCGCATGGGCAGCAAGGTCTACTCGGACGAATACCGCGTCTACTTCAAGCTGCCAGAGGGCAAATAATAAAAAGGTCGCTGCACAGTCTCCTGTACAACGACCTTTTTCTGGTTGCGCCAGCAGGAGTCGAACCTACGATGGGGGAGTCAAAGTCCCCTGCCTTACCGCTTGGCGATGGCGCATCATGCAAGATAGTATAACATATTTTCCGCTTTTCCACAAGAGGTGTGCCGCGTTTTTGCCGCTTTTTTCTGTGCGCTGCCCGCTGCATTTGCGGCGGTTTGAGTCGTTTTTTTGGCTTTGCGGCAAAGGTTTTGCTTTTTCCATATCCTGCCATGTTTTTACGAAAGGTAAGTTTTGCGGGATGCGTTTTTCAAAAAGCGCAGTCTACACGGGCATAAATTTTATCTTGCAAAGGTGAAATTTATTTTTTTCTTGATTTTTCTTATTATTTTCTCAAAAGACTGTATTTTTTGTTGCGGTTCTGGTACACTGGATGTGATAAAAATAAGTTGAAGAAACTTCTCCTGCGTCCGGGCTGCACCCGGGCGAGGCAGTGTCTCCATCTTTGTGAAGGAAAGCGAGGGATCTCATGAAAAAATTCCTGAAAACGCTGGTGGTCGGGCTTTGCCTGTTCACGCTGCTGTGCTGCGCACTGCCGGCTGCATTTGCTGCCGACAAAACTTCAGGGAGCAAAAAGGAAGAGAACGTGTACGCCATTGGTATGGATGCTCAAGGCGGCATCTGCTCTACCGTGGTCACCTACACGAACCTGTCCGGCAAGCTGGAGAGCACGCCTGAGCAGCCTACCATGACGGGCTACACCTTTGACGGCTGGTACACCGAGCCGGTGGGCGGCAGCAAGGTGACCACCTCCACCGTGTTCACCTCCGATGCCACCATCTACGCCCACTGGACTGCCAAGGTCGGTACCTCTACTGTGCCGCAGCCCACCACCCAGCCTGCCACCGTCCAGTGGCAAAAGTATGTAGGGCCTGCCCTTGTGGCCGGTGCCCTGCTTACTACTCTGCTGGTCGCCACCATGTTCTGAACACTGCTGTAAACGCAATGATACCATTGAAGAAAGGGATCTTACCATGACTACTTCTACCATGAAAATGCCCGCCAGCTATTCCGCTATCGAAGCCGAGGAGATGACCTATCTGGACGGCGGCGCCAGCAACGCTTATCAGGCCTTTCTGGACGTTGGCAAGGTGTTCAACTACATCGCCCGCATCTTCTCCGGTGCAAGCTCCATCATCAACAACGTCAACGTCATTTACCAGTCCTTTGTATCGCTGAACAGCCTGCTGGGCAGCTTCGGCAAGTAAAAGGATCACCCCAAAGTTTGGATACGGGAGTCGCGCTTTTTTCGAAAAAGTGCGGCTCCCGTTTTTCGTAGGCGCACTGATTCAGCGCATTACTGCGCAGAACTTCGCACCCCAGAATTATGAAGGGAAATTTTAACAATTCTGTGGTATATTACCTTCTTTTTAGGTGTTTTACATATAAAATAAAAAAATTTGCGATATTTTTTCGGCTTTATCTCTTGATTTTGTGTCCGATTTGTTATATTGTTGTTACAGGGAGTGTGCTAAAATAAGATAGTTTATAAAAGGTCTCTCCAGCCGCGCAAATCGCGTGGAGACAAGCGATTTTTCAGGCATTTTCTTTAAGTTTTTTCGGTATTTTCGAAAGAAATTTCGTTATCTTTACATTCGGGAGTTTGTACGCAAATGGCAGATCGTGAACTGCGGCGGATGCACCGCGCTGAACTAATAGAGATCATCTATGCGCTGAAACAGAGCGAGGACCAGCTCAAGGCACAGAATGCCGCGCTCACCGCGCAGCTGCAGGACCGGCAGCTCCGGCTGGAAAGCGCCGGTTCCATCGCGCAGGCCGCGCTGGAGCTGAACAACGTGTTCGCCGCCGCACAGGCCGCCGCCGATGACTATCTGCATTCGGTACAGGCCAGCGTTGCGGACACCAACGCCACCGCTGCCAACACCCTTTCGCAGGCACGCAGCGAGGCTAAACGCATTCTGGAACAGGCACAGGCAGACGCCGACAGTCTGAAAGCGCAGGCGCAGCAGGAATGCGACGCCATGACCGCCGCCGCCGCGCAAAAGCGCACCCAGACCGAGGCCGACTGCAAGGCCATGGTAGAGCGCGCCGAGCAGGAGGTGCAGCAGCGCTGGCAGGCATTTGACCACAAGGCCAACGAGCTGCTGGACCAGTACCGCAGCACAGACGGCCTGCCTTCGGAGGAAACATGAAAAAACGCGATATCCGGTTCGCTTCCATCCCTTCCACCGAGGAAGTGGCCGCAGAACGTGAGCGTCTTGCGTACCAGAGCCGCTACCAGCGGGTGCTGCGCAGTACGATCTATATTCTGGTGGTGGTGGCCGCAGTAGCCGTGCTGCTGGCTACGCTGTTTTTGCCGGTGCTTCAGGTCTCTGGCGACAGCATGAACCCTACGTTGAATGACAAGGACATTATCCTGCTGGTAAAATCCAATCACATTGAAAACGGCGAGCTATGCGGGTTTTACTGGCAGAACAAACTGCTGCTCAAGCGCATCATCGGGCAGCCCGGTGATGTGATCGATATGGACGTGAACGGCGTGGTCTCGGTAAACGGCGTGGCGCTGGACGAACCCTATGTGGACGCGCTGACCGTGGGCGAATGCGACATCCGGTTCCCCTATCAGGTGCCGGAAAACCGCTACTTCGTGCTGGGCGACCACCGCTCCACCTCCATCGACAGCCGCAGCAGCGTGATAGGCTGCGTTGAAAAAAGCCAGATCGTTGGCAGGGTTTTCCTGAGGATATGGCCCTTGTCCAGCTTCTCGTTGATCCATTGACCCCGGGAGGAGGTATTCCGTTATGAACGACATTCTTAAAACGTACATGGAGCGGTTCCGCGAGAACCGGCACACCCTGCGGCGCTACACCGCGTTTGTGCTGGCACTTGCCATGATCACCACCCTGTTCGTGAACTGGCAGCTGCATGGCGTGGGCATCTCGATGACCGCGCAGTACCAGTGCGGCGAGGAGGAGCACACCCACACTGCGGATTGCTACACCAAGGTGCTGACCTGCGGTTACGAGGAAGGCGAGCTTGAAAACGCGGACGAGCTGGCCGCCGCCGCTGCTGCGACCAGCCAGCCCACCATTGAAGAAGAGCCCGCGCCGCTGTCGCTGGAGCCGCAGATCGAGTTTGTGCCCCACGAGCACACCGACGACTGCTACACCGAGGTGCAGACTCTGACCTGCATGGAGGAAGAGCACGTCCACGATGACGACTGCTTCGACCCTGAGGACGGCAGCCTGATCTGCGACAAATTTGAGCATACCCACGACGAAAGCTGCTATACCACTGAGTACGAGCTGACCTGCGGCTTAGAGGAGGGCGAGCTTGTGGAGCAGGTGGTGGAGCCCATCCAGAGCGCCGCACTGGCAGCGATGGCTGTGGCCGAGCCCGTGGCGCTGGCACCGATGGTGGACACCGTGGAGCCCATCTACCACCACCATACCGATGCCTGCTACGAGGAAGTGCTCACCTGCCCCCTGCCGGAGCACCACCACACCGTTGCCTGCCTGAGCGACACCTCCGCCGACCTTGAGACCCCCGAGGAGTGGCAGGCCGCCAACGCCGAGGCCGTGATGACCGGCAACTGGGCCGAGGATCTGGTCAGCGTGGCGCAGACCCAGCTGGGCTACGAGCAGAGCGAGAAAAACTTTGAGATCGACCCCGCGGACGGCGTGACCCTGCGCTACTACTCCCGCTACGGTCAGTCCTACGGCAACCCCTACGGCGAGTGGGACGTGATGTTCCTCTCTTACTGCCTGAAGTACGCCGGTATCCCCCAGAGCGCTATCCCGCAGGAGGCCAGCGTGCTTGCCCTGCGCAGTTCCATGAGCGACATGGACTGGCTGCTGGACGGCGAGGACGGCAGCACCGCCGATGTGGGCGACATCGTTATTTATAATAAGTACGTCACCCGCACCGTGGCTGTGGACAGCAGCGCCGACGGTGCAGCGGACGATCTGGACGACCAGTTCAGCATGGACGCTGAGGGCGAGAACGGCGCAGAACTCAAGGAATCCGGCGCTGCTGCGTTGGATACCGCCACTGCCGCCGAGGACATGACCACCCTCGATACCCCTGATCTCCCCGATATCCCCGACACCGCCAACCCGGAGCAGCCCGCCGCAAAGCCGGTGGACAGCGCCGACACCTCTGCTCCCAGCGTGGGTTCCCCCGCTGTCGAGCCGCAGACCACTACCGTGACTGACGCTCAGCCCGTGGAGACCGTGGGCATCGTGAGCGCAGTGGACGATGACACGCTGACCGTCATCTCCGGCGATGTGGACGGCAAGGTGGCTGAGGTAACGCTGTTCGATGCTGATGTTCTGGCCGTGGTGGATGTTGCCGCCGCCCAGTACGCCGACACCTACGGCGCCATCTCCGCCAGCCGTCCGAACCGTGCGCCCGCACTGACGGCGGGAGCACCGACCCCGGTGGAAACTCCACTTTCCCATGATTTCACAGATAATATTACCTCTGCAAAATTGCAGTATCGCGAGAACAGTTGGGAGGACTGGCAGGATATTCAGGATAATTCCGATGTCGATGAAAACGATCAGATTCAGGCTGTTCTGGAATACACACTGCCTCCCTGCACGCTGTCTTCTGATTTAAACACCATCAAGTATCCCCTGCCGGAAGCTTTAAAGAATTTTACAGAAAACGGCATCGTCTATAATTCCAGCAAAGAAGCTGTTGGCGTTGGCAAAGTAGAAGGTGGTTATGTTTCCATTACTTTCTACGATGCGTATGTGCAAAAAAATGCTAAAGGTTCTGAAATCAGTGGTTCCTTGGCTTTCGATGGCGAAGCCAAGGAAATGAACATAAAGCACGACACGGAAACCACAATCAAGTTCAACGATAGCCACTCCAGCAAGATCACCATTAAGAAAGATTACAATAAAAAGGGTGATCTTCACACCCAAAAGTATACCAGCGACTATGACCTTGAAAATGGTACTGTAAAGTACACCGTAAAAGTATCGAGCACCTATGGTACAGCCGGTAATCCTGTTCAGCTGGAAGATATCATGACCGATATCAAGCTGGATACGGCAAAGGGCATCACGGTCGTAAAGAAAGACGGTACTCCTGCCAATATCAACGGTCTCACTTATAAAGCCGACGACAAGGGCTTTACCGGCACATTGCCCGCGCTTGGCGAAGATGAGTATTACGAGCTGACCTATTGGGGCGTGCTTCCTTCGGATTTGAAGGGCGGCAACGTTACCACGAACAATAAGATCCATGTCGAATCGACAAATTCTGATAATGAAAAGATTGAGAGTGACGCTTCGGTAGATTTCAGCTTTAACACTGTGAAAAAGCAGGGCGTTAAAAATAGTGACGGCACCATCTCTTGGACGGTCAGTCTGAACGAAAATCATGCCAACATGAAGGACTGGATCCTGAGCGACGAGTTGAACGGCAGCGCCTACACCGGCACTGTTACAATTACTCCCTCGACAGGTACTTCCTTTGACGTTCCGCTGCCTTACAAATTTGGCTCTGACACCGCTGATACGGATACTACCGCAAGCTACATCATCACTTACAAAACTACGGACGATCACCCCTATAACACTTCGCAGGTCACAAACAAGGTGATCCTGAAGGACGACAAGGGCGGCGATAAGGGTTCTTCCGAATACGGTGTTGAGGTTGGCAGCAAGGACGCCTATTTCAAGACCGGTACCGGCGTTACCGATAATGGCGATGGTACTTTGACCCTTAACTGGGAAGTTGAATTGATCATCGACAAGGATTATCCTGCCGGGGGATGGAAATGGTGTGATTATGCATCTTATTACAGCGAGTGCAAACAGTATTTCACGCCTGCGCAGCGTACAGCGCTGTATGCTGAATTAAATCGTGTTCTCGGTCACTCTGATTATACTGTTACCGACGGTTATCATCCGAAAACTGATGACGGCACTGGAAACTGGGGTTCGATTGGCATTGTTGGAAACCGGCCTTTGCAAAAAGATACCGTTTTGAAATTCAGCTTTTCTACTACGGCTGAGTGTCCCAGTACCAAAACTGATTTCAAGAATCACTGTACCTTCAACGGTTACACTTTTGAAGGCACGAACACCTACAAACCAGGCGGCAATGCAGTTGTAAAGAAGCTTGATAATCGTACCAATTCCGAGGCTAACAGCAGCCACGACTACGACGATATCAATGGTAAGCTGGAGTGGAAGGTCGAAGTCACTTTGACCGAAGCCTTTAAGGCTGTTGAAAGCGGACTTGAGTATATCGAAATTACCGACACGCTCCCCTCCGGTGTAAAGATTTCGGACATTGATATCAAAACCAACAATTACTGGGGTAAAAACGGCGAAGAGAAAAACGACAGTGTGTGGAAGCTTCACACATGGATCAACAATGATGCATCCGGAGGTGCTACTGGGCATGGTCCCGACATTCCCGTTACAACCACCACTGTTGGTGATCATCAGGTTGTTAAGCTGCGTATTCCCCTGCAGCTTTTGAAGTGTCTCGTAGCAGATGAAAAGATCAATATTTATGTAACTACTGCCATCAACGATCCAGCGAGCTGGGGAAGCACGCAAAAGAACTTTACCAATGAAGTCAATGTGACTGACAGCACCTCGAAGGATTGGGGTACAGCCTCGCAGACGCAGGAGATCACCTACAACAGCCTGCATGATGCTGTGCAAAAGAGTGGCAGGCAGGTTGACGTAAGTGAAGCTGCCGATACAGTGGAGTATACGGTTATTGTCAATCCCGATGGGCAGACAATTCTGGGCAACCCCAATATCAAGCTGACACTTGTTGATGATCTTGCGTACACTTATGACCCCTGGTATAACAATAAGCTCATCACGCTCAAGCCTTCCAGTGTTGCCGTGTATGAATACGATAAAGCTACCAATACCCTTGGAAGCCCGCTAACCGTTTCAGAGTATTCGTATCTGTACGAAACCATCGGTTATGGTTCCGGCACCGGTACAGAAAACCGCATTAACCGCCTGACTTTCACCTTGCCAAACGCAAAACCGCTTGCAGTGGTTTATCGATACCTTTCTAATGCTTCTCACGACATCACTTTGAACAACACCGCAACCTTGTTGGCACAGGACAAAAAGATCACCTCTGTTACGGATAGTCAAAACGTTAAAATCACTTCCAGCTCTTGGAATGCCAATGCCAAAGAGGGCGTATACGCCTACAAGGTGGATAAAGACAATAACGGTCTGTATCTGTCTGGTGCAAAGTTCAGCTTTTATGCGTGGGACAGCACTAAAAACGATTGGTCTTTGGTGACCAATCAGATCGTCACGGACGACGATGGTCAACTGGTTGATGGGGAAGGGCATAACCTTTCCAAAATCATGGACGAAAATAACGTTCAATTCCGTAATCAGGCATTCAAGCTTGTGGAAACGATGCCTCCTGCCGGTTATATCCTTGATCCCGACAACGCCTACTACTTCTATATCCCGGATAGTGATAAGAGTAAGTATCCAGAGAACCTTCCCGCTGACCTGAGTGCTTATCATGCATTATCCGTTGGCGGATACCTCTATCTTACCAATGAGAAGGAGCAATCTCAGGATTACGAGCTCCCCTCTACCGGCGGGTCCGGTACACTCCCGTACACAGCCGTGGGCGGCACAATGA
>ERZ1106963.1617-NODE-1617-length-26373-cov-33.570142_pt1 | contig 26373 bp, 21 predicted proteins | sample MGYA00403681_ERZ1106963 | MGnify/ENA primary metagenome ERZ1106963 (study PRJEB35170, sample SAMEA104062407) | human gut metagenome | biome: human gut; feature: human-associated habitat; material: faeces | place: Denmark | collected 2012-05-03 ...
CTAAGCTTTTTAATTAAAAGCTTTGTTCAAGGCGGAGTGCCTCCGCCGTCAAGACGCGTTCTACTTTTCTGCTAAATTAACTTTTGTTATTCGCGTCTAAGCTTTTTAATTAAAAGCTTTGTTCAAGGCGGAGTGCCTCCGCCGTCAAGACACAAAAACAATCTGTCTAATTAAATTTTTTATAAAACAATTAAAAGTTTCGCTCGAGCCTTTTTAAAGGCTCGCAGTTTCCAAAGACAGAGTCTTTGGTCGCCGTCCGCAGACGGCGAAACTCTTTATCCTTCTCAAAGCTCAGAAGGGTAGAAAACCCTCGCAAGGGGTTCCCTATCGACAAGACACCTGTCAAGATATAAACTCTAAATTTGCTTATATATATTTAAGCTACCATAGCTAAACAAACTTTACCATTTCTTTAAACAAATTAAAAATTTTTTTCAACTAATAGTTTTTATCAAATCCACTTATTTAAATCATACCACAAACCACTGAAAAATAAAATAGTCCAAATTTCACCTCAAAACAAAAAGCACCGCCTAAAAGCGATGCTTTAAAAATCAATAATTTATTTAGAATTATTCAGAGAAACCTGACTGTACGAGTTTCACAAGACTTTCAACAGCAGCTTCTTCATCAGCACCATCAGCCATAACTCTGATAGTTGTTCCACCAACGATACCAAGTGAAAGAACACCAAGAAGGCTCTTAGCATTTACGCGTCTTTCTTCTTTTTCTACCCAAATTGATGACTTAAATTCATTAGCTCTTTGAATGAAGAAAGTGGCAGGTCTTGCGTGAAGTCCAACTTGGTTTTGTACCATAACATCTTTTACGTACATTATAATCTCTCCTTTAACGGTTTTGAGTATGTCCCCTCGTTGTAATTATATTTTTTCTACAACTACAATTATCCATATCCGTATTATAGCACAATTTGGAATATCGTCAACCATTTTTGAGAAATTTGTACTAACATACGATAACGATTAAAAACAAACTGTATTTTATTGTGCAAATTGCAATAAATCGTGGAAAAATTTGCTATATTTTAACATTAAGAATTAACATTTTATGTTTTTTTTGCAAATAAATACAATTTTTTGATAACTATATACTATATTTTTTATTTAAAAATCCCCTTGCATATAACTGAATGTAAAATTTCGTATATTTCTTACATATGTCAGTCAACACACATATTGAAATTCATATATTTTGTCAATAGTAATTTTTTAAAAAACTAATCAAAAAATATAAAAATGCAATTATATTCATTTTCAAGAATTTTTCATTAATTATCATTCTTTTAAAGAATTAAATTTTGCTCTATTTTAGTATTTTACCTTGCTAAAAGAACAAGCATCTATTTGATTTTTGACACAAAAGTGTAACTCATAAACTTGACAGATTTTCATTATCTGTCATAATCTCATTTTTGCTTTTTAGATATTCCTCAAGAAATTTTTTCTCTTTATCTGTCAAATCTGCTTTTTCAATCATATCAGGTCGCTTATCTGCTGTACGAATTATCATTTGTTCTCTACGCCATTTTTCAACATTAGCGTGATGGCCACTTAAGAGCACATCCGGAACGGCTCTATCTCTCCAAACAGCAGGCTTTGTATATTGTGGATACTCCAAGAGTCCATTATAATGGCTTTCCTCCTCAAAGCATTCATCATCAGAAAGCACACCAGGAGCTAATCTTGAGAGCGAATCCGCAAGAACCAATGCAGGAAGCTCACCGCCAGTAAGAACATAATCTCCAATAGAAATCTGTTCATCAACATATTCATCGAGAACTCTCTCGTCAACACCTTCGTAATGTCCGCAAAGTATACATATATTCTCATACTGCGAAAGCTCAACCAGCTTTTTTTGTGTTAGTGTTTCGCCCTGAGGTGACATATAAATCAAATGCGGACGACTTTCAGTCTTTTTGCAAATATCCTCAAAGCAAAGTGCTATTGGTTCTGCCATAAGTAGCATACCCATACCGCCACCATAGGTCGTATCGTCTACACGCTTATGCTTATCAAAGGCATAATCTCTAAGCTTATGACACTCAACATCAATAGCACCTTTTTTTCTTGCTCTGCCGATAATACTTTCCCCCATAACAGTTTCGCACATTTCCGGAAAAAGTGTTATAATATCAATCCTCATCATCAAAAATTCCCTTCATCGGACGAATTGTAAGTATGCCGTCCTCGATATTTCTTTCAACAATAATATCAGGAATAGCTGGAATCAGATACTCCTTTCCGTCCTTAGTAATCTGATATACATCGTTAGCCCCAGTTTTCATTACATCGGTAACCTCGCCATATTCCTCGCCCGTATCGCAATCAATAGTTCTCATACCTATTATATCCTGAACAAAATAAACACCCTTAGGAAGTTTAACATCATCACGATTTATATAAAGAACTCTGCCACGCAATCCATCAGCCGCATTAACATCATTGACACCCTCAAGATGAATAATTGTTATATTCTTATGCGGTCTTGATGAAATAACCTTCAACTCTGTACCATCTTTATAATAAAGCCTCTTAAATTTTGCCAAAAACTCTGCACTATCGCACCAAGGGTCAACTCTTACTTCACCCTTAAGTCCGTGTGTACCAACAATTTTTCCCGCCTCTAAAAACTGATTTTTCATAATCTCTCACACTCCCTGATATTTAAATTTATCTTCCTATTAACTTTTTACACTTTTTATATATCTTTTTCAATTCGCTTTGGTTTTTTTGCTTGCTTAGATTTATATATGAATCTGCTAAAGCTGAAAAATATTTTCCTGCATAATCCATATTACATTTATCAAATAGTTTTTGAATATAACTTTGTTCTTTTTCAATAGGTAATTTTTTCTGAATGCAATCAAAGACTGACAAAGCATAATCATAATATCCCATAGTATAATGCAATGGTGATAATCCCAACCTATGCCCTGCGTCTGCTACAACATTTTCTGGCATAGGAATTATATGACACCCTTGGAGCATATTTTTCATAAGCTTATAGCATCTTGACATTCTATTATTCTCAATAATATGATAATCAACATCATCAAAGCCAGAAATGCTCCCGCCCTTATCAGCTTTAATCAATGAATTTTTCGCTTCTATTAAAACAATATTTTCCACAGGATACATTGAAAGGATTTTATCAATAAAAAATCTCATTCTTTTTTCTAAGTCCTCATCAGAAATATCCTCAATACTTATCTCACCAACTATCTCAGGAATAATTTTCTGCTTACTAAGATACTTCAAAAAATCTTCTTTTTCAGCAAAACAAGTTTGTTTTTTATCTCCAAGCAGACAAAGATTTCTACGAAACAAGCCCGTATCTAATATTAACCAATCTGTCTTTTTTTGTGCGATATAATCTATACTCTGTTTAGTCAAATCGTGCATAACACATCTTTTTCTGAAACTTGTCGCATACTCAGAAAAATCCGAACTATTATATCTCTCTAAATCTATAGATACGGGACCTTCACACAATGAAATTGGCGAAAAGAAATTAACATACTGAAAAATTCTATAACCACCATCATTATGATGCGTAAAAAAAATATCTCTTGTAACACAACTCCCCAAAATATTGATTGATGCCTTATAAATATCACTGGTGTTTCTGCTCATAAAACTAAAATCCTTTCATAGAAAGTTCAGAAAGCATAATACGATTATATCTGTAATCCGTATAAAAATCAATATAAAAAAACTATATTAATGTAAGTTCGATAAAAAATAGAAGAAAGAAAATATACCCAAGATTTAGTATAATGAAAACAAATACCAAATAGTTAAATTAAAAAATCCCGACAGAGCATTTTCAACCTGTCGGGAATAATTTCTTTATCTAATTATAGGCTCTTGATAAGCTCTTTAACTCTTGCCATAGCCTCTATTGTCTTATCTCTGTCGCCGAATGATGTAAGACGGAAATAGCCTTCACCATTTTTGCCAAAGCCTGCACCTGGTGTGCCGACAACATTAGCCTTCTCGAGGAGCAAATCGAAGAAATCCCAAGACTTCATACCATTCGGGCAACGGAGCCAGATATATGGGGAGTTCTTACCACCCGAATACCAAATGCCAAGTTCATCGAGTGTTTCTGCAATGATACGGGCATTCTCCTTGTAGTATTCGAGGTTGATTCTGCACTGCTTCTGACCTTCCTCGGAGAATACAGCGGCAGCACCGCACTGAACAGGGTATGAAACACCGTTGAACTTACTGCCCTCTCGTCTGCCCCAAAGCTGTGAAATCTTAACGACTTCGCCATTAGAAGCCTTGAACTCAAGCTCATTCGGGATAACTGTATATCCGCAGCGCATACCTGTGAAGCCTGCTGTCTTAGAGAGTGAGCATATCTCAATAGCACACTTTCTTGCACCCTCTACGGCAAAGATACTTCTCGGAACATCGTCCTCTGTGATGAATGCCTCGTAAGCTGCATCATAGATAATAACAGCATCGTTTGCGATAGCATAATCAATCCAAGCCTTAAGCTCGCTTGTCTTGAAAGCCGCACCTGTTGGGTTATTCGGAGAGCAGAGGTAGATAATATCAGCGTGAACTGATGGGTCAGGAACTGCGGAGAAACCGTTTTCCTCAGTAGAATCAGCATAGATAACCTTTCTGCCGTTCATAAGGTTAGAATCGACATAAACAGGATATGCTGGGTCTGTGATAAGTACAATATTATCATCGCCGAAAATATCGACAATATTTCCGCAATCAGACTTTGCACCGTCGCTTATTCTGATTTCGTCAGTGGCAATATCAACGCCGAAACTTTTATAATAACCAGCAACAGCCTCTTTCAAGAAGTCATAGCCTGTACCGCTGTCTTCATAGCCCTTAAAGGTTTCCTTAACACCCATTTCGTCAGCACCCTTTTTAACTGCTTCAACAACGCAAGGTGCGATAGGCAGGGTAACATCACCGATACCCATACGGATAATTCTATCCTTTTTATCAGGATTATTTTTGATATACTCGTTAATCTTCTTAGCAATATTGATAAAAAGATAATTCTTTTCGAGTTTAAGATAATTTTCGTTTAACTTTGGCATTTTACTAACCACCTTTATAATAATTTGTTTTTAAGCGGCGGTGCGTGACCGCACAGGACAAGACGCGGTGCGTAACCGCACAGGACAAGACGCGGTGCGTGACCGCACAGGACAAGACGCAGTGCGTGGCCGCACAGGACAAGACGCGGAATCGCTCGACAAGTCTCGCTCGACACTTTCAAAATAAGTTTATTGACGCGGTCGGAGAAATTCCCAATGAGCTAACGCACTTCTCTAAGACAACTAAAAGTTTCGCTCGAGCCTTTTTAAAGGCTCGTAGGTCAAGGGCAACGCCCTTGTCGCTCTCCGCAGAGAGCGAAACACCTTTGGGCGAAGCCCAACATTCTTTGCCCCTAAAGGGCGGACTTTGTCCGCCCTTATTAACTAATGTTGATTTCAAACTTCCGAGTGAGCGAACAAGTTTCCCCTACTTTGCTTCCCTATTCTCTAAAGAAGCCTTGATGAACTCTCTGAATATCGGGTGAGCCTTGTTTGGACGGCTTTTGAACTCTGGGTGATACTGAACACCGATATAGAATTTATTTTCAGGAATCTCAACAGCCTCTACAAGCAAGCCATTAGGAGATGTGCCTGTGAAGACCATACCATTTTCTTCAAATATATCACGATATTTGTTGTTGAATTCATAGCGATGTCTGTGTCGCTCTGCAACCTCTGGCTTGCCGTAGGCTCTCTCCATAATGGAATTAGGGTGAACCTTGCAAGGATATGCTCCAAGACGCATTGTTCCGCCGAGTGGGATATTTCCCTGCTGGTCTGGCATAAGGTCGATTACTGGATACTCTGTATCCTTATCAAACTCGCTTGAATTTGCGTGCTTAAAGCCGAGCTTATGGCGGGCAAACTCTATAACAGCGGTCTGCATACCAAGACAAATGCCGAAATACGGAACATTGTTTTCACGAGCATATTTTGCGGCATTGATTTTGCCCTGAACGCCTCTGTCACCAAAGCCACCAGGAACGAGTATGCCGTCACAATCGCCGAGAAGCTCCTCGACTGTATACTCTGTAACAAGCTCTGCGTCAACCCACTTAATATCTACAACAGCACTATTCTCATAGCCTGCGTGTCTTAATGCCTCAGCAACAGACAAATAAGCGTCATGAAGCTGAACATACTTACCAACAAGAGCTATTCTGACAGTCTTTGTGCTATTCTTGATTCTTTCGAGCATACTTTCCCACTCGGACATATCGCCAGCTGGAAGACTTATTCCAAGCTCACGGCAGACAATATCGGAGAAATTATTCTTTTCAAGCATCATAGGTGCTTCATAAAGAACAGGGAGAGTTATATTTTCGATAACGCAATCTGGCTTAACATTGCAGAACATTGCTATCTTCTTGAAAATGCTCTCCTCAAGTGGTTCATCGCAACGGAGAACGAGAATATCAGGATTTATTCCAAGTGAACGAAGTTCCTTTGCGGAATGCTGTGCTGGCTTGGACTTATGCTCCTCGCTGCCCTTGATATAAGGTACAAGGCAAACATGAATGAACAAGCTATTCTCAAGACCAACCTCGAGAGAAACCTGTCTAATAGCCTCAAGAAAAGGCTGGCTCTCTATATCACCGACTGTACCACCGATTTCGGTGATAACAACATCAGCGTCAGAGTGCTTACCGACAGCATAGATAAATTCCTTAATTTCGTTTGTAATATGAGGAATAACCTGAACCGTTTCGCCGAGATATTCGCCGTTACGCTCTTTCTCGAGAACATTTGAATAGACCTTACCTGTGGTAAGATTTGAGAATCTATTTAGGTTTTCATCTATAAAACGCTCATAGTGACCGAGGTCGAGGTCGGTTTCTGCACCGTCCTCTGTAACATAAACCTCGCCGTGCTGATATGGACTCATTGTGCCTGGGTCAACATTTATATACGGGTCGAGCTTCTGTGCGGCAATTTTAAGTCCCCTTGCCTTGAGAAGTCGTCCGAGAGAAGCTGCTGTTATACCCTTGCCAAGTCCCGAAACAACTCCGCCTGTAACGAAAATATACTTTGTCGTCATAGCTCTACTTCTCCTTCAAATACTGTTTCTGCATTACCTGTGAGGAAAACTGTGTCATCTGTATACTTAATAACGAGGTCGCCACCCTTTAGCTTAACTGTGATGTCCTCATTCTTCTTGCAATAGCCATTCTCAACCGCTGCAACTGCAACAGCACAAGCACCTGTACCGCAAGCCCAAGTTTCGCCACTGCCACGCTCCCATACTCTCATACGGATTGTGTTGCTGTCAACTACTTTGACAAACTCTGCGTTTACTCTCTCTGGGAAGAGTGGGCTGTTCTCGAATGCAGGGCCTACCTTTTCTATATCAAGGCTGTCGATATTATCGCAGAATACTACGCAGTGTGGATTACCCATAGAAACGCAGGTGATTTTATATTCAACGCCATCTATAAAGGCTGGCTCATTGATAATCTTTGTTTTAGCCATAGCAACAGGGATATTCTTAGGGTTAAGTTCTGCCTTACCCATATCAACTCTTACTCTACTTACAAGACCATCTTGCTTATATACTTTAAGCTTCTTGATACCGCTGAGAGTTTCAACTGTTGCAGTATCGCCCTGAACCATACCGTTATCAAAGAGGAACTTCGCAACGCAGCGGATACCGTTTCCGCACATTTTACCCTCACTGCCATCGAGGTTGAACATACTCATTTTAGCGTCTGCAACATCAGATGGTCCTATAAGGATAACGCCGTCACCGCCGATTCCGAAATGTCTGTCGGAAAGTCTTATGCTAAGTCCTTCTGGATTGTTAATCTTCTGGCTGAATGTATCGAAATAGATATAGTCATTACCTATGCCCTGCATCTTTGTGAAATGGAGCTTAACCTTTTCACTTCTCATATCGTTGAGGTTGACAAGCTCTGTGCTTTCCTCAGAATACTTACTCTTGAGGCATTCTGCGAGTGCATTTGCTGTGTCGATAGAAGTAAGGCAAGGAATATTTCTTTCAACTGTCTTACGGCGAATCTTAACGCTATCTCTTGTAGGTATTCTGCCCTTAGAAGATGTAGAGATAACATAGTTAATGATACCACTCTCAATAAGTGTGAGGGTATTTTCCTTAGCGTTCTCGTGAATCTTCGGAACAACAATAGCATCTATGCCGTAATCCTTGATAACTCTTGCAGTACCGACTGTTGAATAGATTGTAAAGCCGAGGTCTGCATACTTTCTTGCAAGCTGGCCGACTTCGTTCTTATCAGCATCTCTTACTGTGATAAATATACCGCCGTGCTTCTTCATCTTGTAGCCTGCTGCGATAAGACCCTTATAAAGAGCCTCCTCAAGCGTATTAGCAACACCGAGAACCTCACCTGTAGATTTCATCTCAGGGCCTAAGTGGTTATCAACATTTATAAGCTTCTCGAATGAGAATACAGGCACCTTAACTGCAAAGTAAGGAGCTTTCTTATAAAGACCTGTTCCCCAGCCCATATCTGCAAGCTTTTCGCCGAGCATAGCACGAGTTGCGAGGTCTACCATAGGCACACCTGTAACCTTGCTGATATATGGGATAGTTCTTGAAGAACGAGGGTTGACCTCAATAACATAAAGTCTATCGTGATAGATAAGATACTGAATATTGACAAGTCCCTTTGTTCTGAGAGAAACTGCAAGATTCTTAGAGGTTTCGATGATTGTCTTAGTCATCTCATCGCCAATATTCCAAGCTGGATATACAGCAATAGAGTCACCTGAGTGGATACCTGTTCTCTCAACATGTTCCATAATACCAGGAATAAGAATATCTTCACCATCGCAGATAGCGTCAATCTCAAGCTCGATACCCATAAGGTATTTATCTATGAGGATAGGGTTCTCGATATTCTGTGCGAGAATGATAGCCATATATTCCTTAATATCGTCATCATTAAAGGCGATAATCATATTCTGACCACCGAGAACATATGATGGACGCATAAGTACAGGATAGCCGATTTTATTTGCAACCTCGAGAGCCTCATCTGTTGTCATAACAGTATAGCCCTGAGGACGAGCAACATGGTGCATTTCGAGAAGCTCGTCAAAGCGTTCTCTGTCCTCTGCCATATCAATGCTGTCAGCAGATGTTCCGAGGATATTTACGCCATGGTCGCTGAGGTATTTTGTAAGCTTAATAGCTGTCTGACCGCCGAAGGCAACAACAACGCCATATGGCTTTTCTGTGTTGATAATGCCCATAACATCTTCATTTGTGAGTGGCTCAAAATAAAGTCTGTCGGCTGTATCGAAGTCTGTAGAAACTGTTTCAGGGTTGTTATTTACGATAACAACATCAAAGCCAGCCTCTTTCAATGCCCATACGCAGTGAACGGAGGCATAGTCAAATTCGATGCCCTGACCGATTCTGATAGGGCCTGAACCAAAAACGATAACTGTTCTTCTGTCGCTGTTCTGCTCCTCGATGAAAGCCTCTGCCTCGTTATCCTTATCGAAGGTAGAGTAGAAGTAAGGAGTTTCAGCCTTAAATTCAGCAGCACAAGTATCAACCATCTTATAGACAGGAACGAGTGGGTTTTCAACCTTTTTGCCTGTAATTTTCTCAATAGTTCTGTCGAGGAAGCCGAGATTCTTAGCCTTTACATAAAGCTCTCTGCTCATCTCGCCCTTTTCAATTTCCATCTCACGCTCGCAGTTGATGATATTGAGGAGCTTAGATAAGAACCATTCGTCAATGAGAGTTATCTCGTGGATTTCATCAACAGTAATTCCACGCTTCAATGCCTCATATACGCAGAAAGAACGCTCATCGTCGCAGACATGAAGTCTTTCTCTGAGTTCTTCTGTTGTGAGAGCGGCAAACTTAGGGCTATCCATTGTATCGTGACCGATTTCAGCACCACGAACAGCCTTCATAATAGCCTGCTCGAATGTAGGAGCAATAGCCATAACCTCGCCTGTTGCTTTCATCTGTGTGCCGAGTGTACGCTTTGCATAAACGAATTTATCGAAAGGCCACTTAGGGAACTTAACAACAACATAGTCGAGTGCAGGCTCAAAGCAAGCGTATGTTGTGCCTGTAACGGCATTCTTAATTTCGTCAAGAGTATAGCCGATAGCAAGCTTTGCAGCAACCTTAGCAATAGGATAACCTGTTGCCTTAGACGCAAGAGCAGATGAACGGGAAACTCTTGGGTTAACCTCGATAACAGCATATTCAAAGGTTTCAGGGTTAAGAGCGAACTGGCAGTTACAGCCACCCTCTACGCCAAGAGCAGAAATTATATTAAGAGCTGCTGAACGGAGCATCTGATACTCCTTATCAGCAAGAGTTACTGTTGGAGCGATAACGATACTATCGCCTGTATGAACGCCGACAGGGTCGAAGTTTTCCATAGAGCAGACGGTAATTACATTGCCCTTCTTATCACGCATTACCTCATACTCGATTTCCTTCCAGCCTGCGATACACTTTTCAACAAGAACCTGAGTGATAGGAGAAAGCTCAAGTCCGTTTGCAGTGATTTCACGAAGTTCGTCCTCATTATTAACGATACCGCCGCCTGTACCGCCGAGTGTAAATGCAGGACGAATGATAACAGGGTAGCCGATTTCGTTTGCGAAGTCTACGGCAGATTCAACATCGTTTACAACTATTGATGGGATAACCGGCTGACCGATTTCCTCCATAGTATCCTTGAACATCTGTCTGTCTTCTGCTTTATCAATAGTTACTGGGTTAGCACCAAGGAGCTTAACACCGTTTTTCTCAAGGAAGCCCTCTTTTGCAAGCTGCATAGAGAGTGTAAGACCTGTCTGTCCGCCGAGAGTGGAAAGAAGGCTGTCTGGCTTTTCTTTCTTGATAATTCTCTTTACTGTCTTGAGGGTAAGAGGCTCGATATAGATTTTATCAGCCATAGCCTTATCCGTCATAATAGTAGCTGGGTTTGAGTTAATGAGGATAACCTCAAGACCTTCCTCTTTAAGAGCACGGCAAGCCTGTGTACCCGCATAGTCAAACTCGGCAGCCTGTCCGATAACGATAGGGCCTGAACCGATAACCATAACTCTCTTTATACTTTTATCCTTTGGCATCTCATTTACCCTCCTTCATCATGTTTATAAATCTATCAAAAAGGAATGATGTATCCTGTGGACCACCGCAAGCCTCTGGGTGGAACTGTACTGAAAATGCTGGCATATCTGTATAGGTTACGCCCTCGCAAGTACCGTCATTTGCGTTAATAAAGCTTTCCTTTGCGTTTGCTGGCAAAGATGAAGCGATAACTGCATAGCCATGGTTCTGGCTTGTGATATAAACTCTGCCTGTGCCGACTTCTACAGCTGGCTGGTTTGCACCACGATGACCATACTTTAGCTTTTCAGTCTTAGCACCCTGTGAAAGTGCGAGAACCTGATGTCCGAGGCAGATTCCGAAAGTAGGAATTTTAGCGTCACAAAGCTTTTTAAGCTCGGCAATCATCTCAACATTTTCCTCTGGGTCGCCAGGGCCATTAGAGAGCATAATGCCATCAGGATTGAGTGCCTTAATCTGCTCTGCTGTTGTGCTTGCAGGCACGACTGTAACTGTGCAGCCACGCTTTACAAGCTCTCTTCTGATATTATACTTAGCACCGATATCCCAAAGAACGACCTTGAATTTCTCGTCCTCTGCCTGATATGTTTCAAAATCAGAGCAGGTTACAGACTTTACGGCATCAACTATCTTATAAGGCTTGATTTCGTTCTCGATAACATCTTCTGAAACCTTCTCGAAGGATATACGAGCATTCATAACACCATATTCACGAACGATTTTCGTAAGATGTCTTGTATCAATTCCATAGATAGCAGGAATGCCTGCCTCCTTTAAAAAAGTGTCAAGCTGTCCCTCACACCTAAAGTTTGAGGGTTGCTGACACCATTCTCTTACGATATAAGCCTTCAAAGCTGGCTTTTTGCTTTCAAAGTCAGGTTTAATAACCCCATAGTTACCAATAAGTGGGAAAGTCTGGCAGACAATTTGTCCATAGTAGCTTGGGTCGGTAAGTGTTTCAAGATAGCCAGTCATAGCAGTAGTAAAGACAAGCTCTCCTGTGGTTTCGGTTTGGGCTCCGAAAGAATAACCCTCAAAAACATCACCGTTCTCTAAGGTAAGGTATGCCTTTTGTTCCATTCTTTGACCATTCCTTTCGTGTATATATTTAAGCAAAGCAGTTACCCAATTTGCATTAAAAGCATATTTTCTACAATTTTCGAGCCTTTTGGCTCATCTATAAGCTCTCAATCAGTTCTCATAGGTGCTAAGGATTCTCTTTGCGACCTCGACCTTTGTTATTCGCTGGTCCATAGCCTGTCGTTCAAGATACCTGTGCGATTGCGGTTCACTCATAGAGAGATACTCCATAAGCACATATTTTGCCCTATTGATGGTTCTTATATCCTCAATCTTCTTCTGAAGCTTGATATTTTCTTTGCGAACTCCCTCAAGACGGCGTTTCGTCGCCTCAAGAAGCTTAATTGATTTAAACATCAGATGTTTGCTCAGTGGCTTTGACAAAACGAAAACGCCATAATCCTCTGTTTTAGCCTCTGCCTGTTCCTCAATCTCCGCCTTGACAAGCAAAACAACACTTGCGTGAGTATTTTCGGAAACATATATCGACAGACCGTCGCCGAACTCGTCAGTCAGCGGTGTATTGATAAAGACGAAATCATATTCCTTTTCGAGTAATATTCGCCGAGCCTCCGAACCGCTCCTTACAATGTCGATAGTGGGACTTGAGATTTCACGAAGCAGTCCCGACAAAGAATCGGTACTTTTCTCTGATTTGGACACAAGAAGAACATTGTCCAAGTGCCGACACCCTTTCTATCTATTGTACATAATCCTGATAATTCTATCAAGTATTAAATGAAATATTTCTTATAGAATTTCAAAATACTTGTGGTCTGTTGCAAGCTTTATCTCATCACTTCTCTTAGAAAGCTCAAGCTCTTGTCGCTTATGGCATATATAGCTCTCAAAAAGCTTTTCTGGAATAATTGATTTAATAAATTCGCTTTTCTCTGCAAGATTTATTGCTGATTCGAGCGATGACGGCAAAGCAAGCTTGCTCATTCCGACAGAAGGGGCAGGAAGCTCCTCACGAGCCTCTACACCATCAAGACCTGCGTTAATTATCAACGCAAAGGCAAGATATGGGTTGCAGGCAGGGTCTGGCGAAATAACCTGTAGCTTGGCATTATCACGCTCAGAGGAAATAACTCTTATTATATCCATATTACTTCCGTAAGCCCAGCCAACACTGCCACCTTTGAGGTCGGTATTGAAACGCTTATATGAGTTTTCGATAGGATTAAGGAAAGCAGTAATCTCAGAAATTCTTTTAAGCACACCTGCGATAAAGTAACCAGCTGTTGTATTTAGCTCGCCGTCCTTCTTTTTAAATATGTTATAGCCATATCTTTCAATCATAACATTGATGTGCATACTATTTCCGTTTTTATCATCAAGCGGTTTTGGCATAAATGATGCAAAAAGTCCGTTTGAATTTGCGATGGTCTTAACCATAGCCTTAAACATAGAGAAGTTATCAGCTGCAGTTAGCGAATCAGAATACATAAAATCGATTTCGTTCTGTCCAGGGCCTCTCTCATGATGAGATGAAAGCGGAGTCATCTCCATTTGCTCAAGCGTGAAGCAAATCTGACGGCGGATATTCTCACCCTTATCAAGCGGTGCAATATCGAGATAGCCTGCGTTATCATATGGCAATTTTGTAGGGTTGCCGTCATCATCAGTCTTGAATAAATAGAATTCACATTCAAGGTCGATATTACAGGTTAAACCGACAGATGCAGCTCTTTTCATAGCCTTTTTCAGTACCATACGAACATCTGCATCAAAAGGCACACCGTTCTGATAAGTTATCGTGCAGAAAAGTCTTACAACTCTGCCATGCTGTGGTCGCCATGGCAAGACAGCGAGTGTTGCAGGGTCTGGCACAAGTACAAGGTCTGCATCAAAGTTTTCGAAGCCTCCAATAGCAGAAGCATTAAAGGTAACTCCCTTTTTAAAAGCAGCAGGAAGCTCATCTGCCATTATCGAAATATTTTTAGTTGTACCAAAAATATCGAAAAACATAAGCCTTACAAACTTAACATCATTTTCCTCGATAAATTGCAGAACTTCTTTTTCAGTATATTTCAAACAAGCCCCTCCTTTTCTCAGAGATTCCGCCATATAAGATAAAGTCCTTATCTCAGCAGAAACCCGAATGAAATCAATGTGTGCATATCCTATTTATTGTATACGCTATCGGTTTATTTGTCAAGATGCGTGTTGCTAACACACTTATCCTAAGACACTCAAAGTTTTGCTCAAGCTTTTTCAAAAGCTTGAGGTTTCCAAAGGTAGTCACCTACGGCAGAGCTTTTGGTGGGTTTTAAGAGTGAAGTCCTTAACGTCTGTCCTTAACCTCAACAACACGCCAGTCGTCACCCATATTATAACATATTTGAGCCCGAATAGCTATTATTTTATTTTCTAAAAACAAAAAAGCCAAACCCTTTGGTTCGACTTTTGCTTATTTAATATCTGTAGTAAAGTATATCATTTTGCCTATGCTGTAACCTAACAGATTGTTGACTATTATATGCACTAATTGCTGAATACTTTTTATTCTCAATAATATCAGCATGCATAGAGTTAATTCCATCTGTAAGCCTTGCTGTTTGTTGTTTACAATCTTGTATTGCATCATAAAGAACTTGTTGAAGTCTACTAATAGATTCATTAATTTGGCTAAGTTGTGTTATAATAATTTTTCTATCCTTTTCTTCCTCATACATATTTATAGCACCTACATCTGCTGTAACAGGATTTCTTTCAAGAGAATATGTTCTACCATCCTTTATATATTGATAAAACATAGAAACGGGAACAATATCCCAATATTGTTCAGGAATAATATTTAAACTATAATACTCGTCACGCATATTTTTAGTTTTATTATAAGTATTCTTTGAATCTGCTAACTGTTGACTAAATATTTTAATATTTATATTACGCTTTTTACATTCTTCCTCATACTGATACATATCACTTTCATATTGTTTCATTCGCATAGGATATGTATTTTTCTCTTCACTATTATGTGTTTTTGTTTTGATAATAGATATTAAAATACATATAACTATATATGCAATAACAATTCCAAGTATTTTAAATATAGTGTCATTTTGTCCCCATTCAATTGATGATTGGAGCATAAGATACATAATTATAATTGCTATTATGATAAATACTCCTACGCAACCACCACCAATAGTAAAAGGGGCAAAAAAACATCTAAAAAATTCTACAATAAAATTTTTCTTGTCAATGAATGGTTTATAAGGTTCATTTGATATATTATTTTCTAAATTTGTAATATTTGATTGTAAATTAGAAATAGTATTATTCAAAACAATAAGTTCTTTTTCCATATCCAAAATTGTTTTAAGATAATCTTTCAATTTGCCCGTTTCCATAATCATCAACTTCTTTTTATAATATTATTAGTGTAAATACACTATAGCATTAAATAATCACTATGTCAAGTGTAATTACACTTATAATATGTGTACTTTTTTGCGTTATTGAATATCCTAAGATTATGTTTAGGAGGTTTTATAATGAAAATAGACTATCAATTAGTTGGAAAAAGAATTGCAAAAATCCGACACGAAAAAAAACTTACTCAAGAAAATCTTGCTGAAAAAGCTGGTATAACGAATAATTACCTTTCAAATATAGAGCGTAACCGCTCAATCCCAAGTCTTGAAACTTTAATGAGTATATGTACAGCACTTTCCGTTACACCAAATGAAATTTTAATAGGAACAGATGATACACAAACCAATTATCTTACAAGGGATATATGTAATTTAATCGAAAAATGTACTCCATACGAACGCAAAATTATTATTTCTATAATTGATATTTTAATTGACAATAGACAGTAAAAAAGCCTTATGCAGAGTGATTTTCTACATAAGACTTTAAATATACTTATTTTATTTTTTTGTATCTTCACAGCCACCGACCTCGGCAAACTGCTCATAAATACGATATAACTTTTGAGTATTATTTTCTAATATATAATAGTGACGAATATATGGAATCTCTAAGCACAAAAGCAATAAAGTTAATGCAAGCGATTGAATAGTCGCATAGAAAAAGCTTACTATTATCATCGACATAAGTAACAGCGAAAATAATATCGTTATAAGAAGATGTATAAGCCTTTCGTGTTGCCAAAAGCCAATCTCTAACAAAATATCGTGCTTTAATTTTTCTATATCCTCTATCTTAGACCTATCCGCAAGAAGTGCTTCTAAATAAAGCACATAGTTTTTTAACTTCTTGCCCATATAATCACCTTATTTTTATTTTATTTTCTTTTCCATTTCAGCATATTCTGTCTGAAAACCGTTTCCGAGAGTCATAACGCCCTCTTTAAGCTTAACAAAGCCTAAGTGTTTATATGCTATACAAGCAGCCTCATTCTTAACAAGAATATCTACAATAATCTTATTCGCATTAACCGACCGACAAAGCTTTTCAATATGTTCAACAACATATCTTGCTATGCCCTTTTTTCTATATTCCTTGCTAACATAGATTTTATCAAGAATAATTCGTCTGCCTTCATACATTATATCGAAATATCCGCAAAATTCCCCATCACAGAAAATTTCGTAATAATTATGCTTGCGAGTTCTAATTTGCTCAATAACAGAATTAGCTGTTTGATATTCTGCGAGCATATATTTAATATTTTCTTCTCCGATAAGACCTGCATAATAATCATAATAAATTTTCTCTGCAACCTTTGCAAGCTTTGATGCTTGCTTTTGTGTTACAATAGGTGTGAATTGAATCTCCATCTTAACTTTCCTCTCTTTGATTTGAAGCATTAAATTAAGTGATAATTACATTTTTATAGCTACCAACAGAGAAAGCTTAAATAATTATCCCAATGTACTATTTTAAATCATAATCATACCATAATACACTATACTTCTCTAATTATATTATAAATTGGGCAATTTGTCTATATACAATTTTAAAAATAAGACTAATTTCTCTCGAATTTATATATTTAAACCTAAAAACAAAATATCTTCGATGTTATTGTTGATTCTATTCCCTTAATATGATATAATATAAAATTATACAATTAACAAGGTGCGAATGATTATGACAGATTTTTTGATTCGGACTTTTATCAAAGACAGCGAAAATATAAACAATCGTGTAGTTCGGCGTTCATATGGAGCTATGGCAGGAATTGTCGGAATAATATGTAATATAATTCTCTGCATTTCAAAGCTTATTACAGGTATCTTAACAGGTGCTATATCTATAACCGCTGATGCTATAAATAACCTCACAGACGCAGCCTCATCAGTTATAACCCTTGTTGGCTTTAAAATGGCTGGAAAATCCGCCGACCAGGAACACCCCTATGGTCACGGCAGAATCGAATATATCACAGGCCTGCTTATCTCGCTTGTTATTATGCTTGTCGGAGTTGAACTTTTCCGCTCATCTATTGACACTGCAATAAATCCATCAGAAATCGACTTTAACATTATATCAATCATTGTCTTGATATTCTCTATTTTGGTTAAGCTGTGGATGTCTCTATTCAACAGAAAGCTCAGCAAAAAGCTCAATTCTTCTGCCTTGCACGCAACATCAATAGATTCCCTCAGCGATTGCATAGCAACCTCCTCCGTCATAATCGGAGTTGTTATTGGTATGCTTACAGGTATAAACCTTGATGCCTACATTGGAATAATTGTTGCTTGCTTTGTCATTGTGACTGGCTTTAAGAGTGCCGCAGAATCCCTCAATCCACTTATCGGTGAAGCTCCTGATAGCGAATTTGTTGCTGAAATTGAAAAGACTGTCCTCAATGATGAAAGAGTTCTTGGTTTGCACGATGTTCTCGTGCATAGCTATGGTGCAACACATATAGTTGCTTCACTCCACGCTGAACTTCCCGCTAACATAGACCTTATGACTGCACACAATATTGTTGATGAGCTTGAAGATAAAATTCATACAAAATTCGGCTGTGAAATTACAATTCATGCAGACCCGATTGAAGTTGACCGAAAGATAACCACACCGATATATACAGATGTACTGAAATCTGTAAAAGCTATTGACCAGCTAATTTCCGTCAAGCATTTCCGTATAACAAAGGGTTATGCGAAAACTTATATTCTTTTTGACTTGAGCTTTCATAATGAAATAGACCCAATATCTCATGCAAAAGCTAAGGAAACTGTTATAAAAACGCTTAAAGAAATGCACCCTGAAATAGAATTTATAGTTGGCGAAAAAGCGTAGTCAACGAAAATTTCATAGACAATTAAAAGTTTTGCTCAAGCTTTTTCAAAAGCTTGCAGTTTCCAAAGGCGGAGCCTTTGGTGGGTTTTAAGGGCGAAGCCCTTAACCTTTCTTACCCCCTTAGGGGCGAACTAAGTTCGCCCCTAAATTTCTTTTGTCAGCAATATTAGTCAATATCTGCGAACTTTATTCGCCCATTCATCAGTTTATTACTGATAAAAACAAAACACACAGCTCAGAAAAAAATTGAGCTGTGTATTTTTATGTTTAATCTATTAAAATTTCTTTTGATAACAACATCGGTCAATAAGGGCGGACTTCGTCCGCCCTTAGGGGCAAAGAATGTTAAGGGCTTCGCCCTTAAAACCCACCAAAGGCTCCGCCTTTGGAAACTGCAAGCTTTTGAAAAAGCTTGAGCAAAACTTTTAATTGCCTTAGAAAAGCCTTGTTAGCTAATCGGTAGCTCATCGGTAGTTTCTTCAATCGCGTCAACAAATTTACATTACTAACTACGAGCGAGGCAAAGCCGAGCGATTCCGCGTCTTGGGAGTGGCGGCTCGCCACCGCGTCTTGACAGTGGCGACACGCCGCCGCCCACTTAGTCCTCAAAAAGTTCTTTTAGCTTTTCAAAGAATCCTTTGCGTTTTTGATAATTCTTTTCATCTGCCGCCGCATCAAATTCCTTGATAAGGTCTTTCTGCTTTTGGTTCAGATTCTTAGGAACTTCAATAGTAACCCTTACATATTGGTCGCCTCTGCCCCTTGTGTTAAGATGTGGTATACCCTTACCCTTTAGCTTAAAAATATCGCCTGGCTGTGTTCCTTCGTGAACTGAATAAGTAACTTTGCCATCAAGAGTAGGAACTGTAACCTCGTGTCCAAGGGCAGCCTGTGCAAATGTAAGCGGAATTTCGCACCAGACATCGTCACCCTTGCGTTCGTAAATCGGGTGAGGACGAACATTGATATAAACATGAAGGTCACCTGATGGACCACCATTTATACCGCTATTGCCGTGACCACCAACATTAAGAACCTGGTCGTTATTGATACCAGCCGGAATCTTAACCGAAACTGTACGCTTTGCACGAACTCTGCCTGTACCAGAACAAGTTCTGCAAGGAGTTTCGATAATCTTTCCTCGTCCCTTACATCTATCACAGCTTCTTGAGGTCTGAATTACGCCAAACGGAGTACGCTGGCTAATCTTAACCTGACCAGAGCCACCACAAGCTGGGCAAGATTTAGGAGAAGTACCCTTTTGAGCACCTGTACCCGAACAATCCTTACAAACTTCTATATTCTGATAAGAAACCTCTTTCGTACAGCCCTTAGCTGCCTCCTCAAAGGAGATAGTAACAGAAACCTCTGTATCTGCTCCTCGCCTTGGAGAATTAGCGGAGCTTTGCGACCTTCCACCGCCAAAACCGCCAAAGAAACTATTGAATATATCGCCGAGGTCTATATCCTGACCAAACGGACTTCCACCACCTGATGCTGCACCTGCTCCATAGCTTGAGTCAACACCTGCAAAGCCAAAGCGGTCATAGCGAGCACGCTTTTCCTTATCGGAAAGAACCTCATAGGCCTCATTTACTTCCTTAAACTTCATCTCGGCTTCCTTATTATCAGGATTAAGGTCGGGATGATATTTTTTTGCAAGCTTTCTATAAGCTTTTTTTATTTCATCATCAGAAGCACCCTTTTGAATTTCGAGAACTTCGTAATAATCTCTCTTATCTGCCAACGATTATCACCTCAGTAAAAATTAAAGCACAAAACACTGCATATCATTATATAATAATTAAAACTATTTTTCAATCAGTTTCATGGAATATAGTGAACTTTTTGCAGTGGGCGGAGTGCTTCTGTCATAGGATTTATCCGCAGTAATGAACTTTTAACTGGAATATATTAAATCAAATAATCCGATTCAGATATAATTCTTTTACTGCAAATACGGCTAAGTATTTCCCCTCATTCAGCACAAGGCGAGCAGAGCATAAAACCGCCCTGCCCGCTCTGCACTAAAATATATTTAAGAGAGGATTTCGTGTAATTGAATTACTTATTGTTATTGTCGTCAACATCTTGATAATCAGCATTGTAAACATTGCCGTTACCGCCGTTGTTGCCAGCAGCGTTGTTGTCGCCTTGTGGAGGAACAGCACCGCTTGCCTCAGCAGCCTTATAAATCTTCTCAGAAACAGCATACATAGCTGTCTTGAGTTCTTCTGATGTAGACTTAATCATATCACCGTTATTCTGTGAGAGAGCCTCCTTAGTTGCAGCAAGCTTCTGGTTAAGAGTATCCTTATCAGCCTGCTCGAGCTTGTCGCCATTCTCATTGAGGAGCTTTTCTACTGAATATACGAGGTTTTCTGCATCGTTCTTAACATCAATTTCTTCACGACGCTTCTTATCCTCAGCGGCATACTTCTCAGCATCCTTAACAGCTCTGTCGATGTCTTCCTTGCTCATATTTGTGTTAGATGTGATAGTGATATGCTGTTCTCTGCCTGTACCAAGGTCCTTAGCAGAAACATTAACAATACCGTTAGCATCAATATCAAAGCTAACTTCGATTTGTGGAACACCTCTCATAGCAGGTGCGATACCATCGAGCTTGAAAAGACCAAGCTGCTTGTTATCTCTTGCGAACTCACGCTCACCTTGGAGAACATTTACCTCAACCTGTGTCTGGTTATCAGCAGCAGTTGAGAAAATCTGGCTCTTCTTTATAGGAATAGTTGTATTTCTGTCGATAATCTTTGTCATAATTCCGCCTTGTGTTTCAACACCAAGTGAAAGAGGTGTAACATCGAGGAGGAGAAGACCTTCAACATCACCGCCGAGAACACCAGCCTGAAGTGCAGCACCGATAGCAACGCACTCATCAGGGTTAATGCCCTTGAATGGCTCTTTGCCGATAAGTCCCTTAACAGCGTCCTGAACAGCAGGGATTCTTGAAGAACCACCAACCATAAGAACCTTGTCAATTTCGCCGATAGAAAGACCTGAATCAGAGAGTGCCTGACGAACAGGACCCATTGTGCTTTCTACGAGGTCAGCAGTAAGCTCATTAAACTTTGCTCTTGTAAGAGTGAGGTCAAGGTGCTTAGGACCTGTTGCATCAGCTGTGATATATGGGAGGTTGATAGCTGTTGAAGTAACGCCAGAAAGCTCAATCTTAGCCTTTTCAGCTGCTTCCTTCAATCTCTGCATAGCCATCTTATCGCCTGAAAGGTCAACGCCTGATTCGCTCTTGAAGCTTGAGATAAGCCAATCAATGACTCTCTTATCGAAGTCATCACCGCCAAGACGGTTGTTACCAGCTGTTGCGAGAACTTCTTGAACACCGTCGCCCATCTCGATGATAGATACATCGAATGTACCACCGCCGAGGTCATAAACCATAACCTTTTGGTCTGTTTCCTTATCAATGCCATATGAAAGAGCAGCAGCAGTAGGCTCATTGATGATACGCTTAACTTCAAGACCAGCAATCTTACCTGCGTCCTTAGTTGCCTGACGCTGTGCGTCTGTAAAGTAAGCAGGAACTGTGATAACAGCCTGTGTTACTGTATCGCCAAGATATGCTTCTGCATCAGCCTTAAGCTTTTGAAGAATCATAGCTGAAATTTCTTGTGGAGTAAAGCTCTTGCCGTCAATGTTTACTTTATAAGCAGTACCCATTTCTCTCTTGATAGATGAGATTGTTCTGTCTGGGTTTGTGATAGCCTGACGCTTAGCGACCTGACCTACCATTCTTTCACCGTTCTTAGCGAAAGCTACGACAGATGGAGTAGTTCTTGCACCCTCAGCATTAGCGATAACGACTGGTTCGCCGCCCTCGATAACAGCTACACAAGAGTTTGTAGTACCTAAGTCTATACCGATTGTCTTTGCCATAATAAAAAACCCCTTTATGATTTATTTTTTAAATTTTAGTTTAACGAACTTTGTTCGCCCTTGAAAAAACAAGTGTTGGGCTTCGCCCAAAGGTATTTCGCTCTCTGCGGAGAGCGACCAAAGGCTTTGCCTTTTGAAACTACAAGCTTTTGAAAAAGCTTGAGCAAAACTTTTAACTGTCAATTTGCTACTGACTAACACACAACTTGAACCATTGCGTGGCGAATGATTTTATCGCCGATTTTGTAGCCCTTTTGGAATACTACTGCAATCTGATTTTCTTCAAGCTCTGAATCCTCAACCTGTGCAACAGCATTGTGAATCTCAGGATTGAATTCGTCACCTCTTGCACCATATTCCTCAACATTCAGCTTCTTGAGTGAATCCTGCATCTGAGCCATAATCATTGTCATACCCTTAGTATGCTCATCATCAGCACCATTTAATGCTTCAATGGCTCTTTCAAGGCTATCAAGAACAGGAAGTATAGCCTTTATTGCGGCTGCTGTCGCATCATTATAGATGTTTGATTTCTCACGCTCAGTACGCTTTCTGTAATTATCATACTCAGCAGCAGTTCTCATAAAGATTTCCTTCTGCTTATCAAGCTCTTCCTTTAAGCCATTGATTTCCTCCTCATATTTAGACTTCTGAGATTTTGAACCTTTGGAGGATTTCTTCTTTGTTTTTTCATCTTTCTTTTCTGTTTCGGAGGTTTCAGCCTCGTTTACAGTTTCGGAAGTTGTATCTTCCGCAGTTGTATCTTTCTTTGGCAAGATAATTCTCCTCTCTATCCATTAAGAATTCCGCTCAACATTGTTCCCACAGTGTCAGCAAGATATTCTGTATTCGCTATAGTTTTTGAATAATTCATTCTTGTAGGACCTATTACCGCTATCGCACCCGAGCATACATCTGAAACATTATATTTCGATATAATCACGCTCGCCTCCGAAAGCTCAGGTATCTTAGTTTCTTCGCCGATAAGAACCCTTGTAGGCTCATCGCCTTCATTCAACAGCTTTGTAATATCGTTTGTCCGGTTAAGAAAATCGACCGTCTGTCTTGCACTTTCAAAGCTGAACTCTGGCAGGAAAAGCAATTTGCTTTGTCCCTCAAGAGCTATATTCGTAGTTGCGGCATCTTTCGCCGCATCATGAATAGCAATCAGTGCATTCGGAACAATCATAGAAAGCTCACCAAGCGAAATCGCAGCCGACTGTATAAATGCAGGTGTAACATCTACAAGCATTGTACCCTGAAGCTTATCATTCAAGGCATTATCGAAAAGGCTTAGAACCTCATCATTAACAACAAAATCACATCTGAAAAGCCTTGTTCTTACCATACCTGTTGAGGTTATCAGCACAGCCATAGCTGTGTGATTGCCTGTCTGAACGAATTTAACCCGTTTGACATACGCTCTGTCAGCAGGTGGAGATGTTACAACGGCGGCATATCTTGTAATATCCGAAAGAATCTGTGCCGCCTCGCTGAGGAGGTGTTCAGGAGCGTCCGAGTGGAGTAAAAGTGAAGCTTTGATAGCTCCTTGTTCTTTCGGGCTTACAGGCTTAACGCTCATAAGCTTATCTACATAAATTCTATAACCGAGATTTGTTGGCACTCTGCCCGAAGATGTATGAGGCTGTGTGAGCAAGCCAAGCTCAGCAAGCTCTGACATATCATTTCGGATTGTTGCGGACGAAACATTGAAATCAAGTCCGTCACAAAGTGTTTTTGAACCAACTGGCTCGCCAGTGCCGATATACGAATCTACAATAGCCTCAAGAATTTTCAGCTTTCTGATTGCAGGCTGCATATCAATCACCTCTTGCACAATTAAGAATTATTTACTTTATTAGCACTCTTGTGCCTTGAGTGCTAATCTATATATAAATTTACCACCATTCCCCTCAAATGTCAACACCTAAATTGTAAACGATTTATAAACGAGGAGATTTTTTGAAAAAAGTTGACAAATCTCTCCAAGACACTTAAAGCTTAGTTCATTCGTTCCTTTAATTAATTTCTACATTCATTACTATTCAGAATAAATAGGTCATAGCATTACACTTATATCTATTTTTGCAAGTGATTTTTCAGTTTTATGCTTTCAATTTATTATGTTTACTGTTATAATAACGAGGTAAATATAGAAAGAATCAAAAATAGGGGGATAATTAAAAATGATAACAGTAAGTAATGTAGCACTCAATTTCAGTGGTACAAATCTTTTTTCTGATGTAAACCTTAAATTTACACCTGGCAACTGTTATGGAATAATCGGTGCTAATGGTGCAGGAAAATCAACCTTTCTAAAAATCCTTTCGGGAGAACTTGAGCCATCTAAGGGCGAAGTAATTATTCCCGAAAATACCCGTATGTCAGTTTTAAAGCAGGACCACTTTGCATTTGATGAGTATACAGTCCTTGACACTGTAATATATGGCAACAAAAAACTATATGATATAATGAAAGAAAAAGATGCTATCTATGCAAAGGCTGATTTCACAGACGAGGACGGTATTCGTGCATCTGAGCTTGAAGCAGAATTTGCAGAGCTTAACGGTTGGGAGGCAGAAAGTGACGCTTCAAAGCTCATTCAGGGCTTAGGACTTTCCGAAGACATTCTTTATGCACAGATGAGCACACTCACAGGTAATGAAAAGGTTAAGACACTTCTTGCACAGGCACTTTTCGGCAATCCTGATATTATACTTCTCGATGAGCCTACAAATAACCTTGATGTTCTTGCGATAAGCTGGCTTGAGGATTTTCTCCTTGATTACGAGGGAACTGTTATAGTTGTATCTCATGACAGACATTTCTTGAATACAGTTTGTACTCATATTGTCGATATAGATTACACAAAGATTAAAATGTATGTTGGCAACTATGAATTTTGGTACGATTCAAGCCAACTCATTCAGCAGATGATTAAACAGCAAAATAAAAAAGCCGAGGAGAAAATCAAGGAATTACAAAGCTTTATCGCACGATTCTCCGCAAATAAATCCAAATCCAAGCAAGCAACCTCTCGTAAGAAGTTGCTCGATAAGCTTACAGTTGAAGAACTTCCTGCATCAAGCCGCCGTTATCCTTATGTAGGCTTTACTCCTGACAGAGAGGTCGGCAAGGAAATCCTCACAGTAGAGGGACTTTCAAAAACACTTGATGGCGAGGTTATGTTTGAAGACATCAGCTTCAGAGTTGAACGCACAGATAAAATCGCATTTATTTCAGAAAATGAGCTTGCTGTAACCGCTCTCTTTGAAATTCTTATGGGCAATTCTGAGCCTGACAGCGGAACCTTCAAGTGGGGTATCAGCACAAGTCAATCATATTTTCCAAAGGATAACAGCTCATATTTTGACGGCTGTGAACTTTCTATTCTCGATTGGATTCGTCAATATGCAAAGGATAACGAACGCACAGAAACTTATTTAAGAGGTTTTCTTGGCAGAATGTTATTCTCAGGCGAAGATGTATTCAAGCCTGTTAATGTTCTTTCTGGTGGCGAAAAGGTTCGTTGTATGCTTTCAAGAATGATGATGTTTGGCTCTAATGTTCTTGTCCTTGACCAACCGACAAACCATCTTGACCTCGAGTCTATTACCGCCGTAAACAAAGGCTTGACCAATTTTAATGGAGTAGTTCTGTTCACATCACATGACCACGAATTTATATCAACTGTTGCGAATAGAATTATTGTTATCGAAAAAGACGGTATTAAAGACATAACATCAAGCTATGATGAATACCTCGAAAAGAATAAACTAACCCGTACGGATAAATAAATTATTATTAAAACCCTTAACATCTCTTACTCCCTAAAGGGGGCGGACAATGTCCGCCCCCTTTTTGACCCTTATTGCGAATAAAAGAAAAAGCGACGGATAAAATCCGCCGCTCAAAGGACAAAGAATGTTAAGGGCGTTGCCCTTAAAACCCACCAAAGGCTCTGCCTTTGGAA
>ERZ1106963.1620-NODE-1620-length-26356-cov-8.480248_pt1 | contig 26356 bp, 18 predicted proteins | sample MGYA00403681_ERZ1106963 | MGnify/ENA primary metagenome ERZ1106963 (study PRJEB35170, sample SAMEA104062407) | human gut metagenome | biome: human gut; feature: human-associated habitat; material: faeces | place: Denmark | collected 2012-05-03 ...
GAAAAGTTAAACCACATATCTTCTTATAGCAATAAATCCAATTATGAGCAAGCAAGAGAAAGATTGTCGGCATTAAACAACGGAGCATTTATTGATATTCCGTCCGACCTTAATAGCACTTTTTCAGGGAAGATAATATCTGCAACGCAAGAAAAAGATTTTGTCAATCATTATAAGCCGCATTTTCAAGAAGCATATTCACTTGTTAAGAAACTTGAAGCCTTTAATATCACTCCATCTGAAACCATATTCAAATTTATCAGTGACTTTGGGGCTATCAATAGACTTGTAAAACAACATAATGAGGGAATCATTACATTTCTACTTGACACGCATAAAGAGTTTTTCGACCATTGCCTAAAATATCCGTTAGACAAGCAACAAAGACGCTCAATCGTTTCAGAAGAAGAAAATTGTTTAGTAGTCAGTAGTGCAGGGAGTGGAAAGACTTCATCCATCGTAGGGAAAGTAAAGTATTTGACTGAAATAAAGAAAATCAACCCTCAAAATATTCTCCTTATCAGCTACACAAACAAGGCTGCCGCTGAATTAACAGAAAGAATGGGTATTGCTGGTTTGCGAGGGTACACTTTTCACAAACTTGCCCTTGACATTATCGGACAGACAACAGGACAAAAGCCATCAATATATGAAAATACGGACGCGCTCTTCGTGAAAATCTACCATGAATTATTGAACGACAAGAAATTCAAGAAAAGCGTAATAGAATACTTCATTGATTATCAAACGCCCGAAAAGGAGTGGGAAAAGCGGAAGAATGAGCGTAGGCAACAACTTTCAGAGCAAAAAGAGGTGCGTTTGAAAGCAACGTTTCCCGATATGGATGGAAAAACTGTTTATGTACGGAGTGAACAAGAGCAGAAAATATGCTTTGCGCTATCTTCCCTTAGCGTAAAATTCAGATATGAAGAGCCATACGAGCATCCATTGGTAGACGAGATGCACTCTCAATACAAACCGGATTTTTCCATTTATTTTGAACAAGGTGGAGAAACAAAGCGAATATATTTAGAGCATTTTGGAGTGGACGAGCATGGGCTTGTTCCTATATGGTTTGCCAAAGACAGAGGCATTACCTATGAAGAAGCAAACCAAAAGTACAACGATGGCATAACATGGAAAAAAGCGGCACATGAGAAATTCGGCACTAAGCTGTTGACAACTTCAAGTGCAGACTTTCATTATTCCGATATTCGGGAGAAGTTGAAAACCTTATTGGAAAAGGCTGATGTTTCCATCCAAGAGAAAACAGATGCAGAATTATACGATATGGTTCTTCCCCCGAACAGCAAGCATGAGAAGGCTTTTATCCGCCTTGTCGTGACTTTTGTGACATTGATAAAGTCAAGTTGCAAATCTGTAGATGAAGTATTAAGGCAAACTAAAAACGCAGGGGACGAACGCAGTACGTTCATTATCAAAAACATCTTTCAGCCCGTTTATAAACGGTATATTGAAGAATTGGCGAACATCAACCAAATAGATTTTACGGATGCAATTCTGCAAGCTACCGACATTTGTCGTTCCTCCCATCCTGTGAAGTATGATTATATCATTGTGGATGAGTTTCAAGACATATCAGTTGACCGTTACAACTTCTTAAAAGTATTGCGAGAGGGAAATCCACCCGCCAAGTTGTATTGTGTGGGCGATGACTGGCAGTCCATCTATCGTTTTTCGGGGAGCGACATGGCACTTTTCAATCAGTTCTCAGATTACTTCGGCCAGACAGAAATCAATAAGATTGAAACAACATATCGGTTTGGAGAGCCTTTAGTCAGCCTGTCCTCGCAATTTATCCAACGCAACGAAGCCCAAATTAAAAAGAACATCCATCCTTTTAACCCACAAGTTAAAACAGAATTACAGTTTTGCGATTATGAAAGACGAGATTATTGCAATGTTATCGGACAATTGGTCGCGTCAATTCCATTAGACAAATCAGTCTTTTTGTTAGGGAGATATTCCTTTGACGATTATTACCTGTCGTTCATGTATAAATCCGTGAAAGAGGGTAATCGCTTTTTCTATATCATCGGAGACAGGAAAATAGAGTTTCTGACCGTTCATAAATCCAAAGGACTTGAAGCAGACTATGTGATAATTCTTCAATGCAACAAGGACACATACGGGTTTCCCTCACTTGTAAGCGATGACCCTGTGCTTAATTATGTCTTGACAAAAAGCGACCAATATCCATACGGAGAAGAACGCAGGCTGTTTTATGTAGCCATTACCAGAGCTAAAGTAAAGACCTATATACTGTATGACAGACGCTTTCCTTCCGTTTTCGTAGACGAATTCTTGCATCCGGAAAAAATCACGGAAGAAAGTTATGCCAAGCATCCAAACGCCAACAAAAAGTGGACACGCAGTGCGGATAATTTTCTGCTTACCCTTTATCATGAAGGGAAAAGTATAAAATACATAGCCGAGAAAATGGGCAGAAGTCAAACCTCGATAGTAATGCGATTAGGAAAATTGGAAGGGAAACGGCAATAAAATACTGATTGCATTTCGTTTGTCGAAAATATATGTTACCTTTGCATAGAGTTGTTTGACAGCAATGTACTGCACATCGCAGAATTTATGACCGTTGCCAAGTCATTACCTCACTTGTGGCAAAAAGTGCGCAAGTTGCTTATTCCTAAATTATTCCTATCTTATAGCTGTATTTTTCGGAAAAAATAGAAACCGGACCGGACGCAACCGTCTTATCTTTCGGGGAACCAAAACCCGAAAATCGTGAAAAAATACCTCTTTACGTATGCGGTTCTTGCAACCGCACTGCTGTTTTTCACCTGCCGCCATTACCGCGCCGAGAACCGGCGGCTGGTCGAAAACCAGACGGCCCTGGCGGCCGACGTCACCCGTTACCGCACACGGCTGGGCGCGGAGGCGGCCTCGGTGCAGGCCCTCCGGCTGCGGTGCGGGGAGTTCGAAACGCTGCGCGCGGCCGACGCCGAGCAGATCCGGCGCCTCGGCATCCGGCTCCGCAGGCTCGAAGCCGCCGCCAAGGCCGTCGCCGTCACCGACGCCGAAATCCGCACCCCGCTGCGCGACACCGTCGTCGTCCGGATACACGACACGCTCCCCGTGCGCGACACCGTCCGGATGTTTCGCTGGCGCGACCCGTGGATTTCGGTCGAAGGATGCATCGGCCGCGACTCGGCCGCCTGCCGCATCCGCAGCGTCGACACCCTGCGCCAGGCGGTCCACCGCATCCCGCGCCGTTTCCTCTTCATCCGCTGGGGCACGAAGGCCCTCCGGCAGGAGATCGTCTCGACCAATCCCCACACACGGATCGTCTATGCGGAGTACGTGAAAATCGAACGCTGAAAAATTTTCCGCAAAAATCCGGCTGTCCCGTAGGGGTCGGCCGGATTTTTCGTGTCACAATAGAAACGACAGCAAACCATGAATCCGGACAACCATACCTGGGACCTTCTGGTCGGCGCCCTCAAAGGCACGCTCGGCGAGGCCGAACAGCGCGAATTCGACCGATGGGCCGCCGAAGCGGAAAACCGCCGCTTCTACAACAACCTGACCCGCGTATGGCGCGAAATACAGCAGCGGGCCGCGGCTTACGAGCCGGACCGCGACCGGCTGTGGCGGCAGTTGCAGCAACGGATCGGAACCTACGAAATTCCGCATGCGGACCAGCTTCCGAAACGTCGCCGGAGCCACCTGCTGCAAATGGCCATAGCTGTCGCCGCGGCAGTCGCCGTGACCCTTTTCGCAACCCGCGCCGACCTCTTCCGCTCCGCCGCAGAGACGGCGGAACAGCGGCTCTGCGCCTTCGAAGGCAAGTCGCAGGCGCGGCTCTCCGACGGCTCGACGGTCTGGCTCCACGGCGGATCGACGCTCACCTGCGACGCCCGTTTCGCCGCCGGGGAACGCCGCGTGAAACTCCGCGGCGAAGGGTTCTTCGAGGTGGCCAAAGACTCCGAACGCCCCTTCACCGTCGAGGTCGAAGGGTTGGAAATCAGCGTCCACGGCACGAAATTCAACGTCCGCACCGCGGCCGACCGCTGCGTGTCGGTCTCGCTGGTCGAAGGCTCGGTGTCGCTCGACACCGGGCGCGGCAGCCGCAGACTGCTGCGTCCCGGGGAGATCGCCTGTTACGACCCCGACACGCGCAAAGTGGTCATCGGACGCGGCAACGTGGCGATGGAGTCCTGCTGGGCCGCGGGAAAACTCGCGTTCGAACGGCAGTCGCTGGGCGAAATCTGTCACTACATGGCGCGCTGGTACGACACCGAAATCCACATCACCCCGGCCCTCGCACACAACTACGCCTACACGTTCACCATTACCGACGAACCGCTCGAAGAGATCCTGCGCATCATGAGCCGCATCAACCCCATCGCCTACACGTTCGCCGAAGACAACACCGTCACGATTTCTGAACTCGAATAAACCCTGCATTACGACCTTTAAAAACCCGATTGCCTATGAAGCGATAAACCGACCCCCTACCCGACCTTACCGCAGCGGCCCATGACCAATGCCGCCGCAAACTTTCCACAAACTTAAAATTTCAACCATGATGCACTTCAGACTATTTGCAATCCTCTTGCTGCTGGTCGCAGGCAGTACGACGGTTGTATCCGGCCAGACGCAGCAGGAACCGGCGCTCGACATGGAGTTCACGGACATCCCGCTTTCGGAGGCCATATCCCGTATCGAGAAGAACACCCGCTACACGTTCTTCTACGACGCCAAGCAGACCGACCTCTCCCAACGCGTGAGCCTCAAGGCGAAGCGAATGCCGATTTCAGCCGCCTTGAAGGAAATGCTCGCCCCGACAGGGCTGAACTTCACCATCACCGAACGCCAGATCGCCCTGATCCCGGCCCGCAAGGCCGCGGCCCGGCAGCGCACGATCGCAGGCGTCGTCAACGACTCGTCCGAAACGCCGCTGGCGGGCGTGGCCGTCACGCTCGTGGGCGACAATACCCGCGGTGCGGTAACGGAAGCCAACGGCAGCTTCTCGCTCACGGTCCCCGACGCCGACATAACGCTCAACTTCACCTATCTGGGCTACGTGAGCAAGAAAGTCGCCGTCCCCGCCACGCAGAACAACGTGAAGGTGTTCCTTACGGAGGACGCCGTGAAGATGGAGGATGTGGTGGTCGTGGGTTACGGAACCCAGAAAAAGGTGAACCTCACGGGCGCCATCGCCACAGTGGACGAAAAACAGCTGCAGAACCGGTCGGCGCCTTCGGTGGCCCACATGCTGCAAGGCTCCGTCCCGGGACTCACGGTCTCGACTTCGTCGGGACGCCCGGGCAATCCGGCCAGCCTCAACATCCGCGGCATCACCTCGATCAACGGCGGTTCGCCGCTGGTGCTGGTCGACGGCGCCGAAGGCGACCTGATGAAGATCAACCCCAACGACGTGGCCTCGATCTCGGTGGTCAAGGACGCTTCGGCGGCGGCCATCTACGGCGCCCGTGCGGCATTCGGCGTGGTGCTCGTGACGACCAAGAGCGGCGACTCCTCGGGCAAGACCCGCATTTCGTACAGCGGCCGCTGGGGCTGGAACGAACCCACCACCTCGACCGACTACGAGACCCGCGGCTACTACTCGGTCTACCTCAACGACCTCTTCTGGCGCTCATACGCCGGAAACAATTACACGCGCTACACCGAACAGGACATGATGGAGCTGTGGGCCCGCCGCAACGACCGCACGGAGCATCCCGACCGCCCGTGGGTCAAGATCGACCAGCGCGACGGCCGCGACACCTATGTTTACTACGGCAACACCGACTGGTATCACTACCTGTTCAAGGACGAGCACCCGAACACGAGCCACAGCATCTCGCTCTCGGGAGGCAACGACCGTGTGGACTATCTGCTCTCGGGCAGCTATTACAGCGAGGAGGGACTTTTCCGCCAGCATCCCGACAAGCTCCAGAAGATCACATTCCGGTCGAAAATCACCTTCGACATCAACAAGTGGCTGAAGGTGAGCAACAACACCAGCTACTACAACTACAAGTACTTCTACCCCGGCCCGAGCGATGTCAATACGGCCTTCTCGTGGAGCACCGTACACGGACTGGCTTCGTTCGTTCCCGTCAACCCCGACGGCACGAGCGTCTACAACACGTCGTTCTCGAACTACCAGATCATGGACGGACTGCCCACGATCCTCAACAAAGACGGCCACACCAACGACGACCATACGGACAACATGTCGACCACGACGGAGCTGACCTGGACCCCGGTCAAAGGGCTGGAGATCAAGGGTAACTTCACCTACATGTTCAATACCACGCGCTACACCAACCGTCAGGTCAACACCGAGTACTCGCAGTATCCGGGTGAAATAAACACGCTCACGTCCGGAAAGATGGAGGACAAACTCTATGAAAAGAGCATGACCCACACCTACTATCAGGCCAACCTCTACGGCACGTTCGAACGCACCTTCGCCCGGGACCACAACTTCAAGGCGATGGTCGGCTTCAACTGGGAGACCAAATTCCTCAAGGACGTGGCCGCAACGGGTTACAACCTGCTCTCCGAAACGCTCAACGACCTGAACCTCGTGGGCCAGGGCGCCGACGGCGAAAAACGCATGGAGGTAGGCGGCGGTCAAAACGAATACGCCCTGATGGGCTTCTTCGGCCGTCTGAACTACGACTACAAGGGCAAATACCTCGTCGAGGCGAGCGGCCGCTACGACGGCACATCGCGCTTCAAGCGCGGGCAGCGCTGGGGCTTCTTCCCCTCGTTCTCGCTGGGATGGCGCGTCTCGGAAGAGGCCTTCTTCGACGGCATCCGCGACCAGTTCAACAACCTCAAACTGCGCTTCTCGTACGGCCAACTGGGCAACCAGAACGTCGGTTATTACGACTATATCCGCAAAATCTCGATCGGGAGTCAAAACTACCTGTTCGGCGGCGACAAGCCCACCACGGCGACCATCTCGGCCCCGGTGGCTTCCGACCTCTCGTGGGAGCGAAGCATCCACAAGAACCTCGGCGTGGACATGAGTTTCCTGAACAACCGCCTGGCCTTCTCCGCCGACTTCTACATCCGCGACACGAAGGACATGCTCACCGCGGGCATCGCCCTGCCGGCCACCTACGGCGCCGACTCGCCGAAAATGAACAGCGCCGACCTGCGCACCAAGGGCTACGAGCTCTCGCTCAACTGGCGCGACGAGTTCCAGCTGCTGCGCCGTCCGTTCTCGTACAGCGTGACGCTGACCTTCAACGACTACGTTTCGAACATCACCAAGTTCGACAACCCCGACCGCTCCTTCGCCAAGAAATACTACGAAGGCATGCGCTGGGGCGAAATCTGGGGTTACCGCATCGACGGACTGTTCGCCTCGGACGAGGAAGCCCGCAACTACCCCGTCGACCAGACGACCGTGAACGAGATCATCAACGCCTCGGCAGGAGCCGAAAAGGGACTGCGCGCCGGCGACCTGAAATTCCGCGATCTGGACGACAACAACGTAATCTCCATCGGCAAGAACACCGTCGACGATCCGGGCGACCGCGAGATCATCGGCAACAGCCAGCCGCGCTACCACTACGGCGCCACGCTGGCGCTGCAATGGGCAGGCATCGACTTCTCGATCTTCTTCCAGGGAATCGGCCGCCAGGACTGGTATCCGGCCGCCAACGCACTGGCCTTCTGGGGTCCCTACGCACGTCCCTACGCCACCTACCTCCCCAAGAACTTCCACACGCAGATCTGGTCGGAGGAGAATCCGAACTCCTATTTCCCCCGTCCGCGCGGCTACACGGCCATGAAGGGAACCAACCGCGAGCTGACGGCCGTCAACGACCGCTATCTGCAAAACATCGGTTATTGCCGTCTGAAAAACCTCACGGTGGGCTACACGCTGCCCAAACAGTGGACCCGCAAGGCGCTGATCGAAAGCCTGCGCATCTACTTCACGGGCGAGAACCTCTTTACCTGGTCGGGCATCCACTCGGATTACATCGACCCCGAGATGGCCGCAACCGGCAAGGACCTGCGTCTCTACCCCTGGCAGCGGACCTACATGTTCGGCGTGGACGTCACCTTCTAACCGCTTAAATGAGAAGTGTTATGAAAAAGATTCTATCAATACTGACCATAGGCTGCGCCCTGACGCTTTCATCGTGCGAAGACTGGCTCGACAAATACCCGCTGGCGCAGATGTCGCCCGAGACCTTCTTCTCGAACGAAAACGAGTTGCAGGCCTTCAGCAACACCTTCTACACGATCTTCCCCGGCGACGGCCTTTACAACGAGGGCTACGACAACATCGTGAAGAACGAGATCGCCGCCGAAATGCGCGACGGCCGCACGATTCCCGCCTCGGGCGGCGGCTGGACGTGGACCGACCTGCGCAAGTTCAACACCCTGCTCGAATACTCGGGCAACTGCAAGGACACCGACATCCGCAACCGCTACGACGCCGTGGCCCGTTTCTTCCGCGCCTACTTCTATTTCGAGAAGGTGAAGCGCTTCGGCGACGTGCCCTGGTATGCCAAGCCCCTCGGTTCGGCCGACCCCGAGCTGAAGCGTCCCCGCGACTCGCGCGAATTCGTCATGCAGCGCATGATCGAGGACATCGACTTCGCCATCCGCTATCTGCCGGCCGAACGCGATCTCTACCGCGTGACGAAATGGACGGCGCTGGCGCTCAAGTCGCGCTTCTGCCTCTTCGAAGGCACGTTCCGCAAGTACCACAGCATCGACGGCTACGAACACGACTGGAAATGGTATCTCGAACAGGCCGCCGACGCAGCCGAGGAATTCATCACCAACAGCGGCTATTCGCTCTACACCGCGACCGGACCGGCCACCAGCTACCGCGACCTGTTCGCCTCGGAGAACGCGCAGAGCGTCGAGGTCATCCTCGCTCGCGACTATAATTCGGCGCTGGGCGTCTTCCACAACGCCAATTTCTACACCATCAGCGCCTCGTACGGCAAACCGGGCATGACGCGCAAGATCGTCGACAGCTACCTGATGGCCGACGGTTCGCGATTCACGGACAAGGCCGGCTGGGAAACCATGGAGTTCAAGCAGCAGTGTTCGAACCGCGACCCGCGCCTGGCCCAGACCATCCGCACGCCGGGATACACGCGTATCGGAGCCACGACCAAGCTAGCGCCGGACCTGGCGAACTCGATCACCGGCTACCACGTCGTGAAGTTCGTCACCGGAACGGCGCAGGACGCCTACAACAAGTCGTTCAACGACCTGCCGATCTTCCGCTCGGCGGAGGTCTACCTCAATTTCGCCGAGGCCAAGGCCGAGCTGGGAACCCTCACGCAGGAGGACATCAACCTCTCGGTCAAACGGCTGCGCGACCGTGTGGGCATGTCCAACCTGATCCTCGACGACGCCAACAAAAACCCCGACCCCTACCTGTCGGATGCGAAGACCGGCTATCCCAACGTCACGGGTGCGAACAAGGGGGTGATCCTCGAAATCCGCCGCGAACGCACCATCGAGCTGGCGATGGAGGGATTCCGCTACTACGACATCATGCGCTGGAAGGAGGGCAAGACCTTCGAACAACCGCTGCTGGGCCTCTACATCCCCGCCAAGGGCGAGTACGACATCGACGGCGACGGAACGCCCGACGTCTATTTCGCCACCAAGGGCGAGACGCCCTCGACCACGGCCAAACTGACACTGGTGATCGACCAGGACATTCTCTTCTCCGACGGCGACCACGGCTACATCTCGCCACACATGAAGAACCGCGGCATCTGGGACGAAACCCGCGACTATTTCTATCCGATTCCGACCGACGACCGCTCGCTGACGGGCGGCGCCCTGACCCAGAACCCCGGATGGAACGACGGACTGAATTTTTAACCGCAAAACAAACCGAAAAATGTTGGAACTCATGAAAAAATACCTGATGACCCTGCTGACGCTCGGCCTGGCCTGCAATGCCGCAGCCTGCATGGAGGACGAACCGTTTTACGACACCGAAATTCCGCCCCACGTCTCAATCGACAACTCCAAGGGCGAGGGTGTGACACGTCTGGTGACCTACAATGTCGGAATCTTCAACAAATACATCAAGGACGACTACCAGCTCATCGCCGACATGATGAAGGAGATCGACGCCGACGCCATCTGCATGAACGAGCTCGACAACAACACCAACCGCACGCGCCACGTCTACCAGCTCAAGCATTTCGCATCCCTGATGGGCAGCTGGGACTTCGAATACGGTGCGGCCATGCCCTACGACGGAGGCGAATACGGCGAGGGCGTGACAACCCGCAAGAAGGCCGTGAATAAGTTTTCGGTGGCCCTGCCCAAGGGCGTGGGCGCCGAGCCGCGCGTACTGGTCGTCATGGAGATGGAGGATTACGTGATCTGCACCTCGCACCTCGACCATGTCTCTTCCGAGGCGCAGCTGGGACAGGTGGAGCTGATCACCAAAACGATGAAGGAACGTTACGGCGACTCCGGGAAGCCCGTTTTCCTGGGCGGCGACATGAACGCCACACCCTCGTCGGAGACGGGCAAACTGCTCCAGAAAGACTGGGAGATCCTGACCATCACCGGATTCGGGACCTTCCCGTCGGACAATCCCTCGAAATGCATCGACTACATCATGCAGCTCAAGGGCACGCCGAAGTGCGAAGTCGTAGGCTCACAGATCCTGCGCTGGTTCAAGTCGGGCGACGTGACGAAAGCCTCGGACCACCTGCCGGTGATGCTCGACATCAAACTCCCGGCCAAAAACAAGTAGAACCCAAAACGAACACGACCATGAAACGATATGCTTCCATCCGTCTCGTTGCGGCCGCCGCGCTGTTGATTGCGTCGGGAGGCTGCAAGGACGACAATCCGGGAACGGGGCTGAACGGGCCCGCGGTGCTGGCGATCCAGAACGCCGGGGCCGAACCGCTCCAGATCTCGCTGCTCGAACCCAAAACCCAGACGATCGACATCCGGGCCGTCGCCCGGTCGGTCAGTGCGGAGAACCTCACCGTGACCTTCAAGGTCGACCGCACGCTGGTCGACGCCTACAACAAGGCCCACGACACGTCGTACGAACTCGTGCCGGCCGAGGCCTACGAATTTTCGAAGAAGGAGGTGATCCTGCCCCGCTACAACGAGGTTTCGTCGACGGCGCAGGTGACGCTGAACAGCGAGAAGATGCCCGACGGCGAGCAGTACCTGCTGCCGATCACCATCGAACAGATCAAGGGCGACGACGCTGCGCAGACCTCCGACGAGGGCAACGTCTACTACATCCTCTTCAACAAGCGCGTGCTGCCGCCCGCCCAGCTGCTCGACCGCGAAGGCTGGAAAGTGGTCCACTGCACCTCGGAATACACCCCAGGCGAAGGCAATCCCAAGACCGGGTGGGCCAAGGACGTGCTCGACGGCAACCCGGCGAGCTATTGGACCTACAATTTCAAGACATCCGTCGGTCCGGTGGTCTACGTTCCGTTCTATTTCGTCTTCGACATGGGCAAGGAGGTGACCGTGCGCGGCGTCCGTATCACGGCCCGCACCAAAGCCGACGGCGCCCTGAACAATCCTCCGGGCGACATCACGATCGAAACGGCCAGAACCATCACGGGCGACGGCATGGAGAACGACGCAGACTGGACATACAGCGAACGGTTCACCGGGACGAAGCCCGACGAGGGAATCATGTCCCACTCGCTCCACAACTCGGTCTATCTGGGTGAAATCCAGCGGGCGCGCTACATCCGCTTCACGCTCCACATGTCGTGGAACAGCGGGTCGAGCGTAAAACCGACGCCGATGACCTACAAAGGCGGCACATTCGCCGAATTCGAAGTCTGGGGCAATCTCGAAGAACTGGACCTCGACTGATCCCTTATCACCCGCCTGCGGGAGCGTTCCCGCAGGCGGCTTTTTCAACCACCACCCTTCCCCAATCCAATGAGAAAGAGCATTTTATTAATCTTCGCCACACTTCTCGCGGCAGCCGGCTCCGCCCGGAGCATCGACATCATCCCGCGCCCCGCGGAAATCACCGAAGCCAGGGGAGAGTTTCGGATCACGGCCCAGACCGCCATCGCCGCCGAAGGAGAACTCCGGCGTCCCGCCGAAATCTTCGCAACGGACATCGAACCCGTCATCGGGCGCGAAATACCCGTGGCCGCAAAGGGCGAAATCCGTCTCCGGACATCTCCGTCCCTCGCCGCCGAGGAGTACACCCTTGCCGTGACGCCCCACACCGTCGAAATTCTCGGAGGCTCCCCGCAAGCCGTGTTCTACGCCTTGCAGACACTCCGCCAACTCGTCGCTACCGGCGGAACAGTACCCGCGGTCGTCGTCCGCGACAAACCCTGCTTCGCACACCGCGGCGGAATGCTTGACTCCGGGCGTCATTTCTGGACCGTAGACGAGGTGAAACGTTTCATCGACATCCTCGCCATGCACAAGCTGAACGTATTTCACTGGCATCTCTCCGAAGATCAGGGATGGCGCATCGAGATCAAACGCTATCCCCTGCTGACCGAGATCGGGTCCGTACGCAGGGAGACCGTCATCGGCCGATACGACAAGACCGACGAAAGCCGCAACCGATACGATGGAAAACCCTACGGCGGTTTTTACACCCAGGACGACGTACGCGCCATCGTGGCCTACGCCGCAGAGCGCTACATCGAGGTCATTCCCGAGATCGACATGCCCGGGCATATGCTCGGGGCGCTGGCTTCCTATCCCCAGCTGGGATGCCGGGGCAAGGGCTACGAGGTATGGACCCACTGGGGGATTTCCAAGGACGTGCTCTGCGCCGGAAAGGAGGAGACCTTCGAATTCGTGGAAAACGTGCTCGCAGAGGTGCTCGACCTGTTCCCCTCGAAATTCATACACGTCGGGGGCGACGAATGTCCCAAGGAGCGCTGGAAGGAGTGCCCCGCCTGCCAGAGGCGCATCCGGGAGGAGGGACTGGCAAACGAAAACGAACTTCAGAGTTATTTCATGCACCGCGTCGAAAAGTGGCTCCACGAGCACGGACGCGAGTTGATCGGATGGGACGAGATCATGCAGGGCGGAATATCGAAGTCAGCGGTAATCATGGCCTGGACGGATCAGTTCCGGGGAACGGACGCCGCGAGGAAGGGAAACCGAGTCATCATGACACCCAAGTGGAACTGCTACCTCGACTACTCGCAGACTTCCGATCCCGAAAAGTACGAGCCGATAGGACCTACACGGTACCTCTCCATGAGGCAGGTTTACCGGCTCGATCCCTACGACCGCCTGAAACCCGCCGAGTACAGGAATATCCTCGGCATTCAGGGAAACGTATGGACCGAATATATCGCCGATTTCGGCCATGTGCAGCGAATGACGCTCCCCAGGATGGCCGCCATCGCAGAAATCGCCTGGGCATACGACCGGAAGGATTACGACGATTTCGAAAAACGGGCCAAAAGGCTCCTGCCGGAACTTTACGGAAACGCAAAACTAAAATTCTCGGAATTCTTCTTCGAGGACATCGAGTGAACAAAGCCGCGGAAAAGCGGGTCGCCTCCCCACCCTGCGGCCTGCTTTTCCGCAACGGCTTTTCGGGGAATCCCGATTTTTAGTACTTTTACACAGTCTTACGACACGCCATGTCAGATAACGAATACGACGTTCACCTGTGGTTGAGAATCGAACGGGGGGGGGGAAATCGCCGCCTTCCGGGAGTTGTTCGACCGTTACTATGCGCCGTTGTGCCGCTTCGCCGAGTTCTGGCTCCGCGACCGCGCTTCGGCCGAAGAGGTCGTACTCGACGTCTACACCCATGTCTGGCAGCACGCCGCCGAGCTGCGGATCACCGTCTCGGTACGCGCCTATCTGTTCCGCGCCGTGCGCAACCGGGCGCTCAACCGCCTGCGCGACGACCGTTTTTCCTACATTCCGTTCGAAGAGTTAGGCGAGGTTTTCGCCAGCCCCGAGTCGTTGCAGATCGAGACCGACGAGATCACGCAGCTCGTGGCCGAGGCCGTCTCGCAGCTGCCCGGCCGCTGCCGCGACATCTTCCTCAAAAGCCGCAGCGAGCAGCTCTCGAACGCCGAAATAGCCGCCGAGATGCATATTTCCGTCAAGACCGTCGAAGCGCAGATGAGCAAGGCGCTGCGTCGCCTGCGCGGCCTGCTCCACAAGGAGTGACCCGCCGCGGCCGCAATGAATAAAAACGGGAAAACGTGCTGTTTTTCCGTTTTTTTTCTACCTTTGTCCGATATGGAACGCACTGCAATCTTCCCCGGGTCGTTCGACCCCTTCACGCGCGGCCATGCGGCTCTGGTCGACGAAGCGCTGAACCTGTTCGACCGCGTGATCATCGGCATCGGCAACAACACCTCCAAGCAGGGGCTGCTGACGGTCGAGAACCGCAAGCGGCTCATCGACGACATCTACCGCGGCGATGAGCGCGTCGAGGCGTGCATCTACACCGGGCTGACGGGCGAATTCGCCGAGGCGGCAGGAGCCTGCGCCATCATCCGCGGCGTGAGGAACACCACCGACTTCGAGTACGAACGCACGATGGAGGCCACCAACCACCGCATCTACCCCGACATCACGACCGTCATGCTGTTCACCCCCTCGCCCGTAGCCGACATCTCGTCGTCGACCGTGCGCGAGGTGCTTTCGTTCGGCCGCACCGTGGAAGAGTTCATGCCCATAGGAATAGATATTAACAAATACCTGTAACATATGATGGAATTTACAGCCGAAATGATCGCCGGATTCCTGGGCGGCGACATCGTCGGCAACAAGGACGCCAAGGTACACACCGTTTCGTCGATCGAGGAGGGCAGGGCCGGATCGCTGGCCTACCTCACGAACCCCAAATACGAACCGTTTCTCTACACCACGGGCGCGTCGATCGTGCTGGTCGACCGTGCGTTCGAGCCTTCGCAGCCGGTGGCCGCGACGCTCGTCAAGGTGGACGACGCGGGCGCCTGCGTCCTGAAACTGCTCGAAATGTACAACGCCGCCAAACCCCGCCGCAAGGGGATCAGCGGCCGCGCATCGGTCTCGGAACGGGCGCAGGTCGGCCAGGAGTGCTACATCGGCGATTTCGCGGTCGTCGAGGAGGACGCCGTCATCGGCGAGGGTTGCCAGATCTACCCCCAGGTCTACGTGGGCCGCGGCGTCCGGATCGGCGACAACACCACGCTCTACCCCGGAGTCAAAATCTACGAAGGCTGCATCGTGGGTGCGAACTGCATCCTCCACGCAGGGGCGGTGATCGGCGCCGACGGATTCGGGTTCATGCCCAACGCCGCGGGCGGATTCGACAAGATTCCCCAGCTGGGCAACGTGGTGATCGAGGACGACGTGGAGATCGGCGCCAACACCTGCATCGACCGCGCCAAGACCGACTCGACCGTCATCCGCCGGGGCGTGAAACTCGACAACCTGATCCAGATCGGCCATAACGTGCAGATCGGCGAGAACACCGTGTCGTCGGCCCAGACCGGCATCGCGGGAACTTCGAAGGTCGGCCGCAACTGCTTCCTCGCGGGTCAGGTGGGCATCGCCGACCACGTCACCATCGGCGACCGCGTGAAGGTCGGCTCGAAGAGCGGACTCGACAAGGACGTTCCCGACGACGAAATCCGCTTCGGATACCCCGCCCTCCCGGGCATGCAGTACCACCGTTCGGCAGCCGTGTTCAAACGCCTGCCCGAACTGGCGCAGCAGGTCCGCGCGCTGGAAAAACAACTTGCAGAACTCACAAAAAAATAATTCGATGAAAAAAATCCTGATCCTCACAGCGGCGGCAGCCGTGTTGTGCAGCTGCGCCAACAAAAACAAGTACGCCGTCGACGGCAAGGTCGAAGGAGCCAACAGCATGGTTTACCTCTTCGACGAGAAGGACAACATCCTCGATTCGGCGGCCGTGGCCAACGGGGTGTTCCGCTTCGAGGGCGTGGCCGAGAAACCTCAGGCGGCCATTCTGCGCGACGCACGCGACGACGGGGCGACGTTCGGCGCCATGCTGATCCTCGAACCGGGCACGATCAACGTGACCGACGACGCACAGAACCCCTACCGCAAGAAGGTGACGGGCACGCCGGCCAACGACGCCAGCGACGCCTACGCCACAGCCGGAAGCGCCCTCGTGCAGGAGTTCCGCAATCCGGAAACCACCGCCGAGCGTCGCGAGGCCATCGAACAGGAGTACGAACAGCTGACCCGCACGGTCCTGGACCAGAACCGCGACAACCTCTTCGGCGTGATGCTGCTGTCCCAGCAGCTCGGCTACGAGCTTTCGGGGCAGGAACTGCTCGACGAAATCGCCAAATTCCCGGCTGCCATGCAGCAGACCGACGCACTGGTGCGGCTCAAGGAGAACGCCGAGCAGATGATCAAGACCGACATCGGCCAGCCGTTCATCGACATCGCACAGCCCAATGCCGACGGCGAGCAGGTATCGCTCGAATCGGTGGTCAGGAATCCGGCGAACAAATATGTCCTGCTCGACTTCTGGGCTTCGTGGTGCGGTCCCTGCATGGGCGAAGTTCCCCACCTGAAGAAGACCTACGACGAGTTCCGCAAGAAGGGTTTCGAAATCTACGGCGTGTCGTTCGACCAGGACCGTGCGAAATGGCTGGAGGCTGTCGACCAGAACGACATGAACTGGCTGCACGTCAGCGAGGTGAAAGGCTTCGACAACCAGGCCGCCAAGGATTACGCCATCCAGGGCATTCCGTCGAACTTCCTGATCGACGGTCAGGGTACGATCGTCGCCAAGAACCTGCGCGGCGAGGCGCTCTACGAAAAGATCTCGGAGCTGCTGGCCCAGTAATTTCCCAACGACATTCCGGCCCCTCCGTTCCGTACAGCCGGAAGGAGGGGCTTTTTCCATAAAATGCAGATGAAATCCGTCGAGAAATACAGAATCATGGGCATCGACCCCGGCACGAACTACATGGGTTACGGCGTGCTGGAGATCGAGGGGCGCTCGGTGCGCTCGGTGGTGCTGGGCGACATCGACCTGCATAAGCTCCCCGACCCCTACGCCAAACTGCGTTACATTTTCGAACGCGTGGGAGCGCTGGTCGACGAGTACGCCCCGCGCGAAGTGGCGCTGGAGTCGCCGTTCTTCGGCGAGAACGTGCAGTCGATGCTCAAGCTGGGACGGGCGCAGGGCGTGGCCATGGCCGCAGCGTTGAGCCGCGGCATCGACGTTTTCGAATACGCCCCGATGCGCATCAAACAGTCGATCACGGGCCGCGGATCGGCCGCCAAGGAGCAGGTGGCCTCCATCGTCTGCCGCACGCTCGCCATCGACCGCCCTCCCAAGCGGCTCGATGCCACGGACGGCATGGCCGTCGCCTTGTGCCACTACTTCACCTCGGCCAGTCCGCTCAACGCCGCGCTGGGCGACGAACGCGTCAAGGGGCTTGGAGGCGGCAAAAAAGCCGCCTCCAAGGGCGGCTCGCAGAGCTGGGAGCAATTCCTGAAAAAGAATCCCGACCGGGAGATCAAATAAAACCAACACCAAACTACCCACCGCCATGAAAAACCTTCTGACCGCCGCCCTCGCCGCCCTGCTATGCAGTTGCGGAGGCGCAAACTACACCATCACAGGCCGCTACGAACTGCCTCCGGGCGACTCGGTCTATCTGCTGGCTTCCGACAACACGGTGCTCGCCGCCGGTGTCGTGAACGCCGACACGACCGTTTCGCTGCAAGGGACCGTTACAACTCCCGACCTGGTTTTCCTGGCCAACGCGAAGCGAACCAACCACCCCGCCTGGCTTTTCCTCGAACCCGGAAAAATCCGAATCGAGAAATACGATCCCGCATTCGGCTATGTCGTCTGCGGAACACCGCTCAACGACCGGAAAAAAGCATTCGACGAAGCGATGTACGCTTTCGGAGACAAACTCCGCAAAGGCTCCCCGGGGCAGTCGCTCCAAGCGATCCTGGCCGAAATGAATGCACTCTATACCCAAACCGTAGACGCCAACCTCGACAATGTTTTCGGAGCCTGGGTCTTCAACAGCTACGAATTCCAGAACATCAAGGACAATCCCGAAAAAGTCAAAGCCCGGCTGGCGCAATTCACCCCCGGGATACAAGCGCATCCGATGTTGAAAAAGTCGCAGGATGCCTCCCAGGCCACCGCACGGAGCGCTGTCGGCCAACCCTATACCGATTTTTCCTGTAAAAACGCCGCCGGAGAGACCATTGCGCTCTCGTCACTCACAGGTCCCGGCCGCTGGGTGCTGCTCGACTTCTGGGCCACGTGGTGCGGTCCCTGCTGCCGGGAAATCCCCTACCTGAAAGAAGCCTATGCCGCATTCAGCGGACGCGGATTTGCGATCTACGCGGTGTCGATCGACCACGATGCGGCACGCTGGCAGCGGTTTCTCGCCGAAAACGACCTGCCGTGGACGAACGTGCTGTCCTCCGGCTGCGGCAAGCAAAGCCCTGCCGCAGCAATGTACGGCATCCGCTTCATTCCGTCGAATTTCCTGATTTCGCCCGACGGCGTGATCGTCGCCCGCAACCTTCCCGGCAGGCAATTGCAGTCCCGGCTGGAGGAATTGATGAAATAGCGTCATTTTTTAAACGACTGATAATCCGGACGATGTCGCAACGCCCGTCATCCGGATCATCTTTTTTACTAAATTTTTTAAGCAATTATTTGCGTGTTTCGGATTTTTGCCCTACATTTGCATTCGCAATTCGGCACCGTAGCTTAATTGAATAGAGCATCTGACTACGGATCAGAAGGTTACAGGTTTGAGTCCTGTCGGTGTCACAAAGAGGGAAAGGCAAATGCTTTTCCCTCTGTTGTTTACAGCCGCTTGCAATTTGCAGGCGGTTTTTTCGCATCTTGTTTTCTGTGGTTTTCACGGCGAAATCGGGAATTTGTTTAAACCAATGCGTAAACCGAAAAATCCCGATGAACACGGCCATCGAGACGATCGAAAAATGCAGCGACGCGTAAAGCCGGCATTATTTCACCTCCGAATTTTTCCGTTTCACCCGTCCGAAACCGGACAATCGGACAAAGTTTTCTAATTCCATATTTCAACAACCGGCTCGTTTCGCTGTCAAAAGCCGACGGTCAACACGCTTTTTAGGCATTTTCGGCATCGTTACGACACTTTTATTCGTCGGAAAGGGCACCAGAACCGGACGCCCATTCGGTTTTGCATCCATCCGCCTTTTTCGTATCTTTGCATACAATACCCTACGCAAAACCGGACTCTCGCAATGAATAAGAAAAAGAAATGGATCATCACGGCCATCGTTCTCGTGGTATTCTGCCTGATCCTGGGCCTCTACAATCTATTGAACGACAAAGCTCCGGCATCGGATGACGCCGCCAAAGCGCCGATCGCGCCCCGCAGACAGAGCACCCTCAACGTCAACGGACGCATCGTCCGTCCGCAGCGGCTCACCGACGGCATCACCACGGTGGGCAACCTGCTGCCGGACGAGGAGGTGGACCTCTCGTTCGAAACCTCGGGCAAAATCGTGGCGATCAACTTCCAGGAGGGCACCGTCGTCCGCAAGGGCGAGCTGCTGGCCAAGGTCAACGACCTGCCGCTCGTGGCCCAGCTCTCGCGTTACGAGGCGCAGCTCAAACTGGCCGAAGACCGCGTTTACCGCCAGAGCGCCCTGCTCAAAAAGGACGCCGTGAGCCAGGAGGCCTACGAACAGGCCCGCACGGAACTGGCGATGCTCAACGCCGACATCGACATCGTGAAGTCGAACATCGCGCTCACGGAGCTGCGGGCGCCGTTCGACGGCGTGATCGGCCTGCGCAACGTCAGCGAAGGCGCCTACGCCTCGCCCAGCGTCGTGGTGGCCAAGCTCACGAAGATTTCGCCCCTGAAGATCGACTTTTTCGTTCCCGAACGCTATGCCAACCAGATCAAGCCCGGCACGCGCCTCTCGTTCACCATCGAGGGACGGCAGGAGCGTTTCGAAGCCGCGGTTTACGCCACCGAATCGAAGGTCGACATCGCCACCCGCACGCTGGCCGTCCGGGCGAAGTATCCCAATACGCAGGGCAAACTGCTGCCGGGACGCTTTGCGACGGTGCAGATCCGCATGCACGAAATTCCCGACGCCATCGCCATCCCGACCGAAGCCCTCGTGCCGGAGATGGGCGTCGACAAGGTATTCCTCTACAAGGGAGGCAAGGCGCACGCCGCGGAGGTGAAAACCGGACTGCGGACCGATTCGAGCATCCAGATCATCGACGGGCTTAACGTCGGCGACACGCTCATCACCTCCGGCACGTTGCAGCTGCGCGAGGGGCTTCCCGTGAAACTCGACACCGTCGAATAAACCCTCCGCCGCATGAACATTTCCGAACTGAGCATCCGGAGGCCCGTCCTGGCGTCGGTGCTGACGATCATCATCCTGCTATTCGGTCTGATCGGATACAGTTACCTCGGCGTGCGCGAATTCCCGAGCGTCGACAACCCGATCATCTCGGTCTCGTGCTCCTACCCGGGCGCCAACGCCGACGTGATCGAAAACCAGATCACCGAGCCGCTCGAACAGAACATCAACGGCATCCCGGGCATCCGCTCGCTGTCGAGCGTCAGCAGCCAGGGCCAGAGCCGCATCACCGTCGAGTTCGAACTCTCGGTGGACCTCGAAACCGCCGCCAACGACGTTCGCGACAAGGTTTCGCGCGCCCAGCGCTACCTGCCGCGCGACTGCGACCCCCCGACCGTGACCAAGGCCGACGCCGACGCCTCGCCGATTCTGATGGTCACGATCCAGAGCGACAAGCGGTCGCTGCTCGAATTGAGCGAGATCGCCGACCTGACGGTCAAGGAGCAGTTGCAGACCATCAGCGACGTGAGCGGCGTGCAGATCTGGGGCGAAAAACGCTACTCGATGCGCCTGTGGCTCGACCCCGCGAAGATGGCCGGCTACGGCATCACCCCGACCGACATCAAGACGGCCCTCGACCGCGAGAACGTCGAACTGCCTTCGGGCAGCATCGAGGGCAACACCACGGAGCTGACGATCCGCACGATGGGACTGATGCACACCACGCGGGAGTTCAACGACCTGGTGGTGCGCGAAGACGCCGACCGCATCATCCGCATGAGCGACGTGGGACGCGCCGAACTGGGTCCGCAGGACACGCGCAGCTACATGAAAATGAACGGCATTCCGATGGTGGGCGTCGTCGTGATCCCCCAGCCGGGCGCCAACCACATCGAGATCGCCGATGCCGTGTACGCACGCATGGAGAGCATGAAGAAGGACCTCCCGGACGACGTGGTCACCTCCTACGGATTCGACAACACGCGCTTCATCCGCGCCTCGATCGACGAGGTGAGGACCACCGTCTACGAGGCTTTCATCCTGGTCATCATCATCATCTTCCTCTTCCTGCGCAACTGGCGCGTGACGCTGATCCCCTGCATCGTGATCCCCGTGTCGCTGATCGGCACGTTCTTCGTGATGTATGCCGCGGGATTCTCGATCAACGTGCTGTCGATGCTGGCCGTGGTGCTCTCGGTGGGACTGGTCGTCGACGACGCCATCGTGATGACCGAAAACATCTACATTCGCATCGAACGGGGCATGACGCCCTTCGACGCCGGCATCGAAGGGGCCAAGGAGATCTTCTTCGCCGTAATTTCGACCTCGATCACGCTGATCGCCGTCTTCTTCCCGATCGTCTTCATGGAGGGCATGACGGGCCGCCTGTTCCGCGAATTCAGCATGGTGATCTCGGGCGCGGTGGTCATCTCGACCTTCGCCGCGCTGACGATCACCCCGATGCTCGCGACCAAGCTGCTCGTGCGGCAGGAGAAGAAGAGCTGGTTTTACAGCAAGACCGAACCGTTCTTTGTCTGGCTCAACGACTTTTACAGCCGCACGCTGGCCTCGTTCCTGCGCCGCCGGTGGCTGGCCCTGCCGCTGGTCCTGCTGACGATGGGACTCATCGGCTGGCTGTGGAGCGCCATCCCGGCCGAGATGGCCCCGCTGGAGGACCGTTCGCAGATTTCGATCAACACGCGCGGCTCGGAGGGCGCCACCTACGAATACATCCGCGACTACACCGAGGACATCAACCGCCTGGTCGACTCGCTCGTGCCGGAAGCCTCGTCGGTGACAGCCCGCGTGTCGAGCGGCTCGGGCAACGTCCGCATCGCCCTGACGGACATCGCTACCCGCAAACGCTCGCAGATGGAGATCGCCGAGCAGATCTCGGCCGCCGTGCGCTCGAAGACCAAGGCCCGCGCCTTCGTGCAGCAGCAGAGCACCTTCGGCGGACGCCGCGGGCGCATGCCCGTGCAGTACGTGCTCCAGGCCACCAGCCTCGAACGGTTGCAGGAGGTGCTGCCCGAATTCATGCGCAAGGTTTACGAAAGCCCCGTGTTCCAGATGGCCGACGTGGACCTGAAGTTCAGCAAGCCCGAGGTGCGCATCGAGGTCAACCGCGACAAGGCCAACCTGCTGGGCGTCTCGACGCGCAACATCGCCCAGACGCTCCAGTACGGATTGAGCGGCCAGCGTCTCGGCTACTTCTACATGAACGGCAAGCAATACGAAATCCTGGCCGAGATCAACCGCCAGCAGCGCAACAAGCCCGCCGACCTGCGTTCGATCTACGTGCGCAGCGACAAGGGCGAGATGATCCAGATGGACAACCTCATTTCGCTCGCGGAGAACGTCGCGCCGCCGCAGCTCTACCACTACAACCGCTTCCTGTCGGCCACCGTGTCGGCCGGGCTGGCCAAGGGCAAGACCATCGGGCAGGGACTCGACGAAATGGACCGCATCGCCGACGAGACGCTCGGCGACGACTTCCGCACGGCGCTGGCCGGCGACTCGAAGGAGTTCCGCGAAAGCTCGTCGAGCCTGATGTTCGCCTTCATCCTGGCCGTCATGCTGATCTACCTGATCCTCGCCGCGCAGTTCGAGAGCTTCAAAGACCCGCTGGTGATCATGCTCACCGTACCGCTGGCGGTGGCCGGGGCGCTCGTGTTCATGTATGCGGGCGGGCAGACGATGAACATATTCAGCCAGATCGGCATCATCATGTTGATCGGGCTGGTGGCCAAGAACGGTATCCTGATCGTCGAGTTCGCGAATCAGAAGCAGGAGTCGGGGCTCGCCCGCGGGGAGGCGATCGAGCAGGCCGCGTTGCAGCGCCTGCGCCCGATTCTGATGACCAGCGCCTCGACCGTGCTGGGATTGATTCCGCTGGCTTTGGCTACCGGCGAGGGGGCTGCCGGCCGCGTGGCGATGGGTGTGGCCGTCGTCGGCGGCATGCTCGTCTCGACCCTGCTGACGCTTTACATCGTTCCGGCCATGTACAGCTATATTTCCACCGACAGACACAAAAAGAAAGCATGAGAAGATTCCTGTCGCTGACTTGGGCGCTGTGCGGCTTGTCCGTCTTGTCCGCGCAGACTCCCTATACGCTGAAGTCCTGTCTGGAGACGGGCTTGGAGCGCAATTACTCGATTCGCATCGCTCGCAACGACGAGCGGATCAGCTCGTCGAACGCGACCCGGGCGGCAGCCGGGGCTCTGCCGACGCTCGATTTTTCGGCAGGCTACGACGGAGCGCTGTCCGATAGCCGCACCCGTCCGCGAGCCGGAGAGACGTCCTCCGAAAATGGGGCGTACGACCAGACCGTGTCGGCGGGACTCGACCTCGAATGGACGATTTTCGAGGGCTTCCGCATACGGACCGACTATCGCCGCCTGCAGGAGCTCAAGGCTCAGGGCGAGCTGGAGACGCGCATTGCGATCGAGGATTTCGTCGCTTCGCTGGCGGCCGAGTACTACAATTTCGTCCAGCAGAAAATCCGGCTCAAGAACTTCCGCTACGCCGTGTCGCTTTCCAAAGAGCGGCTGCGTATCGTCGAGGCGCGCTATCGGATCGGCAGTTTCTCCCGTCTGGACCTGTTGCAGGCGCGGGTCGACTTCAATGCCGACAGCTCGCAGTACATCACGCAGCAGGAGCTCGTATTCGCTTCGCGTATCCGGCTCAACGAGCTGATGGCCGTCGATAGCGTCGACAGGCACATTCTGGTGCTCGACTCGCTGATTCGGGTCGATGAGACGCTCGACCGCCGGGAGCTCGAACGGCAGATGCTGCGCGCGAACGCCTCGCTGCTTCGCTCGGCCCGCGAGCAGACACTGGCCGAACTCGATCTGCAGACGCTTCGCTCGCGCAATTATCCCTATCTGAAGCTCGGCGCGGGGTACGGTTACTCGCTGAATCGCTACGGCAGCGGTTCGACGCTTCAGCGCCGCACGCTGGGTCCCGATGCCGGCCTGACGCTCGGCATGACGATTTTCGACGGTAATCGCCGCCGCGAGCAGCGCAATGCCCGGATCGAGATCGACAACGCCCGGTTGCGGACCGAACAGCTCGAACTGTCGCTGGAGGCCGATTTCTCGAATTTCTGGCAGGCTTATCGCAACAACGTGGAGCTGCTCAAGCTCGAGGAGGAGAACCTCGTCGCCGCGAACGAGAATTACGAGATCGCCATGGAGCGTTATCTGCTCGGCGACCTGTCGGGCATCGAGATGCGCGAGGCCCAGAAGAGCCTGCTCGATGCCGAGGAGCGGATTCTCTCGGCCCAGTACAATACGAAGCTTTGCGAGATTTCGCTGCTCCAGATCAGCGGCGGCATACTGCACTACCTCGATTGATCCTTTTTCGCAGGTACTGATCCGGTTGTTTCCTCATCCGACTTGCGTTTGTGACCGCATGGCAGCGAAAGCGCCGGGTAGGTAGTCCGAGGTTTGGCTGCAGATGGCTCGGCGCAGCGGGACGCTCCGGCGGTTCTGCCGCTCGGCATCCGGCGGCGAGTATCTTCTCTTGTTCGTTTTCTCGGGCATTCTTTGTTCGCCCGGCAACTTCGGCTTATTTGTCGGTTGCGCGGCGAACAGTCCCGCGACTGTCCGAAAATCCGGGTCGATTCGCGGCCTTGGGCCGTGAATGGCCGTTGTGCAAGGAAAACCTCTGCGCGGGGCGTTTCCTGTACGGGCCGAACCGTGCCGCGAACCGTCGGGCAGAAAGGGGAGCGGCGCGGGCGTTTCCCGTTTGGTATCCGAATTGCAGGATTCCGGCCGATGCAAACGGAAAAAGTCATGAAGGCATACGAACTGTTCGACAACGCTCCGCGTAAGCGTTACGAGTTCCGTATCGACGGGCTGACTCCCATGATAGAGTATGCGAAGCCCGCGGACGGCGTGATCGTTCTGACCCATACCGAAGTTCCCCGCGAACTGGCCGGACGAGGCATCGGGAGCCGACTGGTCGAAAAGGCGCTCGCCGACATCGACCGGCAGGGCCTGAGGCTGATTCCCCGGTGCTCGTTCGTGGCCGGGTACATTCGGAAGAATCCTCGGTGGGAACGGATCGTCGCGCGGGAGTGACGGCAGGTCGGCGCATTTGCCTTCTTATGGATGAATTTGAGCGATCATGGAAATAGTCAGGGAATATACCAACGGCGAGCTGACCGTGATCTGGAAGCCCGGTCTCTGCATTCACGCCGGAGTCTGCGTCCGGATGCTTCCTCAGGTTTACAGGCCCCGCCTGCGGCCGTGGGTCGATCCGACCCGGGCGACGACGCGGCAGCTGATCGAACAGATCGAACGCTGTCCGTCCGGCGCCTTGAGCTACCGGCTCCGGTGCGGTTCGTCCGGTCGCTGAACGGTCGGGCTTGCGGCGGATTCCGTGTTTTTTTGCCGGAAAGTTTCGGATCGGGCGGCGTTTGTCGTCCGATCTCGCTATCTTTGCCCGATGAGCCATCAAATCCGTCGAGCTATGAGAATCGTTGTCCTCTCCGTTATCCTTTCGTGCGCTGCTCTCGGCGCCGGATCGTCGGGCGTCGTCGCACCGGACGACGCATGTTCCCGCGTTGCGGAGTATGCCGGGGGAGCCGAGGCCGCTCGTATGCGAAGGACGCATGGAACGTCTATTATAGGGGGTGGAAGGTGGACGGCGCCTCTGCCTCGTCGTTCGAGGATCTGGGAGGCGGCTACGGCAAGGATGCGTGGAGCGTCTTTTTCGAGGGAGTGAAAGTGGACGGCGCCTCCGCCTCGTCGTTCGAGGGTCTGGGCGGAGGGGACGCGAAAGACGCGTGGAATGTATTCTACATGGGGCGCAAGCTGGAGGGAGTTTCTCCGTCCGCGTTCCGGATGCCGGGCAGAAGATAGCGTGCCGGTAAAATTCTTGTCCTTTTATCTATGGTGCGCAGACAGATTCAATGCGCTGTCCGATAAAGGTTTGCCTGCGGCTATGAAAGGCATCTCCGCTGTCCGGAACCGAAGCGGCGGCGTTTTTTTTCGCCGAACATGGTGCGAACGGGGAAATAATCCTTACCTTTGAGCAGTAAACA
>ERZ1106963.1625-NODE-1625-length-26295-cov-4.854497_pt1 | contig 26295 bp, 22 predicted proteins | sample MGYA00403681_ERZ1106963 | MGnify/ENA primary metagenome ERZ1106963 (study PRJEB35170, sample SAMEA104062407) | human gut metagenome | biome: human gut; feature: human-associated habitat; material: faeces | place: Denmark | collected 2012-05-03 ...
CTCCGCCGTTGGCGACAAGAAGATCCAGGTCATCAAGGCCGTCCGCGCTATCACCTCCCTGGGTCTGGCTGAGGCCAAGGCTCTGGTTGACGGCGCTCCGAAGGCTGTCCTGGAAGGCGCCAAGAAGGAAGACGCCGAGAAGGCCAAGTCCCAGCTGGAAGAAGCTGGCGCTACCGTCGAGCTCAAGTGATTCGCGCGGCTTCAAGCCGCTTGTCACAGCTTTCCGCGAAACCCCGTACCTGGTTCCAGGTGGCGGGGTTTCGCCGTTAATGGGAGAAAGTTGTTAATTCCTGAGCTGTAATCCCTCAAAAGGGATTGCTCCATGACACAATAGAAATAGTGTCTAATCACGAAAAGGAGGCTATGCGGTGAGCGCTGAAATGGCATGCCACTGGCAGGTAAAGGTCAACGGTGGCCAACAGATCACTGTCCATCCTGGTGAGAACGTAGAGATTGGACGTAAACCCCTGCGACCATTGCCCGATGATGGCACGACGCGCATGGAGGTGGAGGATTCCACCAAATCGATGTCGAAACGCCACGCGCAGTTCTCCGTGCGGAGCGACGGCCAGGCCATCCTGCATGATCTCAACTCGACCAACGGCACCTACATCATTCGCGATAATGGCGAACTGATGCGTCTTCCTGAAGACGATGACTATATTCTTCCGTATTCGCCGATGCGTGTTCAGTTCGGTGATGTGCCGGCTGATTTCGAACGCGTGGATGCATCGGAGCATGAGCAGAGCGCGCCGGTTGCGAATCTATTCGACTATTCGATGCCGATGGTCACGCATCAGGAACCCGACGCGGCAGATATGTCCGTCGATCAGATCCTCGATTTGCGCGCCGGCGAACCGACGACCATGTTCCAGTCCCAGCGGCCGAAATCTCAGAACAAGCCGGTTCTGAGCGGTAGCGCAAACGATGCTGCGGCCCAGCCGGTGCAGCCGGTGCAACCTGTCCAGTCCGTGCAACCTGTCCAGTCCGTGCAGCCGGTTCAGCCGATGACAGCGGAACCTCCCACGGATTGGCCGGTGCAGCAGGAACACGCTGAACAGCCGGTTGCGCAGTCACCGCTTGACCGACAGCCCAGGCAAAGCGAAGAGACCGCTCAGCCGGCAGACGTGATGCCGACGGCACAGCCATCCATGCAGCCAGTCCACCGTCTGGCGCAAAACGCCGAGGAATCCTCCAAACAGACACGACTGCTGTTTCCCGGTGAGGATGAACATCAGGAACAGTCACACAACCTGTTCGCTGGGATCGACGAGCATATGGCGGACGTGCGCGAATCTCGTGCATCCGGTATCCCAGCCAATAATCAGACCGGTGATCAGGACGTTGCGGAGCCGGCGGACGCCGGCATACAGGCCGAACCGTTGATCGCGCAGCCGGAAGCGGGCAATGCGCCAGTTGCCGACCGGACGTTCATGCGGTCGCAGGCCGAGCCGGAAGCGGAAACCGCGGTGTTCCGCGAGACCCGTTCCGTGGTCTTCACCCCACTTGCCCGCAATGCCGAAACGCAGCAGGGTAATGGCTTTGCCTCGCCCATCAATGCCGCCGACGCGGCAGGCGGATTCACGCCAGCCTTTGAACCGGGATCGGTGTTCGATAAGGTTTCCCGCGGCGAATTCAACAAGCCTCCTGAGCCTGTTATCGAGGTCGACGGATTGAGCTCCGAAGACGCCCGCCGTACGCCGGATATGACCAAGCAGTTCGAAATGGCGCGTCATGCCGAGCTGCTGCCGTTCCTGGCCATGAACCCGTCCCTGTACGACGATCTGTACGCCTGGCTCGCGGCGCAGGGCAATAAGGACATCGATGAGGCTCTTGCCAATAATCCGGGCTATCAGGATTATCGTAAAGCAGTAGGAAAGTGATCGAATACATGAGTACGCAATCCATGCTTGACCAATTCCAGACATGGCATGATGAGTATCGTGCCTCGCTGGCTCCGTCTCCATTGGAGGACATCAACCAGCTCAGCGCCCAGCTTGATATGACGCATGCACATCCATCCGGCGTGGCGCAGCTGTTCGCGGCAGGCCACGTGACATTGGAATCGATGTTCCGCGACAACGGCATGCTGAGGGCTGCCGAACGGCGTTTGGGAAGGGTGCTGGAAAGCCAGGCCTCCAAGAAGCGTGTCAGTGGTGTGGCCGAACTGTCGCTGATCGTCGGCGTCGCAATATGGAAGGGGAGCGCGTTGCCGGTGCTGCTGTACCCGGTGGACGTGACCCGCAGCGAACAGCTGGGGCATTCCTCCCTGAGATTCACCGGCAAGGTGTCGCTCAACTCGGCACTGGTCTCACGTCTGCATGCCGCCGGCGTATATATCGACGAAGACAGGCTGCTGGACAGCTCCAACTACCGTTCCGGCTCTCCTGAGACATCCGCCATTTTCACCGCCATCTCCAACGAGGCCAAGGCGCGCATCGCCGATTTCTCCATTGAACGCCGCATCATTCTCGGCTGCTTTATGGAGCCTGCGGCGTTGATCCTTGCGGAAACGCAGCGCATCATCGATCGGCTTGGCAACGGCCCGAGCGGCAACGTACTGCTTGACGCACTGGCTGGCGACGATTCGTCCCGTGCGGCTTTGGGCAACGTGTCCATTCCCGAATACAGCCCGTTCGACGCCGATCCTCATTCCGAATACGAGGTGGGCGATGTCGACAACACCGTGCGGTATGCCGCGCAGCTGGCCGCAGCCGGCCACAGCATCGTCGTCGACTCCGCTTCGGGTAACGATACCGCTGAACGTGCCGCAGCCATCGCCTCACGATGCGTGATGAACGGACGTTCCGTGCTGTATGTGCCCGGCGTGGCGGAGCAGAAGCGCCATTTCCTCCAGTCCATGCATGCCAATGAGATGACCGGCATGGTATTGGATATCGCCGATGAGGATTCCAACACCAGCATCGATCGTCAGCTTATCGCCGCGGTCGGGTTCCAGACGGGCGTGGCCAGCCAGCATTTCGACCAGCTTTCCGACGAACTGGTCGGCGTGCGCTCCAGACTGACGCGCTATCTGGGCGATTTGCACGGCGTCAACGAGAAGTGGGGCGTCTCCGCATACCAGACTATTCAGAATCTGGCCTCGATCTCCACCTATCCCACGCATCCGAGCACCCATGTGCGTCTTTCCGAAGCATCCGCACGCCAGATCGGCGGTCATCTCGACGAATGGGCGGACAAGCTCAAACGTGCCGGTGAGCTCGGCGAATACACGCTCGGCCCGGACGACACCGCATGGTACAAGGCTTCGATCACCAACGAGGAAGACGCGGTGAACGCATACCAGCGTGTGGTCGATCTGATGCAGAAGGTCTTCCCTGCTGTACGCGAGCATGTCAGCATCACCGCGCAGACCTGCGGTTTCCCCGTGCCGAATACCGCCCGCGAATGGGCGCGTCAGATCACGGTGCTGAAGAACTTGAGGCGCGTGCTCGATGTGTTCCAGCCCGAGATTTTCGAACGCGACATCGACGCGATGATCGAGGCAAGCAAGTCCAAGGAACAGCGCAAGAGCGAAGGCACCACCATGGGCTTCTGGGAGCGCCGCCGCCATGTGCGCGAGGCGAAATCCCTGCTGCGCGTGGGCGCGCAGGTCGAGAACCTGCATGATGCCCTTATCGTGGTGAAGAAGCAGGGCGAGCAGTGGCATGCCCTTGTACCGCATGGCGGATGGCCAGTATTGCCGCAGCGTCTCGATCAGATGATCTCCACCCAGGAGACCATGTCCGAGGACATCACCGCTCTCGACACCGTACTGAGCACCACCCCGCGTGGCGGTGAGCTCGAAGCCCAGGATTTCAACGATGTCGAATCCAGGCTGAAGAGCCTGTACGATGACCATCTGGCCCTCGACACCCTGCCGGAACGTTGCCGCTTGGAGAACGAATTCCAGGCGGCCGGGCTGAACGATCTGGTCGCCGACCTGACCAACCGTCAGGTGGGCAACGACGCGGTGGGCGCTGAACTCCAGCTTGCCTGGTGGACCACTGTGTTCGACGATATCGTGCATTCCTCGCCGATCATCTCCAACCAGGACGGTTCGGCGCTGGCCACCGTCACCGAACGATTCGAGCAGGTCGATGTGGAGCATGTGCGTTCCATCGGCCCGATGGTCGCGCAGGAATCCATGCGTCGCCTTTGCGACCTGCTGTTCTCCCGCACGCAGGAAGCCAACATGCTGCACACGCAGCTGACCAGCCAGACCAAGGTGACCTTGGACAGCATGCGCCGTGAGCATGCCGAGATTCTTGCGGCTTCGAAGCCGATTCTTATGGCCACGCCGGATACGCTCGCCTCGCTGACCGAGCCGACCACGCTTGCGGATGTCGCCATCGTCGACGCTTGTGCGCATATTCCGGCCATCCAGCTGCTCAGCATCGTCTCGCGTGTCAAGCAGATCGTGATCATCGCGCATCGCAATACGGTGACGTGCGAGAGCCTGAAGCAGCTGATCGACATACTGCCCCAGATCGAGGTCAAGTCCCGTCCGGTGCGCCGTTCCCTCAGCTTGGCGGCATTCCTTGAATCCGAGGGGTATGGCGAAGTGCATTACGACACCTGCACCGAGGCCGTTCGCGGTCATGTGGCGTACCACAGTCTTGACGCGGTAGGCACTCCGGTGCTCAACACGGGTTTGGTGGAATCCAGTCAGCAGGAGATCGCCGAGGTGGTGCGACTGATTACCGAGCGTGCGGCAAGCTTCGCGGTGGTACCGACCACCTACATGCTTACCGTGGTGACGCTCACCGATTCGTTCCGTGTGCGGCTGGGTGCCGAACTGAAGGCGCTTGCCTCCAAGGACAAGGCCATGGGATCCTTCCTGCGTCATGTGCGTCTGATCGGCATCCGCGAGGTTGCCGGCGCCCAGGCTACGGACGTGATTCTTTCGCTATGCTATGCGAAGACCGCACATGGCCGACTGCTGCAGCAGTTCGGTGCGCTGGAGGAGCCCGGCGGGCGCGGCATGCTGCTCGATGCGCTGGCTTTGGCCGATCGCCATGTCGACATTGTCAGTGCCTTCGGTTCCATCGATATGGACGATGAGCGTATCCACCAGCCTGGTGCGAAACTGTTGAAAACGCTGCTCACGTGGGCCGAACAGCTCGGCGGCGAGGACATCCGCCCGGCCGAATCCGAATATGGGCGCAATGTGCTGCTGAACGATCTTGCCGACCGTATTCGCAACCGTGGCTTGAACGTCGCAGTGAACTATGGGTTCAATCGCGGCGTCACCATTCCGATGGTGGTCGGGCTGAAGGATAAGCCGTTCGCCTTGGCGGTGCTTACCGACGACGCGAACTTCATGTCGATCCAATCCACGCGTGAACGGCATCGTATGCTGTCCGCCGATCTGATGACGTTGGGCTGGTCCGTCGCCTCCGTATGGAGCGTCGGCGCGTTCGTCAATCCCGAAAAGGAAGTCGATCATCTGGTGTCTCAGCTTGCCGACCTGTATCGGGGGCTCGAATGAGCGATGAATCAGGCAAGACGGCCGGTAACGCCGTCGAAGGCGATCGGTCCTACAGTGCGACTCGCCGTACGCCGCGCAAGCACAAGCGCGTGGTACGTCAGGGCACTGAACTGTTTGACGCCGATGGCGTCAAGCTCGAACCCTCCGACATGATGACCGAACGGCAGCGCGAAGCGGACGACGATAAGCGCATTCTCACCGAGCTTCCGCCGCACTGGGCGCAATTCAGCGAACGGGGCCATTAAGAGGGCGGTCGGCAAAGCCGAGCGGTCGTATGAAGCGGTTGTATGGTTGGGCCCCGCACAGGATCCTGTGCGGGGCGTCGATCTGCTTGCGGGCGTTCTGCGCGCCCTTGGCATCGAAACGGATGAGGAAGTAGCGTGCGTCGCCGTTTTCGGGTTCCATCGACAGTGCATAGCTTGCGGATTGCGTTGCAATGACTGCCAGGATACTGACCGTCTGCAACAGGTTAGGGTTGCCGCTGTGCCCCGATGCCTGTTTCATGTTCACCAGCTCGATAATCACGTTGTGCGGTTCTCCGGCACCAAGATTGGTATGCGTAAAGATTGTCGACTCATTGATCCGCCTGATGCAAGAACGAATGCCGTGACCATGCCGATCAGTCGCTTCAATCCGGCATGTTGTCTGCTCGGTCCGGTCTCCTCTGGCTTCATTGCATCCTCTTTTCTCTCCCGTATGCGAGCCGTGGAATCATCGTCGCGATTGCGCTGCTTTATCCCTGAAAAGGCATGTGCCTATGCTATCCCGCCCCGTTATGGGTGAATCGCCGGTTATCGGTGCACTGCGATGATCGCTCCCGATTCGCCGGCCTTCATCACGCGGATGGCTGATTGCGGATCCAATGCCACGGTCAGGAGATTCTGTTCGGTGCTGTTGCCGCCTTGCCGAGCCTTGGTTTCCATGATCATGGCTTGACTGGCCAGCGTGCAGGCTGCAGGCTGCACGCTGTTGTGTTCCTGCGAGGTCGGCTCGCAACCCACCGCCGAGACCAGCGATACCGTATCTCCCGGTATCAGTGCGTTGATGCTGTTCGCCACGGCGATATCGAGCACGGTGTCTCCGGTTGTGATCGTGGGGGCTTTGCCGACGCTGCCGGCATACAGCGGCTGCCCGGCCTCGATAGGGTGCTGCGCGATGGAGCCCACTGCTTTGTCAGTGGTATGAAGCGCCTTGCCGGTGACTGGCGAGGCAGGAACCGTCATCATAACAACATCGTCATGCCGGATGGTCGTTCCACGTGCGATGGGCGTCGCCGCCGTCACGATGGTGTCCGTGCCGGTGATGGCGTCCAAAGAATACAGAACACCGAATACCGCCAGGCATAGGAACATTGCGGTGGCGCCGCGGAAAAGCCGTGCGCGGCGACGTCGGGCCGCAAGAGTCGGCGCGGCGAAGGAAGTAAAGAAAGACCATGGCGGTGCGTTGGTGTGCTTCATACCGCCATGGTCGGGGAATGGGCCTGCGTATGCAAGCCGTAGCGGCCTGTGTGGATTGTGCCTTATCGATTCTTCACCAATCGCACACCGTTACGTTGCCGCAGTATATGGACCCTGGGCAAAGCCGGGCATCCATGCAGTCGCATTTATGCAATCAGCTCTTATCGGTGCGGTAGAAGCCGGAACCCTTGAACTCAATCGGGACCGCGGAATACACCTTGCGTACCTGCTCCTCATGGCATTCGGGGCAAGTGGTGATCGGGTCGTCGCTGAAGGACTGGTACTTGGTGAAGTCATAGCCGCAATTCTTGCAGCGGTAATGATAGGTAGGCATACGCTCCTCCTGAATAGACGTCTTACTCGGGTTGCAACCGTTCATATCCTAGTCGGCGCTCTGACACGGCCACGCCTGATTACGTTTGCGGATAAGCGATGGGCGAGTAGCCGAGCGGCGTGAACGTGCCGGTGACGGGAATGTCGTGTCTTTCGCGGGGAAGGTCGGTGCGAGCCACTTCCCAGGGCCAGCATATGGCCACCATCGGCGTGCCTGGCGCACAATGGGACAGCGCCCGGTCATACCAGCCTCCGCCTCGTCCCAGTCTCGTTCCATGAATATCGACCAGCAACGCCGGGAGCAGCACGAGCCCGGCTTGTGCCAGGGCGTCTGCCGGCAGCGTATCGCCGGAAGGCTCCTGCGGCCGGTGCATGCCAAGGTCTTCGAGCGGCAGGTCGGAATATTCGCCCCACCCGATATCGAGTCCACTGCCGAGCCGAGGCAGCAGAATACGGTACCCCTGCTCGGCGAGCGCATGCAGCAATGGTCTTGTCTCGATCTCCGATCCCATGGAAAGAAACGTTGCCACGGTGCGCTGCTGGCGTGGCAGCGGTAATGCGTCGATGCCGCGGGCAAGGGCCTCGCCGGCCTGTCTGCGCTCGGTAATAGTGGTTGCCTTGCGTTTGGCGATGACGTTTCGACGCAAAGCCTGTTTGCTGTCCTTCGGCTCCATGCCAGCCAGCTTACCGGTGCCGGTTCCTGTTGGAGATTCGAGCCGGCGGCGTTCGTCTGACGGTCGGCATGCGCCATGTGCGGCGACGTTGATGGCACAATGGTGGTGTGGTTTTGCTTCAGGCTCTTCGCGGCGTATTCGGGGTGGCGTCGCCAAACGCCATCCATGTGCCTCTCGTATTGCATGCGCCGGTAGGTGGCGTGCCGATTTCGCTTCGCACCATGGATATGGACGATGCCGATGAATGGAATACCGTTCGATGGCAGAACTCGGATTGGCTGAAGCCCTGGTCGGCAGGCGATCCGATGCATGGCGCAGGGCTGACGTTCGGGCAATGGGTGCGTCAGCAGCGGCATAATGAGGCCCAGGGCACGGGCATAGTGTTCATGATCGAATATCGCAAGCATATGATCGGTCAGATTTCTTTGGGCGCCATCACCTATGGCGCGATGCGCAGCGGGGTGGTCGGCTATTGGGTGTCGCAAGGCTATGCCGGCCATGGCATCGCTCCCATGGCGCTCGCCATGTTGGCGGATTGGGCCATCGGCAGCCCCGACGGTCCGCAATTGCATAGGCTGGAGATCGCCATTCTTCCGGAGAATGGGCGTTCCTTGGCCGTGGTGCGCAAGGTAGGCGCTCGCGACGAGGGTGAAAGGGCCAACTACATGTATGTCGACGGTCGTTGGCGCACGCATCGGACCTTCAGTCTGCTTGCCGAAGATCTGGGTGAGGGGTTCGAATCTCGTCTCATATCCCGACACGCCCAGAGAGAAACGCGAATATTGTGATGCCGTTCACCTATTCTTGAGGGTTATGGGATACGATTCACTGAGCACGATTATCGTGGCGGTAATCGTACTCTTGGGAATCGCGGTCTGGCTGCCCTTACGAACGTCCAACAGCATGAAGCAAGTGCTGGAACATCGTGCGGACAAGTTTTCGACTTCGTTGCATCTTGTGGATGAGCACAGCGGAACACGGTTCAGCGATGGCCAGACACATATGGAAGGGGTTGGGATGCAGCCGAACACGAAGCAGCCGGGTATGCCTACGGCAGAACGCGTTGCTCAGGTACGTAGCCTGCGTCGGGCGGCGATTAAGCGTCGCCGCATCATCGTTGCCGCATTGGCGCTGATTACGGTGGTGGTGCTGGTCTGTGCGTTTTCGTTGCGGTTCAGCCCGTTGTATGCGTTGATTCCCGGCGCGTTGCTGGCGGTGGTTCTGGCGTTTGGCGTGCATGCGTCGAAGCAGGCTCACGAGTGGGAGCATGAACTGTCGTTGGCTCGTAAGCGAGTGGCCGGTAACAAGGCTGTTCTGGAGGCTCAAAAAAAAGCGCGTGAGGAACGTGAGGCGCAGCGCGTCCGAGAACAGGCGCAAGTGCAAGCGGTGGCTGAAACCCCTACCGATGAGATGACGCAGCGTGAGATTCGTCAGGCGTTGCATAAGGCGCAGGTTGAGCAGCGCAAGGCATTGCAGGAGCATGCCGCGCGTAAATCGCAGGAGCAGCAGGGCAAGGCTGTTGTGGCGGTGGTGGAAAGACCGTTGCCTGAGCCGCATTCGGAATCCGAGACCGTTCGTGAGGCCGGTGCGCAGGATCTTATTTCCTTCTCGCTTGGCAGGGCGCGTGATGTGGATGTCGAGGCTGCTGAGAGCACGGAGCATGCACAGGAGGATCCTCGCAGTCTCGAGATCAAATCCACCCGTCAGGTCGCTAAGGCCGAGCCGGTTGATACCGCAGAGCGCGAGGCACTGGCATCCCAGGCGAAGATGGAGACCGAGCCCGCTTCCGCTCAGGATCACGATAAGGCTTTTGACGCGCAGACCGTTGACGTTGATTCCTTCCATAAGTCCGAGCAGACGGCGCAGGTGGCGGTTCCCGCCGCGACCTGCGATTCGCTGGGCGGCAATCTCGAGGAGATTCTTGCGCGTCGCGTCGCGCAGTGAGCCTGGGGGAATTTCTCTCACAGCGTTAGCACTCGAGTTGGCAGAGTGCTAAAAATCGCGCTACGATATGGTTCAGTGCTTGAAACCACTCAGGTGATCGTCAGCCTCTTGGGTCCGTTTCCTGGCGCAGATACACTGAACTACTAACGAATACGAGGTGACCCACAGTGTCGATTAAGCTCACACCGTTGGAAGACAAGATTATCGTCAAGCAGGCTGAGGCCGAGACCCAGACCGCTTCCGGTCTGTTCATTCCGGACAACGCCAAGGAGAAGCCGCAGCAGGGTGAAGTTCTGGCTGTCGGCCCGGGCCGTCGCAACGATGCCGGCGAGCGTATCCCGGTGGACGTCAAGGTTGGAGACAAGGTGCTGTACTCCAAGTACGGCGGCACCGAAGTGCACTACGAGGGCGAGGATTACCTGATCGTCGCTGCTCGTGACATCCTGGCCATTCTTGGCTGAGATTCCCCGTTACGTAAGAAAACCCCGCGTTTTTTCGCGGGGTTTTCTGTTGAATACGCTCTCTATGGTATCGAAAAGCCGCTTAATTCCTTGCGACACGCCGTGCGGGTGCCTCGAGTTGCGAAAGTCTTCCAGACATGGCATATTATTCGAGTTGCCTGTTGAGGTTCAGCCAAGACAGGGAGCAGAGACCTGGCGGATTTCCCAAGCGGTCAAAGGGAGCTGACTGTAAATCAGCCGCTTCGTGCTTCAGTGGTTCGAATCCACTATCCGCCACGCCCCGATAGCTCAGTGGTAGAGCACTTCCTTGGTAAGGAAGAGGTCGTGAGTCCAATTCTCACTCGGGGCTCTCTGGCGGGGTAGCTCAGCTGGCTAGAGCGTACGACTCATAATCGTAAGGTCAAGAGTTCGAGCCTCTTCCTCGCTACAAATCGCGCCCGCTAACCGGTGGGCGCGCACTATACCTAAGAACACAGAGGTGAATGACAATGGCTAAGAGCGCCGACATCCGTCCGGGCATCACGCTGGCCTGCACCGAGTGCAAGGAGCGTAACTACATTACGACTAAGAACCGTCGTAACACGCCCGACCGTCTTGAGCTCAAGAAGTTCTGCCCGCGCTGCGGCAAGCAGACCGTGCACCGCGAGACTCGTTGATCGCAAGTATCACAGCTTTACAAAACCCGGCCCATTCGGCCGGGTTTTTGCGTATTGCCTCCGGAGGCGAGTGGCAGGGTGCGGAATCAGTATCCGCATCGCGTGAGAAACGGCAGAAATCCCGCGTCTGAACGAACCCCTCGCGGGCGTTCTGTCGTTTCGGGCCGCCAAAACGGCAGAAATCCCGCGCCACCTTCGTTCAGACGCGGGCGTTCTGCCGTTTCAGCCGATGATTGCCTCGATATCGCACCTGCGCCACTAAGATAGTAAGCCATGACAAGCTTTGCAGACATCACCACCATGGGCGTGGGCGGCCCCATCGCCCATTTCATCGAGCCGACCACGCGCGTGGGACTCATCGAAGCCGTGGAGGAAGCCGATTCCAAAGGCCTGCCCTTGGTCGTCGTCGGTGGCGGCTCCAACCTGCTTGTTTCCGATAAGCCTTTTGACGGCGTGGTGGTTCGAGACGCCCGACGCCTCATCACTGTGCCGGACGAGGCTGCACCGGTAGAGGGCGAGGATCGCACCGTGCATGTCAATGCCGAGGCCGGTGCCAATTGGGATGATTTCGTGGCCTTCACCGTAGAGCTCGGGCTCGAGGGCGTCGAGGGACTGTCCGGCATTCCCGGCACAGTCGGCGCTTCCGTGGTGCAGAACATCGGTGCCTACGGGCAGGAAGTCGCCACTTCGGTCGAATCGGTGGAAGTCTGGGATCGAGACACCAAAACAACGCGCGACCTCACACCCGCCGATCTTCGATTCGGCTATCGATACTCCGCACTGAAGACCAGCATGTACGCCGGCCCCGGCCGGCCGGCCGGCCGATTCTTCCCGACGCCACGTTACGTGGTGCTTTCCGTCACCTTTGCCCTGACCCACTCGGCCGAAGGCACGGTAGGTTACGGACAGCTTGCCAAAGCGCTTGGCGTCGAAGTGGGCGACCGTATGGCCACCGCCGACATCCGCAAAGCCGTGCTCGCAGTACGTGCCGCCAAGGGCATGCTCGAGGACCCTACTCGCTACGCCTTGCCTGACATGGCCACCGCCAAGCGCGAGGCCAATATCCTGACCGATCTGGAGCGTCTGGCCTCCCTCAATGAGGCCGCCGGCATTCCCGTTGGCGATGACGGTCTGCCTGCTCCCGACTACAATCGCCACAGCTGCGGCTCGTTCTTTATGAATCCGATTCTGACCGCCGACCAAGCGGCGGCCCTGCCCGAAGATGCGCCGAAGTTCGACGCGACTCTGCCTGACGGCACTCCCGGCACCAAGACGTCCGCCGCCTGGCTCATCGACCATGCCGGCTGCCATAAGGGATATAAGGTCGATGCGGACGCGCCGGCCAGTCTATCCACGCAGCACACGCTGGCCTTGACCAATCGTGGGGGAGCGAGCGCGGCCGATATCGCAGCTTTGGCGCGTGCGGTTCAGCAGGCAGTCAAGAGCGCGTTCGGAGTGGACTTGGTGCCCGAACCGGTCTGCGTCGGTGTGCTGTAATCGCGCTATTGATTGATGGAGTGGGTTATTAATCCCATATATTGCGGACTCTGAGTCTTATTAATAGACAAGACACGCGGGCTCTTCTATACTCGATTGTCGGTATTGTGCGCATTCGGTGCGCAAACAACAGAGAAAAAAGAAGAGCACTATGCAACTGTTCCGTACAAAATCCGTCGAACAGACCATTGCCGAAACCGGTGAAGAGGGCCGCAAGCTCAAGCGCAACCTGACTTGGTGGGATCTGTCAATCATGGGTGTGGCCGTAGCCGTGGGCGCCGGCATCTTCTCGGTGGGCGCGCAGGCCGCCGCCTTCCACGCCGGCCCGGCCGTGATCATCAGCTTCCTGATCGCCGGCATCGTGTGCGGCGCAGCCGTGATGTGCTACGCCGAATTCGCTTCGATGATTCCGGTGGCCGGCTCCGCCTACACCTTCACCTACACCACGGTCGGCGAGATCATGGCCTGGATCATCGGCTGGGATCTGATCCTGGAAATGCTGATGGCCGGCTCCGTGATTTCCAAATATTGGGGCGTATACCTCAACGATTTCATGCGCCTGATGGGCTGGAACGCCAACACCAACCTGACGTTCGGCTCCTTCCACATCGATATCGCCCCGATTATCATCGTGGCGTTCTTTACCACGCTGCTCGTATTCGGCACCAAGATCGGCGCCCGCGTGGACGGTGCTATGACCGTGCTCAAGATCGCCATCGTGTTCTTTGTGGTGATCGTCGGCTTCTTCTACGTCAAGGCCTCCAACTTCACCCCGTTCATTCCGCCGAGCCAGCCGGCCTCCACCGTGGAAGGCTCCTCCGCCGTCACCGGCGTGATGACCCAGCCGTTGTGGCAGTTCGCCACCGGCATGACCCCATCCGTGTACGGCGTTCCTGGCATCCTCTCGGGCGCGGCGCTCGTGTTCTTCGCGTTCATCGGATTCGACGTGGTGGCCACCGCCTCTGAGGAGACCAAGAACCCGCACAAGAACGTGCCGCTCGGCATCGGCGTGGGCATGCTGCTCATCATTGTCATGTACATGCTCGTGGCCGTGGTGACCACCGGCATGGTCTCCTATGCCGATCTCGCCAAGCAAGACAGCCCCTCGCTGGCCACCGCCTTCGAACTGGTGGGCGCCGACTGGGCCGCCAAGATCATCAGCTTCGGCATCGTGCTGGGCCTGGCCACCGTGGTTATGGTGCTGTTGCTCGGCCTGACCCGTATCGTCTTCGCCATGAGCCGCGATGGTCTGCTGCCGCGCGGCCTGTCCAAGACCGGCAAGCATGGCACCCCGGCCGCTCTGCAGATCGTCGTCGGCGCGGTGGTGGCGCTCGTGGCCGCCTTCTTCGACATCGGCGTGCTCTCCGACATGGTCAACATCGGCACCCTGTCCGCCTTCACGCTGGTGGCCATCTCCATCCCGATTATGCGCAAGAAGCGCCCCGACCTGCCGCGCGCCTTCAAGATGCCCGGCAGCCCGTGGATTCCGATCCTCATCGCCGTGGCCAACTTCTGGTTGATGCTCAACCTGTCCGTGCTCACCTGGATTCGTTTCGTGGTGTGGCTCGTGGTCGGCTTCGCCATCTACTTCGGCTACGGCTACTGGCATGCGCGCCTCGGCAAGGGCGACCTGACCGAAACGCTGTCCGCCGAAACCGATAAGGCCGTTAACGGCTGAGAGCGAGGAGCGTCCCAACAGGCGCGTACCCTTGTATCAGTATTTGTTAAGGAGGATTCCATGCCATATGTAATCGCTCAGCCTTGCGTGGATGTCAAGGACAAGGCTTGCGTGGACGAGTGCCCCGTCGACTGCATTTACGAGGGTTCCCGCTCGCTGTACATCAACCCCAACGAGTGCGTCGATTGCGGTGCATGCGAACCGGTGTGCCCCACCGAGGCCATCTTCTATGAGGATGATCTGCCGGACGAGTGGGCTTGGTACAAGGATGCCGCTGTCAACTTCTTCGCTGAAGTCGGCGATTTGGGCGGCGCTTCCGCCAATGGCCCAATCGGCAAAGACCCGGAACAGGTCGCCGCGCTGCCGCCGCAGAACCAGTAAGCTGATTTGCGGATAAGCGCTGCACACAGCGCATAGTTCGGATTGAACCCTCGGTCTATCACGGCCGAGGGTTCGTCGTATCTTAGGAACATACCGTCCAAGAAAGGGGTTCTCATGGGCTTCCACGCATATTCGTCGCCATACGACTGGTCTCGTATCGCCGGCTTCAAAGCCACCGCCAAAACCGTGCCGGGTGGCATGATCGACCTGTCCGTAGGCTCGCCCGTGGACCCGGTGCCGAGCAGTGTCCAGCAGGCGCTGGTTGCCGGCGCAGACGCCCCCAACGCCCATGGATACCCGGTCACCGCCGGCAGCGCCGACCTTAAGGCCGCTATCGATACATGGTTCCGCGAACTGCGCGGTGTGGATCTGAAGTCCATCAACGCTGCCGCCGTACCCACCGTGGGTTCCAAGGAGGCCGTGGCACTGATGGCCAGCCTGCTGCACCTTGGCGAAGGCGATGTGGTCGTCCAACCGGCCGTCTCCTACCCGACTTACGAAATCGGTACCCAACTTGCCGGCGCCACCGTGGTCAAAGTCGATGATGTGACCGACGTCGATTCCTGGGTGAATATTCCGAACGTCAAGGCCATCTGGATCAACTCGCCGTGTAATCCCTCCGGCGAGGTCATCTCCGCTGACTGGCTGACCGACATCGTGGCTGCTGCCCGTCGCATCGGTGCCGTGGTGCTCTCCGACGAATGCTATGCGTTGATGGACTGGCGTTCGGTGCGCCGCAATACAGCCTCGTCCTCTGCGCCTGCCGCGTCTGCATCTGCTGCGTCTGTGCCTGCCGCACCGGTGGCCGAATCCAACGAGCCCGCCTCCGATACCGCATTCAGTCTCTCCGCCACGCCATGTGCCCTGAATTCACATGTGTGTGAAGGTTCGGCAGCTGGCATCCTGGTGCTCTACTCGCTGTCCAAGCAGTCCAACATGGCCGGCTACCGTACGGCTCTGATTGCCGGCGATTACCGGCTGGTCAAGGAAATGGCCGAATACCGCAAGCAGATCGGCCAGATTATCCCTGGCCCAGTGCAGGCCGCCATGGCTACGGGTCTGAAGGACACAGCCGCCGTGCACGAGCAATGGGGTCGTTACCGTCGCCGTCTATCCGCGCTGGTTGACGCGCTGAAGGCGTATGGCTATTCGGCGCAAATGCCCTCCGGCGCGCTGTACGTATGGGTCAAGGCCAAGTCCGGCGACTGCTGGGCCGATATGGCCGAGCTCGCCAAGATCGGCATCATCCCCAGCCCCGGCGAATTCTACGGCGCTCCCGCCTACCTGCGTTTCTCCGCCACCGCCACCGACGAGGCCATCCGCTCCGCCTGCGAACGTCTCACGGCGTAATGAGATCGTAAGTGGCGTTGAGCCGTTCACGCCCCAAACTGGGCGGCCTTGTTGCCGAATTTGCGGCGCACAGCGTCCAGTGCGGCCTCGGCATCATGCAAACGCGCCTGTGAGGTCTGGCCGCGGGCATTGTCGGCCTCTTCGAGCATGTCATCCAGTGAAGGCTGCACGGCCGTAGCCGCCGCCTCACTGAGTGAAGACGTGCTCATACCGGCCAAGCGAATAGTTTTGGGCAGGGGAGTGGCAGACTCCGCCGAGGCCGGTAGCCCCAGCATGACTTTCAGCTGCCGCACGCATTCCGGGTACAGCACGCCGGCCGTATCGGTCGGCCGCCCCATCGTAAAAGACCGGGTCTGATAGCTCAGGTCAGCAAAACGCAGCTTCACCGTCAGCGTGCGCGCCACCAGTCCCTTGCGTCGCAGCGTGCTGGCCACATCGTCGCAGGCCGAACGCAGCAGACCGCATACCACGCGCATATCGCGCGTATCCTCGGCCAAGGTTTCCTCGGATCCAATGGATTTCTTCTCACGCACCGTGGTGATTTCACGGGAATCCAACCCGTGCGAGGCCGCCCATAATCCACGTGCCGCAGCCGGGGAGCCAGTGGCACGAGTCAATGCAGCCTCATCCAGCTGAGCCAATTCAGCCACCGAATGCACGCCCCAAGCATTAAGCCGCTTCTCCAAAGACGGCCCGATGCCTGGAATGCCGCGCAATGGCATCATCTGCACGAACTCAGCCGAGCGGGCCGCCGGAATCAGCAGCATGCCGTCCGGCTTGGCATTGGTCGAGGCCATTTTGGCCACCAGTTTGTTGCAGGCGATGCCCACCGAACACGTCACGTGGAAGCGCTCGGCCACCTGAGCGCGAATCCACGCGCCGATTGCGTTCGGCCGCCCCCACTCCAGCAGTGCGGCGGACACATCCATATAGCCCTCGTCCACCGAAACCTGCTCGAACCGGTCGGTGACGGTCAAAAACACCTCGTGCATGATTCGGTGCGACATCATGCGGTAATACGCCATATCCACCGGCAGAAAGACGCCGTTCGGGCACAACTGATGGGCGCGCGCGGCCGGCATCGCCGAATTGATGCCGTATTTCCGGGCTTCATAGCTCGCGGCGGACACCACCGCGCGCGGCCCGGTGCCGATGATCACCGGCTTGCCTTTGAGCCCGGGGTTGCGCGCCACCTCCAATGAGGCATAGAAGGCATCCATGTCGATATGCAGCACGGTGCATCCGGTCTCGTCGTGGCCCCAATCGCGTTTGGCGGCCTCAAGTCTCGGTGCGGTGCTCATGCCACCATTGTAGGAATGCCGAACGAGGTCATGCTCACTATGTGGCGCGCATGACGCGGCGCTCATTGTCATAATGCCGAATATCGCCGGAATTCCAAGGGTTTACGCACTGTGCGGCTGTTTCGCATGGTGGGTGCGATTCCACGGAATCGTCCACATTGCGTCACTGTCCGTAACGCCTTCCAAGTCGCTGCGCGCTGTCCCGACTCTCCGAGTAGCGTAAACCTCGTGAAGAAGGCAGTGGTCGGTATCCTCAACCGTGTTCCCGTGGTTCTTATCGTGATTGGTGAGGCACTGGTGATTTATTTGGCTACGGCCGTCGCCAAACTTGCGTTCACCCAGCTCGATCCGCTGTACTCGGTGTGGTATCGCGTGGGATTCATGGCGGTGCTGTTGCTGCTGTGGCGCAGGCCCTGGAGCAAGGCTAAGCGAGCGCAGCTGTTTCACCGCGACGCCCGCGGCTGGGGGCTGGTCGTACTGCTCGGCTGCTCGCTGGTGCTGATGAATACCCTGTTTTATGTGGCCATCAGCAATATGGATATGGGTATTGCCGTGTCTATCGAATTTTTGGGACCGCTTTCGGTGGCGGTGATTACCGGCAAAAGCTGGCGTGAGCGGGTCGGTATCGGCATCGCGGCGGTCGGTGTGGTGCTGTTAGCTGGCATATCATTGGCCAATCCGTCCGGCAATGGCACGTTTTTGTATGGTCTGATTGCGATTTTGATCGGCGGGTCGATGTGGGGCATGTACATCATCACCGGCCGGCGCGTGGCGGCTGGCGGCAATTCGCTGGATAATCTGTGCATCGCCGTGACCATCGGCTGGCTGGTCCAGTCCCTGTTCCTTGGCGTGCCGGCTGTGGCTCATGTGGTTCACCCCAAGGCCGATGCCACGTGGGCGCTTGAGCCCGGCGGCTCGCTGAAGCTGCTGGCTCTGCTGTTTGTGATTTCCCTGATGGCCTCGTTCATTCCCTATGTGGTGGAGCAGATCACGCTGCGACGCACCACATCCGGCGCATTTTCGGTAATGCAATCCATCAATCCCGCCATGGCGGTGGCCGTGGGACTGGCGTTCGGCGAGATTCCCAGCGTTGGTGAAATCATCGGTGTGGCGTTGGTGATTTGCGCGGTTATCGTTACGTTCTCCGGCGACGCCGCACCCGCGGACGGCCAATAATGTGTCGTTCGGCACGCCGTATCCGCAGGACGTGGTACAGTAATTTGCTGTTGCGCATTATTGCGTAACGTGGAGTCATGCCTGAGTGGCCGATAGGGGCACCCTGCTAAGGTGTTAGTCGTGTAAACGGCTCGAGGGTTCGAATCCCTCTGACTCCGCCGATTAAGGTTCCGGGTGAAAGCTCGGAACTTTTTTGTTTTCCGGAAACTCCGGGTTAAGTAACTCCTGAAATAACCGAGGACGGGCGGTCTCCGCTTGTGGTAAGCGGAGTCGGAGGTACGCCATTGTCCGTCCGCCTCCAAACCGCCATTTTAGTGGGCGAACGAGTGCGGCACGTCGGGAAAAGTCCGAGCGACGAAAGAAAAATGTCCACTAAGTGAGACTTTTGCGTGGTGTTCGTGAATGGTGATTGAAGATTAACCGGTTTATATATTGCTTGTCCAATCGCTTGCTCATCGCCTCCCTCCCCGCAGTACTTGACCGAGATGGGCGGTACCCTAGAGAGAGAAGAAGAGTTCCGAAGGGCGGGCAAAGATGAGCCATATCGCTGGGCAGGGGCAACATCGCTCCAACTCGACACGAACCAACCGTGCGGCGCTGATTATCGTGTTCGTGATCGTGCTCGCCGTTGCGCTGGGCATCGGCGCATGGTTCGCAACCCATCGCACGGACGGCAATGGCCCCGCACGCGCCGGAGTGTCGGACGTCGCGTTGAATAAAGCGAAGAACACGCCCAAACCGGTGACCGAACATCACGGCAATTCACCGGATTGCCCGGATACGGACTGCATCGCCATGCTGGTCAACGGCGATTTGTTGTTCCATGAGGGATTGTGGAGCCATTTCCAAGGCCCGAACCCCAACGCCACGGATGGCACCGCCTTCAACTTCGACCCGCTGTTCGCGCCGATGAAGCAGTACATTCAGGCTTCGGACATCGCCGTGTGCGAATTCGAAACCCCGATCGCCCAGCGCGGCGGCCCATATGCCGCGTACCCGATCTTCAACATTCCGCCGGAAGTGGCGGATGCCGCCCGCAACGTGGGATACAACGCCTGCACACACGCCACCAACCATTCCTGGGATCAGGGGGCGGATGGCATCGCCCGTCTGTGGGACACGCTTGAGGCCGATGGCCTCGCCCAGACCGGCTCGTACAAAACCGAAGCCGACTCCACCAAACCGTTGGTCATCGATTCCCCGACCGGCGGCGGCAAGCTGGGTCTGGTCACCGGCACGGTCTCCCTCAACGGCATGACCGCCGACGAGGACTGGCAGGTGGATCGTCTGCGCGAAGACGGCGACCCGAATCACGACAGCGACATCCAGCGCGCGGTAGACAAGGCCAACAAGGCCCGCGAGCAAGGTGCCGATGTGGTGGCCATCGCCATGCACTCGGTGCAGGAATACCTTGATTACGCCGATTCCTGGCAGATTTCGGAAGCCCATGAGCTTGCCGACACTGGTGCCTTCGACGTTATCTACGGTGCCGGCTGCCATTGTGCGCAGCCCATCGAGAACTATAACGGCACGTGGATTATCTACGGTCTGGGCAACGCCGTCACCGAGTCGGCGAACACTCCGGAAACCTTGGTCAACAACCAGGGTGTGACCGCACGCATCCAGTTCGCCGGCAAGAAGGGCGTCAAGGGGTCGTGGCGCGTCAACCGCATCGACTGGGTGCCCACCGCCAACGTGCATCAAGGCAACTACCAATGGTGCCCGATATCCAGCGACCATCCCATAGGCACATGTTGGGACGAAGCCTACGACGCTCAGATACGCCAACGCATCTGGGATGTCATCTATTCGATGGGCGCGGACCAGAACGTCGTCAAGGAATGGAACATCACGCAGGAGCAGGCGGCAAAGCAATAGTTGCTCGGCTTGGTCTCAAGGAGGGGAAGCCGCAAGGTGACGCTTTTCCCGTCGGCCTCCTAATGTGGAGCCCATGACCGAGATTTACGAAACCCAAAGCGAACGCACCGATCTGCCCCTCGTCGTGATGCCGTCCGTGCTCGACGCGATGATCGAGCCCATCAAGGCCCAGTTCCCCGCGCTCCACGACGTTGCCCGCGTGCGTATGTTCGAGGAATTCACGTCCGACGAGGCGACCATAGCCGAGCGTCTGAAGGATGCCGACGCCCTGCTGGTGGGCGGCTACCACATTTCGGACGATCTGCTGCGCACCATCAGCGGGCAGGGGCACGTCAAGTGCATCGTGTTCTGCGGTACCGGCGTCGCCAGCTACCTCAATCTCGATAAGGCGCGCGAGCTGAAGATCCGCGTCTGCAACGCCGAACATTATGGCGATCACGCCGTGGCCGAGCACACCTTCGCCCTTCTGTTCGAGCTCATCCGCCGCGTTGGCCAACTCGATAAGGACGTCAAGGCCGGCAACTGGGCGTGGGCCAGCGGCGATGGACTGCAACTCGCCGGCCGTCGCATGGGCATCATCGGACTGGGCGGCATCGGCTCCACCGTGGCCGGCATCGCCCGCGCCCTCGGCATGGAGGTCGCCGCATGGAATTCGCATGTGCCGCCCGAGCATTTCGAACGCTCCGGTGCCACTCCGGTCGACGATCTCAACAAGCTCATCGAAACCAGCGACGTCATCTCCGTCCATCTGCCGCTGAACAACGCCACGCGCGGCATCGTCACCGCCGAGAACCTTGCGCATGTGAAGCCCGGCACCCTGTTCATCAACACCGCCCGCTCCGAAGTCATCGAATCCGGTGCGCTGCTTGCCCGACTGCAAAAGGGCGATGTTCCCGCCGCACTCGACGTGTTCGACCATGAGCCGCTGACCGCCGACGACGCCATCTGCCATGTGCCCGGCATCGTCCTGACCCCGCACGTCGGCTGGCGTGCCGACGGCGCGTTCAAGGAGCTCACCCGCCAGATGATCGCCTGCCTGACCGCCTACTTCGCCGGCGAAGACTATAACGTCGTCGTCTCCGAACGCTGATAGCCCTGCCTAGCCTCGCGCTCAATCGAACACCCAGCCAGTCGACCACCGGAACACGCTCATGCAGACGATTCTCAACACGCCCGACGATCCTGCCCACGATTCGCTCGTCGAAAAAAAGTCCGAATTTATCGGCGACGCCGCCCATGTCGATACGCTCGACGAGGCGCTCGCGTTCGTGGCTGCGATCCGTGAGCAGCATCCGAAAGCCCGACACGTGGCGTATGCCGCCGTGTGCGGAGGCGCGGATGGGCGACTGTCCGAACGCATGAGCGATGACGGCGAGCCGTCCGGTACCGCCGGCAAGCCGATTCTCGACGTACTCAAGCAGTCGGGCACCACCGATTGCGTGGTTGCCGTCACCAGATATTTCGGTGGTATTCTGCTGGGCTCCGGTGGGCTGGTCCGCGCGTACTCATCCGCCGCATCATTGGCGATGAAAGCCGCCCGCGCCGCCCGCATCATGACCGCCAAGCGATACCGGGTTCGCCTCGAATACCCGCAGTTGGCCCGATTCCAGCAGATCCTGGCGCAGCTTGGTGGCAGTCAGGAGGATGAATCGTATGCGGTGAACGTCGAGTTGACCGCGGTGGTGCCGCAGGATGATTGCGCGCGATTCGAGGAGCGTGTGCGGGAAGCGTTCAATGCCGCTGTGGTGCCGGCTCCGATTGACATGGTCAACATTCCGGTTCCGCTCGCGTGACGCCTGTATGACTAAGCTGGGCATCATGACCGACGAGAACACCACCAGCCAGCAGACCCAGCCCACCGAGGCCGCAACCGAGGCCGCGGCCGAGAATGCAACCGGCACGGACGCCCAGCAGCAGGACCAAGGCGCGCAGTCCGCAGCCGAGTCCGCCGCTCCGGTGGATTTCGAACCGCTGACCGCTACATACGAGCGTCTGCGCCATTCCACCGACCCGGCCGAACTGTCCGAATTCGCCCGTCGGCCGTTGCCTGACCGTGCCGATCAGGCGGCGTTCTCCCGCGCCACCGCACTTTTGGAGGCTGTGGCCGGCAACCCGCACACCCCGGTGGCCGATCGTGTGTTCCTCGCCGACACCATGCCGTTCCCGAACGTATTGGTCAAACTCTCCGAAGACCCCGAACCGTCCGTGCGTCAAGCCGTGGCCGCCAACGGGGACGACAAGAATTGGCTGGTCGGCCGTCTGACCAAGGACCCGGTGCCTGCGGTCCGGGATACGGCGTTGAAAAACAAGCGCACCAGCTGGAAGATGCGGCTTGAGGGTGCGCAGGACCCCACTGCGGATGCGGAGACATTGGATTTCTTGGGCGTACTTGGCACCGAATCCGAAGAGGGAGCACCGGCGGTGCTTTCTTCGATGGTCCGCCGTGCCGTGGCACTGAACCCCAATACGTCCGAAGCGATGCTTGCCAAATTGGCCAACGACCCCTCGGCCGAGGTGCGGCACGCCGTGGAAAGCCGCCGCTAAGCACACTATTGCTGTGTTTTGCCGCGCAAATTTGGCCGGCAATCACCCCCTGTCCACCATTGTGAGCGCTCACATCTCACTATGTGAGGGTAAAAAGTACATAATTTGGCGGAATCATGGCATTTTTCTTACGGTGTGGCGCAATCAAACGGCGTTAGACTGGGGCTATGAGTGAGATTACCGAGAGTGAAGAGCGTCTGGCCCGTCCGTTGATTCGACTGGCCAAGTTGGTCGGTGTCGGCACGAGTTATGTGGGCATGAGCCATGACTACCACGAGATAGACGATGACGTCCTGATCGAGGTGCTGGCAGCGCTGGGCATCGACGCCTCCAGCGAGAGCGCCCAACTCATCGCCATCCGACGCATTCTGAACGAGCGTTACGCCCGATTGGTGGCACCCACCGTGCTGCATATCGCCGGTAGCGAGGACCGGGTGCTGGTGAACACCGGTATTCTGGACGTGCCTTCGGCGAGCATCACGCTGGAGAATGGCGAGCCATATCAAGGCACCATTGAAGTTGGTCCTGGAGATGGATCCCAGGCCTACGACTTGGATGGTACGTTCATTTCGAATGCGGCTGTGGTCATTCCCGCCGATCTGCCGATTGGTTACCATACGCTGCACGTCAAGGTCGCCGACCGTGTGCAAGACGCCACTTTGATCAGTGCACCTGATCGCGTCGATCTGCTTGACCCGATGAAGGGCGGCAGTCTGTGGGGCTGGATGGCCCAGCTGTACTCGATTCGCTCCTCCAACTCCTGGGGCGTGGGCGATTACGAGGATCTGAAGACCATGCTGGTGGACGCCAAGCAGAAGACCGGTGCCGACTTCGTGCTCATCAATCCGGTGCATGCCGCCGAGCCGGTGTCCCCGCTCACCCCGTCGCCGTATCTGCCGGTAAGCCGTCGCCTGATCAACTTCACGTACATCCGTCCTGAGGCGATCGCCGAATATGCCACGCTCAGCGAGGGCGACAAGAATGCCGTCGACGGACTGCATGCCGACACCGAACCGCTGAACGGTGATTCCCAGCTCATCGACCGTGACGCCATGTGGCGCAGCAAGATGCACGCCCTGTGGATTATCTTCAAGGCCGGCCGTACCGCCGAACGCCAAAGCGTATTCGACCAATTCAAGGCGGACTGTGGTTCCGACTTGGAGGCGTATGCCACGTGGTGCCTGTGCTACGACAAGTGGGGGGCGCCCAACGGCGAGGAGGGCAACTGGGAGCGCAAGTTCAATCGCAACTCCCCGGAAATCGCCAATCTGCGCAAGCAGTACCCGGACACTTTGGACTTCTACCGCTGGCTGGAATGGATTGCCGCCGAGCAGCTGTCCTCCGCCCAACAGGCAGCCAAGGACGCCGGCATGCATATCGGCATCATGTCCGATATGGCCGTCGGCGTGCACCCCTCCGGCGCTGACGTGTGGTGGAATCCCGAGCGCTTCGCCAAGGGAGCCACGGTCGGCGCACCGCCGGACATGTTCAACCAGCAAGGCCAGAACTGGAGCCAGCCGCCGCTGAGCCCGATCAATCTGGAGACCACCGGCTACGAGGCCTACCGCAATATGGTGCATGGCATGTTCGCCCGTGCCGGTGCGGTGCGCATCGACCACATCCTTGGCCTGTTCCGCCTGTGGTGGATTCCCGAGAACCGTTCGGCTATGGATGGCGCTTACGTGTACTACGACTCAGACATCATGCTGGGCGTTCTGGCCATCGAGGCCTCTCGTGCCGGCGGCGTGGTCGTAGGTGAGGACCTCGGCGTGGTGCCGGACCATGTGGCCGATTCCCTGTCGAGCCACGGTATTCTCGGTTGCGCCGTTGAATGGTTCGAGCAGTGCGATGGCGTGTTCCGTGCCCCCTCCCAGTGGCGTCCGTACGCATTGGCCTCCGTGAATACTCACGATTTGCCGCCGGCCGCCGGTTACCTGGAATACGAGCACGTCAAGATTCGTGAGCGTCTGGGCTTGCTGACCGGCCCGGCCGAGGAATTCGAAGCCTCCGCCAAGGCCGAGCAGGATGCGATGCTGGCCATGCTGGTCGAGCAGGGTTATCTTGATGCCGACTTTGCCGAACATCGTGAGGATCACGAGGCGGATATCGTCGACGCGCTGTACCGCGCATTGAAGGGTTCGCCGTGCAAGCTGCTCGCCGCCTCGATCGCCGACGCGGTGGGGGAGAAGCGTGCGCAGAACCAGCCGGGCACCAACAACGAATACCCGAACTGGCGCATCCCACTGGCCGACGCCAAGGGCAACGTGGTACCGCTCGAAACCCTCTTCGACACCCCCGGTGCCCAACGCTTCGCCCAAATCTTCAATTCCTGACCCGCTTTACCTCCCTCTGACGAGCCGAGCCGTTAAGCGGACAGTCCAGTGGACTGTCCGTAGACGAGGCCTGAAAGAAGCGATAGCTGAGAGAAGGCAGGGAATTGCCTCACCGTAGGTGAGTCGGTTAGCCGAAGTGGGTGGGAGAGAAACCATAAATAGGGGAAGAGAAGCCATAAACCCAATGGAGTGTCCCCAGTTGCCCTATGTCAAGCCCGGCGATATACTAGTGGATTGTTGTGTTTCCCTAAGGGGTCCTTCAAAGCGCTATCCCACTCGCCATCGAGGACTTTCAGGGAGCCCACGGATAATGAGGTTCGACGCCTCTTGGATGCGGCCCTGACCAAGCCACACCAAGCAGCTGAGACCCGGAACACAATATAGAAAAGGTAATCCAGTGAAAACTTTCACTCCGAAGCCAGCTGATCTGACTCATGACTGGTACGTCATCGACGCCACCGACGTGGTGCTCGGCCGTCTCGCCACCCAGGCTGCAATCCTGCTGCGTGGCAAGAACAAGCCGACCTACGCTCCGCACGCCGATTCCGGCAACCACGTGATCATCATCAATGCCGACAAGATTGCTCTGACTGGCAACAAGATGGGCAAGGAACTCTACTCGCACTCCGGCCGTCCCGGTGGTCTGCGTCGTGACTCCTACGCCGAGCTGCTTGAGAAGAACCCCGAGCGCATCATCAAGAACGCTGTCAAGGGCATGCTGCCGAAGAACCGTCTGGCCAAGGTGCAGCTCGACCGCCTGCGTATCTTCCGTGGCGCCGAGCACCCGCACACCCCGCAGAAGCCCCAGGTCTTCGAGATCGCCCAGGTCTCGCAGCAGGCCAAGTGAAACCTGAGAGGAGATAAGAATCATGGCTGAAAACACCAACGACTCCCAGGTTGTCGAGACCGAAGAGGAGCTCACCAACTACACCACCGAGACCAACGCTGGCGCTGGCACCGGCACCTCCGCGATTGAGCCGGGCTACGGCACCGGTCGCCGCAAGGAGGCTGTCGCCCGTGTCCGTCTGGTTCCGGGTGACGGCAAGTGGACCATCAACGGCCGCACTCTGGAGGAGTACTTCCCCTCCAAGCTGCTGCAGCGTGAGGTCAACTCCCCGATCGTTCTGCTCAAGCTCGAAGG
>ERZ1106963.1637-NODE-1637-length-26095-cov-5.682642_pt1 | contig 26095 bp, 19 predicted proteins | sample MGYA00403681_ERZ1106963 | MGnify/ENA primary metagenome ERZ1106963 (study PRJEB35170, sample SAMEA104062407) | human gut metagenome | biome: human gut; feature: human-associated habitat; material: faeces | place: Denmark | collected 2012-05-03 ...
GCGCTGGCGTCCCTGGGCGGAACAGGGCGGGCAGCTTGCCACAAACGCCACCACGTTCAACCGGGAGCTGCTGATCGTCGAAAAGGAGAACGACGGCAAGGCTTTTGCGCTGCATACGACCTATGAGGACAAACGGGCATACTACAAAAATTTAAGGAAGCCGTGGCTGTTCTTTTTCCTGGCGTCAGCAGTTTTGGGGATTGCCCTGCGCGCCCTGATATGGGCGGTTTTTGCAGCCATTTCCCTCGCCGCGCTGGCGGTATACCAGATCGAACTGATAAAGCTCAAAAAGCAAGCCAAAACAAAGGAATGGTAAAACCGGACATGACGTTTGGGCCGGCTGCGCACCGGGACAGTATATGCGCGGCCGGCTTTTTGTTGCACCGTACCCGTTAAACCAGCTGATACAGTAGGCCTGCCTTCGCGCTGTACCAAAGAAGCATCCCGTGCCCCCGGCGTTCAATGCGCACATGCAAATCCCATTCCGGGTACTGCTTGATAAGCTGCACCCGGTCTCCCGTCTGAAACGCCACAAAGGAGATATAATCCTCCTTCGTCATCGCGTGCGCGCTCGTGATATACCACTCGTTTTCCACCGGTTCAACGGTGAGTTTCTCCCCCGCATCCGCTTTCTTCGGCACAAGAGCAGCGAGTTTCCTGCCACAGCAGGTGATCTCCGCCTCCCCGGTGGTAAGCGTAATGCTGCCGCATGCAGGGCAAACGGCGTATTTTGTTTTCTTCATGTTTCCTCCCACAACGTCATTTGCGCAGAGTTCGCCCAAAAGAAGCGTTCCCGGCGCCACGCCAAGGCTGTCCGAAAGCGCCGGCAAAAGCGAAATATCCGGGTAGCCTTTTCCGGTTTCCCATTTGCTGACCGCCGCAGCGGACACGCCCACGGCGCCCGCAAGCGCCTCCTGCGTTATGCCCCTTTCCCTGCGCAAGGCCGCAATGGTTTCACCGATCTTCCATTCCATTCGTTTCGTCCTCCCTTTTTGCTTTGGCGGCCGCCTGCTTTTATGATACCCGTACGGTACAAAACGCGCAACGGAGGCGCATTCAACCTTTGGTGTGAATTTGTTGAATGGCGTTCAAGCCTTCATGCTTTTCCCCAAAAGCAAATTGCACTTTTCCCCGCGCCTGCGGTTGCATTTTAAAAGTGAGAGGTATAGAATAACAGACAGTGGCTGCTTTGTTGAAAAAATGGAAGGATACCTATCTCGCGCCCGCCTCCTTTTACGGAAAGATCGGGCGCATTGCTTTGCCCATCGCCGGGCAACAGATCCTCAACCAGGGCGCCGGCTTTGTGGACACCATCATGATAAGCCACGTGGGCGGCGTGGGTGCGGTCGCCGTTGCCACGCAGCTGGACATGCTGCTTGGCCCGGTTTCCTTCGGCATCAACTCCGGCGTAAACATCTATTCCTCCCAATTCTTCGGCGCAAAGGATTGGAACTCCCTTAAAAAGTGTTTTGGCTTCCAGGTCATGCTCAACCTGCTCGGCGCGCTCCTGTTTTTCCTTGTAGCGCAGTTTGCCGGGCACGGCGTGCTGCGTTTTTATGCGAGCGGCGACGCTTCGCTGATCGACCTTGGGTGGCAGTATCTGCGCATCGCCTGCTTCGGCTATTTCTTCAATGCGCTCATCAGCGCGTTTTCCTTCATGTACCGCAGCATCCAGCAGACCCAAATTCCCATGATGATCGGGATCGGGGTAAACATTCTCAATGCCTGTTTGAATTACCTCTTGATTTTCGGCAAGCTCGGCCTGCCGCAGATGGGGATAGCGGGCGCAGCGCTCGCGACCGTCATCGCCAACGCCTGCGGCGCCCTTGCGCATATCGTCTATGCCGTTGTTACGCAACAGCCCTTCCTCGGCTCCTTCCGGGAGATGACGGCCTGGAGCGGCACCTTTATTAAGCCCATTGTGAAACGGATGCTGCCCCTCATCGCCAACGAAGCCATTTTCGGCCTTGGCAACACCATGTATGTGAAGGCGTATGGCCTTCTCAGCCCCGATGCGCTGTCGATTTATAAAATCGGCAATACGGTGGGCAGCTTCTTCTATGTTGCGGTACAGGGGATCAACAGCGCGGTTGGGCTCATCGTCGGCGAACAGTTGGGGCGCGGCGACCTTGCGGAAGCAAAGCGCTGTGTAAAGTATCTGTTCCCCGTATCCGCCGTGCTTGCAGCCTGCGTAGCGCTCCTGATTTCCCTCTTGGCACAGCCGCTCGTGAGCCTCTTCGGCCTGACCGATGCTTCCATCGCATCCGGCGCGGTGCTCATGGTGCGGCTGTTCTCCGTGCGCATCGCCGCAAGGCTCTTCAACGTCATCTTCATGTCCACCATCCGGGCCGGGGGAGATTCCGTTTTCCTGATGTTCCTCGATTGCGGGATCGTCTGGCTCGTGGGTGTTCCGCTGGCGTTCCTTTCGGTTTATGCGTTCCAAGTTACCTCGATTGCCGCCATGTTTGCCATCATCCAGTGCGAGCAGCTGGTGCGCATGCTCATCGGCTATCGCCGCTACAAGCAGGGCAAATGGTGCCGCAACCTGACGGCGGAAACGCAGGGGTAACCCGGAAATGGCCTGGGGCCGCAGTGCATTCACTGCGGCCCCATTGTTTTTCTTCTGCTGAATTGTTTTACGCCTTCGGCCCCGCGTTCACAATGCTTGCGGGCATGTTGGAATACTTTTCAAAGTTCTCCTCAAAGCGCGCTGCAAGATCCTTCGCCGTGGCTTCGTATTCCGCCTGATCCTTCCAGAGCCTGCGCTGGCTCAGGAACTCATCCGGCACGTTCGGGCAGGTCTTTGGCACCATCACGTTGAAGATGGGGTCAAGCTCAAACTCCGCCTTCTCAAGCTCGCCGTTGAGCGCCGCCGTGACCATCGCGCGGGTGTAGCGGAGCTTCATGCGGGAGCCCACGCCGTATTTGCCGCCTGCCCAACCGGTGTTCACAAGGTAAACCTTCGCATCGTGCTCCTCGATCTTCTTGCCAAGCATCTCCGCATAGAAGGACGGATGCAGCGGCAGGAACGGCGCGCCGAAGCAGGTGGAGAACGTCGTCTGCGGTTCCACGATGCCGCGCTCCGTGCCGGCGAGCTTGGAGGTATAGCCGGAAACGAAGTGATACATGGCCTGATTCTTATCGAGCCGGGAAACCGGAGGCAGAACGCCGAAGGCATCCGCCGTCAGGAAGATGACCGTCTTCGGGTGACCCGCCACGCCAGGGATTACGCAGTTGGGGATGTACTCCACCGGATAGCCCACGCGGGTGTTTTCGGTGAGCGTCGCATCCGCAAAATCAAACTCGCGGGTTTCATCGTCCATGATGACGTTTTCAACAAGGGAGCCGAATTTGATCGCATCCCAGATCTGCGGCTCATTTTCCCTGGAAAGGTTGATGCACTTGGCATAGCAGCCGCCTTCGATGTTGAAGCAGCCGGTGTCGCTCCAGCCGTGCTCGTCATCGCCGATGAGCATGCGGTTTGGGTCGGCGGAAAGGGTGGTTTTACCCGTGCCGGAAAGGCCGTAGAAAAGCGCCACGTCGCCGTCCGCACCCACGTTCGCGGAGCAGTGCATGGAAAGCACGCCCTGTTTGGGCAGGAGATAGTTCATCACGGAGAATACGGACTTTTTGATTTCGCCTGCATACTGGCTGCCTGCGATAACGACCATGCGTTTGTCAAAATTGACGAGAATCGCCGCCTCGGAGTTGACGCCGTCCACCTCGGGGATGCACTTGAAGCCGGGGGCCGCGATCACGGTGAAGCCGGGCACGAAATCCGCAAGCTGTTCCGCCGTCGGGCGCACGAGGAGCTGATGGATGAAGAGGTTCTGGCTTGCAAGCTCATTTATCACGCGCACGGGCAAATGATGCTTCTCATCCGCACCGGCAAAGCCGTCGAACACGAAGATGTCGCGGCCCTGCAAATATGCCATCATGCGGTTATAGATGCCCTCGAACTTTTCAGGGCTGATGGGCACGTTCACCTTGCCCCAGTCGATGTCGTCGTGGATTGCGGGCGTATCCACCACAAAGCGGTCGTTCGGGGAACGGCCGGTATATTTTCCGGTCGTTACAACGAGCGCGCCGGTGTTTGCAAGCTTGCCCTCCCCGCGCGCAAGCGCGTACTCCACAAGCTGCGCCGGGGTTAAGTTGCGGTAAACCGCCTTCGGCGCGATGATTCCAAGGGATTCGATGTAGGCCTTCATCTCGATACTCCTTTGCATTTCGCTTTTTGTTCTTAATTATTGGGATGGCGCAGAAATGCGCCAAAAAACAATCTCTTTGCGGCGCGTTCAGGCATTGTCCCTGCGCCATGCGCCTTCAAAAACAATCTTTCCAAGCGGCACGCGCGGCCGGGCAGACGGCGCCTCATCCGGCACGCCAAGCGGCGTGATGGCCACGACCTTCACCTCGCGCGGGATGCCGAGCAGGTTGCGCACCGGGTTCTCCGGGAAATAGCCCACCCAGCAGGTGCCAAGCCCTTCCGCCGCAGCGGCAAGGACGAGGTGTTCCATGCTGATGCCGCAATCCACCAGATAATATTCCTTGCCCGCGTTGAACCCGCTGTCGGACGGCTCAGCGCAAAGCACAAGCGCGTAAGGCGCCTTTTCATAGCACTCCACAGATGGGTTATCGATCAGCTCGCCGAGCGTTTTGCGCGTTTCGGGATCGGATACGACGATGTAGCGGTGACACTGGCGGTTGCACCAGGAAGGGGCAAGCCTTGCCGCCTCCAAAACGCGGTCGAGCGTTTCACGCGGGACGGGATCCTCTTTGTATTTCCGAATGCTGCGCCTTGCGGCGATCGTTTCATATAGCTCCATGTCCTCCCCCTTTCGTTCGGCTATAAATGCAGGATTTCCTGCGTTTTGTTTTTTCGTGCAGCAAATCATTTATTTTTAGTATAGCATCACGGCCACATTTTTACAACCATGCCACGCCTGTTTCAACGCAAATCCTGATTTTCGTTGTGTATCGCGTGTAGTGCATGGTAAAATAAGCCGGTAAAGCAATTGAATGGAGGAGCCTTATTTAAAATATGAAACGTTCCCTCGCCTGCCTTCTCGCGCCCGCCTGCCTTGCGGCGGCCCTTTGTGCAGGGTGCGCATTCGGCCCGCAAGCCACGCCTGCGCACCCGCCGGTAGACGTGACGCTCGTACCCGAAACAGCAGCGCCTGTACCCGCGCCCAGCCCAACTCCCGCGCCCACGCCGGAACCGACCCCTTCCCCAACACCCACGCCGGAACCGACCCCTTATAAAAGCGCAGACTATCCCCTCCCCCCCCAAAGCCTGCGCACGCGGGAGGGCGGGCGTTACCCGGAGGAAGCGCGGCTCAATGAAGATCCCGACCGGTTTTACACCGTAGTGGATCTCACAAACCAGGCGGTATTCGTATACGAAAAGGACAGCGCCGGCGAATACACCGTGCTCGTGCGGGAGATGATCTGCTCCTCCGGCATCGAGGACGGCCACCGCAGCCCACGCGGCACATTTAAGATGGGCGAGGATTACAAGCGCTTCGCTTTCTTCGTGCACTTTGATTGTTATGCGCAATATTGGTCCCAGATCCGCGGGCGGATCTACTTCCATTCCGTGCCTTATTCCGAACGGGATGACCGCTACTTGATGGAAGACGAATTCTGGCTTCTCGGCCAACCGGCCTCGCACGGCTGCATCCGCCTTCTGCCGGACGACGCGCAATGGGTCTATCTTTACCTTTGCCCCGGCTCCACCGTGACCATCACGGACGAGCTTCCAGCGGATGCGGCACTCGTGGCGCGCCTGCTGCCCAAGGAAACGCCCACGCCGGATTGTTACGAAATCGCATCCGATTAAAATAAACTGTAAAGGAGCTTTGTTATGCGCCGCTATTCGTTCCCCAAAATAGATTTGCATCTGCATCTGGACGGCTCCATGCTGCCGGAAACCGCGTGGGAGCTGGCCCTTGCGCGCGGTATTCCCTTGCCGGCCGATACGCTGGAGGAATTCCGCTCGTTCATCATCCTCACTGCCGACTGCCGCAGCGTCAACGAATACTTGAAACGGTTTGAAATGCCGCTTTCCATTCTGCAGGATCAACCCGCGCTTACGCGGGTGGCGCGGGAACTGGTGGAGCTTCTTGCCGCACAGGGGCTTGCCTATGCCGAAATCCGCTTTGCGCCCCAGCTGCACACGCGTAAGGGGCTGACGCAGCGGCAAGCGATTGAGGCTGTGCTTCAGGGCGTGCGGGAAGGCGCCGCCAGCTGCCCCACGATCGGCATCGGCGTTCTGCTTTGCGCCATGAGCGTCGGCCCGGAAACGGTCAACGAAGCGGAAAACCTGCTGACGGTGGAGCTGGCCAAGGACTTCCTTGGCCAAGGCGTTGCGGGCATAGATCTTGCGGGCGCAGAGGGCATCGTCCCTCTCGAAAACTTCGCACCCGTTTTTGCGCGTGCGCGCGAACTCGGCGTGCCCTTTACCTGCCATGCCGGGGACAGCCAAGGCCCGGACACCGTGAAAGCGGCGCTTGATTTCGGCACAAAGCGGATTGGGCACGGGCACCACATTGCATTGGACCGGGCGCTGTGTGCAAGAGCCATCCGGGATTATGTTACGCTTGAGATCTGCCCCACAAGCAACATTCAGTGCGAAACGCAGCCTTCTTACGAGGCGCATCCGCTCAGAATGCTGATCGATCTGGGGGTCGCCTGCACGATCAATACGGACAACATGATTCTTTCAGACATCGACCTGGATCAGGAATATGACCATTGTCTCCACGAAATGGGCCTCAGTTATGCCGACCTGATCCGCTGCAATATCAACAGCGTCCGCGCGTCTTTTATGGATGAAGCAAGCAAGGCGGCTCTGATCGACGAGCTGCTTGGATGCCTGCAGGCGCTGCCCGGCAAAATTTAAAAGGTTTCCCCAAAAAACACTTGACGGATTTCCCCGCGCATGATATTATAATCCTTGCCGCAATGCGGCATACGTCGCGGGGTAGAGCAGTTGGTAGCTCGTCGGGCTCATAACCCGGAGGTCGTTGGTTCAAGTCCTTCCCCCGCAACCACACGGTGCGCACGTCGTAAGATGTGCGCATCCCATATGGCGGCGTAGCTCAGTTGGCTAGAGCATTCGGTTCATACCCGGAGTGTCATGTGTTCGAGTCACATCGCCGCTACCAACATGGTGCGCCAAAAAAGATATTCACCCGAAAAGCCCAGACGTTGTCTGGGTTTTTTCGTTTCCAGAGCGCGTTCGCGGCGCGAACGGCTTACCGTAGATATTTTGGATATAGCGGCTTTAATATAGATATAAAGCCGCTTTGAAGGCACGTGGTCGTGCCTTTGAAGCAGCTTTTTGCTTTTGTTTGATCCAATCTCACCTGTTTTCAGTTTGTTTACAATTATCCTTTTTCCCAATTCGTCGCATTACAGGGAGTAGTCTGCTCTTTTGCAGACAAACCCGGTTTTTCCTGCCGATGAGGGAATCGGGGCAGGCTGTTCCCCACTCGCTTCGCTCGCTCGGGGCAAACTGGGGCAGTTTGCCCGTTCGCTGCCTTCAAAACCATCCACTGGATGGTTTTGATGCGCCCTTGGCGCACCGGCGCTCACCTCATACTCCTCCGTAAATATTATTACTTTGCTGGAAAAGAGATATAACGCTCAAGCCCGGCTTAGTATCACAACACCGAAAGGAGCATTCCATGTCCCAAGTAATCGCAATTGTCAATCAAAAGGGCGGCGTCGCTAAGACAACCACCACCGTAAACCTCGCCGCCGCCCTTGTCCGGCAAGGCGAGAAAGTGTTGAGCATTGATCTCGATCCGCAAGCAAACCTCACAATGAGCCTCGGCTGGCAGAACCCGGACGACCTACAGTACACCATTGCCGACGTTATCGACAAGGCAATCGCGGAACAGCCCATCGATCCTTCCGAGGGCGTAATATGGCATGCCGAAGGGATCGACCTCATGCCCTCATCCATCCAGCTTTCCGGGTATGAAACCCTGCTCATTTGACACGACTCGGGGCAAACTGGGGCAGTTTGCCCGTTCACTGCCTTCAAAACCATTCACTGGATGGTTTTGCTGCGCCTGCGGCGCACCGGCGCTCACCTCATCGATTGCCAGCCAAGTCTAAACATTTTGACCATCAACGCCCTCGTTGCGGCGGACAGCGTGCTGATACCTACCCAACCACAGTTCTTCTCGGCAAAGGGCCTTGAACTGCTGTTCCAGACCTACAGCAAGGTGCGCCGCAAAATGAACCCCGACCTCAAGATAGAGGGCGTTCTCGTCACCATGATGGATAAGCGCCCAAATTTCACCAAGGATGTTGTCGATCTCATTCGCTCTACCTACGGCGGCAGCGTGAAGGTGTTCGAGAGCGAGATACCCATGAGCGTCCGCGCCATCGAGTGCGGTGCCGAGGGGAAAAGCATATTCCAGCACGATCCCAAGGGCAAGGTGGCCGAAGCATACGCAAATCTGGCGCTGGAGGTGATGCAAAATGCCGAATGGGCGGAGTTGAGCGCCGCCAGTGGCGGATGAAGCGAAACGGAAGCCCAGTGAGCAAAGGAGTTGAAGGAAGGCGCTCACGCCAACGCGCGACGACTATTGCGAACTGTGAGAGAAGCGCAGGGCGCATAAGCATCAGGCCGTTAGATGACCTTTTCGAACCGACCGTAGAACGGGAACAGCCTGTACGTCAGGAAACCCTGCCCACAAGCCTTCCCCCAGACAGGTTAAAGCCTATGCTCAGGCAGGGGTATCTATCCTTGGCACATCGGTGACGCAGGCGCAGTATTGCTACAACAACAGCTATACCATATCCTCATCCGTTCTCCAGCTCGGCGATTTGGTGTTCTGGAGCAAAACTTCTTGCCGCTGTGGGCGTTGGAATGAGATCCATCATGTGGGTATTTACATCGGCAACGGGCGTATTGTTGACGCAAGCTCATCAAAGGGCCACGTGGTGCTGCGCGATATTTGGAGCAATGAGAATTGGCCTATCGTGTTATATGCCCGTCCGCACGTTGGATAGATAAGTTGTGCAACTAAAGATGTCACGTAGGCATATAGCACATATGGACAATGCATATGACATTGAGCCACATAGTTTGGATAGATACCCTGGACACGATGATATGATTGCGCCAGGGTGGACATGAAAAGGCTTGGAGGGAAATAGAGCTCGAAGGTCACGAAATAAAGACGGAGGTATTCTACGATGAATAAACAAAGCATTTTTTAAACATTGCTGTTTACTGTCCTTGCCATATCAGCCATTGCTTTAGGTTGGCTGTGCTTTAAGGCAAAGATCACAGCCACCGAGGAAGATTATGTGCCTCTGTGGGCAACGGAAACAACTATTGTTAGAACTCCTGCCCCTTATGCCGCGTCAGTGCCGGCCGAAACCGAGGCCACTGGGGTCAACAAGCATGAGCAAGTAGACGAACATAGCAATACTTCCCCAATGACGCATTGTCTCGGAACGCTCACCATAGGCCGAAAAGAAATCCCCATTGCTGCTGATGTAGACGAACATACCCTCGCTACCTCTCCCGGCTGGCTGCCAGATAGCTCGCTGCCGGGAGAGGATGGGATGTGCGTGATACTCGGTCATCGCAATCACAAGCATTTGCGTCCACTGGGGAAAGTGGAGATTGGCGACGAAATCATCTTTACTTACCCGAACGGAAAAGTAGTGGTCTATAGTGTTTCTGAAATAACCATATTTGAAAACACTGCCGATTGGCGCTTGCCATCGGCAGAAGGAGATATATTAGTACTGGTCACCTGCTATCCGTTTCGGTATAGTGGAAACGCGCCGGGAAAGTATATGGTTATAGCTATTGCTGATTAATATGACTGTTTTGTATTGATAAGGTGAACTGTAGCGCCCTGTCGAGGAATAAGCTAAGAATCCTCATGCAGTATGTATTCATCCCCCACAAGCCACTCTCCCTCCACATACTCTAATGTGGAATATAAATAATACCTGCTGAGGAAGTCCGTATCGCCATCATCTGCTTTTTCAGCGTCTGCCTCGATTACTGTTTTGACCTGTATTCCATATTTGCCACCGCTCAACTCCACAACGTCGCCTGCCAACGTCACGAATGAAAAGAATACATTTGAATAGTAACCTTCATTATGCTCCGGAAGCAACTTCGCCGCATCGCTCAGGTCTATCTCGTATTCCTTGCCGGAAGGATAGCTCTTTATGCTGTACACAAGCTTTAGAGCCGTAAAGCCGGCTGCCACCTCACTTGAAGTAAAGTTCCTGCCGTCTTTGTGAAAAAAACCGTCCTTAAATACTTCTATTCGTTTGACACCGTTGCCGCTCATCTGAAGTGCGACCGCCGAGATCTCACCTCTGGTGCTTGTTCCTCCAAGGTCAGGAAAAACTATCTCCGGTACACCATCGCCTGTAATATCGGCAATGCACAATTTATTGCCCGTATCAAGGCAGTCTGTATTGACCGACGTATGGTATGTAGTGTTGTCTGCGCTTAATGAAATATCAACATAAAACGGCAGCTTAAAAAGATCCGTAGAGTACGCATGTACGCTATCAGCAACCCCATCGCCATCAATATCGACATCGTTCTTGGTAATGCTGACCACCGTGGGAAGTTGTTCGGCAGGCTTTTGCTCGGTTTGATCTACAGTGGGTTTATTATCCGCAGCATCCGGCATCGGACTGGACTCGGGTAATATAGGTTCCTCTTGCATTGTATTGGATCCGCCGCACGAACATAGGAACGCCATGCTCAATGCCGCCAATAAAAAACAAATATATCGCCTCATGCCTTACCCCTTCCCGTCTATTATATAATGCGTTACAATAATGTGCCGATTCGTTATTTTACCATGATGGCTCAATATTGTCACTATATCGAGGACAGCGTCTGACCTACAATGAGTATAGATAAAAATACAGAGGCCTCTGAATGTTTTATCGATTTTATAAAAGATTAAGGAGATTTTTGATATGGCGAATAGTGATTATTCATATGCGCAGGTAAAAAGCGGCAATGGAACATACAAATACGAAGGGCCGTCTGCATCGTATTCTGATGGCGTAAAGACCTTGCAGACGCGCCTTAGTAACTGTGGGTATATACTATCTATCGACGGTTACTTTGCAGCTTCTACAAGGTTGGCCGTACGCAGATTTCAGCGTACCATCTTTGGAATGTCCAGCAGCTCTGTGGATGGGGTGGTTGGAAAAAACACGTTGACTGCGCTCGATGCAGTATACCAAAGCGACGCTTTCAAATATGGAGCTTCGATATGCAGTGATCCATCTCTTTGGACTCGTAATACACTTGCAACTTCCGGATGGTGGAACACAACAGATAAGCGTATTGACGCTCTTGCACGCGTCATATTTGCAGAAGATAACGACAACAATAATGCTCGGCAAGGCGTAGCAAGGGTTATTTATAACCGTTCAAGCCGAAGCGCCTTCAAAAACCCAAATGCGTCTAATAAATGGATGGGAGTAATAACATGTGAAAGCCAGTATAGTACTTGTACCATCCTCCGCATGGACTTGCGACATGAGTGATGGATATGATGCATGGCCATCCGATGGTACTAAGCAACGAGCTCTTGTCCCCAGACGCGGTAGTTCAAGTGGTTCCTATATAAATGCTGCATGGAACAATGCTGTATCTCTTGCTAAGACCCTTGTTAATGGCTCCGCCATTTCTACTGCGCTCGGATATCCCATTACCTATAATTCCAACGGGTCAGTAACCGTCGGAAGCACCGCGAATCGCAGTATGTCTAGCAACCATCTTTATCAGGTTGATTATAGCAAATTCCTTGATTGGATCAATAAAGGATATACTATGACAGAGGTATTAAACTATACCGGAGATAAAGATGGCAACGTTTTCCTTGTAAGGTAGCCTCCCGTTAATATGTTAATGAAAATAGCACATCTGATAAGAAATCCATAACTGTCAATGGGAAGGAAGTCTTTTCGATTAAGAGGCGTTACTTGACCTGAGCAGCAACAGAAACAGTATAATAATTCGAGGGCCTGTGCAGACATAACATCCGCACAGGTCTTCGCTCATATTCTTCGTTTCATTGGAGCGAGCGATCACATTCTGCAAAGGCTTTCTTTTTCTGAAGGTTCGGATACACTATTCCCGTTCATGGAAAACTTGATCAAGATACCGCAAACGTTATAACGTTCTTTAGAAGTAAGTACGAATTGGATGAAGTATCTCCTTCACTGCCTACAAGCTCAATATCGTCCGACAATGCATGCGTTGACTAGCTAACAACGATATTCCCTGATATTGGGAAAACTACTCTTTGAAGAAAAATGAGTTTCCGACCATAGAAGATGTACGCGAAGGCTCATATGTTCAATAATAAAAATGAAAATGGGATCCATGCTTAAGTGCTCTGAAGCTGGAGCATTTATACTTACTCTTGTAATAATGACGAGGCATCTTCCTTTTTTTCAGGCATTACGAGCAGTGAGGCATTATCTGAATATGATATTACTGCATGCGGCGAAAAAACGCTGCGCCAAGCCTGACGCAACATTATATAAGCCTTCTGCCTCCCGCTTCTGTCGCTCAAGTGAAGATGATTACCCTTTCAGTTTTGTGAAGTTTATACCCGGCACCATATGACGTATCCTTTATGTTGCCAAGTTGATTCCATAGGACATTATCTTTTTATTTTGCTTAAGAATGAGGCCATAATTTGTGTATTATGGCCTCACTATTATGCGCGCTTAATTAAATTTACACCTCGCAGAGCTTTGCCCAGGTAGCTGCGCCGCATATGCCATCAGAGGTAAGAGCGTTTGCAGTTTGAAACTGTTTCAACTTATTCTCACTGCCTGTGCCAAATAGACCGTCGGGCGTGCCAACACTGTAGCCATTGAGGTTGAGCAATGCCTGTACAGCTTTAGCGCCTTCCTGCTGGCCAGTCTGCTTCCTCACAATCGGGAATAGCAGACTCCACGTTGCAGGGTCAACTAAGCCATCCACGCGGATATCTTCACTTGCCTGGAATACCTTCACAGCATAAGTAAGTTCGGCATCAAAGGTTGCGTCCACGGTTCCAGCAAACATATTTTCAACAGCCATGCGGCGTTTGATCTGATGAATCGCTGTGCCCGTATCACCCTGGCGATAGATAGTGCTTGAACTGCTCGAACTGCCGCCTGTACCAAAGTAAAGCGTATTTCCTTCAGGTGGCGTAGCCAAACACAGAGAAGCCCATGTATTAGCACCAACAATGCCATCTGAAGTCAGGTTCCGCAATGTCTGATATGCTTTCACCGCAGCTTGTGTTCCGGAGCCAAATACTCCGTCAATGAGAAGCCCATGCTTCTGCCGATAAAGCAGCATTTGCAGCGCCCGAACCTGATCTTTGCTCCCGCGCCCCATTTTAAGAATGGGAAACAGTTTATTCCAGGTGATCGGACCTACAATGCCATTTGCCGTGATGCTGTTTGCCGTTTGGTACGCACGCACATATTGGTCCGTTGTGTTGTCATATATACCCGTTACATCCAGCGCATATTGCGTTGCAAGCCTCTGCTGGAGCTGTCGTACAACATCATTGCTATCGCCCAGCTCACAGAGGGCAGTAGAATCTCCGTTCTGGTCGATAAGCACTTCCGCTTCAAACGGTTCTTCAAGTGTGAGAGACTGCCAAGTCTTTTCACCGCAAATACCATCTGCATCCAGCTGCCGGGCCTGCTGGTAGGCTTTTAGAACGGTTTCCGTCCCTGTTCCGAAAAGCCCATCCGGGGTTCCAACGGGATAGTTCTGGTAGTTGAGGAGCGCCTGCATTTCGCGCGCGCCCGCTTGGGAGCCGGTGCGTTTTTTCAGCACTGGGAAAAGCACTTTCCATGTGCCGGAGCCCACGATGCCATCCGACGTAAGGCCGTTTGCTGTCTGGAACGCCTTGATTTTGCTCTCCAGAGTATCGTCAAAGAAATTGTTGACGGCAAAGCTGCTGTCCGTTGCCCAGATTCTTCGCCGGATCATCTCGATCTTATCCCCGCTGTCGCCCTTTTTATAGACCGGACTGTTGTAGCTGCCGGTATGCTGTACTACTTCCGCAGTGGAAGTACGAATATCCGGATAGCCCGGCAGCGGCCCATAGGTGAGCGCATCCGTAATGACCGGGAGCTGCTCGACATCGGTATCGACAATATCGTAAATGAGCCAGTCGAAATATCCCCAGGCATTCCATGCGGGATCTGCCGAAAACTGGCTGACTACCACGCCATGCATCGCTCCCTTTGCTTCGATTACACGGTCTCTGCCGACATAGATGCCCATGTGGTAAACACCGTTACTGTTGCGCTTGAAAACAACTACGCCGGGCTGGTGAACCATTATGCTCATATCCGTTGAACGTTCCGTACACCATTGCTTATACATTCCACCAGAATAGCTGTCGCAGTTTGTCACACCCTGTTTGAGCAAAAACCACTCGATCAACCCAGAGCAATCGGTCACAAGCTTTCCGATCCAGCGCGCACAGTTGCCGAGATAATAGGATGCCCCATTTTCCGGATCGTCAGCTGCTCGTTTTTCCAACAGTTCCTGCGTACAGATCTGGCCATATGTTCCAAGAACATAACCACAGCCAACCCTTGATTTCAAAAATTCAACGAGGTCAGATGCATTCTGCAGAGGGATACCCGTATTATTTGGTACATCGCCAACGTTGGGAGGGGCAATGGGGGTCGCTATTTCGTTGATCCTATTGCCAACGCTATCATTGTCGTTAAAAAACACATCTTTCCCTACAATTACCGGATCCCATCTTCGCTTTAACACTCCTTGGCTATTATAGTATTCAAAGCAAGAATGCAGCCTGTTATCCGGCGCTAAAACCTGACCAAGCTCACGGATAGATGCTTCGATCTCTGTGATTTCGCTGCCGAAATATCTGTGCCGCATTTGGTCATGCATATTTACAGCCGCTGTAACATCATCAAAGGGTTCCCCAATAAACAACGTTTCGTTGTTTACCAGCACCGTTGCCAAATCCACCGCATTGATCCAGCCTGCTTTCTGGCTCGGTGTTTTCGTGTCCCAGTTCTTAGCAGGGAAAAGCGGCCCAGTTTCATCTGGATGAGGGGCATACATTGGAGAATACTGATCTGGTTCGAACAATATCCCATACCAATTTTGATATTCCTCTTCCAGATAACTAATTCCAGCTTTGTTGCCAAACACCCAATTCCGCATACGATTGTGCAGTTCCTGCGCTACGCATGCTTGCCCGACAGGGTCACTGTTCATTTCTGCATATATCAGCCTCGCAAGCGTGCCTACAAGTGGAATTCTCGCCTTATGCTTTCCAAGGTTTTTCCAAATATCCGGATCAATGTTCCCGCCGAGCTGTTTGTATTCCTCATCTGTATAACTCATTTTGTTCCTCCAAATATTATTATTTTAAGCTAGCTTATAAATCAATATTACAGCTGCTCGCATATAATTTGGAGTGACAATGCGGAGCCATCCACTCGGAAATTCCTTCTTACCAAGACACCCAAATTTCGCTTTGGTATGGTTCTGGTTCACCATAGCATGAGCGGGCATCCATCGAAATCCCATAAGGGGACAGGAAAAAGTAGTTTTCAGGGCAGCTCATCCACGTCCAAGCCTCGCTGTTAAACGCATCTACGGCAAGCGAATGAGGGTCTTCATAATAAGAAAAGCTCGGAGTGGCTCCGCATCCCAAAAGCGCATCGTAAATTTGCAGGTAAAGTTCCCGCACTGCATCCGCATCAAGCCCGGTAATATCGATCGTATACTTTGCCTTATCAATTTGGTTTGAGTTAATGTCAGCGAAAAAGGTAAACTTCGCATCCCTTCCCAAGTATTCAATACCTTCAATCACGTATGCATAAGGCCATTCAGGATCACCCGGATATCTGCGGGACCTTTCTCCATCATATGCGTTCGTTGCCCGGTATTTTTTATAGATCGTTTCAGCATCGCCCCGGAACAGTTCCGGATCCATAAAAATGCATTCCTCCGTAAAATGGAAGTTCGTTTCATGCGGGCAGCAGGGACCTTCCTGCTCGTAGAAGAAGCCGGCCATTTCCTCGTCATACTCTCCCTGAAACGCAGCCAGGTAGAACCCCTGTTCCATGTTGCCGGGAAAATTTGCGCCAAGCTCCAACGTATATCCTTCAAGATTCCATACGGAATATAAAGGTTTTTCCTCCGGTAAGATAAACTCTTCAGTGCGAACGCGTTTGTTGGCCTGAAAATCAAATAGATAAAGCCCGTCGGGCTCTCCGAGCACGGCGACAATCTCATGATAAAGCGTTTCATACATATAGTGGCTGTACACCTGCACCAACGTGATCTGCCGTATCCTTGTCTCATCTTCGTTTGTTTGGAGCCACAGGCGAACGTCTTTCCCATTCATGTAAACGTTCTTGATCTCATATAGCCCTGGGATCCGTTCATATTTTGCGTTGTACTTCTCGGCTGCCAGATCCGCGGTGAGACCTTCCTCCTGTTGTGCTCTGTAAAAACCCAGTGGGTCGATTGATTCCGGCAGCGCCACAGGTTCGGCAGCTGGCTCTTTGGCAGCCGCTGGCGTTTCCTCCGATAAAGGCAGCACGTCTTCCGCTGCGTTGTTCATGACGTCGCTCACGTCTGCTGGCTCCACTTGCTCTGCGTGCCGACAGCTGGTAAACAGCATTAAAGCGCACAGCGCTGCTATTATCAAGCCCGATATTCTATGCTGCATAGGGTACCTCCGAGATTTTTCTCTTTTTTCGGTGTTTTTGATTCCAGTATAGCTCGCTTCTTCATCAGAGTCCATTCACCCTAATGATTTTTACACTTTGGTAACAAAAGCGGATGTGCCATAAAGCTATGCCTGGCACACCCGCATCTATGTTCTCTCCCGGCCCCTTCCCCTGCCGTTTATCCGGAGTTGTTTACCCTCCGGGCTTTACCGTTTTTGCCCGGCGCCAAATCGTGTTTATTTCTTCTTTTTGCTGCTCGTATGACTTTCCTGTATTCCTAACTGCGCCTGCTTGTAGAGTTGATTCCCCAACACCGCGATACCACAAGCAAGCACCCCTTGAATAGCCGAGGCAACGCTCCAACCGAGAAGGACATTGGCGGCTAGCAAGGAAACAAACAACAATATCCAAGGTATACACCAATCGGCAATCTTGGGCGTCGCCTTTAGGAACACGCCGATCACATAAAGCGCTACGGCAAGCGGAATCAGTGTCATATCTATCTGAGCGATGATTTCAAAATCCATCACTTCACCTCTTTCGTTTCGGTTTGGGACAACAATTCTATTTGATTCATGCACGCAACAATGCGGTCAACAGCCTTAGATTGGATTCGCTTTAGCGTTCGTTCAGAACGCCCATTCATGATGCCCCACATCCTTTCATGTTCCACAATAGTCTTGGCCCAATCCAAGCCTTGTATCAAATGAGTCCGCACCAGAAAGAGTTCCTCGGTCGTCAGCAATTGCAGCCAGCTTTCAACTGTTTCCTTCTTCAAAAGCAACTCGTCAGAATGACGTTCCAGCACGGCGCGGTTATATTTCATATGAGCCGAATCGTTTTGCATTTTGTGTAGGACGTTTTCAATCATGGTGATCTCCGCGCATACCTGGCGATGATTTCTCAGTTCGTTCATCACATCTGCGGTTGACCACATATTATTTCCTCCTTTTTTCAATCATAGCAACGAGCAATGGGTAAGAACAGTGACAGTTCGGTTCCATTGACATTGCTGATTGAAAAAGGCATATTTTGTTTTGAAGCAATATCGGTACTGTTTCACGATAGAGCGCGGTATATTCTAACCTGCCATTATAAATCCTTCGCATTGCTTCCTTCGCTTTGCAAAAAATCATATGTGTAAATATTGCGTATTAATTACGTATTGTACATCGTTTGATAAATTGCTTTGTTCTGCCAAACTATAACTTAAGAGGTGAATGATAATGCGCGATGAATGTGTAGAATCGAGCAAACGGCTGCGAGACTTACGCGAAGCACATAAATTAACTCAATCCGATATGGCAAGCGCGGCTGAATGCAGCCTGCGCAACTACCAGAATTACGAGTACGGAAAATCACAGCCAAGCTATAGTATCTTGAGCCATATCGTCCGTAACCTTCCTGCCGACCCCCGTGAATTGTTTGAATGCGGCGTTTATGATGCGGATGAAGCAACGAGGGATCATATAAACCGTCTGTTGAACAGATGCAGCGGCGACCAACTCCGGCTAACGCTTAAACTCATACAGGACATTCTTGACGAATGGCCAAAACAGCACCAATGATAGAGGATGTATGGCAAAAATCTCCACTAAAGAAGAAATCGTCGATATATATCTAAAGTATCAAAAGTCGCTATTTCATTTGGCAATGACATATGTTGACACACTATATTTGGCTGAGGATTTGGTGGAAGATACTATTGTGGCTATTCTTGAGAAATCGCCTGTCTTTGAAAGTGAAGCATCCTGTGTCTGCTATCTGCGTCAGATCGTCCGCAATAAAGCAAAAAGCATGCTGCGCAAGAAATACAAAATTGAGCCGCAGGAGGATACAGATATCGAGGAGCAGCTTATCAAATCCAATGATTTCAACCTACCATATGGTGAAGTAGAGGTTCAGTTACTATTGCAAGAAATATTGTCGGAATACCCGCAAAACATACGTGAAGCATTTATTGCGCATATAATCGATCAGGAAACCATACCTGTACTAGCCGCCTACTATGGGATCAAATCCGATACACTAAAAAAGCAGATAGGACGCATGAAATCGCGTATCGCGGAATCCATACCTCAAAAAGATATGCGGGCATTCCTGTTTATTCTTATGCTACTGTCCTAAGCAGACTGAAGGAGGTATTCTATGAATTGGGGAACGGCGGAAAGGATATTCCAACGCAAGCCATATTTACTGGACCCATACCGATGCAGAAGTATGAAGGATGCTAAAGAGCTGCTTGCCAGGGAAGGTATGCCATCCGCCGAACAGGTTTTAACGGCGGCTAGACTTCGCGCTGGCATGAGCATGTCAGAATGGGAAGCATATACCGGCATGTCCACTAAGACTATGGAGCGCAAATGCAAGCGCGTCACGCCGGTGCGCTTTGGCGGGCTGCTTGCCTTGCCCCGCAGGGTGGTAGTCGCCTTGGCTATTATTATCATCCTCGCGACTTTCATGGCCTGCACTCCTTTTGGACGCTCGTTGGCAGTCAGAGCCTACAACGCTATCGTTGAGGTGATTGACGGGATATTGTATGTGCGTTCGGAAGAAAATGATAGTATGCTACGAACTGAGTCGATCATATCATCCATTGAAGATACGGTTACCGATTATGCATCTATCGATGATGCCTTAGAGCAGATAAATGGCCCGGTGCTTTATTTTCCGGACAATGTGGCTAAGCTAAACAACATTCAGCTGATATCGAATCCAATAGAAGGAGTATATATTGAAAGTGATTATTTGCTCAAAAGCGATGTGAAAGTTACAATTGAACAAAGCTGGGAAAGTAGATATGAAGATAACGTAATTATGGATGGCACCCAAAAACACGTCCAAATATCGCTTGATAATGGTATGATAATAGATGGAGCGTATTCAAGTGATGATCGGATATTCATTGGGGTTGCAGTCGCATCGAATACTGCGATTCGGATATGCGTTTCCAATGCAAAAGATGTGGCCAACGTAAGGGATGTTCTATCCAGTCTGGTCATGGGTTAACTACAGCGGGACTGTTCTATCAAAGAACAGTCCCGCTCTATCATTATATCGTTACATCATAGTAATATGGAACGGTTCCCTCCGAATTATGTGTTGTACCATGTACCTCAACTTTATATGTTCCGCTTTCAGTAATAGAAACATATTTCCCTACAGAAACCGATGCAGTTGTTCCTGTTTTACTAACGGAATCTATATAGATCCACTTACTGCCACTTTGCTTATACAGCGTTACAGTAACCGTTTTACTCTCGGCAGCACCAAATGCCCTACCCTGTATATAATGCGATCCAACTGAGGTAACATATGCCATGCCACCACTAAGCGATAGTGAAGCATATGGCTGGACTGTGCTGTCAGCAGGCTGTGCCAAGGCAGGAACAGCGGACATCACCATAATGCACATGATGAGCATAAGAGATACAACTTTTTTCATACAATTCTCCTCCGTAAATAGTACGCACAAGTGCGGTTAATATATATACGCACAACCCATACCCTAAAGGGACACTAAAATGCATTTTTCACAGAAAAATTTTGTACGTACCTCTATAAAGCCTCTGATTACTATCCGCCTACAAATTGACATGGATCTGGCACGGAACTGACACTGTGTTACATTGATTGAGATCGGCTAAACTTATATTGTCGAATAAAATCATTTTTTGTTTTGATTGAGGTGATACGGCCTAAAGTTTTCCGTATCCAGACAACCGACGTTTAGGACAAAACATATCATGCTGACGAAAACAACAGAACATTTTTACAGGAAGGAGTGAGATGCAAAGGCATCTCAAATCAAGCATATGAGGAAAGCGACAAAGTGTATCATCAGCATTATGCTTACGGTTGTATGCCTGTTCAGCTATACGCTGTGGGACACGGCATATGCGCTGTCCAGCGAGCTTCAATACAGAGACTATATCCGGCATGTTGCGGATAATATCGCGGAAATGCCGGTGGAAACTTTGCTGGACAGCCCCCTTCTGTATGAAGATGTGAGCGGGCGCGAGGAAAATATCAAGCGGTTCGTTCGGGAGGATCGCGCTGTTGAGGCGGTGATCTATCCCTACCCCGTGCATTACGAGGAAAACGGAGAATGGAAGGACATCGACAACCGGCTGACCTTACAGACGCGGGCGGATGGAACGCAGGTGTATACCAACCAGGAAGGCACGTATCAGGTCAGCTTTGCAATAAACGCCAACAGCGAAGAACTCGTTCGGGTGGAAAAGGATGGCTACACCATTTCCTGGCGGCTATCCAACCGAAGCGCATCGTCAACAGCACAAGTCGTGGCGCCGGAAGCGGAACTTGCTTCCCTGGAAGAAACAGCGTCAGCACAGACTGCAAACGATATGCGTCAGCTCCCCAATCTTTCTTCGGTTATCACCTACGCAGATGCGCTGAGCGGGACGGATATTTCATATGTTGTCGGGCCAACGGGCGTGCGCGAGCTGATCACGATCGAAAGCGCAATGCGGCTTGCAGACGACTACACCATGGAAGTGACCTGTGAGGGGCTTACGCCGGCAGTGACCGGCAATGAGATCCGCTTCCTGAGTGCATCCGAAGATGAGGTGTTTAAAATAGCAGCGCCGTTTGTAATGGATGCCGCAGGGGAAACAACCTCCGAAGTAGCGCTTCAGCTGATACCTGTCGCCGAGCTTCAGATGCTGGAAGAAATGCAAAGCAGCTTTACCGTTCAGCTTCAGCCTTCCGGCGGCATTTCCGTTGAAGGCGGGATGCCTGAACCCGATACGGCTGAAACACCTGTTCCGGGAATTGAAGGAACCCCGGAGCTGCCGGGGAATGAGCAACCTTTGACTCCCCCGGAGGCGTCACAATCTCCCGCTCCTGAGGAGAACCCCGAAGCCCCTGCCGGGCCGGAAACCACAGGCGAACCTGAACCAAGCCCGGAAACCGAACCCACACCGGAGATTACATCTGAGCCTGTACCGGAGCTTACACCTGAGTCCGGATCGGAAAGCGAACCTCCGGCAACCGGTGAAGGATTGGCGAACCGGCGCACGGCCAGCACGGTGCTTCTTTCCGGAACAGGAAGCGAAACAGCGAAAGAAGAGCACGATACTGAAGTTCCCGCCGGGCAGCCAAACGGAGAGGAAACAGGTTCCGCGGTCTTAGCAGGCGCCGAAGGAACCGGAGCAGCTGCTTCGGAGAGCGAAACGAGCGGGATTTGGGCTGAGGAAGGGGCGGAGGCAACAGAACCAACCCTTCCGGAAGCCCAATTGCAGGCACTGCAGGAGTTGCAGACGCAGCTTGAAGCCGGAGACGCAATCGACCGGATCAGCGGCATGGAAGCGGCGGGTGGCACGGTTGCGTTCACCTATACGATGATCCCCTCCCGCGCCTGGCTGGAAGCGCCGGAACGTGAGTTCCCTGTCACGATCGACCCTGACGTGCAGACATCGCTGGACTCTTCACAGGTTCATGATACCTTTATCAGCTCGCTTGATCCAAATGAAAACACATATCTGTTTTCAAAACTGAAGGTTGGATACGGAGAATCGAGCGGCATTAACCGCATTTACATCAAATTCCCAAATCTTCCGGCGCTTGGCGCGGGCGACATGGTGATCAAAGCGTCGCTCAATATTGCGCGCAGGAACTCAAACTCCTCCAATGACCTCCGGCTTGATGTGCACCGTGTCACGGAAGATTGGACGAGCTCTACGCTTGTGTGGAACAACCGCGCGGCATATGATACCACAAAAGTTGAAAGCATCTCCTATTCCGTGCTGGCCGGTTCGTTTAACACATGGGATATTACCGGCCTCGTGAAGCAGTGGTATGACGGCACGCCCAACTATGGCTGCGTGATCAAGGCATATGACGAAACGTGGGGCTACATGGAGTATCACTCCGTGGATGCGCAGTATTATTACAGTTCGCATCCGTATGCTTCCATCGTATATGTGAATGCGACCGGCCTTGAGGATACATGGACCTATCATAGCCAGAGCGTAGGCCGGGCAGGTACGGTATCCGTGAACGACTACAACGGGAACCTGGTGCTGACACATGGCGACGTAAGCATTGCAAGCGGCGTTATGCCCATAGCGCTCAACCATGTGTTTAATACGCATGACAAGGACGCCGACCTCGGCTACGGCTACGGCTGGCGCCTGAATTACGCGCAGACAGCGACTCCCGTTACGATCAGCGGGACGAACTATTACAAGCATATCGACGGGGACGGAACGGCGCACTATTACAGGCAGTCTGCGAGCAGCGCTGCGCTGTACGAAAATGAGCTGGATAAGGAAACGACGCTCACCGTCAGCGGAAGCACGAAAACGATTCGGGATAAGCTCGGCAATCAGCTCATCTTCAACAGCGCCGGGCAGCTATACCAGTTGAAGGACAGCAATGGCAACACACTGAGCGTCAATTACAACAGCAGCGGCCAGGTTACAAGCATTGTGGACGGTGCGAACCGCACGACGACGCTCAGCTATTCGGGCGGGAGGCTGGCCGCAATTGACTCGCCGGACGGGCTGGACGTCAGTTATTCCTACAGCTCGGCAGGCAGGCTTACCGGCATTACATATGCCGACAACAAGACGAGCTCCTACGGCTACGACGCGAATGGCAACCTTACGACGGTGCAGAACCACGACGGCTATAAGGTGCAGTATGGCTACACCAACGCAGCGCCGTTCCGTGTAGTCAGCATTTCTGAATACGCGGGATCCACAGCAGGAGGCAGCCTTGCCATCTCGCATGGCTGGAACAGCACCACGTTCACCGACAACGTGGGACGTAAGAGCATCTATCAGTTCAATAACGCGGGGCAGACGGTCGCGATCCGCGATGTGGATGGCAGCGCGCAGTTCTGCTCGTTCAACAGCGGGGACCGCACCGTGACCCAGCTCAAGACCGTGTCCAAGCTGCAAAAAACGTCCATCAACCTGCTTGCGAACCACAACATGGAAAGCAGCGCTTCCTGGACAATGGGAACCGGCGCATCCTACAGCACGGCGGAAAAATTCATGGGCAGCAGGAGCGTGAAGCTTGCCGGCGCAAGTGCGGCGGCCTCGCAGACGGTGACGCTCTCGCCGGGCAAAACGTATACGCTTTCCGCATATTTTAAGGGTGTGGATGGAGCGTGCCTTTCCGTCGCTTACGGCGGTACGGTTGTGGAAAGCACGGGCGTGAGCGGCGCGGCGCTTACCTGGCAGCGCGAAAGCCTGACGTTTACGTTGCCCGCCTCCGCAAGCGCCTCCGTTACGGTGCAGGTCAAGCTTCCGGGCACTGTGAGCGGAACGGCATATGCGGATTGCGTCATGCTTGAGCAGGCGGACGCCATGAACCGCTATAACCTGTTGGAAAACGGAGACCTTGACAGCGCTACCGGCTGGACGCGCGGGAGCGGCCTCACGGCGAGCGACGCGCTTGTGACGGTTTCCGGTTCGCTGCACCCGGAAGCCCTTACGGACAGCGCCTATAAGCTTATTGGCAGCAGCACGGCGGATAAGACCGTTTCCCAGACGATCCCGGTTTCCGGCTCTACGGGGGATTGCTACACCTTCGGCGGCTGGGCACAGATGAACACCATCCCCGCCTTTACGAAGAACGCGGGCACGAGCACGGAGGTCAATTACGGGCAGCGCAAGCTGCGGCTCGGCTTCGTCGGCGCAAGCGAAACAAAGTATTACGAGGTCAGCTTCAACCCGGACAGCGCCGAGTGGCAGTATATCTGCGGCGCGGCGGTCGCCCCGTTCAACTACAGCGCGATCGTGTTCAGCTTTGAGTACAATTACAACTGCAACGAAGCCTACTTTGACGGCATGCAGGTGTTCCAAGAGGAATTCTGTGAAAGCTATGCGTATGACAGCGACGGCAACGTCGTAAGCGTGCAGGGGCTTGCGGAGCAGAACAGTGCGTTTGAATACAGCGGCACGAACGACCTCGTGAAGGCCACGGACGCGAAGGGCAACAAGTTCAACTACACGTACGACAGCAGGCACAATCTGCTCACGGCCACGAGCGATTCCGGGATGAAGTACGCCTTCACCTACGACAGCAAGGGGAACGCGCTGACCTCCAAAGTAGGCAGCGACACGGAGTATATTGAGACTTCCGCGACCTACACGGACGTGGGGAGCTTCACTTCCTCCATGACGGACGCGCGGGGCAAGTCCGTGCGCTATGGGTATGACACAAACAAGGGCCTGCGCACGACGGTGACGGACGCGAAAAACAACACCGCAACCTATTCCTACGATTCCATGAACCGGCTTTCCGGGCTGACGCAGGGCGAAGCGCAGGTGGGCTACACCTACACCAACGACGACCTGACGGGCATCTCCCACAACGGCTTCACCTACGGCATGACCTACGACCTGTTCGGCCACACGCTTGCCACGAAGGTGAACGCCGTCGCGCTTTCGGAGAACACCTACGACAACAGCCGCGGCCTGCTGACGAAGACCGAATATGGCAACGGGCTCACGATCCACTACACTTACGATGTGCTCGACCGCGTGACGGAAGTGAAGTTCGGCTCAACGCTGATGTACAGCTATTCGTATGACGGGGACGGCAACCTCCAGCGAATGGTGGACCACCAAAGGGACGTCACGACAGCCTACTATTACGACCTGACGGGCCGTCTGATCCGCTCCGTTTCCGACAACGGCAGCGAGTACCGCTACGAATACGACCTGAACAACAACCTGACGAAGCTGCACCAGAGTGCGGGCGGCAGCAGCTGGACGACGGAGTATACCTACGACAAGGACAACCGCCCTGTCACGGTGACGGTGAACGGCAAGACAATCACCGACAGCTACAACGCCACGGGGACGCGGGCGAGCCGGGTCTATGGGTTCAGCACGCCGTACACGGTTGCGCTCACGTACCTTGCGGGCGCGAACGGCTCCAAGACCGCCATGCTGCAAAGCTATCAGAACGGCAGCGAGGCCGCCTACACCTATGCCTACGATGACAACGGCAACGTAACGTCGATCACGAAAGGCAGCGCAAGCGCAAGCTACACCTATGATGCGCTGAACCAGCTTACACGGGTAAACGACGGCTTCACGAACAAGACGACGACCTACACCTATGACAATGCGGGCAACCTCCTGGAAAAGAAGGAGTACGCCTATACCACCGGCGCGCTGGGTACGCCTACGGACACCGTTACCTATGCCTACGACAGTACGTGGAAGGACAAGCTCACGAGCTACGACGGGCAGGCCATCACCTACGACGAGATCGGCAACCCGCTCAGCTACCGGGGCTACACGCTCTCCTGGCAGGGCAAGCGTTTGCAGAGCCTTTCCGGCAACAACACCACGGCGAGCTA
>ERZ1106963.1641-NODE-1641-length-26035-cov-10.396497_pt1 | contig 26035 bp, 21 predicted proteins | sample MGYA00403681_ERZ1106963 | MGnify/ENA primary metagenome ERZ1106963 (study PRJEB35170, sample SAMEA104062407) | human gut metagenome | biome: human gut; feature: human-associated habitat; material: faeces | place: Denmark | collected 2012-05-03 ...
TGAGAGTATGTTCAATGCACGAGATGAACGCCTGAAAAGGTTACCGAAATTCCTGCTATCCACCAACGTATATAGCGGAGAACTCCTTCCACCGGAAAGCAAAGAATTTACATCAGATCAGAATCTCTTTAACTACGAAGCTGAGATCATTAAAAAATACGCAGTATTCGAGGGCTATCGGGTCACCGAGGCCGCCAATGGCATGGAGGCCATCGACCTGTGCCGCACCGAGCCGTTCGATCTCATCATCATGGATGTGATGATGCCAGAGCTGGACGGCTTTTCCGCCTGCCGCGAAATCCGCAAATACAACCGCACGCCCATCATCATGCTTTCCGCCCGCGGCGAAGAATATGACCGCATCCACGGCTTCGAGCTGGGGATCGATGACTATGTGGTCAAGCCCTTTTCCCCCAAGGAGCTGATGATGCGGGTGGCCGTCATCATCAAGCGCAGCGGCGGCGAGGAAAACAACCGTTTTGTTTTTGAGGGGCTGACGGTGGATTTTACCGCGCGGCTGGTTTTCATTGACGAGCAGCGCATAGAGATGTCTCCCAAGGAGTACGACCTGTTTTTCTATATGGTGCGCAACCGCGGCGTGGCCCTGACCCGCGAGCGGCTGATCCACGATGTGTGGGGCTATGATTTTTACGGCGACGACCGCACGCTGGATACCCATGTAAAGCTGCTGCGCAAGAGCCTGGGCCGGTACAGCCGGTGCATTATCACGCTAAGAGGAGTTGGGTACCGCTTTGAAACTGTGGCAGAGCCGGAAAGCGATGCAGACGGAGACGCCAACTGAGTCCTCCCCTGCCCCGCAGCATAAGCAAAGCCGTTTTTCCCACCTGGGCATCCGCTGGAGACTGGTGGGCAGCTTTGCTATGTTTGTGGCGCTGCTGCTGATGCTGCTGTGGCTTTTGCAGATCGTCTTTTTGGAGAGCTTCTACAAATCCATCAAGACCAGCTCCATTAAAAATACCGCCGAGGAAGTAGCCGCCAGCATCAATGATGAGAACTTCTACACCGAGGTGAACCGCCTGACCCGCCAGGATCTCATCTGTGTCCACATCGTGCGGGAGGACGGCACCCCGGTACTGACCTCCGGCAACCAGCCCTCCTGCATCCTGCACATGCTGCTTACCGATCAGGCGGCGCTGCTGTTCCGGCAGGCGCAGGAAAACGGCGGCACCGTGCTGGAAAACTATCAGCTCCTGGAGCTTTCCCCCGCCATGCAGAGCAAAGCAACCGCCCAGGCCGCCTCCACCGAGCAGCTGCTGTACGGCATTCTGACCACGCGCGGAGAGGACGAGGGCGCCGAGCCGGTCATGGTCATGGTGGATGCCACCATCACGCCCATCAATACCACGGTGGAAACACTGCGGGCCCAGCTGGTCATCATCACGGTCATCATGACGGCGTTTTCCATCCTGCTGGTGCTGCTGCTTTCCTCCATGATCTCCCGTCCCATCACCCGCATTACCAAAAGCGCCAAGCAGCTGGCCACCGGCGATTACGGCACGCAGTTTACCGGCGGCACCTACCGGGAGGTCACCGAGCTGGCCGACACCCTAAACTATGCCAGCCGGGAGCTGAGCAAGGTGGAACATCTGCGGCAGGAGTTCATCGCCAATGTGAGCCACGACCTGCGCACCCCGCTGACCATGATCACCGGCTATGCCGAGGTAATGCGCGATCTGCCGGGTGAAAATACCCCGGAAAATGTGCAGATCATCATAGATGAGGCCCGCCGGCTGACTGATTTGGTCAATGATTTGCTGAATCTTTCCCGGCTACAAAGTGGCGCGCAGACCCCCGAACCGGAGCCGCTCAATCTCACCAAGATGATCCGCGGCATTATGGGGCGGTACGCCAAGCTGGTGCTGCATGACGGCTACGCCATCACGCTGGAAGCGGACGGCGACGCCATGGTGATGGCCGACCGGCTGCGCATGACCCAAGTGCTGTATAATCTCATCAATAACGCCATCAACTATGCCGGGGCCGACCGGGCCGTACTGGTGCGCCAGACCATCGAGAATGGGACTGTGAAGGTGGAGGTCATCGACCACGGCGAAGGCATTCCGGCCGAGAGCCTGCCCTATGTGTGGGACCGCTACTACAAGGTGGATAAAAACCACCGCCGCTCCACCGTGGGGGCCGGGCTGGGACTTTCCATTGTAAAGGGCGTGCTGGAGGCCCACGGCGCCGAATACGGCGTAGCCAGCACCCTGGGCGAGGGCAGCGATTTCTGGTTCCGGCTGCCGCTGCTGCCGCCCGATGCCGCTTTAACCGCCGAAAGTGAAGAAAATCATTCCGATTTTTCCTGATTTCTTCACACAGCCATCACATTGGCCGTATATGATAAAGGTGTGGAATAAATAAGGGCGCACAGCCCGGCCGAAGGTTTTTCTTTCTCCTCCTTATCTTCATCCTTCTTTATACTTTTTCGTTTTGTCCTCATTTTCTTTTCCCTTCGGCTCATTCCCCAAGCTCCTGCGCCGGCTGCAAACGGCCGCAGGAAACAGTTTTACCAGGAGCTCCCGCACTGTAACAGGTGCGGGAGCTTTTTTGTGTTCTTTAATATTTTATGAATTCACCGTGAACTGCGTTGACTATATAGGGGCAAAATGGTATGCTGACTGTATTAGCTCCAGTAGTACAGTTTGCTGCAAAGTTTTTTTGCATTTTTTGTTTTTGGATGCAATAAAATCCATCAAACTGTACACTTATTTTAGTGAAATATGATTTTTCTGCGAGAGGGGGAAAAAATGTGCAATACATGGTGGAGACCAAAAATCTCCGCAAGGTGTACCGGACCGGCGATGAAAAGGTAGTCGCTCTGGATAATATCGACCTGACCATCGAGCAGGGGCAGGTGTGCTGTATACTGGGTACCTCCGGCAGTGGTAAATCCACCCTGCTGAACCAGCTGGCCGGGCTGGAAAAGCCCACCCGCGGCACGGTAAAAATCAAGGGAGAGCTGATCTCCAAGATGAGCGAAAAGCAGCTGGCGGTGTTCCGGCAGAAGCACATCGGATTTGTGTTCCAGTCCTACAATCTCATTCAGGGGATGACCGCTGTGGAAAATGTGGCCATGCCGCTGATGTTCCGCCGGGTGTCCCGCAAAAAGCGTGAGGAAGCCGCCCGTGAAATGCTAAAGCAGGTGGGACTGGGCGAGCGCATGGACCACCGTCCCAATGAAATGAGCGGCGGCCAGCAGCAGCGCGTGGGCATTGCCCGCGCCTTTGTTACCAATCCTGAGGTGGTATTTGCCGATGAACCCACCGGCAACCTGGATACCAAAACGACCAAAGAGGTCATGGAGATGTTCCTGCGGTTTGCCCGGGAAAAGGGCACCACGATCATACTGGTGACACATGACCGCAGCCTGGCAGAATACTGCGACCGCATTGTGACCATTTCCGATGGACGCATCATCTCCAATGAGGACCACCGCAATCCCAAAGTGATCCAAGAACCTCCCGCCGCCCCTGCCGAGGAGCTGCCGGAGAAACTACATTTTACCGATAACACACTGGCCGCCGGCCAAGGAGGAGTATGACCGTGAAAAAGATGAGCAAGATCCTGACATTTATTCTGGTGCTGGCCATGGTGCTGGGCACCGTGGCGATGGCGGCTGACCCGCCCTCCTATACTGTTTCTGCTCCGGTGGATTCATTAACACATGGTAAAATAACCATTACATATGATACCGCAGATACCGAAAAGGGCGGCACCAAAACTGTAAATGGCTTTTTGAACAGCACCACAACTTCCATCAAATTACCTAATGATGTAAAAAAAATAAAAGTATCTTTCACTGCAAATCCTGGCTATGAATTTGTCAGTGCTACATATAAAGTAGGCGATACTGATGCAAAGTCTGTTGCAGATTTCGGCGAAATTGAAATCACCGGCAACACGGCTATTACCCCTGTATTCCAGGCCAAGAGCACCCTGGGCGGCGAAAAGACCGCTGACAGTTTCCGGCTGGATGCTATTTGCAGCGGCAGCTACTACTGGCAGATGTATCACAAGGACATGGCCAATAACAAAAAGTACACCAAATATCCCGGCTCCCCTTTGGATAAGGTCAATCCCAGCTCTGAGATCGTAAAGGGCAACTATGTTGATTTGACCCTGTATGTTACTGATGATGACTTTCTGAGCCTGTGTGGCACCACCAGCTACGACAAGAATAATTTCTCGGTTACCACCCCTGGTGACAGCAGCTTCCTGGCTGGCTCCGGCGCCGGTGCTGAAATTGAAAAATGGACAGTAGGCAGCACCGATAAAGGTATGGTAATCCAGCTGACCGGCGTATACTATGTGGGCGGCAGCGATAACACCCTGAAGCTTATCATTACCCAGGGCAACTACAATGCTATTGTAACCTGCAAGATCGACAATGCGACCATCGTGCCAGAAAAGGAAAACGACAAAAAGCCGGATGAGGAGACCACCGCGGCCCAGCCCTATGTCATCATCAGCAGCTACAGCTACGGCAAAGGCGACCTGGTGGCCGGCGAGACCCGCAATATCACCATGACCTTCCGCAATACCAGCAAGACCATGGCCGTGGAAAACATGATGGTGACCATGACCCTGCCCGATGCCATGATGCTGACCAGCAGCTCCAATTCCTTCTACATCGAATCGCTGGCAGCCGAGGGCACCATCACCAAGACCGTGAATGTGACCGTGAAGCCCACTGCGGCGGCCCAGTCCCATTCCATGACCGTTGATTTTACCTATGACTACCTGGATAACGGCGTGCGCCGCAATGCCAAGACCACCGAGACCATCAGCATGCCGGTGCTGCAGGTGGACCGCTTTACCGTGACCGGCATCGACCTGCCCCAACAGATCTTCATTGGCGAGGAAAATAACCTCTCCGTCAACTTCGTCAATAAGAGCCGTACCGATATCTACAATCTTTCCGCCAAGCTGAACTGCGAGGGGCTTTCCAATAACGGCGAGGAGCAGTATCTGGGCAACCTGGCCTCCGGCACCACCTCCAGCGCCGATTTCTACATTACCGGGAATGAAAAGGGCGAGCTGGTGGGTGAGGTCATCATCACCTACGAGGATACCAACATGAACCAGCGCACCGTTTCGGTGCCCTTTACCACGCAGGTGACCAGCTACGAGGATGTATGGGGTCCCAGCAATCCCAGCGTCGACCCCGGTATGGATCCCGGCACTGACCCCGGCATGGAAGAGCCTGCGGGTTTCCCGTGGTTCTGGGTCATCGGTGGTGTGGTGGTAGTGGCTGCCGGCGTATTCGTGTACCTGAAGCTGCGTAAAAATAAAAAGGAGAGCGTAGACGAAGATGAGGATATCTGACCTTCTGAGCGTCTGCCTGCGAAACTTGACCCGCCGCCGGGTGCGTACCGCCCTGACCGTTATCGGCGTTGTCATCGGCGTGTGCGCCATCATCTTGATGGTCTCACTCGGCATCGGTGCGCGGGAATCCATGATGCAGATGCTGCAAGAGTGGGGCGATCTTACCATCATCAATGTCTACAATTACGGCGGAGGCGAGACCAAGCTGGACGATAAAGCCCTCTCCAAAATACAGGCGATGGATAATGTACAGATCGCGACCCCGTTTTACAGCAGCCGGGTCAGTTTCCGGCTGAAATCCCGCAACGGGCGCTATGCGGCCTATACTAATATCATTGGCATCTACCCCGAGGCGTTTGACGCTCTCGGCTATAAATTGAGCGATGGCACCTCCTTCGCAGACAGCAAAAAGGATTACAGCATGGTGGCGGGCGCCAATGTGGCGTATTCCTTCCGGGATACCAAGAAAAAACGCAATAACTATGTGGATCGCAACCAGACCGACGCCATGGGCAACCCCAAAAAGCCCTTTGTGGATATGATGAAGGATAAGCTGGTTTTGTACAGCGAAAGCTATGACAACAACGGCAACCTGAAAAAGGGCCTGGAGGTCACCCCCAATGTGACCGGCGTGATGGTGGAGGACTGGAACAAGGGCTGGGAGACCAGCGAATGCATCCTGATGGACATCAACCAGCTGAAGGCGCTGGAGCAGAAATACTATAAGATCAGCGGTGAAAAGGCTCCAGACACCACCAACTATGATGAGGTACGGGTCAAGTGCGTAGACGCTGCATCGGTTGCCGCAGTGCAGCAGTCCATCACCGATATGGGCTTCCAGTGCTCCTCGATGGAGGACACCCGTAAGATGTTTGACGAACAGCTTACCATGATTCAAACGATGCTGGGCGGTCTGGCGGCTATCTCTCTGTTTGTCGCCGCCATCGGCATTGCCAATACCATGGTCATGTCCATCTATGAGCGCACCAAGGAGATCGGCGTCATGAAGGTGCTGGGCGCCGAGCTGGGTGCCATTCGCGCCATGTTCCTCACCGAATCCGCTATGATCGGTCTGATTGGCGGCGTGGTGGGCGTTGGGCTCAGCTTCCTGATCAGCTATCTGTTAAACAATGTGCCGATCGTAGCAAACCTTCTGGCATCGCTGGGGCTCAGCTTCGGCAACGGCGGGGCGGTTTCCATCATTCCGTGGTGGCTGGTGCTGCTGGCAATGGTCTTTTCGATGATGGTCGGCGTTGTTTTCGGTTTTATCCCTGCCAACCGCGCTGTTAAGATCTCCGCTTTGGAGGCCATTCGGCACGACTAAACCTACTGCAATGAAAAAGCCCCTTCGGGGGCTTTTCTCTTTGTGCCGCCCGTGGTATAATTTGAGACAGAACCGGACTGGGCGGCACAGGGCGCGGGGCGCTCCGGACGGAGGCCGGAGCCACGGCCCGTAGGGCCGTGTAAGGCCGCCCGCAGGGCGGCCTGCCCCGCGCTCCCCATACCTGCCCGCTGCATCCACTCTGCCAAGGAGGGAAACACCATGCCACACGATCTGCAAGCCAGCCTTGCCGCCTATCGGCCCTACAATGAGCAGGAGCAGCACGATCTGCCGCTGCTGCTGGCCGCGCTAAAGCAGCCGGATAGCTTTACCCGGCAGAATGAAACCGCCCATTTTACTGCATCGGCCTGGGTGGTGAACCCCGCGCGGAATAAGGTGCTGATGATCTATCACAACATCTACAATAGCTGGAGCTGGACCGGCGGCCATGCCGATGGAGAGACCGACCTTTTGGCGGTCGCACTGCGGGAGGTAGCCGAGGAAACCGGACTGCAAACGCTCCGCCCCGTCAGTCGTGAACTGTTCTCGGTCGAGATCCTTACCGTGGATGGACACGAAAAACGAGGGCGGTATGTCCCCTCCCACCTGCATCTCAACTGCACCTATCTCATCGAAGCCGATGATACCGAGCCGCTGCGGGTAAAGCCCGATGAAAACAGCGGTGTGCGGTGGTTCGCCCCGCGAGAGGCGCTGGCCGCCTGCACCGAACCCTGGATGCGCGACCGTATCTACCAAAAGCTCATCGAAAAAAACACCCAGTATAAATAAAAGGAGGGACTGTCATGAAGCCGCATGAAACCACCGCCCAGTGCGTGGAGCGCAAGCTGGGGCGCAAGCTCCGCCTCATCCGCGTGGCGCGCGGGGAGGAACCTGCCGATATCGTATTCAAAAACGCCACCTATCTCAATGTGTTCAGCAATGACTTCTGCCATGGGGATATCGCTGTTTCCGATGGGCTCATCGCCGGCATCGGCAGCTACCACGGCAGCAAAGAGGTGGATGTCTCCGGCAGCTTTGTCTGCCCCGGCCTCATCGATGCCCACATCCACCTGGAAAGCAGCCTGGTTTCCCCTGCCGAGTTTGCCCGAGCGGTCATCCGCCACGGTACCACCACTGTCATCACCGATCCGCACGAGATCGCCAATGTCATGGGAGTGGATGGCATCCGCTATATGCTGGAGGCCACCGAGGGCCTGCCGGTGGATGTCCACTTTATGCTGCCCAGCTGCGTGCCCGCCACGCCGTTGGATGAAAGCGGCTGCACGCTGGATTATCAGGCCATCGATGACCTGTATGACCACCCTAGAGTTCTTGGCCTGGCGGAAATGATGAACTATGTCGGTGTCATCAATGGCGACCCAGCAGTCATCAGCAAAATCCTGGCCAGTCAGGCCCACCACAAAAAAATCGATGGCCACGCACCCGATCTCTCCGGTGCCGATCTCAACGCCTATATCGCCGCCGGCGTCTATTCCGATCACGAGTGCAGCACCTGCCAGAATGCGCTGGAAAAGCTGCAGCTCGGCCAGTTCATCATGATACGGGAGGGCACCGCCGCCCAGAATCTGCGGGCACTCCTGCCGCTGCTCAATCAGCAGTACTACTCCCGGTGCATGTTTGCCACCGATGATAAACACCCCCTGGATCTTTTGCAGGGCGGCCACATCGATTATATCATCAGGGAAGCCATTGCCTGCGGCGTTGATCCCATCATTGCCATCAAGGTGGCCAGCCATCAGGCAGCCCGCTATTTCCTGATGAACAACAAAGGCGCCATCGCCCCCGGCTACCTGGCCGACCTGGTGGTCTTTGATGACTTCCGTCACTTCAATATCCAGGAGGTGTATAAGCGCGGCCGCTGCGTCTTTGCGGATGGCGAGGTTCTACCCTTTGACGCGCCCGCGGTGGAGCCCAGCCTTTCCCGCCGCGCGCACGAGACCTTCCGCATTGCGCCGGTCACGCCGCAGCAGCTGGCCGCCGGAGATCTGCCGGTCATCGGCATCGTCCCGGGCGAAATCATCACCCAGAACCTTGGCCGGGCGGCTGCCCCCGATCCCACCCATGATATCCTAAAGATCGCCGTAGCGGAGCGCCACCATGGCACCGGGCACATTGGCCTGGGATACATTAAAGGTTACGGCCTGCGACAGGGCGCTGTGGCCACCAGCTTTGCCCACGATTCCCATAATATCATCGCCGTGGGCGCCGATGACGCCGACCTGGCCTTTGCCATCAACCGCATTGCCGAAATGCAGGGCGGCACCGTAGTCGTGCACGAGGGCAAGGTCATCGCTGAGCTGCCGCTGCCGGTGGCTGGCCTAATGAGTGACGCCCCGCTGGAGGAGGTAAACGACCTGCTGGAGCAGGCCAAGGCCGCCGCCCACCGCATGGGTGTTTCCCCGGGCATCGATCCCTTTATGACCCTCTCCTTTATGAGCCTGCCGGTCATTCCCGCCCTCAAGATCACCACCCACGGGGTCTTTGATGTGGAACAGTGGAAATACATCTGATTTTTCTTGCAGAGCCGTGTCCTTCCCCCCTGTGGGGCGGGCACGGCTTTTCCATTTAGGGCTTTTTGCAGGGAGCATGGCGGGCGCCCGCACCCTATCTCGCCTCCATTTGTGTACCTCCTCCAAAAACAAATGCCAATCCCCTGTAAACATTGTCTTTCCTTTCGCCCTTTTATGTGCTAAAATATTGCATTATAGGGAGCGTTCCACCGATACGGTCGGGCCAGCCCTTCCGGGCAGCCCTCCCCCGCTCCAGTTCGCCCCTGCCAAATCTCTGCAAAAGGAGTGACAGTGTGTGAATTTTTCCGTCAATAGCCCCATCCTGTTCGTGCTGGCCGGGATCATCATTCTGGCCGTGCTGCTGCAGTCGGTCTTTTTCCTGGTGCGTGCCGTCCGCCGCAGCAAGGAGATCGGCATGGACCAGCAGAAGCTGCGCAAGACCATGGTCACCGCCGGCGTTTTCACCATCGCCCCGGCCGTCGCCATCGTCATCAGCGTCATCACCCTCTCCAAGGACCTCGGCCTGCCGCTGCCCTGGCTGCGTCTTTCGGTGGTCGGCTCCCTCTCCTACGAGACCATTGCCGCCACCAATGCCGAAAGCGCCATGGGCCTCACCTTCGGGCAGGTTTCCGCCCTTACCGCTTCCCAGTATGTCACCATCGCCTGGGTCATGACCATCAGCATCATGCTGGGCATCTGGCTGGTACCGCTCATCGGTAAAAAGCTGCAGGGCGGCATGACCAAGATAGAAAACCGTGATAAGCGCTGGGGCGATATTCTCTCCTCCGCCCTGTTCATCGGTATGATCGCCGCTTTCCTCGGCTATGTGTTCTGCGATTTCGGCACCATCTTCCACGGCGATCCCTCCGGCCTTATCCCGGTATGCGTTATGATCGTTTCCGCCGTTATTATGGCGCTGTGCGGCCTTATCATGAAAAAGACCGGCTGGCATTGGGTAGGCGATTACGCCCTGCCGATGAGTCTTATTCTCGGCATGGCCTCCGCCATTCCCATTACCGGCTGGCTGTCCTAAGGGAAAGGAGGATCACACCATGAAAAAAGCAAATATGACTTATATGGATTCCGTCCATCACTACGGCCGCGTCTGGAACCTTTCGATGATGGTTCTGCTGCTGATGTTCCCCGCCGCCGTCTCTATCATCTTCCACGCCCCTGCCGATGGCAAGGGCCTCCTGATGGGCCTCATCGCCACCGCCCCCATGTACTGGGCGGTCGGATTTATTGAAACGCTGACCTATGTGCCCATGCTGGGCGCTGGCGGCAGCTACCTCTCCTTCGTCACCGGCAATATCAGTAATCTCAAGCTCCCCTGTGCCCTCAACGCGCTGGAGCAGGCCGATGTGAAAGCCAACAGCGAGGAAGGCGAGATCGTTTCCACCGTGGCCATTGCCGTTTCCAGCATCGTCACCACCGTTATCATCATTTTGGGCGTCATTCTCATCATCCCGCTCACCCCGGTGTTGGAAAGCCCCGCCCTGGCCCCCGCCTTCGCGCAGATCCTGCCCGCCCTGTTCGGCGGCCTGGGTGTGGTGTTTATTTCGAAGAACGCCAAGCTCTCCATCGCCCCCATCTGCCTGATGCTGGTTCTCTTCATCTTCGTTCCCGCCCTCAATTCCAGCACTGTCGGCATTATGGTGCCGGTCAGCGTGCTGTTCACCGTGGGGGTGGCCCGCATCCTGTATAAAAAGGGGATCCTGTGATCCCATAAAATACTGCAAGGAGGTTTTCTGTCATGATCGTTCTGTATATCATATTGGCCGTTCTCGTCCTGCTGCTGGCTGTGGTGCTGCTGCGCACCGCGGCGTTCCACCCCAAGGCCGAAGCCTTCAGGACCTATGCCCCCGTTGAGTTTGACCGCGAAGCCGCTGTAACCAATCTTCAGCGGCTCATCCGCTGCCGCACCGTCAGCTACACCGATGCCTCCAAGGAGGACCCGGCGGAATTCGAAAAGCTCATCGCCCTTTTGCCGGAGCTGTACCCCCATGTCTACGAAAAATGCACCCTCACCCGCCTGCCGGACCGCGGCCTGCTGTTCTACTGGGCGGGCAAGGCCCACGATGAGGCTTCGGTCATGATGGCGCACTTTGATGTTGTCCCGGTGGAGGAGGAGAACTGGAAAAAGCCCCCCTTCGAGGGCATCATTGAGGACGGCGTGCTGTGGGGACGCGGCACCCTTGATACCAAGGTCACCTTTAACGGCGTGCTGACTGCCGCCGATCATCTGATTGCGCAAGGCTTCCAGCCGGAGCAGGACATTTACTTTGCCTTCTCCGGTCAGGAGGAGATCAACGGCCCCGGCGCCGTCAATATCGTCCACTGGTTCCAGGAGCACAATATCAATATCCAGCTGGTGGTGGATGAAGGCGGCGCGGTGGTCGAAGATGTCTTCCCCGGCGTCAAGCAGCCCTGCGCCCTCATCGGTATTGCCGAAAAGGGCATGATGAACCTGGAATACAGCGTTTCCTCCGCCGGCGGTCACGCCTCCGCGCCCAAGCCCCACACCCCCGTGGGAGTACTGGCGGATGCCTGCTGCAAGGTGGAAAATCACCCCTTCCCCATGCACATCACCGCCCCGGCCGCCAAGATGTTTGATACCCTCGGTCGCCACTCCACCTTCCTTTACCGCATGATCTTCGCCAACCTGTGGCTGTTCGGCGGTATTCTGGATAACCTGTGCAAAAAGCAGGGCGGCGAGCTGAACGCCCTGATGCGCACCACCGTCGCCTTTACCCAGATGCAGGGCAGCAAGGCCAGCAATGTCATCCCGCCCAGCGCCTCCATGGTCAGCAACATGCGGCTCAATCCCGCCGATACCATGGAGAGCGCCATGGAATACATCCGCGGGGTCATCGGCAATGACGCCGTAACGCTGCGCTGCGTCGAGGGCATGAATCCCAGCCCCATCAGCGAGACCGACTGCCCCGCATGGGATAAGGTCGCCTCCGCCGTAGCGGGCACCTGGCAGGGCTCTCTTGTTTCCCCCTACCTGATGGTACAGTGCAGCGACAGCCGTCATTACGGCCCCGTCAGCAACCATGTTTACCGCTTCTCCGCCATGGATCTCACCGCCGAGGAGCGCAGCACCATCCACGGCAACAATGAGCGCATCCGCACCGAAGTCATCGGCCGTGCGGTGGAGTTCTACATCCGCCTGATGAGCCAGTGCTGACCCCCATAACGCCATAAAATCACCCCCGGCCGTTTTGGCCGGGGGTATTTTCCACGCTTTTATTTATTTTGCGGTAGAAGCAGAGTAATATATCACACCGACCCCTGCTACCCATGTATCGCCGCTGTCGCTGCACTCACCAAGCTTTTCCCCCTGCTTTACCGTATCGCCGGGCTTCAGTGTCACATTTTTCAGGTGTCCGTACAGGATCGCGCTGCCGTCCTCATGCCGGATCAATACCGGCTGCCTGCCCATAAGACCGATCCATCGCTCCTTGTACTCCGGCGGAGTCTGTTCCACCACGCCGTCCCGCATGGCCACCGCCGCAGTCCCGGCCGGCGCTTCAAAAAGGCGGTAGGTAGGACAGCTTGTCCCTATTACTCCTTGGGTCATTGTTCTGTTTTTCACCGGGGCAATATATGCGCTGTCCTCTGTCCATTCCTCGGTTTCCATGGGCAGAATGGGGGTATCGTATGCGTTGCGGCCTACCGTAAAGCCCGTCACGGTTCCGTCCCGGGCGGTCTTCAGCGTTATATCCTCCTCCCGCACCAGACTGAACTCAATGCCGAAAACTCCCGAAGAACCGTTTCCGAAATTTCCGCTGTCTCCCGTTGTTCCCAGCTGCGTATAAGCGATCACTTCATCGCCCGCCTGCACATAAATCTCCTCGCAATGGGCATATACCGCATACAGTCCGTTTTCCTGCCGTATTAGGATGCACCGGCCCATTCCCTGGTTCCAGCCCTTCTCCGCAGTATATACGACCGTTCCGGCCTGCAGTGCAGTAAACGGGGTCCCTTTCTGTCGGCTGTAGAATGCCGTCACACCCTGAACCGGTTCCTCAAGTCTGTATCCGGCAAACGGCTCCCTGTAATAATATCGGTCAAATATCTCCTCAAAAGCCGGTTCGTCCTCCGCTGCGGGGGATTGCCGCAAAAGGTTGACTCCGCCGCAGTAGATCGCCTCGATCTCCTCCGGCGCTATGGCCCTGCAGAATATCATCTTCATTTCTGTTTTTCTTGCCGTTTGATTCCCGTCTCTGCTTCTCAACTCGACCTCCGTACCGTCTTTCAAATACACAGCCCAGCCCTGCGACAGGTCTATCAGTCGGTCTACCGTAATCTCCATCGAGACCGGAGAGCATTTCACCGTTACGCCCTCCGCTGCATCCAGCCCCACACTCTCCACCGTCTGCGGGATATCAAAGCTGACCTCCCATTCGGCGTCGTAGTCCGGCACCCGCTGCCATCTTCCCGGCTGGATAAATTGCAGGTTTGGCAGCTCCTCCTCCGCCACATCATAATAAATCACATGGTAGTAAATACCACCAGACCCACCGACATTCTCCACACTCTCCCCTGTGCTGTCGCATAGGACTCCATGGGGCGGGCTGTTTGGTTCATAACGGTCCTCCCTGTAGCGCGAAAAAACATACAGCCTGCCATCTTCATAGTACGCCATATCAATGGTTTGCACCACTTCACCATCGGTGTTGCACACCTCATAGCTGCCCTCACCGTCACCTATCATCTGCGGGTAGTTTGAGATCCACTCGTCAAGATCTACCCCCTTGCGCACGGCGCTGTCGCACAGCGCTTTCATATCCACCTTCGCAATAAAGGTATCTCCCGTCCGTTCCAGATGTCCCAGCCCGCTTACCCGCAGGTGGGCGGTGCTGCCCCGCATGGCGTCGTTCCAGTCCGCCACCAGATAGCCGCACAGAATATTGCTCTTTTCCTTGGGGGGCTGCGCCGAGAAGATCACCCCGCCGCCTGCATCCACACTCGCCTCCCCGAAGTCCAGCCAGCCATCCACGGTGCTCCTCTCCCCGAAGATCGCCGCGGGTGCCTGCATCTCCCACAGCAGGTACAGCACCCGTTCATCCGCCAGCGCCTCCGTCACCGTAAAGGTGATGTCCCCGGCATCCACCTGCACCGCCAGCGGCTCGGTGTTTTCCTCCACTCCCTTGGTCGGGGTACCCAGTATGTCTTTCCAGCCAAAGTATTTCCCCGCCGCCACCGCCGTAGCGGTCAGCAGCACCACAGCGGCCGCCAGAGGCAGTACCCGCCGCAGCCACAGCACCCTGTTTCCCTTGCGGGGAATGCTCGCTTCCTCTATCATATCTGCCGGGACCTCGCCCAGCAGCTCCCACAGTTCCTTTCGCATCATAGCGTGATCTCCTCCTTTTCCAGCTCGTTGCGCAGGTCGCGCCGCAGCCGCTCCAGTATGCTCCTGGCCCGCCGCGGGGAAATGCCGCTGTGTGCAGCCGCCGTTTTTACCGGCTCCGCCCACCAGTACCGCCGGAGGAACAGTATCCGTTCCTCCGGGGTCAGTCCCCGCAAAAAGCGCTCCAGCGCTGCCGCTATGGCCCTGCGCTCCCAATGCTGCTCCGGGGTGTCCCGGTCGGGCAGCATCTCGCCCAGCTCCTCCCAGATCAGCGTCATTTCTCCGCCGCCCCGTTTCAAGCGGTTCTGTTTTTGCAGCCGGTTCAGCGCCAAATTGCGGGTAATGCGTCCCAGATAAGCCGCCAAACTTCTCGGCTCCTCCGGCGGGATACTGTTCCATGCGCGGTGCCATGTATCGTTCACACATTCTTCGGCGTCCTGCCTGTTCCGCAGGATATTTCGGGCGATGGTGCCGCACAGGGCGCCGTACTGCCGCTCGGTTTCGGTTAAAGCTGTTTCGCTTCGTTCCCTGTACAGCCGCAGAATTTCCTCGTCCTTCATGCTCCTGCCTCCTTTCGTTTGGGTTGAAGTACTTCACCCTTATTGACCGCGTTTTTTCTCCCCCGGCCGGCTCTTTTCAGAGTCTTTCTATCCGCGCACCACGGTGGGCGCCCCTCCGCTTTTGTCGTGCTGACCCTGACGGGCAGCCCTCCCCGCTGCGGCGCGCCCGCCTTCCCACTGTCCCCATCTTTCGGGTTATTAAAAAAGCCCGCCAAGCGGCAGGCTTTCTTTTTTCTCAATAAAACTTCAGTAAATTGGTGTAATGCTCCGGCAGCACAATACCCTCGGTGGTGTGCACCCGCATTCCATCGCGGAACACCAGCATAGTGGGCAGGTCCTTCACATGGAAGCGCTCCCCCAGCGCGATATCATCGGTCACATTGATGCGGCACACCTTCACATCGTATTGCTCCGCCTCCATCAAAAATTTCTGATAGACCGGCTCCATGGCCGCCGCAAAGGGGCTGAACCCCGCCGTAAAGTACAGGTAGGTCTTGCCCTCCCGGGTGATGCTATCCACATTTTTGCTGTTTATCTCCACCATCTGCATGGTCAGTCACTCCTTTTCGCTGTGAATTCCGTCCCTATTTTACCACGATTCTGCCCAAAAGAAAACCTTTTCCCGGCGAATTTCGCTCATTTGCTTGCATTCCTACCCAAAACAATGTAACATAGAAGTACCAAGAAACTTCTTTTAGGAGGTCTGTCACATGGGCAAGTTTGTTATGAAGGAAACCAAAAACGGCGGCGTTAAGTTCGACCTGAAAGCCGGCAACGGCGAAGTCATTGCCACCTCCGAGGCATATTCCGGCGATGCCGCCTGCAAAAAGGGCATCGAGAGCGTGCGTAAAAATGCCGTAGAAGCCAAGCTGGAAGACCAGACCGTTGAGGGCTTCGAGACCGTCACCAACCCCAAGTTTGAGGTTTACACCGATAAAGCCGGTGAGTTCCGCTTCCGCCTCAAGGCCCGCAATGGCGAGATCATCGCCACCTCCGAGGGCTACAAGGCCAAGGCCAGCTGCCTCAATGGCATTGAGAGCGTCCGCAAGAATGCCCCTGACGCCCCCATTGTAGTAGCCGAATAAGTTTTTCCCGCCAAAAGAGCGGCCCCACCGCAGGGGTCGCTTTTTCTGCCTTCCGGCCGGTTTGCGCGGCCCGCAAGCTTACGGCCCGCAGGGCACCCCGGCTTCGCCGGGGTTAGGTGGCCTTCGGCCGCCCACGGCCGCCTGCGGCGGCCGGCCCTGCGGGCCTCCTCTCCCCACCAGGGTTCCTCCCCTCCCGCCAAAAAGCGGCCCCTCCCGGAGCCGCTTTTCTTTTATTCTCTGTTATATTCCGTCAGCCGCAGGCCCTCGTTGCGCTCCAGCGCCCACTGGATGTTCCACTCACTCGCGAAGAGCAGCAGATTGTTGCCCTTCAGATCCTGCACCCACTTGGTGTCACTGGTCAGCGTCATGGTCTTGGGGTCGGCGTCGCGGCTTGCGATCCACCGGATATACCCATAGGGCAGGTCGCTGCGGCGGATCGCCACACCGTACTCGTTCTTCAGCCGGTATTCCAGCACCTCAAACTGCAGCACGCCCACCACGCCCACAATGACGCGTTCCATGCCGCCGCCCGGCTCGGTAAAGATCTGGATGGCGCCCTCCTGCGCGATCTGAGTCATGCCCTTAACAAATTGCTTGCGCTTCAGGGTATCCACCTGCTCTATCGCCGCAAAGTGCTCCGGCGCAAAGGTGGGAATTCCCTCGAACTGCACCTTCATCTTGGGGTCGCACACCGTATCCCCGATGGAGAAAATGCCGGGGTCGAACACCCCGATGATATCGCCGGCATACGCCTCCTCTATGATCTCGCGGTTTTCCGCCATCATCTGCTGCGGCTGCGCCAGCTTGATGCGCTTGCCCTCCTGCACATGCAGGTACTCGGTGTCCTTCTGGAACTTTCCGGAGCAGATCCGCATAAAGGCAATGCGGTCGCGGTGGTTCTTGTTCATATTCGCCTGGATCTTGAACACAAAGGCAGAAAAGCCCTCGTCAAAGGGATCCACCACACCATCGGCGGTCTTGCGGGGCAGTGGGGGCGTCGTCATCTTCAGGAAGTTTTCGAGGAAGGTTTCCACGCCAAAGTTGGTCAGCGCCGAGCCGAAGAATACTGGGCTGAGTTTGCCGTGCCGCACCTTCTCCAGGTCAAATTCATAGCTCGCGCCGTCCAAAAGCTCTATGTCATCTACCAGCGCCTGCCGCTGGTACGGCCCCAGCAGCTCATCCAGCCGCGCAGTATCGGTGATGTCGCACTCGATGGTCGCCAGCTTATTCTGCCCGTTGTGGAATTCATTAAAGGCCAGAATTTCCCGCCGGTCGCGGTCAAATACGCCCTTAAAATCCACGCCGCAGCCAATGGGCCAGTTCACCGGGTAGGTGCCAATGCCAAATTCCTTCTCCAGCTCCTCCAGCAGGTCAAAGGGATTGCGCGCCTCACGATCCAGCTTATTGATAAAGGTAAAGATGGGGATATCCCGCATGGCGCACACCTTAAAGAGCTTGCGGGTCTGCGGCTCGATGCCCTTCGCGGCGTCGATCACCATCACGGCGCTGTCCGCCGCCATCAGGGTGCGGTAGGTATCTTCACTAAAGTCCTGGTGTCCCGGGGTATCCAGAATATTGATGCAATACCCCTGGTACTCAAACTGCATTACCGAGCTGGTGACCGAAATACCGCGCTGCTTTTCGATCTCCATCCAGTCGGAAACCGCATGGCGCGCGGTTTTCTTTCCCTTTACCGAACCCGCCAGCTGAATCGCCCCGCCGTACAGCAGGAATTTCTCGGTCAGTGTGGTCTTACCGGCATCCGGGTGGGAGATAATGGCGAAGGTCCTCCGCCGGCTGATTTCCTCTTTCAAACTTGCCACAGTGTTTCGTCCTTCCTTTGGCACTTATTTTCTGCCGCTTTTCCACCGCGGCGCAAATCACAAGCATATATTTTACCACATTTCCTGCCCTATTACAAGGCAGAAGCCCGTTTATTCCGTACTTTTTCGGTACATCCAGCTGGGGGTGTCCTCTCCCTCGCCCATGGCATCACACAGGTACTCCCACCCATACCGCTCATAAAAACAGATATGGTCGGTCAGCAGGTACAGCATTTTTGTCCCCCGCTCCTCCATGCTCTCCCGGTACGCCTCCAGCAGGATTCCCCACTTTTGGTGGAACCACGCCGCCGCTTTTTCCAGCCACTCGGCCCGCTCATCTATGTAGATCAGTTCATATCCCATTTTTCTCGGTCTTCTTTCCGCCTGCCGCAGACCCACCGGCTCCGCCGCACGCCCGCCTTCGCGGGCGTACCCCGGCGCCCCAACGGGACGCCGGGAGGCCGGGCTTTGCCCGGCAGCGGCTCCGCCGCCTGCCCCTGCACCTACCTTTATTTTACGGTATGCCCAGTTTGCCGACCGCCATTTTTACACAAAGTAAAAATTCACATCCCACGCTGGCAGGCAGGGGTAATGCCGCACATATACCTTATATTCCGGCTGAATAGCCAGCACCTCCAGCGGCAGCCGCCACAGATCCTCGCTGCGGTGGTACCCCGCGATTAGGAGCTTCGGCCGGTGCCGCCGCAGCGTCTTGGCCATGCCCGCTATCGCCTCTGCCTCCATCCCCTCCACATCCATGTTGATGAGACTCACCGTCTGCCCGCACAGGATGTTATCCACACTGTCCAGCTCGGTCATGGCGCCGCCCGCCGCCAGGTGGGAGCCACGCCCAGCCCCACCCGCGAAGGGCAGCCGCGCGTACCGGCTGTACGCCCCCAGCCGGTACAGAATGCAATCATGCAGCCCTGCCGTATTCTTCTCCAGCTTCGCAAAGGTCACAGGATCCGGCTCCAGCGCCGTGATGCGCCGCCACTCCCCCGCATACCCTATAAATTCCGCTATGGTATCCCCGGTGTAGGCCCCCAGGTCCATGTAGTGCTCCTCTTTTCCCGGCCGCAGGATATTCTCCCACGCCTCCCTTGGCTCACTTTCGCACCCGCGCAGCAGTTTAATATCACCGGTCAATTTATATTCCACCACATCCCGCAGCACTTTCCGGGAGTGATCATCCGCCAGCAATTCGTATACCCGCTCCAGCTCCTCCCGGTGGGCTTTCGCGTATTCCCGGGTAAAGATCTCCTCCCCCGCCACCGGCACATCCGGGGCATACAGCTCCTGCTCCCCGGCCAGCTTCTCTATCTGCGCTATAATCTCCGGCCGGTGGGTGCCAAAGCACACCAGCACCACCATCTCGCCGTACCGTTCCCTGGCCGTCCGGTAGTCGGTCACCGGGCAGCCCATAAATTCCTGCCCCCGGGTAAAGCCCTCGCTCGCAAACACCCCCGCTATGGGGATCTCCCGCTTCTTCAGCTCGGCGGCTATCTTCTCCGCCCCGTCCCCCATCCCATACAGCAGGATGGGCTTCCCCGTCGCCTTCAGTTTTTCCCACATTGTCCTTCCCCACTCCCTGCAAAATCCAGATTTGGGGGTCGCGCGCGCGTTACACGCGCGTACGCGCTCGCTGCGCTCGCGCGCCTTCCGCGCCCTGCGGGCGCGGGCGCGGCCCCCTCCCCCACCGGAATTCTTCCCCCATTTTACCACATTCCCCGGCCGGCCGCAAACCGCCGTTCACAAAAAATTTGCAATTTAATTTATATAAATCGCTTGACAATTTTCACATTTTGCTTTACAATAAGCTTGCAAGCCGAAAAAGGAGGTGAACCGGCGGCATGAAAAAGAATGTCTATTCCCTCGTCCTCTCGGAGGATGTGGTGCATGAGATCGATAAGCTGGCCTACCAGCGCGGCACCAACCGCAGCAATATGGTCAACCAGATCTTGGCCGAATACGCCAGTCTTATCACCCCGGAAAAGCGCATGAGTCACCTCCTTGCGGAGGTCCGCCGCCATTTCGAATCCGCCGCGGGCTTCCAGCTGCCGGAGGCCGCCTCCGCCGGGATGATGAATCTCCGGACGGCCCTGCGCTATAAGTACAATCCCACCGTCCGTTACAGCCTGGAGCTTTCCCGGGATAATCAATCCATCGGCACCCTCCGGGTCTCGCTGCGGACGCAGAATACCCAGCTCATCATGGCCATGGTCAATTTTTACGGCCTGTGGGATACCGTGGAAACGGTTTTCCTGGGCCGGCAGCAAAGCCTGGTGGATGGCGAACGCTATCTCCGGGTTTTGATGCTGCAAAGCCCCACCCCCCAAAGCCTGCTGCTGGGCAGCGAAGCTCTCGGCGAGCTCATCGCCGATTATATTTCCACCTTCGATGCAGCCCTCAAGCTGTATTTTTCGGAACCGGAGCCGGATTCCCGCGAAACAAAAGCGAAGATCGAACGGCTGTACCGGGAATACTTTGAGCGGCGGAATGTCGCCGTATAAAACAAGCAAATTTACCATGTGAGGAGGATGTTTTATGAACCTCAACCAATTCACCCAAAAAAGTGTAGAAGCTGTGCAGGCCGCCCAGCAGATGGCCTCCGCCCGGCAGAATCAGCAGATCGAGCAGGAGCACCTGCTGCTTGCCCTGCTGGAGCAGAAAGAGGGGCTCATCCCCCAGCTGATGCAGAAGGCCGGTGTGGAACCCGCCGCCCTGCGGCAGAAGCTTACCGCCGCGGTGGAGCGTCTGCCCCAGGTTTCCGGCAGCGGCGCCGGGCAGATGTACCTCTCCCGCGACCTGGAGCAGGCCCTGAACGAGGCCGAAAAGATCGCCCGTGAGATGCACGATGAGTACACCTCCGTGGAGCACCTGATGCTCGGCCTCTTTGAGAAAACCGATGACACCCTGCGCGCCCTGTTCCGGGAAGCGGGGCTCACCAAGGAAAAATTTATGGCGGCGCTGCGGCAGGTGCGGGGCAACCGTACCGTCACCAGCGATACCCCGGAAGAAACCTACGATGTGCTGAAAAAATACGGCCGCGACCTGACCGAGGCTGCACGCGCCCAGAAGCTCGATCCCGTCATCGGGCGGGATGAGGAGATCCGCAATGTCATCCGCATCCTTTCCCGCAAGAGCAAGAACAACCCCTGTCTCATCGGCGAGCCCGGCGTAGGTAAAACCGCCATTGCCGAAGGGCTGGCCCTGCGGATCGTGGCCGGGGATGTACCGGAAAACCTGAAGGATAAGACCCTGTTCTCGCTGGATATGGGCTCCCTGGTGGCCGGCGCCAAATTCCGCGGCGAGTTTGAGGAACGGCTGAAGGCCGTGCTGAACGAGGTGCAGCAGAGCGAGGGCAAGATCATCCTCTTCATCGATGAGCTGCATACCATCGTCGGTGCCGGCAAGACCGACGGCGCCATGGATGCCGGCAACCTGTTAAAGCCCATGCTGGCCCGCGGCGAGCTGCACTGCATCGGCGCCACCACCCTGAACGAGTATCGCAAGTACATTGAGAAGGATGCCGCCCTGGAACGCCGTTTCCAGCCCGTTATGGTAGCCGAGCCCACCGTGGAGGATACCATTGCCATTCTGCGTGGCTTGAAGGAGCGGTATGAGGTGTACCACGGCGTTAAAATTCAGGACGCCGCCCTCATCGCCGCCGCCACCCTTTCCAACCGCTACATCACCGACCGTTTCCTGCCGGATAAGGCCATTGACCTGGTGGATGAGGCCTGCGCTCTCATCAAGACCGAAATGAATTCGATGCCCACCGAAATGGATGAGCTGCGGCACCGCATCATGCAGCTGGAAATTGAGGAAGCCGCCATGAAGAAGGAGACCGACAAGCTGACCCAGGCGCACCTGGCAGAGGTACAGAAAGAGCTGGCCGAGCTGCGGGAGCAGTTTAACGGCATGAAGGCCCGCTGGGAGAACGAGAAGCAGTCCATCGGCAAGGTGCAGAACCTGCGGCAGGAGATCGAGAAGATCAATGCCGAGATAGAGATGGCGCAGAACCGCTACGACCTGAACAAGGCCGCCGAGCTGAAATACGGCAAACTGCCCCAGCTGCAAAAGGAGCTGGAGGAGGCCGAAAAGACAAGCGAGACCGAGGAGAAGGAGGACACCCTGCTGCGTGACAAGGTCACCGAGGAGGAGATCTCCCGCATCGTGGCCCGCTGGACCGGTATCCCGGTGGCCAAGCTGATGGAGGGTGAGCGTGAAAAGCTCCTGCACCTGGAGGATATCCTGCACCGCCGTGTTATTGGCCAGGATGAAGCCGTGACCAAGGTTTCCGATGCCATCCTGCGCAGCCGGGCCGGCATCCGGGACCCCAAGCGTCCCATCGGCTCGTTCCTGTTCCTGGGGCCCACCGGCGTCGGCAAGACCGAGCTGGCCAAGGCCCTGGCCGAGGCGCTCTTTGACGATGAGCACAACATTGTCCGGATCGATATGAGTGAGTACATGGAGAAGTACTCGGTCAGCCGCCTGATCGGCGCGCCTCCCGGATATGTTGGCTACGAGGAGGGCGGTCAGCTGACCGAAGCGGTTCGCCGCCATCCCTACTCTGTTGTACTGTTTGATGAGGTGGAAAAGGCCCACCCCGATGTGTTCAATGTGCTGCTTCAGGTACTGGATGACGGCCGGATCACCGACAGTCAGGGCCGCACCGTGGACTTTAAGAACACCATCATCATCCTGACCTCCAACCTGGGCTCCGACCTCATTCTGGAGGGCATCGGCGAAAACGGCGAGATCAGCGAGGAGGCCCGCGACGGCGTGACCCAGCTGCTGCGCCGCAGCTTCCGTCCGGAGTTCCTGAACCGGCTGGATGAGATCGTCTTCTATAAGCCCCTCACCAAGGAAAACATCCGCGGCATTGTGGATCTGCTGGTGGCCGACCTGCAGAAGCGGATGGCCCAGCGGCAGCTGACCGTCACCCTGACCGATGCCGCCAAGGATTATCTGATCGCCAAGGGGTACGACCCCATTTACGGCGCGCGGCCGCTCAAGCGGCTCATCCAGACCGAGGTGGAGACACTGCTGGCCCGGTGGATTATTGCTGAGGACCCCGCCCCCGAGACTGCCATTACGGTGGACTACGACGGCGAAAAGCTGGTGGCTATGTAACAAAAATGGATAGCGGCTGCCCCGGGCGGCCGGAGAGATCGAGGTACGGCAAGGAGCGGCGGAAGGAAGGCTCTTGCCCGGCGAAGACGGGCTGATGCCTTGCGACGCCAGCGACACCGCCGGAACCGATCTATCCGGTTGCCGGGGCGGACGCGAAAAGATAAAACAAGAAGCAAAGGAGCCTGTGACCATGAGAACGAAGCAGTTCAAAGCCGAAAGCAAAAAGCTGCTGGATATGATGATCAATTCCATTTACACCCACAAGGAGATCTTCCTGCGGGAGCTTATCAGCAATGCCAGCGATGCCATTGATAAGCTGTATTTCCGCTCGCTGACCGATGACAGCATTCCCCTTTCCCGCGGCGACTACAAGATCGCCCTGGCGGTGGATAAGGAAAACCGGCTGCTTTCCATCACCGATAACGGCTGCGGCATGACCGCCGAGGAGCTGGAAAAGAACCTGGGCACCATCGCCAAGAGCGGCAGTCTGGACTTTAAGCGGGAAAACGAGACCGGCGAGGATGTGGAAGTCATCGGGCAGTTCGGCGTGGGATTCTATTCCGCCTTTATGGTGGCCGACCATGTAACGGTGGAAAGCCGCGCCTGGGGCGAGGAAACCGGCAGCCGGTGGGAATCCAGCGGCGCCGAGGGCTACACCATAGAGCCCTGCGAAATGGACTGGAGGGGCACCCGCGTCACCCTGCACTTGAAGGACGACACCGAGGACGAGAAATACAGCGAATTCCTGGAGGAATACCGCCTTTCCGAGCTGGTGAAGAAATATTCCGACTATATCCGCTACCCCATCACCCTGCTGATGCCGCAGTACCGCCCCAAGGCGGTGCCGGAGGGCGAGGAAGCCCCCGAAAAGCCGGAGTATGAAACGGTGTGGGAAGAAACCACTCTAAACAGCATGATCCCGCTGTGGCGCAAGCAAAAGAGCGAAGTAAAGCCGGAAGAGTACAACGACTTCTATAAGAACAAATTCTACGACTATGAAGACCCGGCGGTGGTGATCCATACCCGGACGGAGGGCAACGCCACCTTTAACGCCCTGCTGTTTATCCCCAGCCATGCCCCGATGAACTACTACTCCACCAGCTATGAGAAGGGCTTGCAGCTTTATTCCCGCGGCGTGCTTATTATGGAAAAGTGTGCCGACCTGCTGCCGGACTATTTCAGCTTTGTGCGGGGCCTGGTAGACAGCGAGGATCTTTCCCTGAACATCAGCCGGGAGATGCTGCAGCATGACCGGCAGCTGCAGCTCATTGAACGGGCGCTGGAGCGGCGCATTAAAGGCGAGCTGGAGAAGCTACTGGAAAACGACCGTGAGAAATATGAGGCGCTGTGGAAGGAATTTGGCACGCAGCTGACCTACGGCCTGTGCATGGACTACGGCATGCACAAGGACACCCTGCAGGATCTGCAGCTGTTCTATTCCTCCACCGAAAAGAAGCTGACGACCCTGAAGGAATATGTGGGCCGTATGAAGGAGGGCCAGGAGGCCATCTACTACGGCTGCGGCCGCACGGTAGAGGCAATAGACGCTCTGCCGCAGGCCGACCAGATAAAAGAAGCCGGCTACGAGATGCTGTATATGACCGGGCAGGTGGATGAATTTTCCATCAAGACGCTGCGGGAGTATGACGGCAAGAAGTTCCTTAATATCCGCACCGATGAGATCGATCTTTCCACTGAGGAACAGAAAAAGGCGCTGGCCGAGGAAAATGAGGCGGCTGCTGATCTCTTTGCGGCGATGAAGGAGGCGCTGGGCGAAAAGGTACATGCCGTGCGCTTTACCGACAAGCTGAAATCCCACCCGGTATGTCTTTCCACCGAGGGCGGGCTTTCGATGGAGATGGAGCAGACGCTGAACGCCATGCCGGGGCGGGAGAATCGCTTTAAGGCGGATGTGGTGCTGGAATTGAACCCCGACCACCCGGTAACGGCCAAGCTGAAGGAATACGCCGTGACCGACAAGGAAAAGCTGGCGGACTACGCAAAGCTGTTGTATGCCGAGGGATGTCTCATCGGCGGCGTGCCGATAGAGGAGCCGGCCGAGCTGTGCCGGCTGATCACCGGGCTGATGGAGCAGTAAGGCGAGGCTGAAAAGCCGGCGGAGCGCAAAGCGGCCCCGCAGGGGCCGCGGCGAAGCTGCGGGGACGGCCGGCAGGCCGTCACGGCGCGAAGCGCCGCCCTGCGGGGCCGTATCCTGCGGCGGGCAGGAATCGGCGAGGAAGCGAAAAGGAGGCTGGGCCCATGCAGATCACGATACGAGGATATGAAAGCCGGGACCTGCCGCTGATGGTAGCCATCTGGAATGAGGTAGTGGAGGACGGGATTGCCTTCCCGCAGGAGGAGCTGCTGACCGAGGAAAGCGGCAGAGAGTTTTTTGCCGGGCAGAGCTGGTGCGGTGTGGCGGAGGACGAAGCCGGAAAGGTACTGGGGCTTTACATTCTGCACCCCAACAATGTAGGACGCTGCGGGCATATTTGCAACGCGAGCTACGCGGTAAGTAAAAAGGCCCGTGGGCTGCACATTGGCGAAAAGCTGGTGCTGGACTGCCTGAAGGAGGGCAAAAAGCATGGCTTTGGGGTACTGCAGTTTAATGCCGTAGTAGCCACCAACCTGCACGCCCGGCACCTCTACGAGCGGCTGGGCTTTATCCAGCTGGGTACCATTCCCAAGGGCTTCCGGATGAAGGACGGGCACTATGAGGATATCTGTCCCTACTACAAAGAGCTGTAAAAGAAAAGGCTGCTCCCTGCGCGGGGGCGGCTTTTTGCGGTTTGGGGAGGAACTGGCGACAGAGGCCAAGGCGGCGCAGCCGGGCGGGGCTTTGCCCGCCGCTGTGCGCCCTGTGCCTATTGTACCACA